>Ga0326728_10014518_pt1 | contig 16708 bp, 20 predicted proteins | sample MB3enrmetagenome_FD_207602 | JGI IMG/M metagenome (GOLD analysis project Ga0326728, IMG submission 207602) | Lab enriched peat soil microbial communities from McLean, Ithaca, NY, United States - MB31MN | ecosystem: Environmental > Terrestrial > Soil > Wetlands > Peat | place: USA: New York...
TTCCACACGGAGGCGGTCGACGCGCTGATCGCCGCAGGAACAGCCCCCGAGGCGCGGGCGCGGCTGGCGGCGCTGATCGCCGAGGCGCACGACGGAACGATCGGCGACCCCGGCCTCGACGAGATGTTCGAGGCGATCCGCGCCGAGATGCGCCGCTTCGCCGACGCGGAAGTGGCGCCCCGCGCGCAAGGCTGGCACCGCGCCAACGCCTATATCCCGCTCGACGTCATCGCCGGCCTCGCCGAGCTCGGCGTCTTCGGCCTCACCATTCCCGAGGACTACGGCGGCCTCGGGCTCGGCAAGGTGGCGATGTGCGTCGTCTCCGAGGAGTTGTCGCGCGGCTACATCGGCGTCGGCTCGCTCGGCACGCGCTCGGAAATCGCCGCCGAGCTGATCCTCACCGGCGGCACGGAGGCGCAGAAGCGCCGCCTGCTGCCCAAGATCGCCAGCGGCGAGGTGCTGCCGACCGCGGTCTTCACCGAGCCGAACACCGGCTCCGACCTCGCGAGCTTGCGCACGCGCGCCACGCGCGACGGCGATTCTTACGTCGTCAACGGCGCCAAGACCTGGATCACCCATCCGGTGCGCGCCGACCTGATGACGCTGCTGGTGCGCACCAATCCCGACGAGCCCGGCTACAAGGGCCTGTCGATGCTGCTCGCCGAGAAGCCGCGCGGCGACGACGCCAACCCGTTTCCGGCCCCCGGCATGTCGGGCGGCGAGATCGAGGTGCTCGGCTACCGCGGCATGAAGGAATACGAGATCGCCTTCGACAATTTCCGCGCGCCGGCCGAAAGCCTGCTCGGCGGCGTCGAAGGTCAGGGCTTCAAGCAGCTGATGGCGACCTTCGAGTCGGCGCGCATCCAGACGGCGGCGCGCGCCGTCGGCGTCGCGCAATGCGCATTCGAGCTGGCCTTGCACTACGCCAAGGAGCGCGTGCAGTTCGGCAAGCCGATCATCGCCTTTCCGCGCGTCGCGGATAAGCTCGTGATGATGGCGGTCGAGATTCACATCGCGCGCCAGCTTGCCTATTTCGCCGGACGCGCCAAGGACGAGGGGCGGCGCTGCGACCTCGAGGCGGGCATGGCCAAGCTGCTCGCCGCCCGCGTCGCCTGGGCGGCGGCCGACAACGCGCTACAGATCCACGGCGGCAACGGCTTCGCGCTCGAATATCCGATTTCGCGCGTCCTGTGCGACGCGCGCATCCTCAACATCTTCGAGGGCGCGGCGGAGATTCAGGCGCAGGTGATCGCGCGGCGGTTGCTGGAAGGCGGAAACTAGGCGGCTGACTGGACAACCGGGCCGGCGAGGCGGTGGGGAGCGCCGCGCCGCGTCACGACGGTTCGATCTCGCGGCACGCCGCCACGACGACGCCGCGCAGCCAGCGGTGAGCCGGATCGGCGTCCATGCGCGGGCGCCGCATCTGCGACGCCGTGATTTGCGGATTCGACCCTTGTCTTGCAAAAGGAACCCTGGAGAGCGCCGGCCTCCGCCCCAAACGAGGCGCGAACGCTGCTCAATGGCGCTTGCGCCGCTTACGCCGCCTCGCGGAGCGCGCCGCGATCCTTGAAATGGCGATCGCGCTCCCCTTTCGCGCCGCGGAGGCGGTTGGCGACCGCCTCGCCGCCTCACAGCGGCTCCAGCCGCACATGCGCCAAGCCCGCGCGGCGAAAGCCCAGCGCGTCGGCGGCGAAGGTCGAAACGTCGATGACGCGGCCGCGGGCGAATGGGCCACGGTCGACTACGGTGACAACCGCGCTGCGGCCGTTGTCGAGATTGGTGACGCGCACGTGCGACCCGAACGGCAGCGTGCGATGGGCGGCGATCAGACCGCCATGAAGGGGATTGCGATAGTAAGTCGCCAGTCCATACTCGTCGGCTTTGGCTTTTGCGCCGCCGACAGCGGCGAGCGCGAGCGAGGCGGCAAGAATAGGTTTGATCATGGAACCCTCCGATCGTTCGTCGTTTCGCCCTCCCAATCAGCGCGCCCGAGGCGCCGCTTCGCTTTATAATTTGTCTAAATCGTGGCTGTCGCACTTTCGACTTATTCATTTCACTGAGTTGTGAGCCGTTCGGGTGCTATGGGGGTCCGCGGCGGCCCTGAAGGTCGACGAAGGGGCGGAGCTTTGCGCGTTCTCGTCACTGGCGCGGCAGGCATGATCGGCCGCAAACTTTCCGCTCGGCTGGCGCGCGAGGGCGCGATCGCCGGCCGGACGATCGACGCTGCCTGCTTCGTCGACCTTGCGGCCCCGGCGCCGCCCGCCGGCGCTCGCTTCGCGTCGATCTGCGAGGCGGTCGACCTCGCCTCGGCCTCGGCGGCGGGGGAGATCGTCGCCGCGCGGCCCGACGTCGTGTTCCACCTCGCGGCGGTCGTGTCGGGCGAAGCCGAAAGCGACTTCGACAAGGGCTACGCGGTCAATCTCGACGCGACGCGCCGTCTGTTCGAGGCGATCCGCCGCGAGCGCAACTTCTCCGGCGGCGCCTATCGCCCGCGGCTGGTCTACGCGTCGTCGATCGCCGTCTTCGGCGCGCCCTTCCCCGAGACGATCGACGACGAGTTCCTGGTCGCCCCGCTGAGCAGCTACGGCGCGCAGAAGGCGATCTGCGAGCTGCTCGTCGCCGACTATTCGCGCCGCGGCGTGTTCGACGGGGTCGCATTGCGCCTGCCGACGGTCGTCGTCAGGCCGGGACCGGCCAACCGCGCCGCCTCCGGCTTCTTTTCGTCGATCATCCGCGAGCCGCTCTCGGGACGCGAAGCGATCCTGCCGGCGCCCGAGACGACGCGGCTGTGGTGCGCCTCGCCGCGCGCAGCGATCGGCTTCTTCCTTCACGCCGCGGCGCTCGACCTCGACCGGCTGGGTCCGCGGCGCAGCTTGACGATGCCCGGCGTTTCGGCGACGGTTGGCGAGCAGATCGAGGCGTTGCGCCGTGTCGGTGGCGACGCCGCGGTTCGGCTGATCCGTCGTCAGTCCGACGAGACGAGCGTCCGCATCGTCGCCGGCTGGCCCGGCCGCTTCGACGCTCGGCGCGCTTTGGCGCTCGGCTTCGCCGCGGAGTCGAGTTTCGACGAGATCATACGCGTCTACCTGGAGGACGATCATGTCCCTGCTGTCGCCTGAACGGGCGACCGCCAGACAGCCACCGCCGGCGCTGGTCGACGCGTCCGACGTTGCGGCAGACGCGCGCAGCGAAGTCGGCGCTGCGCGGCTTCGGCGCTCGATCGGCCTCGCGGGCCGGTTGCTGCTGCTGACGATCGGCTTCGTGCTGCTGGCGATGGGCCTGTTCTACGCCTCGCGTCTGACCGCCTTTCGCGAGAACTGGCTGCGCGACCGGCTGATGGTCGCCCATACCGCGATGATGCTGTTCGGCGAGACCGACAAGCAGCCGGCGCCGCCCGAGCTCGCCGCCAAGATTCTCGACACGGTCGGCGCCAAGTCGATCGTCGTCGCCCTGCCCGACGGGCGACGGCTGGTCGCCGCGCCCGAGGGTCCGACCGCCGCGGTCGCAGAGACGATCGAGATCGGCGACCCATCCTCTTCGACGGCCATGATCAGCCAATCGGCCTTCCGCACCCTGTTCGCCCAGCCCGGATCGCTGGTGCGAGTGATCGGGCGGTCGCAGAGCGACGGCGCGACGATCGACGTGACGCTCGACGAAACGCCGTTGATCGAAACGATGTGGCGCATTTCCGGCACTTTCTTCGTCCTGTCGCTGATCATCTCCGCCGTGGTGACCTGCGTGCTGTGGGCGGCGCTGTGGTCGCTGGTGATCCGGCCGGTGCGCCGCCTGACGTCGAGCATCATCGCCTTCGGCGAGCGGCCGCAGGAAAGCGCGCGCGTCATCGCGCCGAGCGGCCGCAACGACGAGATCGGCCGCGCCGAGGCGGCGCTGGCGACGATGCAAGGTTCGCTCGCCCACGAGCTCAGGCAGCGCAAGCGGCTCGCCGAGCTCGGCATGGCGGTGGCGCGCATCAACCACGACCTGCGCAACATGCTGTCGGCGGCGCAGCTCATTTCCGACCGTTTGAGCGCCATCCCCGACCCGCTCGCCCAGCGCCTCGCGCCGCGGCTGGTGGCGACGCTCGACCGCGCGATCGTGTTCTGCCAGTCGACCCTCACGTACGGGGGCGGGCGCGAGCAGGCGCCGGCGCCGCGGCGCTTCGATCTGCGCGAGCTGGTGCGCCAGGTGGTCGAGACCGCCGAGGCGGAGCGCGCCGGGGCGGTCGTCTACGCGATCGACATTCCGCCGAAGTTCGAGCTGCTCGCCGACCCCGATCACATCCAGCGGGTGATCGAAAATCTCTGCCGCAACGCCGCCCAAGTCCTGGTCACCCGCGGCGCGCAAAACGGTCGGCCGACCGCGATCCGGCTCGCGGCGATCCGCACCGACAACGTCGCGCTGATCGAGATCAGCGACACCGGGCCCGGTTTTGCGCCCGAGCAGTCGACGCACATTTTCGAACCCTTCCATCTGACCACCCGCGAGGGCGGGGCCGGGCTCGGCCTCGCCATCGCCGCCGACCTCGTCGCGCGCAACGGCGGCTCGATCAGCCTCGCCGAGGCCAAGAGCGACGACTTCTATTGCGGGGCGCGCTTCCTCATCACTCTGCCGACGCCTGATGGGGTTCGCCGCAACGGCCGCGCCGCAGCGCCGGCCCGCCCCTCCGTGTAGCCCGCGCCTCCCCATAGCCGAAGCCCGCGCGGGCGACCCTTAGCCGCGCCGGACTGTGAGTTTACGCAAGCGCGCCGTTCCTCTATTCCTCGCTCCTGCGGAGAGGGGCCGGCATGAGCGCACAAGAGTCCGTCGAGGAGAAATACCAGGCGATCTGTTTCGTCTCTTCCACCGCGCCGGACGCCGAGGCGGCGCGCCTGAAGCTCGTCGACCGCTATGGCGATATTCCGTTTGAGGAGGCCGACGTCGTTGTCGCCCTGGGCGGCGACGGCACGATGCTGCAGACCCTGCATCGGACGATGTCGGCGCCGAAGCCGGTCTACGGCATGAATCGCGGCTCGCTCGGCTTTCTGATGAACGATTATTCCGAGCGCGGCCTGCGCGCCCGCCTGGCGGTCGCGCAGCCTTCGATCATCCATCCGCTGCTGATGCGCACGCGCGACGTGCACGACCATGAAATGACCGCGCGGGCGATCAACGAAGTGTCGTTGTGGCGCCAGAAGTACCAGGCGGCAAAGATCGAGATCATGGTCGACGGCAGGGAGCGGCTCCCCGAACTGATCGCTGACGGCGTGCTGGTGGCGACGCCGGCCGGCTCCACCGCTTACAATCTTTCCGCCAGCGGTCCGATCCTCCCGTGGGGGTCACGGCTGGTGGCGCTGACGCCGATTTGCGTCTTCCGGCCGCGGCGCTGGCGCGGCGCCCTGTTGCCGGAAGGAGCGAAGGTCGCGTTCGAAATCCTCGAACACGACAAGCGGCCGGTCGCCGCGGCCGCCGACCACATCGAAATCCGCGACGTCATGCGCGTCGAGGTCGAAACCGACTTCGCCACGTCGCTGATCCTGCTGCACGACGCCGGCCACACGTTCGACGAGCGGACCTTGCGCGAGCAGTTCGGAGTCTGAGGCGCCCGAGCGACGCAGCGAGCCGCAACCCGGAGCCGGAAACGATGGCGAAGAGCGCGTGGGTGATCGCTGAGCAGACGCTGGCGGACGGACGATTCCGCCTCACCCGCACCAAAGCCGAGGTCGAGGAAGCGGACGGCGCGCGACGCGTCCTCGACTACGAGATCTACCATCACGGCCCCGCCGCCACGGTGCTGCTGTACGACCCGGGGCGCCGGGTCGTCTTGCTGGTCAGGCAGTTCCGCCTCGCCGCCTATCTCGCCGACCGGTCGCTGGATACGCTCGAGGCCTGCGCCGGCATGCTCGACGGCGACGATCCCGAAACCTGCGTCCGACGCGAGGCGTGGGAGGAAACCGGCGTCCGAATCGCCGCGGCGCGCCACGCCTTCGACGCCTTCACCAGCCCCGGCGCGCTGACCGAAAAGATCGCCTGTTTCGTCGCCCCCTATGGCGCCGCCGACCGCGTCGGCGCCGGCGGCGGCGTCGACGACGACGAGCGCATCGAGGCGGTCGAGGTGGGATATGAGGAACTCGAGGCGATGATCGCCTCGGGCCTCATCCGCGACGCCAAGACGATCGCCCTCGTCTATTACGCGAAGGCGACCGGGCTCATCGGCTAGCGCACGTTGCGCACAGGTTCACTCGAACCTCATCCTTCGAGGCCCTCGCGTTAGCGAGGGCCTCGAAGGATGATCCAGTGTGCGCCGGCGTACGTGCGAGCTAGAGCGTCCTACGAGGCCGCTCCGCGGCGCCTCAGGACGAGGCGCGTGGGCGGCAAGCGATTCCAGGCAAAAAAACCGCGCGCTCGAAAGCGCGTCAGTCCTGCGGCAGCGCGAGCGGCTGGGCGGGAACGTCGGAGGCGAGCGGGCCGGGCCCGGCGCCGTCGCGCTGATAGATGTCGGGGCGGAACTGCACGATCCCGTCCGGCGTCGCCCAGGCGGTGATGTAGACCCAGTAGACGTTGACCGGCTTGGTCAGCTTCACGTCGACGCGGTCGCCGGTGCGGATCACCTCGTCGATCTGATCGCGGCCCCAGCCGGGATTGTCTTCGAGCAGCCACGCGACGTAGTCGCGCACGTCCTGCACGCGCACGCAACCCGACGAGACGAAGCGGAAGTCATCGCCGAAAATGCCCTTCGACGGCGTGTCGTGCATGTAGACGCCGTAGGGGTTGGGGATGTTGATGCGGACGAAGCCGAGCGAGTTGAGGTCGGCGCCCTGATCCTGGCGGTACTTGTAGTGAGTCGCCTCGTCGCTGTTCCAGTTGATCGACTGCGGCGAGACCTCCTGGCCTTCCTTGTTGAAGACCCGGATCTTCTCGTCGGTGAGATAGTTCGGGTCGGCCTGCATCTTGGGGATGAGGTCTTTCTTGATCAGCGACGGCGGCACCGTCCAGAACGGGTTGAAATTCACCTCGGTCGCCTTGGTCTGCATGATCGGCGACTGGCGGTCGATCCTGCCGACGCCGGCGATGTGATGGGAATGGACGACTCCGCCCTCGACCGTCTCGACCGCCGCGGCGGGAATGTTGACCATCACGAACCGATCGCCGAGGTCGCCCGAATAGGCGCGCAGCCGAACGAGATTGGTCTCGAGCTGTTGCAGCCGCGCTTCCGCCGGCACGTTGAGTTCGGCCAGCGTCGCTTCGTTGACGACTCCGGTCGCGTCGAGCCCATGGCGAACCTGGAAGCGCTTCACCGACGCGTCGACGAACGAGTCGAACACCGACCCCATGCCGGCGACCGGATCGAGGTCGCCGGAAGCGATCAACCGCTGGCGCAACGCCTGCACCGCCTTCGACTTCGAGCCGATCTTCAGCTCCGCGCCGGCGGGAACCGCGTTCCAGCCGCCGCGGGCGACGATGCCCTGATAGAGATCGATCGCCTTTTGGGTCGCGTCGACCGTCGCCGGCGACAGCGTCGGCGTGCTCTCGCGGCCGATCGAGACGCGGTCGGAGGACTCGTAGCTCTGGCGCCACTCGGCCTGGTCGTCGTCGGCCTGCTGCGCGCGGGCCGCCAAGGGCGCGAAGGTCGCGCCGGAGAGGGCGCACACTGCGGCGCCGGCAAGAAAAACGCGTCGATCGACGCGCGCAAACCGTATTCCCGTCATGAACAGGCCAAGCCCCTGGATGATCCGCGGCGAACCTCGTTCCCGGCCGTCGCCCCCCGCGCCGCATTCGCGATTGGGGCCGGCGCGCGACTCGATCGCGACGACCGTGCCCTATCGGTAACTCGTCGACCCTTCGGGCGAATTTATGGCCGCGCGCAGTTCGCACGCAAGCGTGAAGATGCGCAATAAAAAAAGGCGCCCCAGGGGGGCGCCCTTTCCGATCCAGTCGCGCGACCGGGACAGCGCGGCCGCGACGCGCCCGCGTCTTAGTCCGGTCTCGTCACAGCCGGTATTTGATCTGGTCGGTCCAGAAGCGCTCGAGCCGCGCCAGCGACACGTTCATGCGGGCGAAATCGTCGGCCATGACGCCGCCGATCTGCTCGACCGTGGTCGCGTGCTTCTCGTAGAGACCGGCGATGATGCGATGCACCTCCTCGCCCTTGTCGGTCAGGCTGATGCGAACCGAGCGGCGGTCGATGCGCGACCGGGCGTGATGGAGATAGCCCATCTCGACCAGCTTCTTGACGTTGTAGGAGACGTTCGAGCCGAGGTAGTAGCCGCGCGTGCGCAACTCGCCGGCGGTGAGCTCCTTGTCGCCGATGTTGAACAACAGCAGCGCCTGCACGGCGTTGACGTCTGAGCGGCCGCGCCGATCGAACTCGTCTTTGATGACGTCGAGAAGCCGGCGATGCAGCCGCTCGACCATTGTCAGGGTCTCGAGATAGGCAGGGCGAACGGCAGACATTCGCCCGGAACGCGAGACGCTTTCCTCTGTCTTCGCAAGATTGTTCATGTCACACCCGACTGTTCGACTGTCCCAGGCCGAGATTATTATTCGGTCCCTTGATGACGTCGACAGTAGCGCAGCCCCATGAAGACGAGTTTAAGAGTCAGGCTGAATCCAGGGTTTACTGGAGACGGTAAACTTGAACTAAATCAAACGGTTTGTTGACCTTTGCAGACCGTTAAGAGCGGGCGCGAAGCCGCTCACGTCCGCTCCTGGCCGGCCCGCCAAGTGAGAAAGAAATAGAGCGCGACCAGCGCGACGTTCAGCCCGACGCCGAGCGCGCCGCTCGCCGCGCCGCGCACGCCGAGCGCCGGCGAAACGGTCTCGATCGACGCGCACAGAAGCCACAGCACGCCGCCCCACGGCGCGGCGAGCCACAGACCGACGGCGGCGAACAGGTCGACCGCGGCGAAGAAGACGATCGCGCCCTGCAGCGCGCGCGGCAGAGTGGCGAAGTCGCCGTAACGGCTGAAGGCGCCGAGCACCAGGCCCCAGTTGAACAGCCCTTTGGCGACCCACAGCCAGGCGACGGCGCGCATGAACCACACCAGCGCGTCGCTCCAGTAGAACTTCGCCCGCAGGCCGGCGGCGTGAGCGCCGGGCGACCCCCGTTCGACGATCTGCGTCACGCCGTCGACGCTCTGGCGCATCGTCGTCTTCACCGCCGGGCAGGCTCCGGAAACGTCAGCTCCTCGGCCGGCGGCAGCGGCGCGAAATAGGCTTCGATCGCCGCCGCGGCGATCGGCTCGTCCGCCGCAGGGCGCCAGCGTGGAGCGTGGTCCTTGTCGATGATCGTCGCCCGCACGCCCTCGTACATGTCTTCGCCGCGGCAGATGCGCGCGACGATGCGGAAATCGACCCGCAGCGTTTCTTCGAGGCTGAGGCCGGCGGCGAGCGCGACCTGGCGCAACGCGATCGCCTGGCTGGTCGGCGAGGTCGCGCGCATCGCCGCCAACGCCGTCGCGGCGAGCTCGGCGCCCGGCGCCGCTTTGGCCAGCGCCTCCAGGACCGCCGGCCGCTCGAGCCGGGCGAACCACGCCTCGATCGCCGCCCCCTCGGCGGCGAGCTTACCCGGCGGGGGCGGCGCGGCGAAGCGGTCGAGAACGGCGTCGAGCGGCCCGGCCTCAGCCAGCGCGGCCGTCAGCGCGGCCAGGTCTGCGCTCGGGACGAAGGTTTGCGCGATTCCGAGCGCGACGACGTCGCCGGCTTCGATCCGCCTGCCGGTCGCGGCGAGTAGCGCGCCGATGCGGCTCGGCAGGCGCGCGAGCACATGGGCGGCGCCGACGTCGGGGAAAAAGCCGATGCCGACCTCGGGCATGGCGAACAGGCAGCGCTCGCTGGCGACGCGATGCGAAGCGTGGGCGCTCAGGCCCACCCCGCCGCCCATGACGATGCCGTCGATCAGCGCCACGCACGGCTTGGAATAGCGCGCGATGCGGCGGTCGAGCTGGTATTCCTCGCGCCAGAAGTCGAGCTGGGCGGCGTGGTCGCCCGCCCGTCCCAGTTCGTAGAACAGGCGGATGTCGCCGCCGGAGCAGAAGGCGCGGCCGCCGGCGCTCATGACGACGACGCGGGCGACGCGCGCGTCGCGCTCGAAGTCGTCGAGCGCGGCGGCGATCGCGCGCACCATCGGCAGCGTCAATGCGTTGAGCGCGCGCGGCCGATCGAGGACGATGAAGCCGGCCGCGCCGCGGCGTTCGGCGCGAACCGCCGAATCGTCGCGCGCCGCGGCGGCTTCCGTCATTTCACCTTCGCCAGCGCCGCGTCGATGCCGGCGGCGACGTCGGCGATCGCCGCCATGCCCTCGACTTCATGCAACGCGCCCTTGGCGGCGTAATACGGCGTCACCGCCGCGGTGTCGCGAAAGTAAGCGGCGAGCCGGGTCTTGAAGATCTCCGGATCGTCGTCCTTGCGCACCGGCTTGCCGGCGGCCTTGGCCTCGGCGGCGCGATTGACGATGCGCGAGACGAGCTTTTCGGCGTCGACCTTCAGCTCGATCGCCGCGTCGAGCTCGAGCCCCTTGCGCGCCAGCATCGCGTCGAGCGCCTCGGCTTGGGCGAGCGTGCGCGGAAAGCCGTCGAGAATGAATCCCTTCTTCGCGTCGGGCTGATCGAGGCGCTCGTCGATGATGCCGGCGACGATGTCGTCGGAAACCAGGGCGCCCGATTCCATCACCGCCTTGGCCTTGAGGCCGATCGGCGTTCCCGCCGCCACCGCGGCGCGCAGCATGTCGCCCGTCGAAAGTTGCGGAATGCCGTACTTCTCCACCAGTCGAGTCGCCTGCGTCCCCTTGCCGGCGCCGGGCGGCCCGAGCAGGATCAGCCTCATTTCTTTCTCCCCCTCAACTTCGCTTTGCGAATCAGGCCTTCGTACTGATGGGCCTGCAGATGGCCGTGGATCTGCGCCACCGTGTCCATCGTCACGCTGACGACGATCAGCAGCGAAGTGCCGCCGAAATAGAGCTGGACCGACGAGTAGGAGGTCAACAGCTCCGGCAGGACGCAGATCAGCGCGAGATAGGCGGCGCCGACCACGGTGATGCGGGTGAGGATCTGGTCGATGTATTGGGCGGTGCGCTCGCCCGGCCTGACGCCGGGCACGAAACCGCCGTGCTTCTTCAGGTTGTCTGCAGTGTCGGCAGGATTGAACACCGTCGCCGTATAGAAGAAGGCGAAGAAGACGATCAGCGCGACATACAGGATGAGGTAGAGCGGGCCGCCGCGGCCGAGCAGCGTGGTGATGGTCGACAGGATGCCGTTGGTCGCCGCTCCTTGGGCGAAATTGGCCACCGTCGTCGGCAGCAGCAGCAGCGACGAGGCGAAAATGGGCGGAATGACGCCCGAGGTGTTGAGCTTGAGCGGCAGGAACGAGCTCTGTCCCTCGTACATCTTATTGCCGACCTGCCGCCGCGGATAGGTGATCGGCACGCGCCGCTGGGCGCGCTCCATGAAGACGATGAACGCGACGACGACGAACACCATGACGATGACGGCCAGCACCATGCCGGTCGAGATCGAGCCCTGACGGCCGAGCTCGAACAGCTGCACCACCGCCACCGGCAATCGCGCGACGATGCCGGCGAAGATGATCAGCGACGAGCCGTTGCCGACGCCGCGCGAGGTGATCTGCTCGCCGAGCCAGACGAGGAACATCGTCCCGCCGGTCAAGGTGATCATGGTCGAGAAGCGGAACAGGAATCCCGGCTCCGCGACGACGCCCCCTCGCCCTTCGAGGCCGATGGCGATGCCGTAGGCCTGGAACAGCGACAGCACGACGGTGAGATAGCGGGTGTACTGGTTGAGGACCTTGCGGCCCGCCTCGCCCTCTTTCTTGATCGCCTCGAGCGACGGCAGCACCGAGCTCAACAGCTGGATGATGATCGAGGCCGAGATGTAGGGCATGATGTTCAGCGCGAACACCGCCATGCGCTGCACGGCGCCGCCCGAGAACATGTTGAACATGTCGAGCACGCCCTGCTTCTGGCCGAGGAAGGACTGCTCGAAGGCGGCGGGATCGATTCCCGGCAGCGGGATATAGGTGCCGAGGCGATAGACGATCAGCGCGCCGAGCGTGAACCAGATGCGCTTCTTGAGCTCTTCCGCCTTGGAGAAAGCGGACCAGTTGATGTTGGCGGCGAGTTGTTCGGCGGCCGATGCCATCGTTCATGCGCTCCGTCAGTACCGCGGCGCGGGTCATGCGCCCCTCGAGCGCCCGGCCTGGCTGCGGTCCGCCGCGGCAGGCTATAGACGCAATTCGAACGGCGGCCTATCCGGCGCGCCGTTCAAATCATATGGCCTCGGCGCGGCGAAACGCCACCCCCGCGGGCCACTCTTCGTCAGCCGGCTGCGGCCGTCTCGGCCCTGAGCGTCTTGACGCTGCCGCCGGCCTTCTCGACCGCCTCGACCGCGCTCTTCGACGCGCCGTAGACCTCGAAACTGGCCTTGGCCTTCAGTTCGCCCTTGCCGAGCAGTTTCACGCCGTCGCGCGGCCGCGCGACCACGCCGGCGGCGACCAGCGCCTCGACGGTGATCGGCTGGCCGGCGTCGAGCCTGCCGGCGTCGATCGCGCTCTGCACCCGGCCGAGATTGACCTCGTTGAGGTCGAGCGGCGCCGGCGGGTTGAAGCCGCGCTTCGCCAAGCGGCGATGCAGCGGCATCTGGCCGCCCTCGAAGCCCTTGATGCGCACGCCCGAGCGCGCGGTCTGGCCCTTGCCGCCGCGCCCCGCCTGCTTGCCCTTGCCCGAGCCGATGCCGCGGCCGACGCGGATGCGCGACTTCGTCGCGCCCGCATTGTCCTTGATCTGGTTGAGTTTCATGGTCGCGTCCTCAATGCCCGTCGACGACGCGCACCAGGTGCGCGACCTTGGCGATCATGCCGCGCACCGCCGGCGTGTCTTCGACGCTGGAGCGACGGCCGATCTTGTTGAGGCCCAGGCCCTTGAGCGTCTCGCGCTGCGCGTGCGGGCGCCCGATCGGGCTGCTGATCTGTTCGATTGTGACTGTCTTCGCCGTGGTCATGGTCGGCCTCGCGCTCAGGAGTCGGCGGCGTCGGCTTCGACGCCCTGGCGGCGCGACTGGAGGGTCGACACCTTGATGTTGCGACGCTGCGCCACCGAACGCGGGCTGTCCTCACGCGACAGCGCGTCGAAGGTGGCGCGGATCATGTTGTAGGGATTCGACGAGCCCTGGCTCTTGGCGACGACGTCGTGGACGCCGAGCGACTCGAACACGGCGCGCATCGGGCCGCCGGCGATGATGCCGGTGCCGGCCGGGGCGGCGCGCAGCACGACGCGACCGGCGCCGTGGCGGCCGTTGACGTCGTGATGCAGGGTGCGCCCTTCGCGCAGCGGCACGCGAACCAGGCCGCGCTTGGCCGATTCGGTCGCCTTGCGGATCGCCTCCGGCACTTCGCGCGCCTTGCCGTGACCGAAGCCGACCCGGCCCTTCTGGTCGCCGACGACGACCAGCGCCGCGAAGCCGAAACGACGCCCGCCTTTGACCACTTTCGCCACGCGGTTGATGTGGACGAGGCGGTCGACGAACTCGCTGTCGCGCTCCTCTCGGCCATGATCGCGGCCGCGGCCGCCTTCTCCTTCACGCGCCATGTTGTCTTTCCGTCACTTGAACGCGGTCGCCGCGCCTGCGGCGCCGCTCGCTTGGGGTTGAACTCAGAATTCCAGGCCGCCCTCGCGAGCGCCCTCGGCGAGCGCCTTGACGCGCCCGTGATACATGTAGCCGCCACGGTCGAACACGACCTTGGCGACGCCCGCCTTCTTCGCCCGCTCGGCGATCTCGAGGCCGATGCGCTTGGCTGCGGCGACGTTGGCGCCGGTCTTCAGCGATTCGCGGAAGGCCTTCTCCAGCGTCGAGGCGGCGGCGACCGTCACGCCCTTCTCGTCGTCGATGATCTGCGCCGAGATCTGCTTGGAGGAACGGAACACGCTCAGGCGCGGCCGTAGGCCGCCGGCATGAGCGGCGATCGCGCGGCGGACGCGCGCCTTGCGTCGATCGTTGGACTTGCTGGAATTGGCCATGACGGCGCCCCTTACTTCTTCTTGCCTTCCTTGCGGAAGATAAACTCGTTGGCGTACTTCACGCCCTTGCCCTTGTAGGGCTCGGGGCCGCGGAAGGCGCGGATTTCGGCGGCGACTTGCCCGACCTGGCGCTTGTCGATGCCGGCGATGGTGATCTCGGTCGGCTTCGGCGTGGCGATCGCGACGCCCGCGGGGATCGGATAAACGACGTCGTGGCTGTAGCCGAGCGACAGCTGCAGACTCTTGCCGGCGACCGCCGCCTTGTAGCCGACGCCGTTGATCTCGAGCTTCTTTTCGAAGCCCTTGGTCACGCCGGCGACCAGGTTCTGGATCCGGGCGCGCGCCGTTCCCCACATCGCCCGCGCGCGTTTGTCCTCGCCGTGCGGCGCGACGTGGATCGCGCCGTCGTCGATGCTGACCCGCACCTCGTCGGGCGCGGTGAATTTCAGCTCGCCCTTCGCGCCCTTGACCGCGATCGACTGGCCGTCGAGCTTGGCGGTGACGCCGGCGGGGATGACGACGGGTTTCTTGCCGATACGAGACATTGCAGTGCTTCCGAATTAGCGGACGCCGACCGGGTCGGCTCGAACAGGCGGTCCCTTAGAAGACCGTGCAGAGAACCTCGCCGCCCACGTGGAGTTCGCGCGCGGCGTGATCGGCCATCACGCCCTTCGGCGTGGACAGGATCGACACGCCGAGGCCGTTGGAAACCCGCGGCACCGAATCGACGTTGGTGTAGACGCGGCGGCCCGGCTTGGAGACGCGCTCGATCTTGCGGATCACCGGCTCGTTGTCGAAGTACTTGAGCTCGATCTCGAACTCGGAGCGGCCGTTGCCGTACTCGGTGGTCGTGTAGCCGCGGATGTAGCCTTCGGCCTGCAGCACGTCGAGCACCTTCTGGCGCAGCGACGAACCCGGCGTCGAGACCTTGCCGCGCTTGCGAGTCTGCGCGTTGCGGATGCGGGTGAGCATATCGCCCAACGGATCGTTCACAGCCATGATCCCGGCCTCCTCACCAGCTCGACTTCACAAGGCCCGGAATCAGGCCTTTGTTGCCCAATTCGCGCAGCGCGATGCGGCTCATCTTCATCTTGCGGTAGAAGCCGCGCGGACGGCCGGTCACTTCGCAACGATTGCGGACGCGAACCGCCGAGCCGTTGCGCGGCAGCGCCGCCAGTTTGATGCGCGCTTCGAAGCGCTCTTCCATCGTCAGCTTCTCGTCGTTGGCGACGTCCAGCAGGCGCTTGCGGCGCGCCGCGAACTTCTTCACCAACCGCTGCTTGCGCTGGTTATTCTCGATTGCGCTTTTCTTAGCCATTCAACAGGCCTCCATTTTCCGCGTCTGAGCGGTCACGCGCTCACTGCCGGAACGGGAAGTTGAAGGCGCGCAACAGGGCGCGCGCCTCGGCGTCGGTCTTGGCGGTCGTGCACACGACGATGTCGAGTCCGAGCATCGCCTCCGCCTTGTCGTAGTCGATTTCGGGAAAAACGATGTGCTCCTTGATCCCCAGCGCGTAGTTGCCGCGACCGTCGAACGACTTCGGGTCGAGACCGCGGAAGTCGCGCACGCGCGGCAGCGCCACCGTCACCAGGCGGTCGAGGAACTCGTACATGCGCGTCTTGCGCAGCGTCACCTTGGCGCCGATCGGCATGTTCTCGCGCACCTTGAAGGTCGAGATCGCCTTGCGGGCGCGGGTGACGATCGGCTTCTGGCCGGCGATCAGCGCGAGGTCGGCCGCCGCGGCGGTCACCTTCTTGGTGTCGTTGACCGCTTCGCCGACGCCCATGTTGAGCACGATCTTGTCGATCTTGGGCACCTGCAGCGCGTTCTTGTAGCCGAACTCCTTGACCAGCTTCGGCACGATGTCCTTGTCGTAGACCGCCTTCAGCCGCGCGACATAGTCCTTCGGCGGCGCCTTGGGCTGGCCGGGCTTGGCCGCCTCCGCCTGAGCGGGCTTCTTGCCTTTGGCGGCCTTGCCTTCGCCGCCTTTGGCCTCGGCGGCCTTGGCGTCGGCGGCGGCTTCGGCTTTGCCGGCCTTCGCTGCGGGGACTTCGGCCTTGCCGGCCTTTCCGGCGGGCTTGTCGGCCTTCGCCGGCTTGCCGCCCTTGTCCGATTTTGCCTCAGCCATCGATCAGATCTCCGGAACGCTTGGCGACGCGGACCTTGCGGCCGTCGTCGAGAGTCTTGAAGCCGACGCGGGTCGGCTTGCCGGTCTTGGGATCGGCGATCGCCAGGTTGGACATGTCGATCGGCGCCTCCTTCGACAGGATGCCGCCTTCGCTCTTGGCGCTCTGCCGGGTGTGGCGCTTGACGACGTTGACGCCGGCGACGACGGCGCGCCGCTCGGACGGAAACACCAGCGTCACTTCGCCGGTCCTGCCCTTGTCGCGGCCGGTGAGGACGACGACCTTGTCGCCCTTCCTGATCTTGGCGGCCATCACAGCACCTCCGGCGCGAGCGAGATGATCTTGACGTGGTTCTTGGCGCGCAGCTCGCGCGGCACCGGCCCGAAGATGCGGGTGCCGATCGGCTCGGCCTGGTTGTTGATCAGCACGGCGGCGTTGGAGTCGAAGCGGATCACCGAGCCGTCGGGGCGGCGGATGTCCTTGGCGGTGCGCACGACGACCGCCTTCATCACGTCGCCCTTCTTGACGCGGCCGCGCGGGATCGCCTCCTTGATCGACACCACGATGACGTCGCCG
>Ga0326728_10014519_pt1 | contig 16706 bp, 12 predicted proteins | sample MB3enrmetagenome_FD_207602 | JGI IMG/M metagenome (GOLD analysis project Ga0326728, IMG submission 207602) | Lab enriched peat soil microbial communities from McLean, Ithaca, NY, United States - MB31MN | ecosystem: Environmental > Terrestrial > Soil > Wetlands > Peat | place: USA: New York...
GCTGGTTATTGTCTTGCACCTGGGGAGCCGGGCACCCGTCGAACGGAGCTCTGCACCTCGTCAAGTTATCGCTACACGGGCGTTCGACTGATTACCGCGGGACTCCAAGGTTCGCATCCAGTCGGAGCTCTCCCTCCTAAGACTGTTTGCATACTTTCTCAGATTGCTTTTGGAACCCTCCAAAGAATTAGTCGATAAATTCTCTGATGTTTAGCCTCGTTCCCCGTTGTCAGAAAAAGAGCGCCTTCTAGTGTGGGGACTAAAGACCGCAAGTGTCGTCAGGCGTGAGTCTTTCACGCCGACCTGTAATTGGTTTAATTTGGCGGGCGAGTCCTGCGGAACCTCTCCAAAAGATCCCACGTGCCTTGATCAAACAAGGAGGCAACACCGTCCAGCAAACGGGCTTTGACCTCCTCGCCGGGTCCGGTCTCTGCGCGCTTCCATCGGTAGAGCTGGCCCCCGGTTAGAACGTAGTTGGCCAGCCGCAGGGCACCAGATTGGTCTTCATCAATCTTGCCTGTCTTGAGCAACATCCCAATGAGAACGGCAAGCGCGGGAGTCTGAATCTTGTAAAGCGCAGTAGGGGAGGCGTATATCTGGCGGCTCAAGCGACAAACTTCATTCGTGCCTCAACGCCACCATGGGGTCGACCTTCGTCGCCCGGCGCGCCGGGACGTAGCACGCGACCGACGCAACGCCTATGAGGAGTAGTGAAACCACGACAAGCGTGAGAGGGTCCGTAGGCTTCACGCCGTAGAGCAAACTGGATAAAAAACGCGTGAGCGCGAGCGCACCGACAATTCCAACGACCACGCCCGCCAGAGTTACTTTGGATCCTTCCCGAATGACGATTCCGAGAACATCCTGCCGCTGCGCGCCCAGGGCGAGTCGAATTCCGAATTCCCGCGTGCGCGCCGCCACCACATATGAAAACACGCCGTAGATTCCCACGATAGCCAGTCCCAGCGCCAGGGCCGCAAACACTCCCAGCAGCAACGTACTGAACCTCTCGTACGAGTGGACCAGGGAGATGTTGTCTTCCATGGTTCTCGCGCCCTGAACCGGAATCTCCCGATCAAGCCCAGCTACGATCTTTCGCACCTCCGGCAGGAGCGACATGGGACTTTGCGCCGCCCGTACGATAAGATAGTCGCCAAAGCCCATCACGTACATGTCGCCCACAATCGGCAATTGCTGCTTCTGCTTTTCGTAGTGGACCTCAGCTACGACTCCTACAATTTCATGTTCCTCGCCCCACATAATGTGATGGCCGAGCGGGCTTTGCCCAGGAAACAACGCCCGTGCGGCCCACTCGCTCAGTATGGCCACGGGCGGCCCCTGGCGATCCTGCTCAGTGAATGCCCTGCCTGCGCGAATAGGGATATGGAACAGCTCAAAGAACCCGGGGTCCGCCGAGTGCAAACCGATATAGTCGTGGACAGGCCGCGAATCGATTGCCGCCAAGTCCGTGACGGTCCCGCGCTCCATAGCTGGTAAATCCCCAAATGTCGCCGCTTCCACTCCGGGCAAGCCGCGCACCTGCGCAATCAAGTGGTCGAAGAACTGCCGCCTCGAAACGTCGTTGCACTTCTGCCCCGGCAAACTCAGCGGCACTGTCAGCACATTGCGCGCGGCGATTCCCAGAGGAATGCCGGTCAGTCTCGCAAAACTACGGAGCATGAGGCTCGTGCCCACCAGCAGCACCACCACTAACGCCATCTGCGCCACCAGCAGAAGACTTCGGAACCCAACGGTCCACCGTCGCGGATGGCTGCCCTGCGGAGAGCCGCCCTTCAACACTTCATTCACGTCACCGCGGGAGGCCTTTAGCGCCGGCGCCAAGCCAAACAGGATTCCTGTTGCAACGGAGAGCGCCAAACTGAACACCAGCACGGGCGCGGTCACGCGCATCGTCTGCGCGTCCAGTTGGCGCATGTAACTGGGCCAGAAGCTGACATTCGCTTCCGGGCGAAGCAGCGCCAGCAGAGGCACGCTCCACACCGCTACCAGTGCGCCCGCCAAGCCACCGGCGGCACTCAGAAGCAAGTTTTCTATCAACACCTGCCGAATCAGCGCTCCTCTGCCTGCGCCGATCGCCACTCGCACCCCGATTTCTCTCTGCCGCCCTACCATGCGCCCCATCGTCAGATTTGCGAGGTTGCCACAGGCGATCAGCAGCACAAAGCCGGCCGCCACGTAGAGCACCAGCAACCCTTTCGAGAGTATCGGATCGATCTTGCTCTCCGCCAGGCTAACCGCGTTTGCATTCCAGATTCCGTCGCCGCTCGGCTGCTGTTCTTCCAGCCGCCGCATGATGGCTTTGACCTCGTGCGCGGCCTGCACTACCGTCGCGGCGGGCTTTAGATGCGCGACGACCTCGTGCCAGTGCTGCCGACGATACGTGAGTTCGCCAGAGTCGCCCATAGAAATGGGAATCCAGAGCATGGCTTGGCCCGAGTCACCCTTTACTCCCGGCGGTGTAACACCGACGATGTGGCAAGTTTTACCATCGATCTGTAGCATCTTGCCGATCACCGACGGATCAGCACCGAAGCGCGCGCGCCAAAGGCCGTCGCTGATAATTGCTACCGAGTGGGCGCCCGGGTCGCCATCTTCTTCGGACAGAAACGTGCGACCCATGGCCGTCGTGATGCCGAGCATCGAAAAATAGCTGGCAGAAACGATCTCCCCATGGACTCGCTCGGCCGCCCCCGGGGCAGTAATCGTGTAAGTGCGCAGCGCGTACGCCGCCATCGAGTCGAACACCGTGTTGAGACGCTTAAGGTCCTGAAATTTGGGATAAGAGAACGAACAGTCCCGCGCGCCGCGTCCATCGCTGTCGACCGTAAGGTACACGTGGACCAACCGGCTCGCATCGGGATACGGCAGCGGACGCAAAACCACGTTGTACAGCACGGCGAAGATAGACGCGTTGGCGCCAATTCCAAGTGCCAGCGTCAGCACCGCAACCGCTGTGAATCCGGGACTACGCCGGAGTTGGCGAAGGCCATAGCGAACATCCCGCCAAAGCATCTCGACCACATTCCATCCCCATACGTCGCGACTCTTCTCTCTTAGTAGCAGTTCATTCCCAAACCGCCTTTGCGCGGCATAGTGGGCTTCCTTCGGTGAGAGTCCGCGCTCGATCTCTTCCCGCTCGCGCAACTCGCGGTGCAGGCGCATCTCTTCTTGCAAGTCGGAGTCGAATTGATTGCGATGAATCAAGGCCCTAAGCCGTCTGCCAATTTCACGGAACCAACTCATGGCGATCACCTCTTGGCGATCTCATAACCGTGGGGTTCGCCGCCCCAAGCCAGGGCCTTGAGGATCGACGGGCAGAGTGTTCCGGGAGGGATTTCATCATGGTGCATGCACTTGCCTCCCTGCCATAGTTAGACTATGCCAAGAACCAAAGGTTAGCACCGGCACGGAGGTTTTTCAATTGCCGCTTGGATTAATCGTCGGACTTTTCGTCCGGCCGAGACTTGGCGGGTGGGGGACTAACCAATGAAAGGACTTTTTTGGTGAGAGCGGCTGGTCGTATTCGCACGGGGCATTTCCCGCTACCGCTGTCCGAGGCCCAGCGGATTCGCCGGTTGCTTTCGGTACCGGGCCTGCCCTGCTCGGCGATCGATCCCTGGGTAGGCGATGGCGCTGCGGTCACCAACGGCGCCGAGGCGCTTCGCTACGGTATCGTGCTTGATGCCCGCCGCCCCGAGCAAGCCAAGCAGCTGATTCCCAACGTCGTCCAGTATGGCGGAAGTGCCATGCCCGGTCGAGTGCTTGCGCCTCCTATATCTGAATCGTCTTGGAGCTTTCAACCGTGATTTCCTTCTTGGCCTCCCGGTTGCCGTCCAGTATGCACCAGCTCGGCTTTTCCTGAGCCTGAGGGGTCCGCAGCATTGATTCTCACTTAAACCGGAAAACGATCCCTGCGCTCGGAACGATATTGTAACTAGTCCCGGTGAGCCCGGACGTAACTGAAGGAGATGAGATCAACGCGATTGTACCCGGAGAACGCCGCCTGCCCTGCCTCCTGAAGTGAGAAGCTGTTGGGGCTGTAAGAATAGCTCGCTTCCAGGACGTCATGCCGCGTAAACCGGAGGCGTGCACCGATAATAGGACGCGCCGTCTCGGAGAACGAGCTGGTCACGGCGACTACCGAGGGGGAGCAGGCACATCCCGTTGGGGTGCAGACCAGTGGACATGGGTTGGGCGGGTAAACCGATAGCTGGCCGCTGCTACCATTCAGGAAAGAGCCGCCGCCTTCGAGGAATACTTCGAGACGCGGAGGAGGGTCCTGCGCGCAAGCCCAAGGGAAAGCCAACAGCAGAAGCAAAATCAAGGGTGGAATAATTTACAGGCGATCACGCTCAGCCGCAGCCGCATCTCGTTAGAAGGGAACCGACGACAACTTAGCCGCGTCATCTTCACCGCCCGTTTTCATTAGCTTCTACGGGCATGTGTGCCAGACAGAGCTGGAGGGGATTGCCCGGCAGGCTGGGAAAGGTAGCGCACAACTGCTTCCGAAGCTGTAGGATTCTTGGTCGGTGAAACCAAAGACCGGGAGCCTTGCCTGCGTGAGATGTACCCTAACGTCCTATATTCTTCCCCGGACCTTCGCCCAAGCCAGGCCCAAATACTCGTAAACAGCTCTTTGCGAGCCGCGGAGTTCCTCGGCGTCAGGGAGAACGTCAAGAGGCGATTGGTAAGGTCGGACCCGAAAGTCCATAGGATCTGCGATGGGATCAGTTCCCTGCTTCCTGAACAGTGCCAGCGCGCGAGGCATGTGAGAAGCTTCCGTCACCAGGATAAACGGTTCTTTCCCTACGAGGGGCGCGACAAATCGCGCCTCTTCTTCCGTGTTGCCCGGATGTGCCTCCAGAATTATGTCCTGACGGCTAACACCAAGTTCGAGGGCGAGTTGGGCCATGGCCTGAGCGCTCGAGAAGATGCCCTCGGGGACAGGTCCCCCGGAAAGAATGAGTTTACAACAGTGCAACACTTTGCTAACCCTGACGCCCTCGACGAGGCGCGCGATGGACCCATCATCGAGTTGCATCTCAACCGGTCGGCCGGGATCGTCCGCAAAACCACTCGCAAGCACGACAACGAACTTCACCTCTCGTAACCGGGTGCCGACGGGCGCTCCCGGCGTTATGAAAAGGGGCCGATATTTGCTCTCCAACGGCATTAGAAGCAGGGTGGAAACAGAATGGCTGGCGAAAAGGCAGAGCAGCGCTCCGGCGAGAGCAACCACCGTTCTCCCCGTCTTCTGCTTCCGCGTGAAGCAAAGCAGCAGCAACCCGACTGAGAGAACTTCGAGACACACGGGAATGGGAAAAAGAAAGCGGGACACAATCTTTCGGACGACCCACATTTGTTTCATTAGCTCCGCTGTTTCAGATCTTAGAACCAGCTCATCCTATCATTCGCAATTGGAAATGGCCAACGGTTGTTCAGCCTCGACGAAGCGGCGGCTGGCACATAGGTGCGTAGGGTCTACGACGCGGCGCGGAGCCGGCTGCAACGAGTGCGGGCACCCGGCGAGGTTGACACCGAACTGGCAGCACTGCGCTCTCGGCAGGTTAGCCTGGATCCGATCGAGCTGAACCGCCGCATAGAAGAGAAAGTGGGAGGCATTTACGAGTTTGCGCACCGAAGTCTGAGTCCATCTCGGCCTGCGTTTTCCGGGTGGTCTCGAACCGCCACGACTGCTGGAGGGCAAAAGAACGTAGGGCTTCGCGTATCATGTTGAGAGGATTGACGCTTAGGTGAAAGTAACGTGCTTCACACCTCTGCCTTACTCACTCTTTGGTTTTTCCGGTCACTCTCACATGGCGATTTTCACATGTTTGTGTCAAAACGCGCCACAGTCTGAACGGTATTTCACCATGTGAGAGAAATATGCGGCGCCATCTTCTTTCAGCTTAGGCAGATACGAAAAATCTTTCACACCCTTTCCACCTTTCCCCACTGTTCCATTTCAATGGGCTAGGCTAGAGTCATGCAGCAAGAGATGCCAAGCGCCGAGCACTTTAAGCTTGCGGTTCTGCGCTGGAAGACTCAAGCCCCAGACCTAAAAAGCAGGTCCACGCTGGACGGCTAAAGGAAGTTGCTGTTGTTTAGAAAAGAGCGAATGTACATGGTAAATAGCAAGTGGCAGAATTCAAATCGTTCGAGACTCGCGATTTGGCAAATTGTAAGCCATTCGCTCCCGGCTCGCGGGACAATTTGCTCCCGGCTCGCGGGACAATTTGTCGTGTTCTTGGTCTTAGTTCTTCCGTGGCCTGCCTGGGCCGGCTATGCGTACGAGCGCAGCATTACGGTGAATCGTGCGCTCTGCGGCTCGTCGGACTCCGCGAATTTCCCCATGCTGTTCAGCGGCACCTACCCGTATCTGGCCACCGTGGCCAACGGTGGTATGGTGCAAAACACGAGTGGCAGCCCGGTGGTTCCCGACGACCTTATTTTCACCTCGGATGCCGCCGGCTCAAATCTGCTGAGCTGGGAAGTGGTGTCTTACACTGCAACCACGGGCGCAGTGGTGATCTGGGTGAAGATTCCGAATCTCGACTCGAGTGCCGATTCCTCGAACACGGTGATTTATCTCTGGTACGGCAACGCGGCCGTGACCACCTTCCAGGGCGGGGCTACCGGCGCGGCCTGGGACACGTACTACAGCGGAGTTTGGCACCTCAACTTGACCCCCAACGACAGCTCGAGCCACGGGATCAATGGCGCCTGGAATGGCAACCAGGAAGGGACTAACGGTTACTACTCGCCCGGCCTGTTCGGTTGGGCAGGGACGTTTGGCGGGACCGCCAACCCGGATTACGTCGACCTGCAATTCTCCTTCAGTTCATCAGCCGGGATCACTCTGTCGGCATGGATATACCCGACGTCGAGTGAATCGGATATTCCCGACATCATCCATGGCCTCAACAACAGTGCGGGCCTCACGCTCTATAGCTCGAGTGGAGTCCAGCTCCAACTGTACACACTGTCGGGCACCACGCACCTTACCTCCAGCGCATGGCCCGCAGAGTCCAACTGGACCTACATAGTGGGCACCTGGGATGGTTCGACGCTGAGGATCTACCAGGGCGCCACGCTCGAGACCTCCGCAAGCGGCGGCTCGGGAACCGTCAGCTTCACCCGCACTGATATTGGCAGCCGGTTCAACAACCCTTCGGGCTACCCTTTCCAGGGTTTGATCCAGGAGGCGCGGATTTCGACTGTGGCGCGATCCCAGAGTTGGATTACCGCCGAGTACAACAATCAAAGCTCGCCCAGCACGTTTTTCGCGGTCGGGGCGATCAACTACTCTGCCTCGATGACTGAGAGTGATTCGGTTTCGGACTCAATCGCGAACCAGGGCGCCTATGTACGCGGGCTGTCTGAGACCAACCCAACCGGTGACACGCTGGCTCGCCAGGCAGCGTATTGGCGCGGTGACTGTATCGCGTTGAACTGGCTGCCCCCCGCGGGCGCCGCAGGGAACTCCGCCTATAGCTACAACATTTATCGCGGGACAAGCCCAGGCAACGAGACCGGGCCAATCAATGCCTCGCCCGTGGATGCCGGGTGCGCGGGGCTTTCGACGTGCAGCTACGCCGACTACGGGCCGCAGGCCGGTGTGGAGTACTATTACACGGTGACCTCAATATATAACGGGGTTGAGAGCGCCTTCTCCAATGAAACCGGCACGGTCATCCCGGCTAATGCCATCATGGAGACGAATACCGCGAGCGATACTCTGGCACGCGCGGCGGCGTACGGGCGCGGCATGCTCGAGACAGATGTGACCAGCGACAGCATAGCGCGCAAAACAGCGTATATGCGCACGGCAGGCGAGACTTTGACCTTTAACGATGTGGTGAGTGGTTCGTGGCAGAGGTACGTACAGCCACGGCACCGAGGGACGGTCGAAGGAAGAGCGAAGACGGGACAAGCGATTGCGCACTAGGTAGCGCAGACCCGCTATCTACACGTGCACGAATAGCATGTTGCGAGCTTGGAATTGGGTCTTTGCACAAGCTACGTTTCAGGAGCATTGTGCAACATGAGTCATAGGAAGGGTAATCGTATGGTGAGAAGAACAGGATTCAGGCTTCAGGATTCAGGATTGAGGGTGCCGGCGTGGGCCTTCATCTTATTGCTCCCAGGAGTGGTGATTCTACTGCTTTCTAGCAATTGGCGCCTATCGCCCGCTTTTGCCCAGATGCCCACTGGCGCCCCCATCTATAACGTCAATGCCAAATGGGTGACCGACCGCGGCAGCCAAGTTTTCAACGTCAAAGGCTATGGCGCGTATGGCGACGGCGTCCACGACGACACGGCAGCCATCCAGGCGCTGATTCATCAGTTGGATGGCTACGGTTCTCCCGCCGCGAGCTACAGAATGTACTTCCCTTCCGGCGTATACCTCATCAGCTCGCCTCTGGTTTATTTTGGGTCGCAGGGGGCGTGGCTGCGTTTTGAAGGCGAGACAGGCGGCGGCATATACACCACGGGAGCAGTGCTCAAGTGGAACACTTCCGCTCAGCAGCCCATGATGATCTGGATGGGCGCGAACGGGGCCGAGCTCGACCATATTGATTTCAACGCCAACGGGGCGGCCAGGTTTGGTTTGCTGATAGCGGCGGCTAACACCACAAACACCACGCTTGGAACCGCAGTCACTCCCGGCACCCGAACCGTCACGCCCGCATCTATGAGCAACATCGTGGTGGGCCGGTACTTGCCGGTAGATACCGGGAGCAATGCCGAAGTTGTTTACGTCAGTGCTGTCACAGCGACCACTTTTACAGCCACCTTTGTGAACAACCACACTAGCTCAGCTCCAGTAGGTCTGCATGCGGCGGGTGGCGGCGCATCCTATAGCATGGTGGTTCAGAACGTATCGGTTTATGGCATTCCCCTGCCCACACCCGCTCCTGCCTCGGGCCAAGTGGGCAGTTTCGCCTCTGCGCCGACGAACGGCGGCACCGGCGGCGTGGCCGCAGTGGGGGACCGGCTTCAGTTAGCGTGCGGTGCTTACGCGAATGTAGCCACGGTTTCATCGGGGAATGTTGCCACGGTCTTTACAACGCCAGAACCCAACAATACTGGCTCCGGCTGCGTGTCGGGCGCGGGTCAAGCCGCAACCGATGGGACGCATCCTAGCGAAACCGGTATCACTCTCAATGTGGCTTCCGTGACCAGCGATTGCCAGCTTGGCAACGCGACCTGCACGGCGGGGTTTGCGGCGGGGAACGTGACAAGCGGCCCGGACGACGAAGTCGCAACGGTTACATTTCGGGACGATAACTTGACCGGCTCAGGTAATGCCGGGATTGTTATCCTTGAGCCCGGCAACACCTGTCAGTTTCAGGCAGATAACGTCCAGGCAAGGGGCTTCAGGTACGGCTGGGTGTCGGACGGGGATGGCGAGGTCGAGTTATACCACTCCGGCATGGGCGGCACGCTCGCGGACATCAGCACCGGCTCTGAGAACACGACCGTGGTTGGCTGGTTTACACAGTACACGCCGATGTTTGTCACGGGCGGAGCCGGCCAACTGACGATCCTGGAGTCAACGTGGGCCGGCACTACCCTGAGCAACGGTCTCGGGATTGCTTATAATGGGCCTCTCACGCTGATCGGAAATTTCTTTGAGAACAATCTCAGCAGCACATCCGTTGTGCATGTGCAGGTGGGGACTCCGCTGTTCCCACCCAGTTACGGAGCTGCGGGTATCACGCTGACGGGCAACATGTTTTTCAACCTGGCACAGGGCAGCTATCCTCCGCTCTATGATGGGAATTTTAATACGATCTTGCCAACCTATTATGGCAATCAGCCCGTCGCGGTTTGGGCGTCGAACAACTATGGGTTCAGCGGTGGCAGCAACGTGAGGCTCGCGGATTACTCCGCGGTGGGGATTCTCACGGATGAGTCACAGTCTCAGGTGGCAACCACGGGCGTGCTGCGCGGCGGCGATACCAGCGCGTTGCTCGGTTGGCGAAACCACGCGGGCAACGGTGACATCACCCTGAGCAAAGATAGCTCGGACGTAATCAGGTTTGGAGGAGCCATCGGCCTCGGCACTGGAACTGCGATCAATGCCCTGAACCTTTACAGTACCGCCAGCATTACTCCAACTGCGGTTGGTGCGGCTTCTTGCTCTGACCAGACTTTCTCGGTGACCTGGCTGCTCGCCACTGACAGGGTGTCCAACGTGACTCCGCCCGCGGCGCTAGGAAATCTCTCGCTAAACGGCTACGCGAGCGCATCTGGAACGGTTTTGTTCCATTTCTGCAACTCGAGTTCGTCGTCGGTAACACCGCCGGCAGGTGTCTACTCGTTCCTGGCGGTTCATTAAGCCCCAACAAGCGACCGAATCGTTCCATCAAGGAGGTGCTGGGGTATCCGCTCACGCCGCACTTTTGGGAGTTGCTGGCGGAGGTTTAGGATGAAGCCCGCGAGCGGGGTGATTGAGGTGAATCTGGAAGAGTGGGAAGCGCTGCTGGAGCGGGCCCGGGGACTTGCTCCGCCTATTCAAATGTGTGATGCCTTGTCGCGTAGCGTGCCGAAGCTGCCGGAGAAACTGGAAATCCTCTTGGGAAACTGTAATGCGCACGCTCGGCGGCGCTTTGTGCAGGTGACGCCCAACTTTCCCCAGGAGTGCCAATTCGTGCTGGAAAGCTTGCGCGAAGTCTACCGGTATGATGCCGAGGCTGAGAAGCTGGGTCTCGCACCCGAAGAGCGGCTGCGCTTTCACCAGGAGCACAGCCGCCCGGTGATGGAGGCTCTCCACGCTTGGTTCGAGGGCCAGTTTGCCGAGAAGAGAGTCGAGCCCAACTCGGGGCTGGGCGAGGCGATCACGTACTGCCTGAGGCATTGGACTCGCTTGACCTTGTTCCTCCATCAAGCCGGCGCGCCCCTGGACTCGAACGTCGTCGAGCGCGCCCTGAAGAAATGCATTCTGCATCGAAAGAATTCTCGATCTTATAAGACCACGAACGGCGCCAAGGTGGGTGACCTGTTCATGAGCCTGGTCCACACCTGCGAATTGCACGACGTCAATCCCTTCGACTACCTCACCGAACTGCAGAAACACGCCCCCGAGTTGGCCAAGAATCCGGCGGCATGGATGCCTTGGAATGACCGCCAGAACCGTCCGCCGACCGGCACGAGTAAGCATCCCGCCTAGGCCCGTTGGAGTAAAATGCCTCATATGCGTCGTACTCTGTTAACCCTGGCACTCCTGCCGTGGATTGCATTCCTCAGCCTCCGTCAGGGATGGTGCAACCTGGTGCGGCCTCTGGATGTTCCTGCGCTCGTTCGTGACGCCAAGGTTATTGCGGTAGGGGAGGTGACTGACATCTGGGAACAGGTGCCTGAAGTTTCTCAGTTCGGAGGCTGTCAGTCCGGGCGGTTGATGCAGGCTCGCCTACGTGTTCTGCGCGTCCTCAAAGGCGACGGTATGGACGAACTAATGTTTAAGTTCTTCCGTTCGAATCTTATGAATTGTGGGTTGATTGGCGTCAACAAAGGCGAGTTCGGATTGTTTTTCTTCCGCGAATCCGACCGCAGTCTCATCCTTGCGGCTCCTGAATATCCCACGATTATTGCCGGGCGAGGGCCGTGCGTAACGGCTGGCGAGCCCCTTGAGCGTGTGGTAGGTGAATTCGACTGTGTCATCCAGTCTCCCTCGAGTACGATTTTCGATCGTATAAGTGCGCTGCAAGTGCTTGATAGGGTGCCAGGCCCCTCCGCGACCGAGGTGCTTGAACGTGCTGCGCGTGAGCTTCATTGCCCGCTCAACGTTCTGGCAGCCATCGACCTTGTGGCACGCAATGATCTCTCTGCCCTGCAATTAGTGGAGGAAGGGGCGCGTACTTCGCCCATGCTGGTTATAGCGGACAACGGGAACACCGTTTTTGAGTATCACTGGGGACAGGCCCTGGGAGGGATCAAGAATCCTGCTGCCATTCCTGCGCTAGCGCGCATGTTGACAGTTGATGACTCCGTGATACCCCAAGGAGCGGTGCAGGGACTCCGCAACACGGAATCAGAGGCGGCGCTCGAGCCACTTTCCAAGGCGCTGGATGATTCTGACTTTTGGGTTCGTTGGGAGGCCGTAATGGCCTTGGCAACGATCACTCATCAGAAGGAGTGGTACCCCGTCTACGACCAGTTCAAGGAAAACGAACAACTGTATTTAGATCATTGGAAGTGCTGGGCAATACAGAAGTTTTCGAAAGGCCACTAGTAGTCGCACTCAGCGCCTTTTTAAAGCACAATGCCTCCCTCTGGCCTAAAACAATAGACTGCGGCCAGGAGGGAGCGTCGCTTGAAAATGGCCGAAAAACGAGCCTCCCGAAAACCGAAATCGCCAAGGGTTTTTGGCCACCCCTCTGAGCGACACCGATTGCAGCACTCGAAATCTCCCCTTGACTATTGACAGGAGCAGAGCTAAATTGAATTGTCGATAGTTGAGGGGAGTGAACATGGGCAAACCAACCGATTTGGTCCAGGGTACGTTGGACCTCCTAATTCTCAAGACTGTCGCTCTTGAACCGATGCACGGCTGGGGGATCGCACAGCGCATCCGGCAGGTGTCGAAAGAGGTGCTCCAGGTGAACCAGGGAGCGCTGTATCCCGCTCTCCATCGCCTGGAGCAGAGCGGATGGATCAAGGCGAAGTGGCGTGAGTCTGACAATAATCGCCGGGCGAAGTATTATTCGCTGACACCCGCAGGGCGCAATTACTTGGAACAAGAGGAAACCAACTGGAAGAGGCTCTCCACCGCCATAGGCCTTGTCTTGGAAATGTCGTGAGGTGAGACGGCCATGATGCGCTGGCTCTACAAGCTGCCCCTTCGGTTCCGTTCACTCTTCCGCAAGAACCGTGTCGAGCGGGAGCTGAGCGACGAACTTGGCTTCCACCTTGAAAAACTGATTGAGGAGAAGGTCGCAAAAGGGATGACCGCTGAGGAAGCCCGATATGCAGCTCTGCGCGAGTTGGGTGGGGTTGACCAAGTCAAAGAGGAGTGCCGAGATATGCGACGTGTCAACTTCATCGAGACCACAATCCAGGACATTCGCTACGGCCTTCGGATGGCCGGGAAGTGGCGGGGGCTCACCACGATTCTGGCGATCACCCTGGCGTTGGGCATTGGCGTGAATACGGCCATCTTCAGTGTGTTGAATGGATGGCTGCTCCGGCCGCTCCCTGTGCGGGCGCCCGAGCAAATAATGGTCCTCGCCTATGCGCCTGAATCCAAGTTTTCTTATCCTGACCTTCTGGATTTCGAGAAGCAGACAGACGCGTTCTCCGAGCTATTCGCTTACGCGCCCGGCGGCGCGGGGTTCAGTACCGGCGGCGTCGCGACTGAATTCGCCTACAGCGCGGTAACAGGCAATTACTTATCGGCTCTTGGGGTGAAGCCACTGCTCGGCCGGCTCCTGCTGCCCGGGGAGGGCGAGAAGCCGGGCGAGGAATTGCTGCTGGTGCTTGGCTACTCCTTCTGGCAAAAGAGATTCGGTGGCGATGCCGCCATCGTCGGCAAGCGGGTTCTTATCAATGGGAAACCCGCCATGATTATTGGCGTCGCGCCAAAGGAGTTCCACGGCACATTCTTTGCTATTGATATGGATGGCTATCTGTCGCTCAATGCGGTCCCACTGGTCCAGGGTTCGAGCGGCTTCTGGACCGATCGCCGTGACCGAGAGTTGGAGACCCTCGGAAGGCTGAAGCCGGGCGTCAGCCTCACGCGGGCGCAGAGTTCGCTAAACGTCATTGCGCGGCGCCTAGCCGCCCAGTATCCGGCAACGGACAAAGACGCCACTGTGCGCGTCATTCCGGAGAGAATGGCTCGGCCGGCGCCTTTCGTCACCAACTTCGTTGCCGTCATAGCCAGTCTTTTCCTGGTTCTGCCCGCCCTCGTCTTGCTGCTGGCCTGCCTGAATGTGGCGAATATTCTGCTGGCACGGGCGACAGTGCGCCTGCGCGAGATGGCCATTCGCGCGGCTCTGGGCGCGGGCCGCGGGCGGCTCATCCGCCAGATGCTCACTGAAACCCTCCTCCTGACGTTACTGGGTGGCATCGGCGGCGTGGTCCTGGGAGAATGGGCGATCAGCGCCACCGGATCGATGCTTCATTCGGTAACGTCAACCTCATCAAATATTGCTTATCGGCTGGACTCCAGTTTCGATTGGCGGGTCTTCGCGTACACCTTGGGAGCGGTGGTTTTATCCGGAATCTTTCTCGGCATCTGGCCCGCCTTTCGTGCCGGTGGAGTGGATGTGAATACCGTGCTGCACGAAGGCGGGCGGAGCGATTCCGCCGGCGTGGGCCGTCATGGAGTACGCGGCGTCCTTCTCGTGGCGCAAGTGGCGGGCTCGCTGATGCTGCTAATTGTCGCCGGCCTTTTTGTTCGCAGCCTCGAGCGAGCCGAGCATATGTATCTGGGCTTCGATCCCGATCACGTCCTGAATGTCATGCTGGACGCGCGCCAAATCGGATACGACGAGGTACACGCGAAGGCGTTCTATCAGGAGCTCGAGAATCGGGTGCGCGCCTTACCCGGAGTCCAATCAGCCAGCCTCGCCTTCACCGTACCCTTGGGAATGCCGAGCCCTGGGAGCTCGATCTACGTCGAAGGCCATCCCCTCCCGCCTGGCCAGCTAGCCCCGGGAGTCGCTTTCAACCGCATTGACCCGGCGTACTTTGAAACGATGCGGGCTCCCCTCCTTGAGGGCCGCACCTTCCGGGATTCCGACAACGAAACAGCGCCGCCAGTGGCGATCGTGGATCAGACGATGGCGAAGGAGTTTTGGCCGAATCAGGATCCCATTGGCAAGCGCTTCAGTATGAAGAGCCCTGCCGGGCCTTTCATCGAGGTGGTGGGCCTCGCCCGCGACGGGCAAACTGATTGGCATTTTTCGCTCGACCCGCACGCCTATTTCTATCTCCCACTGGCACAAAACTTCGCTACGTTTTTGTCGCTTCAAGTTCGCACGACCGTCCCGCCGGAATCGCTGGTCCGGGGGATGCAAGAGCAGATCCGCGACCTGGCGCCTGATCTGCCGATCTTCGATGCCCGCACCATGCAGCAAGGCGTTCACGGACTCACCGGCTTGTTCATGTTTCGCCTAGCTGCCACACTCGCCGGCGTGATGGGTCTCCTCGGTCTGACGCTTGCCACCGTGGGTGTTTATGGCGTGGTCTCGTTTGGCGCGGCGCAACGCACGCGCGAGATTGGGATTCGCATGGCCCTGGGAGCTACGCGCAGCAACGTCCTGGTGGCGGTCGTTCGGCAAGGGTTCGAGCTTACCCTGATTGGGATCGCCTCAGGATTGGTGGGAGCCTTCGCGCTCAGCCGGCTGCTGCGAAGCATGCTGGCAGGCGTCAATCCGGGTGATCCCGGAACCTTCATTGGTGTCTCGCTGCTCTTGCTCACCGTCGCTCTCCTGGCCAGCTACATCCCTGCGCGCCGCGCAACGAAGGTCGATCCTATGGTCGCGCTGCGCTATGAGTAGGTGCCAGGTGGCAGGTGCCAGGGGTTAGTGAGAACGCCTTCTCTGACTGGAGGGGAGGCTGATCGCTGAAAGCTGACGGCTAATGCGATGCGCTGGCTTTGCAAAATCCCGCTAAGGTTCCGCTCGCTGTTCAAGCGCGGGCGTGTCGAAGAGGAGCTGAGCGACGAACTTCGCTTCCACCTTGAAAAACTGATTGAGGAGAAGGTCGCAAAAGGGATGACCGCGGAGCAAGCCCGCTATGCCGCCCTGCGAGAGTTAGGCGGCGTTGAGCAGATCAAAGAGGAGTGCCGTGACATGCGCCGAGTGAATTGGATCGAAAATCTCATTCAGGATGTGCGCTACGGTCTTCGCATGCTGGCCAAGAATCCTGGCTTCTCCATCGCGGCGGTACTCACGCTCGCAATGGGCATCGGGCCGAACACCGCGATCTTCAGCGTCGCGAATGCGGTACTGCTGCGTCCTCTGCCTTACAAGGATGCCGATCGTCTTGTCATGCTGTGGTCGACTCAGCCAAAGGAAGGGTGGCGCGGACAGGCGTCGCCGCTGGATTTCGTCACGTGGCGTCGGCAGTGCCGTTCGTTCAAGTCGATGGCCGCCATTATGCCATGCTCTCGCATCCTGACCGGGAGAGGCGAGCCGGTCGAGTTATCATGCGGAAAGATTTCGGGTGGGTTCTTCGAGACTCTGGGCGTCGCTCCTCAAATGGGCAGGACCCTCGCGGCTGCGGAGTATCGGTCAGGCGACGAGCGGGTTGTCCTGATCGGAAACGGCCTCTGGCGGGAGCGCTTCGGTTCAGACCCCGGCGTGATAGGACAGAGCATTCGCCTCAGTGACGAAATTTTTACGGTTGTCGGAGTCATGCCCGACGCCCTCCAATTCCCCATCGATGGCCTCAAAATATGGTTACCGCTGGAGCTGAATGAGTCGCAGCCGGATGATCGCCATTTCCTGTACGTGGTGGGCCGGCTCAAGGAGAACAAGGTTGTAGCTGAGGCACAGGCCGACGTGGCCACCATCGCCGGAAGGCTGGAGAAGGAGTTCCCCAAATCCCACGCCGGCTATGGAGCAGCGGTGGTTCCCTTGCAAGAGAGCTTCACGGGGACTTTGCGGCCCGCGCTGGCGGTCTTGTCCGGCGCCGTGGGCATGGTGCTTCTGATCGCCTGTGGGAACGTGGCC
>Ga0326728_10014520_pt1 | contig 16705 bp, 16 predicted proteins | sample MB3enrmetagenome_FD_207602 | JGI IMG/M metagenome (GOLD analysis project Ga0326728, IMG submission 207602) | Lab enriched peat soil microbial communities from McLean, Ithaca, NY, United States - MB31MN | ecosystem: Environmental > Terrestrial > Soil > Wetlands > Peat | place: USA: New York...
TGGCAGCGGTGGTTATCCGCACGACAGTCCTTCATCGCGTTAATTCGCGAAGCAGTCACGGGGACCGGCACCGCCATTCAAAACACCGATGCGCTCAATCGAGCGGCCGACGCGGACGCGGCCTTGCAGGAACTGAGCGGTGACCTCGTCGCCTACGGCTATTTCACCCAGTCCATTGTCCTCCTCGATCGCGACCTTAAGCGCCTCAAAGCAAAGCAAAGTGTCCTCGAGCAGGCCATCCAGGGCCGTGGCTTTACCACGCTGGATGAGATCGAGAACCGCAACTGCTTCGATGCCTTCCTGGGTGCCATTCCCGGTAACTGCGCCCACAACGTCCGCCATCCCATGCTCAATACCTTGAACCTCGCGCACCTCTTTCCGCTCTCGGCCGTTTGGGGCGGTGCCGAGAGCGAAAGCAACTTGTACGGTGGCCCGCCCTTATTGCACACCATTACGGGCGGCAGCACTCCGTTCAAACTGAACCTCAACTTCCTCGATGTGGGCCACACCTGCATCATCGGTCCCACCGGCGCCGGCAAATCCGTGCTGCTGGCTACGCTCGCGACGGCCTTTGCCAAATACCGATCGCCGGAAGGCGCCTGGGCGCAGGTGTATTTCTTCGACAAGGAGCGCAGCTCCCGGATCACGACCCTAGGGGTCGGCGGGGATTTCTATGATTTGGCAGCGGACGACAGCCCCCTCGCCTTCCAGCCGTTCGCGCGCATCGATGAGGAACCGGAGCGCAATTGGGCCATCGAGTGGGTGCAAGCGCTCTTGAAGCAGGAGGTCAAAAGCCCGACCTTCATGACGCCGGAGAAGAAGGCGGCCCTCTGGAACGCGCTCGTGCGGTTGGGCCAATCGGCGCCTAAAGATCGAACGATCACGGGCTTGAAAACCCTCGTCCAAGACAAAGCCATCAAGGAAGCCCTCGCGCCGTACACCATTGATGGACCGTACGGCAGGCTACTGGATGCCGAGAGCGATACTTTGGGCTACGGCCGATGGCAGGTCTTCGAGATGCACGAATTGACCAAGAGCTATCCCACGGCCGTCATGCCGGTCCTCACCTATCTCTTCCACCGTCTCGACCAGCGATTTGGAAAGGCACCGACGTTGCTCATCTTGGATGAAGGCTGGCTTTTCCTCGATGACCCGGTGTTTGCGCCCAAGATTCGTGAATGGCTCAAAACCTTACGCAAGAAAAAGGTCTACGTCGTGTTTGCGAGCCAGAGCCTTAGCGATTTGGCCGGCAGCCCTATTTTGGAGACCGTCAAAGAGTCCTGCTACACCAAGATCTATCTGCCGAACGCCACCGCCATGGATGACGAACACAGCATGTCCTTCTATCGCGGCTTTGGACTCAACGACCAACAGATCGGCATCATCGCCGGAGCGACGCCGAAGCGCGAATATTACTTCACCTCACCGCTTGGGAATCGACTGTTCAGCTTAGGGTTGGGAGAGGTTGGGCTCGCTTACTGTGCAGCCACCAACAGCGACGATCAGCTGCTCGCCGATCACTGGGCCCGACTACCGACAGGCGCCTTTAACGACGCTTACTTAAGGGCCAAGGGATTGGGCAGCGCCGCAGACACACTGAACGTGACGTCGACTGAGAAACGCAAATCCGCTTGAGATCAACCACAGGAGATTTAGGTATGAAGAAACCTCTACTTGCCGCCCTCGCCTGCGCTGCGCTCATGACCGGCGGCACATCGCAAGTCGCTCAGGCTCAGTTTGCGGTCATCGATCCGGCCAACCTGATCGAGAACATCATCAGCGCGTTACAGAATACGCAAACCGTTCTAAACCAGATCACGCAGATCTCGCACGAGGTGCAATCCCTCGCTTATCAAGCGCAGAACTTGCAGAACATGCCGGCGAGCGTCGCTAACAATGTCATCGGGCAGTACACCACCCAGTTCCGCCAACTGGTGGGCGCCATGCAAAACATCAACGGGATTGCCCAAAACGTGGCGATACTCACGGCGAAATATAACGCGACCTATCCCAATACCACGCTCGCGCAAGGTCCCTTGAGTAACGCCAACGTCATGGCGCAATTGACCGGCTGGCTCAATCAATCGCGCAGCGTCTATCAAGGAGCCTATACCACCCAGGCTCAGGTGATGGCCGCGTTGCCGGCGGATACCGCCAACGTCCAAACGCTGTTGCAAACCTCCGGCTCCTCTCAGGGGGCATTGAGTGCCATTCAGGCCGGCAACCAATTGAATGCTCAGGTCGCCGCACAGCTCATGAAACTGAATGCGCAGATGGCGACCAACAACCAAGCGCAGATGAATTGGATTGCTGAGCAATCTCAACTGATCGCACAGGCTCAAGTGACCTCGCGGAACGCGATGATTGGATATACAGCGCCGAGCACCGCGGTCGTTAATCTGACTTATGACCGACTTCACTAAGGAACCGCCATGTCGTACCTGCGTCTCTTGTCGGTCTTGGCTTTCGCCATCCTGAGTGGTTGCGGACCGCACCCCGAATCGACCGATGTGCGATCCGCCGGGAAAGTTGAAGGACCCGCTGTCAAGAGTCTTTCTCACGATCAGTTGATGGCTGTTTTGCACGAATGCCACCGGTACGGATCGTCGGATGATCCAAAGGTGAAGTACACCACGCGCTACTGCTCCGCCGCACAAAGTGCTCACGCGATGGAAGGTTACTCCACGGCCGGCTCAGCAGCGGTCGATCCCACAGCCAACAAGCTGCACTAACCGCAAGATCGCCATGACACCCACCACCGGAATTCTGACCACGCTATTGAACGCGTTTTTGAATGTGTTCTCCGCAGGCCCGGGACAATTGGCACCCGCGGCCGCGCGGCTCCTGTTCCTGTTGGGAGGTATTGAACTCACCCTCGCCGGAATTTGGTGGGTGCTCAAAGGTGAAAATATCCTCGTGGGGCTCATGCAAAAGACGCTTCTTTTGGGTCTTTTTGCCTTCTTCGTCGCCAACTGGGCGTCACTCATCAACACCGTCTTGGATGGCTTCGTCTGGTCTGGATTTACGGCAGCAGGATCGAGTCCGGCCGCCGGCGCTGTTCTCATCAAAGACCCGTCCTCGATTATCACGCAGGCCTTCGTTAGCACTCAGCCGATTGCGGATGAAATCAGTTCCTTGAAGCCGTACGACTTGGGTTCCCTCTTTATGTACGGGTGGGCGTACATCTTCACGATCCTCGCGTTTTTTATGCTCGCGATCCAAGTCTTCGTCACCTACTTGGAGTTCTATCTCGTCGCCGCATTAAGCCTGATCCTCGTCCCTTTTGGCGTCTTCAAACACACCGCCTTCATTGCCGAACGTGCTTTCGGCAGCGTCATCAGTTTTGGCGTCAAACTGATGGTTCTCTCATTCATCATCGCGGCCGCGCAGCCGGTGCTGGCGCAGATCACGCTTCCCGCCGAACCCACGTGGCAACAAGCCTACATGGTGCTCTTGGCTGCTCTGGCCATCGCCTTCTTGGCGTGGCATGCACCCGGGATTGCCGCCGGCATGATTAGCGGTGGGCCGAGCCTGACGGCGGGGAGCGCCGCCGGCTTTGCGGCCTCCTCCGCGTTTGGAGCCTTGGCCGGCGCCGCAGCGGTCAGCAGCGCCGCCCGCGCCACGGCATCCGGAACCGTGGCTGCGACTCGCGCGGCAGCGACGGGCCTAGGGACCGCTCGCATGGGGGCGCAACTGGGCGCCGCATCGGCGGAGTTGGGCGGATCCGGCGCAATGGGACAAGCCGCGGGAGCCGTCGTCGGGGGCGCGGGCGCCCTGGCACGCAGCGGCGCCGAGACGGCCTTAAGACCGCTGAGCGCGGCCGGCAGCTCCATCGCGGAAGCCTACCGTCGCGGCGAGGTGCGCGCGTGGAAACCGCAGCCGCCGGCATCATCGGCGCACAGCCCCACCGCCGCGTCCTCGACGGCCGCCGACATCCAAGCCGCGATGCGAACAGCCAACACGATCCGCTCGGCCATTCCGCCGGAGAGCCACGGATCCAGTGGGATGAGCGCGCCGATCCGGCCGGCCGAGTAGCTTTAAGAAAACGTCTCGAAACTAAAGGAAATCCTGTGAGCCTTGCATCGGAACTCTTAACGAAGCGCAGCGCGTTCAAGCCCAAGGCGTACGCCGAAACGCCCTACAACGCCGCCCGCCAAGAATGGAATGATCGGACCGGGTCTTTGGTGCAGCAAGCCTACAACTGGCGGCTGGCGTTCTTTGCGCAGTTCCTGATTTCCATCGTCTTAACGGCGGGACTGCTGCATCAATCCGCGCAATCGAGCGTGCAACCGTACCTCATCGAGCACAACGCGGCGACTGGCGAGGCGGTGGGCATCGGTCGCATGCCGACCTGGAATTACAGTCCGCAAGAAAACGAATATCGACATTTTCTCGGCCACTGGCTCGAGCTGGTGCGCGCGGTGTCGATTGACCCGGTGGTGGTCAAGCATAACTGGCTCGATGCCTACCGGTTCATGTCCCAGTCGGCGGCCAACCAATTAAACGACTGGGCGCAAAAAGACGAGCGCCTCACCAAAATCGGACAGGAAACGGTGAGCATCGAAATCGTATCCATCAACCCGATCGCCGAGAGCCATAGCTACCAAATCCGCTGGACCGAGACGGTGCGCACCAAGGAGGGCGCGCTCAAAGAACAGCACGCCATGACGGGTGTCTTCCCCGTCAAGGTCGAGGTTCCCAACGGGCAAGACGATCAAGGCCTTCGGGTCAATCCCCTCGGCATCAAGATCGACGGCGGCTTCCAGTGGAGTAAGGACAGTTGATCCGGTTTCGACGTGCGCATCGGGGCGAACGGCATCACTCGTTTTGAAGGGATTTTACGATGATTAATAACACACAGACTTTACTTGCCGCCTCCGCGCTCCTCCTCGCCGCGGCGAGTATCGCGGCCGACACCCCACCGACGTTGACGCCGCAACAGTTGGTGCAAGAGGTTCGATTGCAGCAAGCGGCGGCCGAGAGCGCTCAGGGATTCCTGCCACCGCTGCTTGCGCCGGTTCCGCCTCCGCCCGATCCACCGGTGCTAACCGCCCCCATCAGCCGACCCACGCACCACGTACCGACGTTTGACGACAAAGCCCGTCTCGAGGCGCAGCTCGCCTCGGTCAACAGCGCACTCAAGATTCATGAAGTCACGGCGGGGAGTACCCAACACGCGAGCGAGACGATCGCGGTCAAGGGCCAGATGCTATTCACCTATTCGCCCGGGGGGATTTACGAAGTCGAGACCGCAACCTTTCATGAAACCGCCCTGGAATTGCAGCCCGGGGAGCTCTTGACCGGCAAAGATCTACCAACGGCAGGCGACACGGCCCGCTGGACCATCGCGGCCACGCGTACCGGGGCGCCGCCCAATGAAATCACGGTGCTCATCGTCAAGCCGCTCGAGGCGAATCTTGAAACCAACATGACGATCACCACCAACCGGCGACTCTACACGGTGATCTTAAAGTCCACCGCGCACACCTACATGCCGCTGGTGGGGTGGCTGTACCCGCAAGACGAGGCGCGCGAACGGGCCGAACTCGCGGCGATGACTAAGAAGACCGAGGAGCAAGCGGAAGTCTTAACCGTCCCGCCGGATCAGCTTAATTTCGATTGCACGATCACGGGATCCAAGGTCGCCTGGCGGCCGCTGCGAGCCTACGACGACGGCTCCAAAACCTACCTGCAGATGAGCCCCGACATGCAGAACTATGAGGCACCGGCCATCTTTGTGATGGAGGGAAAGACCCCGCTCCTCGTCAATTACCGCGTCAAGCACTCGATTTACATCGTCGATCGCCTGTTCGACCGGGCGCAGCTGCGCATCGGACCAAAAGCAGCTGTCGATATCGGCTGTGTTCACCGCCTGGCGAGCCGTTAGGGAAATTCCATGCTGGAACACGCCACAGACGACCCGCCAGAGGCTACGCCGCCCTCCTCGAACACCTCGAATCCGCCGGAGGAGGATTACTACACCCCACCAAAAGCGGCGGAGCGGCTCACCGGCGAGGCCAAGGCGCCGAGTGTCAAACGATTCAACCGCAAGATGGTGGCGGCCATTGCGGTGGTGGCGATCGCGGTTATTGCCATCGCCTTCACGGTGGGACTGCAACAACCAAAACCCAAGGCCGCGCAGGCGTCGCCCACGTCGAATACACCCCCTGTCCCGGGCGCCGAGGTCAATGCCTTGCCAAGTAATTACAGCGCGGGCGTCCCCAATTTGGGCGAGCCGCGCAATGGCGATTTGGGCGCGATGGGATCGCCTTCCCGGGATGGTTATACCAATGGCACACCGCGACCGCTCACGCCGCTCGAACAATACGCACAAACGACGGAACTCGATCGGCTGCGCAATGAAGATCGGGCTCGCACCGCCACGGTCTCGTTCGGCAGCGCCGGATCCGATGCCGCGGCGCAAGTTCCGACGACCTCCGCCGGTGTCGAGAATGCTCAAGGGTTTCAAGAGCGCTTGCTCGATCTCGCGCAGCGCGGTCCACCCTCCGCCACTCCAACCAACGCAAGCTACAGCACGCGCGATGACGCGAACGCCCAAGACGCCAAGAACGACTTCGTCAGTCGAAATCGGGGCTCGGATTTTGACCTGCACGAGCGCGTCGAACGTCCGCGCTCTCTCTACACGCTATTTGCGGGAACGATCCTGCCCTGCGTGCTCACCCAGGGCATCAATAGCGATTTGCCGGGACAGATCGGCTGCATGATTTCTCAGAATGTCTACGACACCGTCACGGGCCGACATCTGTTACTTCCCCAGGGCACCAAAGCCATCGGAATATACGACAGTCGCGTGGCGTACGGGCAAGAGCGGGTTTTGGTGGTGTGGACACGGCTGCTGCGTCCTGACGGCAGCACCTTGTCACTCGACGGCATGCCGGGCGTGGATTTATCGGGGTATGCCGGCCTCACGGGCCACGTGAACAATCACTACCTGCGCCTCTTGGGCGGCGTCGTCTTAGGATCCTTGATTGGCGCGAGCGCGCAAATTGCAGTCGGTGCCAATAGTCAGAATCCGAGCTTCGCCGCGCTCGCCATGCAAGGCGCCGGCCAGAACATCAATGAGGCCGGGCAGCAGATCACCCGCAAGAATTTAAGTATTCAACCCACGATTGAAGTGCGGCCCGGCGCGCGCCTCAACATCTTCGCCACCAAAGACCTCATTCTGCCGCCGTGGGCCGAATGAAGAATTGCCTTAGATTAAGGAAAACCTTGATGAGAAAAATGACGTCTGCCCGGTTGCCGCCCATCGCCGTCGAGGAGCGTCCGGAGAAATTATCCCTCGCCATTCCGCCAGAGCTCAAAGTGTCGGTGGAACAGTTTGGGCAATTCTTTTCGGACGCGTCCGGCCAAATACCCACCTCCTTCAACGCCGTCGTCGTCGGGATACTCACCGGTTATCTCGAGAATCATAAGGGCTACAAACAATGGCTCAAATCGCGCAATAAGGGCATAGCCGTGGCCCCGAGTTCGGCATCCGTATGAACTCAAATGCGCCGCTGATTCTCTGGCTTCGCCAACAGCACCGCGGAGTCAAATTCGCGATTCTCTTGATCGCGGCCTGGGCGCCTTTTTTGTTGCCGCGCAGTCCCCTCCTGGCAGGGTTGCTTATGACGACGGCCACGGGTCTCTTTTGGTTAGCGACCGGACCTTCTGCCGCGCACGCAACTCCTGGTGTAGAGAAGCCCGCCGATGGCGAACCTTAAGCGCGCCTGTCTGCCGCTGCTCGTGGCGCCGCTGGGCGCATGCTGGACGATGCACCCGAACACGGAACCGACGCTGCCGGCGGGGCACCACTTTTCCTACAGCGTCACGAATGACGAGAGCCATCAGATTATTCAAGCGTTTGATGATGGGTCGGCCACCTATTTGCAGTTTGATGACACTTTGGCGAAACCCATTGAAATCCGGCCCTCGACAACCAATGTGCTCCTGGCGTACACCATCCAGCCCCATTATGTGGTCATTCCCGGCATCTACGGAGGGCTTCGCGTGAGTAGTGGAAATCATTCGTCCCTGGTCGCCAATCAAAATCGTCTTTCCGAATCCGCTTCGCGGTCACCGAGCGACATCGCTAGCAATGCGGCCTCGGGAGTTACCTACCCGGCGGGGCGCTCCCCGCTCCGGGCCCCGTCGGCGGTGAACGACAAATCGCCGGCGGTCGACTATCTGTCGTCGCCGCGTGCTGAAATTCCGGCGCTCGTCCAAGCGGCATCCGTCGGTGTCCCCGAAACGCTTCAGACGATGAATTCCACGCTGCGGGTCGCGACGCTCAATCGAGAGATCGCACAGCTCGAGGAACGGGTGCGATTTTTGACCGAGGAGCTCGAGGAAGCGCACCGCGCGGGCGGCGGCAGCATGCTGTATTTGCGAAATCTCGGCGGCTTACCGCGCATCGCCGTCAAATTCGACGACAACAGCGCTGAGGTCAAGATCGAGGAGGCCCTGCTCGGCGCCCTGGGCAATACCGTCCGCGCCGCCAATCGCCTCTATTTGCACGGCCACACAGATGCCTTCGTCGCCTCGGAAGCGGGCACGGAGCTCGCCATCCGGCGCGCCGTCGCCGTGCGGAATGTTTTGGTCTCGCTCAACGTTGAGCCCGATCGCATCCGATTGTTTTACCGCGGCGCGGGCAATTTCGTGGTCAATAACAGCACGCGCGAGGGCAAGGCACTGAGCCGCCGCGTGGAAATCGAATTGCGCAAATGGTGAAACCTCGCCTCGGTATCGGTTTGTCGGCGGTTGGACCCATGAGCCAATCATCGTGTCGACAAACGAGGCCTGTGGCCGAGCTCGCGAACGCGTTACGGCTTCAGTTGCTGAAACGCTTTGCTATCCATCACTCGATTCACCTGGGAGATCTCAACATGGCCAAAGAACCCCATACCGCTCACGTTCATGACCGATACGATGTGCTGGTCGTCGACAATTACGAAGACCGTCAAGGCGCCGAAAGGTCGGCTTGGACTCGTGTTGGAGTAGCCTTTCCCCACAAAGACGGCGACGGGATGAATGTTGAGCTGCAAGCCATCCCGGTGAGCGGCAAGCTCGTCATTCGCCGTCATGAGGCAAAGCCAAAATCTCAATAACGACTGCCGACTCAACCGTATGCCTCCTTTTCTGCAGCGACTGCGATGAGCGATGACGTGGTCCTGAACGAATCGGACTCGGTGTTCTGCGCCAGTCCATCCTGTGTCCTGCACGTGCGTCCCGGAGATGCCAACGTGCGCGGCCGCGGCAACTGGGCGGATCTCGGAGATGGAATCATCATTGGCCGGCAGCGCGTCGGCGACGTCATGGTGTGTGATCGGTGTGCAATGACGATACGGCAAGTCGAAGCGACCGAGACGTGGTTGATCGCATAGCACCGGAACGCGGCAAACCGCGGCACCCTGGATCATCAAAAGCACAGGTAGTCTCACTGATGCGCGTCTTACGGGACACCGTCATGCCAATTCTCGTTGGATTTCGAGATGAAGCGGTGAGATAGTCGGATGGATCGCGGCATGGACTCGTGGCACGCTCTCGGGCCATGCACAAGCGACGCGAACCTATCGACGAGTTGATCAACGCCCATGTGTGGCTCCGCTTAAAGAGAAATCGGCGGCTAGACCGCCAAGCCGCGGCGTTCCGCACGCAGTCTGCGCCGATGATTCGCAAACCTCGCAAGAGGCCGACTTCTTAGATGGGGAATCAACCCTCGAGCAAATTCACGAGGCCCGCAGTCGAGCACTGTCCAGGAACGATCGTCCGGTTGACCTCTCAAGTTCACACGGACTTTATACAGTGCTGCCCTTCCTCCAGGACTGTATATCGCTTTGATCGTAGACGTCGCCCTACGCCGGCGGCATGCTTTACGCCGATGTCACCCCGTCGCTCCTCGTATGAACCTCTACAGGTTTCGCAGCATCCACGATGGCTCGCTGTACGAAACATGCATCGAGAGCTGTTGCACCATCAACTGCTTGCGCCCGGTTCCGACCTGTGCGGCGCGTTCGTCAAAGCGCTGGCGTCGCACGTCGATGCCGGTTGGACGCTCGAAACCTTCTCATCCAATGCGGCATGCGCATTCTGCAGCTTGGGCACTGAGCGTCGCGCCATCACTGTCGAATTCGAAGATCCGACCCGCCCGCTTCCGACCCGCCGCCTCGACTATCCAAAATCCTTTTGAGAGCGCCGTTGTGCCACCATTATGGGCATTCTCCAGGAGAGTGACCGGCACGTCCGCCTTATCTGCAGCTTGCCTGAACCCTCGGATCGAACCCTCATCTCATAGGGTTCATTGTCCGCGAAAATGGCGCCCATGCCGGCGTGGAGTTGGATATTACTGAAGGGGAATTGAGTAATCACATTGATCCGGCCGCGCACGATCAAGAGTGCCGCGGCGCGTGTGGTGGAGGGCGCGCGCAGCGCGGCGCCGCGTTTCAGGCGCAAGCAGCGCAGATGTGAATCGCCGTCCGCGAGCGGTAAGAATCGCACGCCTCGGGCGCTGGAGAAGTTCAGCGGGTCAGCAGCATCGAGCGTGAAGTGGATAACGTCAATGTGATCCTCCTTAGTTTTCAGTCAGTCTGCATCCAGATGGTAGTCATGGTCAAAAATTAGTCACAAGAATCTAAGCACCTGATTTGTGGCGACGTTTGCGTGACAGATCGCAGGTTGTCCACAGGCTTATCCCCTGGGTTGGGGGATTATGAAAACGCAAGCGGAATTTTTGGTGCGCCGCGTGATTGAGCTGGCTTCCGCTAAGCGCTTACCGAAGCAACTATGTTTCAGCCTTCTTGGGTGCGAGTTGCCATCGCGGATGCCTGGGCATTCGAGCGATTCCGCGCCATCCCAAATTTCTCGGATGATTCGTCGCGCGCTTCTCCGAGTGGATCTAAGAAGAGAGGACTTGTCTGGTGACGGTCACGGTATCACGCCGGTCGTCGCGTTCAAGTTCGGTTCTTGCGGATGAACGGTTTCCCCCCGCCAGCGGGTCCTCCCATTAATTCCGCGAACCTTTCTTGATCGCTCCGCTGCGACGTGAGGGCAAAGCCCGTCGGCAAGTCGCCGACGCATCAAACCTCAAGAGGAACGTTCCATGAATACTCTATCCGTCGCCGAATCTGCCCTGCCCGCTTACAGTCACGCGTTCGGCCGCACACTCTCCATCGATGATCTGCGCACCCGTACACCGGCCGTGTTCGCCGGCAACGCATCGAACCGTACCAAGCCGACGTATCGATTCATCAATACCGCGGACGTGCTGCACGCGTTGCTCGAGGCGGGATTTCAACCCTCGGCGGCTCAACAAACACGCACTCGGCAGGGATCGGATCCCACCTACGCACGGCACATGATTCGACTGCGACCGATGCGAGAGAGCCTGACGTTGGTGGATTGCATTCCCGAAATTTGTCTTATCAACGCGCATGACGGCACCAGCGCCTATCAGCTTTTCGCCGGCCTGTATCGGCCACTGTGTACAAATGGCTTGCTCTGCCGCATGGGCGATTTTGCGGTGATCCGAATACCGCATCGCGCCAATATCATCGCCGATGTGGTTGCGGGAGCGATCCAGATAACGGCGCAGTTCGAGCGCATTGGGACGTTGGTCACTGCGATGGCTGCACGCATACTCAGCGACGACGAGCAACTCGCCTTCGCACAAACGGCATACGAGATTCGTTGGGCCAAGATCGAGGCGCGACCGCGGTTAGAGCCGGCGAAGCTGCTCGAGGCGCGTCGAGAAGCGGATGCGAACCCCAGTTTGTGGCACACGTTCAATCGACTGCAGGAATCGACGATGGCGGGCGGTGTCGTGTATCACAGCCGCGTGCAGCGATTCGTGCGAACCCGACGGATTCGGAATATCCGCGAGGACGTGCGGATCAACACCGCGTTGTGGCTGGCCGCGGCTCGCATCCTCGAGTCCTAAAGAAGACGCCCCAGCGGGTCGGTCTGCGTCGGCCGGCCCGCTGTCATGGGTGACGGTCGACGCGTTCGACGCAAACAGAGACTTAACAGGGAGTTTGGCCCTGGGTGTCGTGAGAGTGACCTCTGTTATGTTTGATCTCAGTCTGTCGCTCCTTCAGCGAACGTCCGTTGCCAAGGACTCCAGATCGCACGCGTAGCTCTGGCTGATTAGCCAGTCCCGAGGCGCTGACCACCTACCCAAGCTTTCGGCTTGGCAGGAGCAGCCATAGAAGGCATATCGTGACCCTCCTGTATGGGAGGACATCACTATGCAACCAACAATCGGATACTTGCGAGTTAGCACTCGCGAACAGGGTCGCAGCGGCTTGGGGTTGGCGGCGCAGCGCCATGAGATCGAAGCGTTTGCGTTGCGCGAAGGGTATGCCGTGAAATCCTGGTATCAGGATGTGCAAACCGGCGCGGGAGCTGATGCGCTGCTGCTGCGACCGGGGCTTGCGGCGGGACTCAAGGAAGCTAAGTCAGCGCGTTGCCCACTGATTGTCTCGAGACTCGACCGCCTGTCGCGCAACGTGCACTTCATTACTGGGCTCATGGAGCACAAGGTGCACTTCGTTGTTGCAGCACTCGGCCGAGACTGTGACGAGTTCACGCTGCACATCTATGCCTCGCTCGCAGAGCAGGAACGGAAAATGATTTCCGAGCGCATCAAGGCCGCGAAGGCCGTCGCCAAGCGCAAAGGACAGAAGTTTGGGCTGGCGCTTCGCTCAAAGACTGAGCGACGGCGAGTGGTTGCATTGGCTATAGCGGCGTGCGAAAAGGCTGCCGCCGAGCGGGCCGAGGCCTATCGCCTGCACATTGAGTGGGCGCTGCGGCAGCCGGGCTTATTTGAGAGGCCGATTGCGTTCACCGCTGCAGCGACGAAACTCAACGAGCGCAACATTGAATCACCGATGGGTGGCTCTTGGAGGGGAGTTCAATTGCAGCGGATGGCGCGTCGTCTTGGCCTAAATCATCCGCCAGCCAGTCTGCGACTCGACGTGGCACGAGCTCGAATACAAGCACTATGGAAACAGCACCCGGAATTGACTGGAAAGCAAGCGATTGTGCTCTTGGGACTCAGGCACCATCATCTTCTCGGTATCTCTCGGGCTCGGCAATTGCTGAAAGAATGTCGGCTGGCAGCCGCCAAACGCAGTCCGGTGCACAAGAGGGTAGGTTGGTGGCTTGATAACCGGACTGCTGAACGAATTCGCATCAGCTCGCTATGCTCGCGGCACCCTGAGTACACTGCAAAGCAGGTGCTCAGGATGCTCGGGCCAGAGCACTCAGTACGGCTAACGTGGGTTAACCAAGTAATGAACGAGTGTTGGCGAGCCTTGGGCAGACATAGCCCGAGGCAGTGCAATGGATGGACGCGGGAACGACGCAAACGACAGTCGGAACTGATTCGGCAATTTCGTCCGTGGGAGCGGGCGACAGGGCCGCGCACACCAGAAGGAAAAGCTCGCGCGGCCAAGAACGGATCCAGGGGAGCAATCAAGAACGCGTCACGACCTCGCACAGTCGTCCATCCCTCCCGCACGTCTACAACCTCATCGTCGGTTCGCAGAAACGTAGGCATCAAGCGTAAGTGACTGGTCGTGGCAGACCACCATGTGGAAAGGACCGGGGCCCATGGACGGCTCGTGACCCCAAGGCGACGATGACGAACGTCAGCTTTGTGGTGCAATCACGGACGCGCTGGCCCTTTTTCATATTCGGGACCAGGCGGTATCAATCCTATGAGTGCATCTACAACTTCGCCAAAGGTGGTGTGTTCCAAACTTCCCCAGAATGCATTCGATACACGAATGTCGTAGGCCTTTTCAAACTGCTTGATTACCGCGACACTTCCCAGATCATCAATAATCCCGAAGGAAGGGCCGTTGCACATTACCGAAAATGAATCTGTTGGCAAGAACACTGGGCTAGGCCAGCGAACCTCTTTCCTAAATCCGCGAGCCAACTGTTCGGCGACTTCACGCCGTCTACCAGATCCCCATACGTCCATTTGCTCTTGTGTTCGTTCCGCTTGTTGCTGCTTCAATTTCTTGAAAAAAGAAAGATCAGAGCCCAACCAGCGTACACCGATAAAGAACTTTTCCCTCCGATTGGTCGGTGGAAAGCCCGGCGGAAAAACTAATGGATCGGTTGGTTTGTACATTTGCCAGTAGGGTTTGAAAGGCTAACTTTACCGCTAGATGCAAACCTAGGCCATCTGCCGTCCGATTAGGTAATGCCCTCCATCATCGGCGGGACTTGACCCGTTGGAGACCGTCACGACCGGCAGGTACCGGGCAATTGAGTTGTGCGCCCGCTACTAATCGGGCAGATTCATCTTGCGCAGAAAAGCCGCATAGCGTGCATCGCTCCTCACTGCGTCCAACTGGCGGTTTGCCTTCAATAAATTCAAGTCGGGGTCACGCTGCGTGTACGCGCGTTCAAGCCACCTAAATGCATCGTCCGCTTCGCCGCGGCTCGCGTGGACGGCAGCGACGCCAAACGCCCAGTCACTGGCTGCCAGGGCCGTCAGCCGCCGGAGAACACTGTCCGATGCGGCGCGGTGCCCCGCTGCAAATTGCGCAACCGCGATGCCATAGAGGCGGGCTTCCTCATCCGGCTCCGTCTGGATGACCTCTATTGCTTCCGTGGGCCTATCACGTGCAAGGAGAATCTTTGCAAGCAGGTAGCGAGCCCAGGCGTAGCTCGGGCTAATCTCCAGAATCCGGCGCGCCTCCGTCTCAGCCTCCTCAGTACGACCTGCGGCCAACCGTATTTCGGCGCTGAAATAGTGGTCGATGGCGATGAGCGGATCGATGGCGATTGCGGCATCGATGTGTCGTCGTGCCTCGTCCCATTCACCACGCGCCTCTGCAAGCTGGGCCGCCGCCTGTTCTGTAAGGTGATTACGTGGCTCAAGCGCCCTGGCCTTGGCGATCTCCCCTTCTGCGGCATTCCAGTCCCAGTCATGCATGATCATGACGCTGGCGAGGGCGTCGTGAGGATCCGCAAGCGAGGGATCAAGCCCTATTGCGAGCTCAGCGGATTTGCGTGCATCGGCGAATCCTGATTCGACGGGCAGATAGCCCCAGTTGACCATATACGTCTGCAGACTCGCAAGCGCTGCAGCTGCCCTCGCGAACTGCGGGTCGAGACGCAGCGCTTCTCGATACAGCTCCACGGCGGTCTCGAATCCCTTGCGATCGAAGCCATCCGACTCGCGCCGTGCACGCAAGTAAGCCTCGTACGCCGCGGGCACGCGCAGCGTACCGCGCCCCGTTCCCTCGGACGCACCCATGCTCACCTCCAGTGCGCGTGCGAGCGAGGCAGCAATCTGGTCCTGCACGTTGAAGACGTCTCCGAATTTACGCTCGAAGCGCTCGACCCAGCGCTCAGATCCGTCTGCAGCGTCAACGAGCTTTGCTGAGACACGAATCTGGTCACCCGCGCGGCGCACCGTTCCTTCAACGATATAGCGCGCGCCTAGCGCCTGACCAATCGAGCGGACGTCCGCATTACGTCCCTTGTACTGGAACGCCGATGTGCGACTGATGACTTTGAGCTGCGGTATGCGAGCAAGCTCGTCAAGGATTTCCTCCGCCATCCCGTCGCCAAAGTACTCTTGATCGTGCCTTTCGCTCATGTCGGTGAACGGCAATACCGCGATGGAGTGAGCTGGCGGGTTGAATACCTCTGCCTTATTCTCCGGCTTCGCACTGGTCGCCGTCGTTGGGCTGCCCGTTTCACTCCGTTCTGCGATGGGGCGTGGGACCAGCCACAGTAGGCCGCCGCCGATCGTGAGCAACAGCGCAATGATGAGGAGCTCCGAGCCGCTGACGCGCCTCAACGCTCGAACGCCGTGATACCAGGCTAGAGTCGGCACGATGGGTGCCCCGATGATCAATACCAACGTTACTGAGCGTACGATGATGTGCGGCCACTCGAGTGCGTCGCTCAAGAGCGTCACTCCGTGCAGAAACGCGAACCCGAAGGCCAAATACGCGAGCGTCCATTCGGCGATCTTGTGCTGTTTGATGCGCGCCCAGACGCTCATGTGCTCGTGCGTCGCTGCGGGCGGCGGGCCCGGGGGCGAAGCAGGTGCTCCCGCTTCGGTTTGTGTAGAGGCCCCCGGTGGCGTGTCGCTCAATTCCCGCTCCCTTTGAGCTGAGATCTCGACGCTATATTAGGTCAAGAGCCGAGCTACCGCACCCGACACGTCCGATCTCGCGGTTCGGGGACTTTTGATCGATTCGCTTTAGCGCGACGACCAGATTAGCTCAACGTCCGGTAAAGGGCACGGAATCCCTTACCTTGATTGGCCGCAGTTGGGCCGTCTGCTGCCCGTCGCGAGTAACGGCGCGAGCACGATTAGGGAGGCGGTATTGATGTATTCCCGGGCAGGATGCGCGCCGCGTCAACCGCCATATCTGTTACCGCAGCATTCGAGGGTCGGGCGGTGGTGAAGATGGGGCCCAAGTCGCGGACATTGAATCGCCGTGCTGCGTCGACGACAACTGTCCGCGTGTCCGGCTCCGTGATCTCGTTCGCCGGACCGGCTCTCGAGATCAGGTCGCCCTAGATGTGGCGCCAGTGTTTGAACCGTCGGTTATTGATTCGTCTTCGGTGCGCGCTCGTCGGAATAGAACAAGAGAAGCGACTTGCCTGGGTGAGTCACCCTAACACGCCGGTCTCGCGTTCAAGACCCTGCGCGCGCTGCCGCGTGCTCGGCGAG
>Ga0326728_10014521_pt1 | contig 16705 bp, 12 predicted proteins | sample MB3enrmetagenome_FD_207602 | JGI IMG/M metagenome (GOLD analysis project Ga0326728, IMG submission 207602) | Lab enriched peat soil microbial communities from McLean, Ithaca, NY, United States - MB31MN | ecosystem: Environmental > Terrestrial > Soil > Wetlands > Peat | place: USA: New York...
CGGGTAGTGCCTTCACCCCGACCCAGACATTCACCGAGCCTATGGGCAGCCAAATGCTCCAATGGGTGCAGTCCATCACGTTCTCCAAGATAGGCATGCAATTCAGTGTCTCCAACACCCTCCCCACAGGCAATCCCATGACTATCGTCATGACCTCGAAGGCCCTCGGGATCACCGGGCAGACCCCTGTTCCCCTCCCCTCCGGCCAAAGCGCCGGTCAAGCGACTAAAACGACATTTGCAAATAACAACTTGGTTCTCATCCCCAAAAACACTCCCACCCTGGATTTCACGGTCACCCTCGAGCCTCAGTCGTACAACGCGGCTACGGGTCAGATGACCTTGAACAACATCACTCCGGGTTCTAGTCTGAGCCTCGGTGGAAGCGTTACGCCAATCGACACCTGGACCCAAGCAGTGGTAAGTCCCCCCTCAGGCGGTTACAACGGCACTTTCCCCAGCGATGGGTCCAAGGTCAATTTGAGCACCCTGGCCAACTATTTGGGTACCGGCCTTACCTTTAGTAAGATCCCGGCTTATCTGTACTTGAGCGGCTTGCCTACGAATACGGTGATGACAGGGCAAATCACCGCCCAATACACGAAGGGACCGTATACGGTGCTTGCCAACACTACCCCTCTGACGATGTTGAGTGCCGCACCCACGTTTCCTACCGGCACCGTATTCAACGTGGCCCTACCCACGCCCGCCAGTACCAGTACCCCCCTTGATCTCAGCGTTCCCGTGAACGCCGAACCCAGCGACCTAACCATGACATACAATCTGAACGCCGCAGCGGTCACTGTGACACCAAGCACTACCAACTCGGCATCGACGTTCCAAGCGGACTTGATCGTTATCCTGCCTCTGTCCCTCATGGCAGCTACCGGGGGAGCCACACTCAGTTTCGACAGCAGCATGCCCACCACCGACCTCTTCGGACGGAATGCCGGACAGGATAATTCGAGCATCAACAACTTACTGGCCCAATTGACGTCCCTGAACCTCACGATCAACACGACCAACACTACAGGCTTGATCGGCACCGCGCTCCTGACCGATGCCAAAGGATTCACGAAGACCCTCTCCCTCGTCAGTGGTTCCGGTCAGTCCTCCGTCACCTTGACTTCAAGCGACATCCAACATGCGATCAATACAGTTCCTTTTATCCCCAAGCTTCGATTCGCCGTAGGACAGGGGTCCACGAGTCCCACCGAAATCGACATCCAGCGCGGCGGCGGCATCCAGGCTACGGTTACCGTTTCGGCGGTCACCAACGTAGACCAAACCTTCAGCCTCAACGGGAGCCACTAATATGAAAAAAATACTGACGATACTAGTCCTGGCATCCCTGGCCCAATTCGCCCTGGCAGAGTCTCCTGACCGGATATTCGAAGTGACGACCGATATTGGCGCAAGCGTCAGCAACAATTACTTCCCGTTGAGCGACATGTTCCAAAATCCCATGGTGATCGACCTTAGCGCCATGGACAAGGCTCTGCAGAGCGATGGATTTTGTCTGGCGGCCGGCAGTACTAGCGAGCTTGGAATCAACCTGAGGTTGTCTCCGGAGTGCCGGATGGGTCTGTTCATCGGTACCGATGCCACGGGTTTCACGAGCCTTCCGAAATCCTTATTCGACTTGATTTCCCAGGGCAACACTCTCGATCAGACATTTTCGGGAAACCTGGATATGCGAGGCGATGTCTTCGCCGAAATGGGCGCATGGTTCGGAACTAAAATCTTCGGATTCGACGTAACGGTGAGACCTGCCTACTATATTCCAATTATTCACGTGGGGAATTCCTCGGCAACCTACTCCCTGCAAACCGCCAGCGATGGATCCACGACGGCCAATGTCCAAGCCAACGTTCCCGTCTATAGCATAGTCCCCTTGAATTCCCCGATCGACACAAGTTCCATTCTGGCGAACTTATTCAGAAGCGGCGGTGTGGACCTGACGTTGGAGGCCGAATATCCGCTTTTCAATTGGTTAGCCTTAGGAGTCGATCTAGTCCATATCCCGATCCTTCTCGCCACGTTGAATCAGAGAACTGAGCTCCAATACAACTACTCCTTCTCGATGAACAACTTGTTGGCAAACTACGGATCCAATTCTCTGTATCAAACGAGCCAGTCCAACTCTGCGGTTTCGAACACCGATCCCGTCACCGTCGCGCGCCCCCTCGATCTTGGGGTCCATGCGGTTTTCTCTCCTTTCTCGACCCCTATCCTATCCCTGACGCCCAACATCGGCATGGGAATCTACGATGGAACCTATATGAACGGAGGGTTGAAAGTCGAAGTGAATCTCAGGCACTGGTTCGTCTTTTCCCTGAGTTCCCAATTGGAGGACAGACTTTGGAACGAACAGGTCGGAGCGGCCCTCAACCTGAGGCTCGTTGAAATCGACGTTTCAGTGGGAGGGCAATCGTCCGACTTCCAAAGCAGCTTCACGTGTGGAGTTTCCGCCTCGGTAGGCGCAAAAATCGGGTATTAAGCTGAATCCGTATCATCGCGAGACGCGCTGGACGTCTTTAATCCAGCTAGGCCGTATTCCTCCATCTTCTCGGCGAGAGTCTTGCGCGTTACATCGAGCTCCTCCGCAGTCCGCGACTTGTTCCCGCCGTTCCGCAGGAGGGCCGCCTCTATGAGCCGCCGTTCGTAGCGCGCGGTCACCTTGTCGCGAAGGGCCTTGAGAGTCGAGAAGGACGAGAAGTCGTCGTCGTCGACTCGAGCCTGGAGCGCCTCCATCTGAGGCGCGGAGCCGAGGGTCGCGAGGTCTATCGTGCCGCCGCGGCAGAGGAGGACTGCCTGATTGACCGCGTTCTGCAGCTCGCGGACATTGCCGGGCCAATCGTGGGCCGACCAGAGCGCCATCACCTCGGGAGAGATCCCGGTCACGGGCCTATTGTACTTGGCCGCATACTTGACGACAAAGTAGTCGGCGAGAAGGGGAATGTCCTGCCTGCGCTCGCGCAGCGGAGGGAGGCGGAGATTGACGATATTGATGCGGTAGTATAGATCGCTGCGGAACTCCCCGCGCCTGATCAGCTCGCCGAGGTCCTTGTTCGTGGCAGCGATGACGCGGATGTCCACGTCGATGCGCTTCGCGCCGCCGACGCGCTCGAAGCTCGACTCCTCGAGGACGCGCAAAAGCTTGGACTGGACCGGGAGGGACATGTCCCCGATCTCGTCGAGGAAGAGGGTGCCGCGATGTGCGAGCTCGAACTTGCCGATGCGCCGCTCGACCGCGCCGGTAAAGGAGCCCTTCTCGTGCCCGAAGAGCTCGGACAGGAGGAGGCTCTCCGAGAGGGCCGCGCAGTTGATGCCGACGAAGGGCTTGTCGCCCCGGCTACCCGTGAAGTGGATATAGCGGGCCATCACCTCCTTGCCGGTCCCACTCTCGCCCGTGAGAAGTACGGTGGCCTCGCTGTCCTTGACCCTGTCCGCGAGCTCGATGAGGGAGCGGTAGCGCGGGTCGCTTGTGACTATATCGTGGGAGTAGACGTTAGCGATGAGCTCGCGGCGTAGGTAGGCATTGTCGCGGCGCAGGCGGGCGATTTCGACGCTCCGCTTCACTGCCTCGAGGAGCCGCGCGTTGTCCACGGGCTTGAGTATGTAGTCGGAGGCGCCGTTCTTCATCGCTTGCACGGCGGACTCTACGCTGCCGTAGCCGGTGACCATAACGGCGCAGAGATCCGGGTCGCGGGCGCGGAGCTCGGCGAGGAGCTCGGCCCCCCGATCCACCCCGCCGAGCCTGATATCGAGAACAGCCGCAGCGAAATAGGACTTCTCCGCGAGCGCTATAGCCTCCTCGGCCGTGGAGGCGGCCTGGGCCTCGTAGCCCTCCCGACGGAAAAATTTCGCAAGCGCGACGCGGATGCCTTCCTCGTCGTCGACTATCAGGATAGATTTATCGTTCGCGCTCATGGCGCCTCCGTTGGGGCGGCCTGGGGAAGGCGCAGGACGAAGAGTCCCCCGCCCTCGGTGCCGTTCCCGGCCCGAATAGAGCCGCCCCGCTTCATTACTATGCCGTACGCGACCGAGAGCCCGAGGCCCGTCCCGCCCTCGCCCGCCTTGGTCGTAAAGAAGGGATCGAAGATCCGGCCGAGGATGGCCGAGGGGATGCCCGGTCCGTCGTCGGCGACAGAAATCTCGACGCAGCCTGCGTCGGCCTTCGTCTCGACCCTGATCCTCCCCTCTCCTCGCACTGCGGCCACCGCGTTCTTGAAGAGGTTGAGGAGGATCTGCTTGAGCTCGTCCTCGGTGATCGCCGCCTCGGGACAATCCGAATCCAGAATCTCACTGAATTGGACATCCCCGCCGCGGAAGGGATAGCCCACGAGGCGCACGAGGTCCTGCACGACCGCGTTTGCGTCGCAACGCGCCAGGCCATCTCCGCAGGCCTCTTCGGGGCCTTGAGGCGCGGAGAAGTCGAGGAGCTGGCGCACGATGCGCGCGATGCGGAGGGTCTCGCTCTCGACGACCCGCAACGAAACCACGGCCTCAGGGTTGCCCGACTCGCTGATCGCATTACCGACGTTGGCGAGGATGGAGGAAAGGGGATTGTTGATCTCATGGGCTATCCCCGCCGAGAGCATGCCGATACTCGCGAGCCTTTCGGACTGGATGGCGCGCTCCTCGTAGGCCAGACGCTCGCTCGCGTCCTCGACGACGACGATGCAGCGCGCCGCCTCCGGCCTGCCCGCACAGCGCGCCGCGACGACGAGGGGATAGAGCTTTATCTCGAAACTGCGGCCGTCCGGAGCGCGACGCGCGATGCCCCCGGGCCTCGCGCCGGCGCGCATCGCCTCGCGCGCCGCTTGGATCAAAGACTCGTCGAAAGGCCCTTTCTCGATGTCCTCGATGCGCGACCCCGACAGAGTCGCCCCCTCCCCGAACAGGGCGCGGAAGGAGCCATTCGCGCTCTCGATGCGCCCCTCGGAATCGATCACCGCGAGGCCCTCGCGTATGGACTCGATGATGCCGTCTCCTCGCTCCTTAAGCCCGACGATCTCGTCGATGGAGGCCTCGAGCTCGAGCTTGTCCGAGGCGATCTTCCTCGCCATCACGTTGAAGCCTTCGAGCAGCTCGCCCAACTCGCCCGAGACCGGGCCGCGGACTTCGGCGCGATAGTCGCCGCCCTCGATCCGCCTCATCGCCCGGGAGAGCTTGCGTATAGGCGATACGATGCTCCCCGACAGCACGAGGGCGACTACAATAGTGAGCGCGACGATGACGAAGGATACCGCCGCGACGGAGTGCTCGAGACGCGCCGCCCGCGACGAGTATTCGGCAAGCGAGAGGACGGTGGCGAGAAGGACGGGCCTCTCGCCGTCGACAGTCGCGACTGAGCCGGTATGCCTAACGACTACCGAGTAGAAGCCGCCGGGTCCCTGCAAGCGAGGATAATACCGGTAGGCCTCGCCTTCATCGAGGCCCGCCGCGGACGCGAGAGAGCCCCGCACAAAGGAGAGAGCCGCCGAGCCCCCTGCCGCGGTTCCCGGAGCCCCCGAGTATATCCCCGCCGCCCGCAGCCCCTTCCCCTGCACGAGGGCGGCGACCGCGACCATTTGATCGTAGGAGAGGTGGCCCAGGAGATCGGCGTCGATCCTCTTTACGATGAACAGGTCGAGGGCCCGGCCGGCGCGGGGAGCTACCTGCACGGCCCCGACGAACCATAGGTCTTCGCGCGCCTCGGCGATCGCGACGTAAGGATGGGCCTTCGTATATCGGAAGGAAGACGGATCGGGAAGCCTACGGGCGGCGGGATCGGCGCCGAGATAGCGGCAGGCGCCCGTCGCGTCGTCCCTCAGTACCATCGCGGCGGCCGCGGAGGAAGAATGGAGAGGTGCAAGCGCGCGGACCACATCGATGTCGGACTCGGGCGAGAGGCGCGAAGAGGAGACGGCCTCGGCTAGCGCGGGATCCTCGCCGATCTCGTTGATCTCCTTCCAGAAGGCGAGCTTCCACGCGTTGAACGATTCATAGGCGTTAGCAGACTCCATCGATACCTCACGCGCCGCGTCCTCGGCTTGCATAGAGCCAAAGATCGAGGATAAGGCAGCTCCCGTAATGAGAGCTTGAAGGGTTAGGACTCCGATGAAGGACCCGAGCGTACGCTGGAAGAGCTTCACTAAAAGAGCCTCCGGGCGAGAATATGAACACGGAGATACCCGAGATCACGGAGAAATAACCAAGAATGATTGATTGAAACAGAACTCAGCATATTCTCGAGAATTATACATCATTTCTCCGGGCTCTCCGTGTTGTTCTATTCACCGAAAGCCTAAACTATCTTTCCTTCCCGACTGTCTCGGATCCGACCATGAGGCTCACGACCTCGTCGGGCGTCGTATCCTTGACGATCCGCTCGCCGACCTTTACCCCGCGGCGCATCACCGCGAGCCTGTCCGCGACCTCGAAGATATCGTACATCTGATGGCTGATGAGAATGATGCCGATCCCCTGATCCTTCAGCGTCCTCACGAGGTCGAGGACTTTCTTCTGCTCGGAGACGCCAAGGGCCGCCGTCGGCTCGTCCATAATAAGGACTTTCGCGTCCCAATAGATCGAGCGCGAGATGGCCACGGACTGCCGCTGGCCGCCCGACAGGGTCCGAATCGTCTTCTTGAGGGATGGTATCTCGATATCGAGCCTATCGAGGACCTTCTGAGCCTCCTCCCTCATGGACTTATCATCGAGGACCTTGAGCACCCCGAGGCTCCTCTTCATGCGCTCTCGTCCGAGAAATATGTTGGCCCCGACGTCGAGGTTCTCGGCGAGGGCGAGATCCTGATAGATCGTCTCGATTCCTGCGGCGAGGGCGTCGATCGGCGATTCGATTCGGGCTTTCTTGCCGTCGATGAAAATCTCACCCTCGTCGGGCTTATGCACGCCGGAGATGATCTTGATGAGGGTGGATTTGCCCGCACCGTTGTCGCCGAGAAGGGCGAGAGCCTCCCCGCGCTTAAGGCCTAGGCTGACATGGTCTACGGCGGTGAGACCGCCGAAGCGCTTCGTTATGTCCTTGGTCTCGAGTAGATAGCTCATCACTCTCTCTCCTTCACGTAGCGCTCCATTATGACGGCGAGAATTAGGATAACGCCCACGAGTATGTATTTGTCGAAAGTCGGGATGCCTGCCATGCGGAGGCCCATGTCGAGGACCGCGATGATGAGCGCGCCCACCATCGTCCTACCCATGGTACCCGAGCCGCCGAACATCGAGGCACCGCCTATGACGACGGCAGCGATCGAGTCCATAACGAGGCTCGCCCCGGCATCAGCCTTGCCCGACACGTACATAAGCGCGTACACGACGCCCGCGACGGAAGCGAGAAGGGATGCGATGGCGTATACCCCGAGCAGGCGCCTCTTCACCGGGATGCCAGCGCGGATAGCGGCGTCCATATTGCCGCCGAGGGCGTAGACGTGGCGCCCGAATTTCGTGCGCGCGAGGACGAAGGCGAAGATGATCACTATGACCGCGGTCACGACGACGATATTCGGGATGATCTCGATTACCACCGCGCCTCTATTGACCACGGGCCTTTGGAAAAATGTGGTCCCTCCGCCGGGCGCGATGTAGAGCAGATGGCCGGAGCCTATGTCGGCCGCCAGCTTGGGGAGGCCCATGGCGTAGACGCCGTTGATGATGAGCTCGGAGACGCCGTGGCATACTCCCAGCATGGCGAAGGTCGCGATGAAGGACGGCACCTTCAGGTAGGCGACGAGAGCACCGTTCACGAGGCCGGGAATGAGGCCGAGGACGAGGGTGACCGCCACACCGATGAGTATCGACAGGCCCGGGTCGAGGCCCATGGCGCCGAGCCTCGTGATGACCTTGATCGAGATGATCGATGCGAAGCCGAGGATGTAGCCGAGGGAGAGGTCGATCCCGCCAGTGATGATGACGAAGAGCTCTGCAGTCGCGAGGAGAAAGACTAGGACTCCGTAATAAAGGAGCATCTGCATGGAGCTCAGGTTGGCGAAGCCCTCGGACCTGAAGCAAAAGAAGACGATCTCGAGGACCAGGAAGATAAGTACCCATCGGCTCCGGAAGAAAGAGGCCGCCGCCTTAACCGCGCCGACCGATGTCGCTCTGCCCGATGCGTTCTTTTCTAGCATGTCGACTCACCTCATATCCGGGAAGAGCTTGTCGATGACTACCGCCACCACGAGGAGGACGCCGACGGCGATATAGCGATAGAAGGGTTGCACACCCGATATAGCGAGCCCGTTCTCGAGGAAGGCGAGGACGAGAACGCCCACGGCCGAGTTCCAGATCCGCCCCTTGCCGCCCGCGAGGCTCGCGCCCCCTACAACGACCGCAGCGACAGCGAAGAACTCGTATTGGGCATTGAAGGTCGTGTAATTACCTATCCCGGTCTGGAAGATATTGAAGACGCCGGCCAGAGCCGCCAGGAAAGAAGACAGCACATAGATCCTGATGAGATGGGCATCGACGTGGATGCCCGAGCGGAGCGCTGCGTCCATGCTGCTGCCTATCGCGTAGGTATGGCGGCCGAAGCGCCTGCGGCGGAGCGTAAACGACAGGATGGCGAGCACGATTAGGATGAAGGGCAGCGACAGGGGCACGATGCGCAGGAGTTCCCGGATGCGATGGTCGGCGAAGTTGGCGGGCTTCGCGAAGAATGAGAAGAAGTCTCCGGGATGGACATAGAGGAAGTAGCTGTTACCTATGCTGGGCAGGACGTCCGGAAGCCCCGCCATAGGATAGCCCTGGCTGATCTTGAGGGCGAGGCCGTTCGCGATTCCGTACATGCCCAGGGTAGCGATGAAAGGCGGAACCTTGAACTTCGTGATGACGATGCCGTTGATCAGACCAGGCAGAAGGGAAGCGACGAGAACGATCATGACGGAGGCTACGATAGTCCAGCCCACGCCTAGTCCAGCCGCGAGGAAGAGCTGCATAAGTTTCGCGGCGCCCACGGACGCGAGGCCCATGACGAAGCCCACCGACAGGTCGATGCCACCCGTGATGATGACGAAGAGCTCGGCGGCAGCAAGGAGGAATGCCACGGTCTGCAGGTGCACGACATTCTGGAAGTTGGCGATCGACAGAAAATTCTTGCCCGTGAAGCTGAATACGATCAGCATCAACACAAGGAAGCAGGCCGCCCAGTTCGCCGCGAGGAATCGCCCCGCGCGCGAGTCGATGAAGTTCTTTCCCTCCCCGGCTCTCTCACTCACCATGAAACGACTCCTGAATCACTAACGTTGAAAATTGGCCACGGAGAAGAAGAAAAGGAGGAGTGAATACAATGGAGCATGAATCTCTCCATCCAAATTATCCATTCCCGGCTCCTCTCTTCTCCGTATACTCTCGTGATGCTGTCCGATCGACGTTACTGATAGATGAACTGCTGCATCTTCTGGTCGTTGACGTTCTGGGCGGTGAAGAACTCGAAGCCGGGGATGACCTTCTTGGGCACCTTGGTATTCTTGTCCTTAAGGTACTTGAGCCCCCACTCGACACCCAGACTACCCATCTCGCCCGGCTTCTGCGCGAGGACGAGGTCGGCGTTGCCCTTCTTGAGGTTCGCGATGTTGTCGAGCGTCGCATCCCAGAGGCACATCTTGACCGCGCCCGTGAGTCCGGCGTTGATGACGGCCTGGGTGGCGCCCTGCGCCGAGAAGACATTGACCCCGAAGATGCCGATGATGTCCTTGTTGATCTGAAGTGCGGTGAGAGTCTGGTCCTGAGCCTTCTGCTGGATGTCCTGGCACCACTCGACACCGACCAGCATCATATTGGGGAACTCGGTGATGCCGGCGGTAAAGCCCTTAACTCGGTCCTGCACGGAGGAGACATCTGGATTGGTGGCCTGACAATAGACCTTGCCCTTCTCGCCGACCATCTTCGCGAGCTGCTCGGCTATCTGCTTGCCGCCGAGGTAGTTGTCGGAGCCTATATAGGAGAGCGGGAAGGAGTAGTCGCTGGCCTTGGAGTAGTCGCCGTCGCCGAGGAAGGTATCGACGGTGATGATCTCCGTGCCTTTGTCGTAGATTTCCTTGAGCGGAGCCTTGAGAGCTTCGGTGGAAGTCGGCGCGATAAGGAGCAGATCGAACTTGCCCCTGGCGATAGTCGCCTGGAGTATAGGTATCTGGTCCTCGGGGCCCCAGGCCTTGGGATACTCGGCTACGACAAGCTCGGCGCCCGCCTTATCGGCCGCGGCCTTTATGCCCTTCTCCATGGTATAATAGAAGGGATCGGCGACACCGGGCATGAAGAGGATTCGCGGCTTCGCCTGAGAGAAACCGGGGACGGCGACGAGGGCGATCATGAGGACGACGAGGATAGAAACGATCGTCTTTTTCATGGACATGCTCCCTAGGACGATGATAGCCGGCGCTAGGGCCGGTAGTACCTATAAAAGCTATAACCATGCCAAACAAAGACCGCTATTCACGAGTTCCTTTCGCTCGCGTCGGGCGACAGGAGGGCCGTCCCTTCCGCGCCGACTGACAAAAACTCCATTAGCTCGCTCTGAGCCTTTGGATACAAAACCACCCATGGCCTGGTTACTTTGCTATACACCACGTTCATCGTCGTACGAGAGAAATGTGAGCGGCGGCCTGGAACTAAAGCGATACTGCCGGCCCTCTCGCCCTCTCGCCGATGACTGAGCGCGCGAGGGCGAGCGCGGCATCGAGGCCTGATCTGGGATATGGAGGCCGCGCCGCGTAGGGGCCGCGCACTCCCTGCGTCCTGAAAGGGAGGATGCGCCAGGGAAAGCCTTCGCCGAGGGCGGCCAGATAAGCGGCGGAAGCGAGGACCGATGGGGGGTCGTCGTTCACCCCCTCGACGAGGACGGTCCTGACTTCGATGAGCTTGCCCGCGGCCGCCGCGGCTTCCATGTTGCGTCTAACGTCGGCGCTCGGGAGGCCTGTAAGAGCCTCGTGCGTCCCCTCGTCCCAGGCCTTGAGGTCGAAGATGAAACCATCGAGACCTGCAAGAAGGGCCTCGAAACTCATCGCTCCCACGGCCCCATTAGTGTCGGCTATGACCGTAAGGCCGCTCCTGAGCGCGCGAATCGGGGTTGCCGCCTCGAGAAGGAAATCGCCCTGTAGGAGGCACTCTCCGCCCGTGAAGGTGACTCCGTCGATGAAAGGCTCCAGCGGAGCGATACGCGACACGAGCTCACTGGCCGCGAGAAGTCCCGCCCTGGGAGAAGCGTCCTTAGGGCAGGCCGCGATGCATGCGTCGCAGGAGACGCACCTCTTTCCGTCCCAGGCGACGGTGCCGTCCGACGCGCGCGATAAGGCGCCTTCGGGGCACACGTCGACGCACAGCCCACAGGAATCGCAGACTCCCCGCGTCTCGGGGTTGTGGCAATAGAGGCAGCGCATGTTGCAGCCCTGCATGAAAACGACGGCCCGGTGTCCCGGGCCGTCGATAAAAGAAGATTCGAGGACTCGCGCCACGAGTCCTTTCACGTGGAAGCCGTTCACTCTACCGAGACCGCTTTGCGCTCGAGGACGCGGCCGCCCACGAGGGACTCGGCGCCCAGGGCGACCGTACCCTCGCGCATATTCACTCCCGCGCGGTACTTCTCGACGTCCGAGCGCTTCACGAGATAGCCGGTCACGCGAATCATGTCCGAGTCCGCGCCGATGATCGAGAATACGCGGATGCCGGATTGCATCGCGCCCCTGGCGATCCGCACGAGGCCGGCCGGATTGGAGGCCGCCGTCCGGTCGAAGACCGCGATCTCGCTCACGCCCGAATCGAAGAAGGAGTGGAGCTTGCCCTCGAGGGGAAGCTGCTTCGCGAGCCCAATCTCGCGGCCGTAGCGGATTCGCACGCCGGGCGTCGTGTCCACGTCGGAGTCGATGCCCGACTGAGCGTGGAAGCTGATGCGCCCACCGTAGCCCGCGCAATAGGCGCCGCTCACTGACTTCACGAGCTCTCGGGCCTTGGCCGTGATCGCGATGCCGAGCTCGTTCGCCTCTTCGCTCTCGCCGAGCCTCGCACCGCCTGAGAGCTTCTCGACGGCCTCGTAGAGGCCGAAAACTCCGGCCATCGAGGTGAACTTGTCGAGGCTCACCAGTCCCTCGCGCGATAGGAAGGAGGCTTCGAAGAAGTGAGACTGTTCGACGACGAAGCGCGCTCTCGCATTGATGGTCTCGGTGAGGGCTGCCACCGCATCGGGCAGGTCGCGCTCCAGGAAGGCGGCGGCTCCCATCGATCTTTCGGCGAGCTTCTTGAGGGAGAGGCGCACAAGAGTAAGGCTTCCGCCGCCGCGGCGCAGCGTGTTGTAGCAGCTCGCGACTGCGTAGTCGCTCCCGACATCGGCGGACAAAGCCTCGTGATTGACGAAGTAAGGCTTGCCCACCTCGAGGGCCGCGGAGGCCGCGAGCTCGGCGAAGTCTTGAGGGGTCGCGGAAGAGAAGCGCAGGGATATGTTGGGCACCGCGCGCTTCTGCTCGGCCGATATCTCGATGATGTCCCGTCCTACCACGGTTTCCTCGGGCCCCAGGTCCATGTGGACGAAGGCATCCGGCAAGCAACGATCCACCTGGGTTAGGAAAAGCTTGAGGAGCTTTCGCCGCTCGGCCTCGGAGACGGTCGGGACGAAGGGCTCGAGGAGACGGTCGACGTCGCCCAGATAGACCGGATAGCCGGTTATCGAGGGCACATGCTCGTAGGCGATAAGGAGGGCGTTCACGGCCTCGTAGAAATCCCGTGGCGGAGCTAGGTCGAGATAGTTGGAACCCCGCGCGAGGAGGATGGCGTAATCGGGGAGGATGTAACGGGGACGGTAGGGCGCGTGTCCTTCGTTCAAATCGCAGAGGATACCGGCAGCGAAGAGCTCCTTCGCCCTCTTCCCTATCACGGGATAAGGAAGTCCCTCCTCGGCGAGAGAGGCCAGGGCCGCCCTCTTCTGCCTGGGCTCGAGCTTCGGATCGGCGATTACCGAAAGGGGATCTGACACGGAAGACGCTCCTCGAGGCGGTCGCGGAATGCGCACCTCTCTACGCATAAAATAGGCTGGAGGAGGTCTCCGGGTCAATGTCGGGGCGATATCGATTAACGCTTCCCGGGATCGTATATCTCGCCCGAGGCCTTAGGCCCTACGGATTTGCTCGAGAAGACGACGAGGGCGATCGCCGTGAGCAGGTACGGTAGGAGGTAGAAGAACTCCAAGGGAATGCCTTGTAGAAAAGGGATATCCTTGGCATAGATGGCTACCGCCTCGGCGAAGCCGAAGAAGAGGCCCGCGCCGAGGACTCCCCAAGGATTCCACTTGCCGAAGATGAGGCAGCCCAGGGCGATGAAGCCCGTACCGTGGACGGAGGAAGCGGTGAACTGGATATCCTGGGTGAGGACCATAATCGCGCCCGAAAGTCCCGCAAGGGCGCCCGATATGACAACGCCTAGATAGCGCATTCTGAAGACGTTGATGCCCATGGAGGCGGCGGCCTGGGGATGTTCGCCGCAGGAGCGCAAGCGCAGGCCGAAGGGAGTCTTGTATACCGCAAACCATGCGAGCAGCACGAGGACGAGCATGAAGAAAAAGGGCGGCGAGACGTTCTTGAAAAAGAGAGGCCCGATAAAGGGTAGGTCCTCCAACCCCGCGATCGAGACCTTGGCGAGACCGCGCTCGAAGGTAGTGGATCTTTGCTGGTGGTAGATTATCTCGCAGAGGTAGACCGTGAGCCCTCCCGCCAGGATGTTGAGCGCGGTACCCGAGATGACCTGATCCGCCTTAAGATTGACGCTCGTGTAGGCATGAAGGAGGGAGAAGATCATGCCCGCGACCACGCCCGCGAGGAGGCCGTAATAGCCGGCCGCTGGGCTGATCGGCTCGAGGAGGATGGTAACTGCGGCCCCAGCGAATGCGCCGACAAGCATGATGCCCTCGAGGGCGATGTTGACGATGCCCGACCGCTCCGAGAACATGCCGCCCAAGGCCGCGACGACGATCGGGGAGGCATAGACGAAGGCGATCGGCAGCATCGTGTAGAGCACGTTCATACGCGGGCCTCCTCGTCAAACGTCTCCTGCTTAGGAGGTCGAATCTTCTTGAGCAGGTAGTCGATCCCATACTTCATGGCGACGAAGAGAACGATAGCGGCCTGAATGATGTTCGCTATGTCCTTGGGAATGCCTTGCGACTGCATGAGGGGCTGCGCCGCTTTGAGCATGCCAAAGAGCAGGCCCGAGAGGAAGATGCCGAACGCGTTGTTGCCGCCCACGAGGGCGACCGCGATGCCGTCCATGCCGTAGCCCTCGGCGGTCGAGAGGACGCGGCCGTAGTTGAAGGTGCCCACGGTGAGCACAGCGCCGGCTAACCCCGCGAAGGCGCCGGAGACGACCATCGACATGACGATGTTGCGCTCGACCTTCATGCCGGAGCAGCGCGCAGCCTCCTTGCTGAAGCCCACCGCGCGCAGGCTAAAGCCGAAGGTCGTGCGCTCGATGATGAACCAATAGACGATCACCGCGAGCACGACGGGCACGAAGCCCCAGTTGAGGCGCGAGCCGTTGGTCAGCGCTGTCAGGCCCGCATCCTTGAGCAGGGCGGTCTGGGGAAACATCGCAGTCTTGATATGGTCCGTGCTTCCGAAGACACTGACGATCATCCAGTTGCAAAGATAGAGGGCGACGTAGTTCAGCATGATGGTCATCACGACCTCATGCACATTGAAGCGCGCCTTGAGGAAGCCGGGTATGGCGCCCCAGAACGCGCCCGCGACCATCGCGGCGACTAGAACGAGGATCACGTGCCAAGGCGCCGGAAGATGCACGCTGAGCGCTACCGCGATCGAGGCGAGACTACCCATCATGAGCTGGCCCTCGCCTCCTATGTTGAAGAGCCCGACCTTGAAGCCGAAGCCGACCGCTAGGCCGGAGAGGATGATCGGCATGGACTGGACGAAAAACTCCCCGATATAGCGCGGGTTGAAAGTGCCGACCTGGACATTGATACCCGTGAAGGCCTGGAGCATGGAGAGAAACATGCCACCGGGGTTCCTGCCGGTGACCACCAACACGATCGAGGCGACTACGAAGCCCAGGAGAACGCAGGCAATGGGTATGAGAATCGCGTTGCTAGTGCGCTTGGCCATCGCTTATGCCACCTTCCGCTTGGAACCCGACATCATGAGCCCCAGTTCGTTCTCGTCGGTCTCGGAGGCATTCACGATACCGACTATCTCGCCGTTGTAGATGACCGCGATCCGATCGGAGACATCGAGGATCTCGTCGAGCTCGAGAGACACGAGGAGTATCGCCTTGCCCTTGTCGCGCTCTTCTACGATGCGCTTGTGGATGTACTCGATGGCCCCGACGTCGAGACCGCGGGTCGGCTGGGAGATGACGAAAGCCTCGGGCGAGCGGTCGATCTCCCGCGCGAGGATGGCCTTCTGCTGGTTGCCGCCCGACATGGAGCGCGCGAGAGTCTCTCCGCCCTGGCCGCAGCGCACATCGAACTCGCCGATCAGACGCTCGGCGTTCTCCCGTATCCGAGCCTTGTCGAGTATCCCCGCTCGGGAAAAAGGAGGTCGTCCGTAGGAGTGCACTACGAAATTCTCGTCGAGCCTAAAATCGAGCACGAGGCCGTGCCTCTGCCGATCCTCCGGAATGTGTCCGAGGCCGAGGTCGAGACGTCTCTTGATAGCTAGCGGGGCGAGATCCTGGCCGTTCAGCAGAATCCTCCCCGACTCCACGGGCACAAGGCCCGTGATCGCGCGGACGAGCTCGGTCTGGCCGTTTCCGTCGATGCCGCAGAGCCCGAGGATCTCACCCGAGCGCAGTTCCAGGGAGAGATCCTTCACGCCAAGGAGTCCCTTAGCATTGCGGACATTGAGGTGCTCGATCGAAAGCAGAACGTCGCCCGGCTTCGCGAGCGCCTTGTCGACATGGAAGTTGACCTCGCGGCCGACCATCATCTCGGCCATCGCCTCCTCGCTCGTTCCCTCGACGTCGACGGTCTTCACGAGCCTTCCGCGGCGAAGCACCGTGCAGACCGAGGCGACTTCCTTTATCTCCTTGAGCTTGTGCGTGATGAGGAGGACGGTCTTGCCCTCGCCCACCAGGCGCCGCATGATCTGCATGAGTTCGTGGATCTCCTGGGGCGTGAGCACCGCGGTCGGTTCGTCGAAGATAAGGATCTCGGCGTTGCGGTAGAGCATTTTGAGGATTTCGACCCGCTGCTGCATGCCTACCGATATGTCCTCGATCTTGGCCTCGGGATCGACGTTGAGAGCGTAGAGCTCCGAGATCTCGCGAACGCGCTTCGCAGCTCTCTTGCGATCGATCACCAGGCCACTCCTCGGTTCGAGCCCAAGGATGATGTTCTCGGTTACCGTAAAATTGTGGACGAGCTTGAAATGCTGATGCACCATACCAATGCCGAGCTGGTTGGCGTGGTTCGGGTCCGTTATCTCTACTTCCTGGCCTCGCACCTTGATGGTCCCTGAGTCGGGCCGATAGAGACCGAAGAGGATGCTCATCAGCGTGGACTTGCCCGCGCCGTTTTCGCCCAGGAGAGCGTGGATCGAACCCTGCTCGACCTGCAAGGTGACATTGTCATTGGCGCGGATACCGGGGAAATCCTTGATGATATCGAGCATCTCAATAATGTAGGGCAACAGAGGACCTCCGACTCAAGCTATGGGCAGTATAGCATGAGCGGGAAAACTGCGAAGTCCCCTGTTTCGCAAAAAACGAAG
>Ga0326728_10014522_pt1 | contig 16704 bp, 13 predicted proteins | sample MB3enrmetagenome_FD_207602 | JGI IMG/M metagenome (GOLD analysis project Ga0326728, IMG submission 207602) | Lab enriched peat soil microbial communities from McLean, Ithaca, NY, United States - MB31MN | ecosystem: Environmental > Terrestrial > Soil > Wetlands > Peat | place: USA: New York...
AGGAATAGCATGAGGTTCACGAAATTCGGCAAGGCGCTTTCGATGGGCGTCCTCTCTGCGGGCGTCATCTTTGGCGTAACATCTTGCGTTGAGAGTTATACGGTTGGCTTCTTGTATGTAACGGGAACCGTTACCGCCTCGTCCGGGAGCAATGGCATCATCTCCGGCTATAAGATCGACCACAACACCGGCAAGCTGACCACCATTAACGGTCTGCCGATTTCTACGGGGGGCGCAAACCCGGTCCGCGCCGTCCTCACGCTCGGTAGCCGGTTCATTTATATTCTCAATCGCGGCGTGAACAACGCCGGCAACGGCGATTGCTATGGCACGGGCAGCGCCGAGTGCCAGAACGCCAACATCACGGAGTTTGTCGTGGGCGGCAATGGCATCTTGACGCCCCAGGAGACCTTCTACACGCAGGGCCTGAACCCGTTCCGGCTCATCGTAGACAGTTCGGGCAATTATTTGATGGTTCTGGACCACGATGCGCCCGACAACACCAACCCGTCGAGCACCGACAACTGTGCCCGCGCCCTGGGTACGGGGGTGACCACTTGCGGCGACGTGACGGTCTTCCAGATCAATCAGACGACGGGCCGTCTGTCGCTGGTCGTCAATGCCCAGGTAACCGCGGCCAACGGCTCCGCGCTCACCTACTTCCCGGTTCCCGCCAATCCTGTCGATTTCGTTCTGAGTGGCGGATACGTCCTCACCCTCACCGGCGCGCCGACGCCCACTTCCTACCCGTATACCGGCGGCACATCAGTCTGGCCGTACTCCTATTCCTCCTCGAGCGGCCAATTGACGCTGAGCCAGAACAGTGTGCAACCGCTGGGCATCAAGCAGGGCAACGCCATTGTCAATGCCAACAGCGTGATTTACGTGCTCGACAACGAGCCCGTCACCATCACCTCCACCTCCAATACCGCGTTTCCCGCCGGCACCTACCCCGGCCAGATTCTGCCCTACACCATCGGCACCGGCGGCGCATTGCAGGCCGAACCGAGCGGCGTCTTCCCCGATACGGCTACGCTGGCGAATCCCATCCAGGTCCTGGTCGAGTCCAAGGGAAAGTATTTGTACGTGGCCAACCAGGGCAACAACACCACCGGCAACAACCCGGAGAGCGGCATCGCCGGATACGAAATCTTCACCTCGCCTTCGTATCAGTTGCAGTTCATTCCCGAACAGCCGTTCGGCTCCGGTTCGGGCCCGCAGTGCATCGTCGAGGACCCCTCGGATCAGTTCATCTACGAAGCCAACGAGTATGACTCCACTGTCTCGGGACGCTTGCTCGATCCCAATACCGGAGATCTGAACAATTTGCGTTCGGGGTCTGGGAGTTACACGCTCCAGGGTCAGCCGACATGGTGCCTGGTTGATGGGCGTACCTCATAAAGCCAGGCTGTGTCCGCCGGCCCGATTGCGACGGATCGGCCGGCGCCTCTCGTAGGTTCCGGAAGCTTCGGAGTCTGCAAGAACATTGTCCGAATCCCGGCACGGCCGTTCGCTGCTCGCGCCGGGATTTGATCAAAAACCAGATTTTTTCGCGGGCCCGTGGGTGGCCCTGCTGACGAAAGATGCGCATGAAGTATTCAAGATCGAGCCAGCGATCGCAAGACCAGAGTGGGCGGATCGCCGAGTCACAACAGCCAGGTGGCCGCAATGACCAGGAAGCGGCGGCCGCGCCGCCTGCAAAGAAAAGCCGCATGCGCTCTCCTGTTGCCCTCTTGCTGGTGGCCTCGGCCAGCCTCGCGGCGGCTTCGCTGATTACCGCCTGCGAGACGCTCACCGTGGATTTCGTCTTCGTGGCCAGCGCAAGAGCCGCCGGAGCCAACAACTACGGCGAGATCAATGTCTTCGAGATCAACTCCGAGTCCGGCCGCATGCGCCAGATTCCCACCTCGCCGTTTCCTTCTGAAGGCCGCGACCCCGTCGCCGAGGCCGTTTCCGCCGACTACCAGAACCTGTTCGTGGTGAATCAGGACGACAACACGATTGTCCAGTTCATCATCGGCAGCGATGGCAAGCTCTATCCGTATAACACGGTCAACACGCCGGGAATCTACCCGCTGGCCATCGCCGCCAACAAATCCAACGTCTTCGTGGTCGATACCTACCAGCCGCTTCCTTTGTGTTCCAACGCCGATCCTTGCTCTGGTTCCATCGCCGTGTACCCGCTATCTGCTGGTGGCTCCTCCAGTTCCGCGCCGTGCAACGCCTCGGTCTGCCTCGGCACGCCGGCCACCAACCCGGCGGTGAGCGCCCAATTCTGGCCGCTGACGCTCACGGGCGCCAATGCTTCGCACGTGATTGTACCCACGGCCGTGAATGTGCTCGCCTCCGGCGCCTATGTCTATGTCACCGCGTACGACTCGTCGGTGACGCCTTACGCGGGCTATGTGTTCGTGTTCTCCGTCGGTTCGGGAGGCGTGCTGACGGCCGTTCCCGGCTCGCCCTTTGCTGCCGGCGATCAGCCTTCCGCCATCGCCAGCGATACCAAGAGCGCCTACGTGTACGTGACCGACTCCGTGCGTGGCAACGTGCTGGGCTACTCCGTCGGTTCCACCGGCGCGCTCACAGCGTTGAGCGGCAGCCCCTTCCCCGCCGGCAACGATCCCACCGGCGTAGTCGTCGACCCCACGTATGCCTATGCCTACGTCTCCAACTCGACTGACGCCACCGTGACCGCTTATTCCATGTCGAGCGGCGTGCTCACGCGCATCGGCAGCTACGCCACCGGCCTGCAGCCGGTCGCTATCGGCATTGATCCCTCCACCAACCACTTTCTCTTCACTGTCAATTTTCTCGACAATACCGTCTCCGACTTCGAGCTGAGCGCGACTGCAGGAACCCTGCTCGACGCCCAGCTCTCGCCGTATGCCACCAACGCCCAGCCCGTGGCTGCGGCGGCCATTCCGCACAACGGCACCGGAGGCGGCGTCCACTCGCAGTGAGAACATGCAATCGTCCGGCTCGCGTTGCCGAGCTGGTGGCAATACCCCGTACGCGCCTTTACAATAGCCACGGGGCAACGTAAACGAGATTTCTTGAGGGCTTTTGAAGCAAAGGGCCCATGACGAAGGAAGCGCATGAAGTTCAGTAAATTGAGCCAGCTCGCTCTGGTCTCTGCGATTGGCCTTATCGTGGCCACACTCCTGACGGCCTGCCAGCTTGTCACCGTTGACTATGTTTACGTGGCCGCCTCCGCGGGCGCCTCTGCCGGCAGCGCGGGCCAGATTTATGGCTACGCGGTCGACTCACAGTCCGGCGCCATCCGCTCGGCAGTGCCTGCCATCTCCTCGGGTGGAACCAGTCCGGTGGCCATGGCCATGACTTCGGACTACTACAACATTTATGTTGCCAACCAGGGCAATAGCACCGTGGTGCACTTCACCGTCACTAATAGCGGCACTCTGACGCAGAAAGACTCGATTACCCTGCCCAATGTCCCAGTGTACCTGGCGGTCAACTCCGCCAATACCTACTTGTATGTCGTATCGGGAACCAGTTCCGCCACTCTGACGGAATACTCCCTCAGCAACGGCACCATCGGCAGCGCAACCTCCACCCAGACGCTCACCGTTCCCGGATACTCCACCGACACCATCCTTCCCACAGGCGTCACCGTCCTCGCCAACAACAATGCGGTGTATGTGACGGCGTACGACAAGTCGGCTTACAACCCGGGTGGAACCACATCCAGCAACGCCAACCCCGGCTGGGTCTTCGGCTACTCGGTTGGTTCCAGTGGCGCGCTCACCGCGACCTCCGACAGCCCCTACCAGGCCGGCGTCAAACCCTCCGCGCTGGCTACTGATCCCACCAGCCGCTTCATTTTCGTCACCGACTACGCTTCCAATGAGCTCATCGGCTACTCCGTGCTGTCCACTAACGTGCTCAGCTTCATGATCAACGGACCGTTCAAGACCGGCGACGAGCCCTCCGCCGTCACCATCGATCCTCGCGGCATTTATATGTACGTCACCAACTCGCTGGATTCCACAATTTCGTCCTACTCGATCTCTCTGCCCACCGGCACTCCTTCCACCATCGTGAACGCTACCTCGTCGGCTGGAAACACCACCGATACCGATCCGGTGGGAGTTACCGTCGAGCCTTCGTTGGGTCGCTTCGTCTACACCGCCAACCGCCTGGGCAACTCGATCTCGGGCTTCCGACTCACTCCCGATACCGGCGCCTTGACCACCACGCAGGCCACGCCCTACCCCACCGGCGCGTACCCCATGGCGGTCCTCGCGGTTCCGCATGGCAACCATGCCACGCAGTCTGTGACTCCGTAAAAGCCGTGGGGCGTGATTCGTGGGTCGTGATTGATGAAAGTGAAAGAGTGAAGAAGTGAAAGGGTGAGAAGCCCAGCCGGTCCGGTTGGGCTTTTTGCTGTGCGCTTAAACTCAAACTCTGCCATCCTGAGCGACCGAGCGCTTTACTTTCACGGAGTGAAGGAAGAGCGCGAGGGAGTCGAAGGATCTGCGGTTGCCCTTCGCACCTTCAACCCAGCTCAGTAATCGAGTTGTCCCATCCTAAACGCGTTGTTTGCGTTTACGGCGGGATAGGCTGACTTGCCGACTCGCGCCCCGCTCACGCCCCGCGCAGCACATTCGTCGCGTGCATCCACTCCCGCAGCTTCCTCTGCGCCGGCTTCTCAATAAAGTGCAGCGTCACAAGCGCCAGCGCGATCAGCAGAACGTAACTGAGCCATGGGTCGAAGCGGCTCAGGCCCAGCATGTTGAGCACATGCGAGCCGTGAATCATGTTCCACAGGTTGAAGTGCAGCATGTAGAGGCAGAAGCTGGCTTCGCCCACAAACACCAGCGGCCGCACGCCCAGTGCGTACGCCAGCGGATTCTCCCCCGCCAGCCCCAGAATGATGAAGGCAAACAGCGGCATCAGCAGGCCGTCGTGGATGATGGCGTAGGGAACCAGCGGTCCCAGGCTCAGGATTCCGTAGATTCCGCCAAAGCCGATGAGGCCGAGCCACAGGCGCACGTGGCTCGCGCGCGGGATCATCGCGTTCAGGTTGGCCAGCATCACGCCGAACACAAAGCTGAAAACGTGCGCGTAGGGCGTGTACTTCAGCGCCCACAGCCACGGCCCATAACTCCAGCGGTCGGGATGAGCGATGCCGTCGGGGTTGAAGGCCATGTACAGTGCGCCCGGCGTCAGTCCCAGCACCCACACACCCGCCAGTTTCACGACGTACGGCGCCATGCGCACGGGTTTCTTCCAGCGCGCCAGCCAGGGAAAGATCACGTAGTAGAAGGCTTCAGCCGACATGGTCCACGCCGGCGTGTTCAAGAACGTGGCCACAGCCGGAACCCATCCCTGCAGCAGCAGCGGAGTCAGCACCACCCCCGTCCAGAACATGGCGTGCGTGTGCGTCGCGTACTCCGATCTCAGATTCCCCAGGCTCAGCAGCAAACTCAGAAAGTAAATGGGATAAATGCGCGTAAAGCGCGCCTCCCAGAAGCGCTTGCGATCCAGTTCGCCGTTGCGCGCGCGCTCGTTGTAGTTGTAGCCGAGCACAAATCCCGAGAGCAGGATGAAATAGCTCACGGAGATGAAGCCGGCGTTGACCACCGGTGCCAGAAGGAGGGGAACGTGAAGCGAGCGCGTCAAAAAGGGCGTGGGAAAGTAGAAGTTGAAGTTGAACCACTGGGGATTGGAGAAGTGGAAGAGAACGATGTTGATGGCCGCGAAACAGCGCAACCCTGTCAAAGCCTTCAGCGGCGCTGGCTTGATAGTCTCCACGTACAGTTAGACGCTCCGATGAAACAGGGAATAGGGAGTGGCCAGTAGGGAATAGTGAAGGACGGCAGGATCGCGGTTCAATGAGAAGGGCGCCGGTTGTTCGGCGTCGGAGCCAGAATTGCTTCAGAGCCTCCTCGACTCCACAGCGGTCTTTCTACTCCCTACTGGCTACTCCCTATTCCCTGCCTTTTAAGCCGTCACCAGCGAACCCACCTTTTCGCCCAGCACCACGCGGCGAATGTTGCCCGGACGGTTCATGTTGAAGATGATCATGGGCAGGTTGTTGTCCTTGCACAGGCTTACCGCCGTCAGGTCCATCACCTTCAGCCCCTGGCGCAGAATGTCCATGTAGGTGATCTCGTCGTATTTCACGGCGTCTTTCACCAGCACCGGATCGGCGTTGTAAATCCCTTCCACCTTGGTGCCCTTCAGCAGCACATCGGCCTTGACCTCCATGGCTCGCAGGCTGGCCGCCGTGTCCGTAGAGAAGAACGGATTCCCGATGCCGGCGGCAAAGATCACCACACGGCCTTTTTCGAGATGCCGCACCGCGCGCCGGCGGATGTACGGCTCCGCAATCTGGTTCATGAAGACCGCAGTCATCACTCGGCACTGCACGCCGCGCTGCTCCAGAGCGTCCTGCAGGGCCAGTGCGTTGATCACCGTGGAGAGCATCCCCATGTTGTCCGCGCTCACGCGGTCCATCTCCTTGGCCTGCTCTTCCACGCCGCGGAAGAAGTTGCCGCCGCCCACCGCCACGCCGATTTCGACGCCCAGCGCATGAATCTCCGCGAGTTCGCCGGTAATCTCGGCCACCTTTTCGGCATCCAGGCCGAAGCCCCGCTCTCCCGCAAGGGCCTCGCCCGATAGCTTCAGTACGATCCGTTTGTACATTCCGTTTCGAGTATCGCATACGGGCCGCCGGTCCCGCTTTCTCTGCGCCGCTTTGCCTGTCCCAGAGCCTCTTGCACAATTTCCCAATTCCGGGCTCCCGCTTCGCCTGTCTCAAATCAGGAACCTGCCGCCGCTTTTCTCTCCATGCCCGTTTCCCCCTCCACGCAATTCTTCTTAGACTGGGCTCATTCCAACAGGCCTTCTCTCGCTACGGTTCGACAGGGCTCCATGGTCGTCAAAACGCAGTGCAAAGGGCGCGAGTTTACCGGCGTCGAGGTAGGCGCGGGCAATGTGCGCCGTTATTTTCCCAGGGACGCCGACGTCATCGAGCTGCACCTGGATCATCTCCTCATTCAGCTGGGGCTCAAGCCCGATTTCTGGCAGGGCCGGACGCAGATTTGCGATCCCCGTCTGCGCGCGTGGCTCGAGTCGAAGAACTTCCACGGCCGCCCCGGCGACGCGCCCATCCCCATGGCGCTGATTCCCTCCGGCAAAAACTGCTTCCGCCTCCAACCTGTCGGCGCGCAACCACGGCTCAGGATCAAGCCCACCCTCGATCCCATCCACCCCGCCTGACCTCCACCCCCTTGCTCCCGTCTTCTCGTTCACTTCTTCACTTCTTCACTCCTTCACTCCTCAGTCCCTACGTCCCTAGTCCCTGAGTCCCTGCCCTTCCGCCTTGTTACACTCGGATTGGAATGAATCTCACCCAGCTCGAACAAGAAATTCTGCGGCACTTTGCCGCGGGAGCCGCCGCCAGCGGCGACCCGGCGGCGATGAAGGCCTTTCTGGAGCTCCGCGCGTGCCTCGAGCGCGGCGAAGTGCGCTCTGCCCAGCCCGACGCTGCCTCGCCCACGGGATGGCGCGTCAACGCCTGGGTCAAGCAGGGCATTCTGCTCGGCTTCCGCCTCGGCGCGCTGGAGAATTCGAACTCCGGCTCGCTCTCGTTTGTTGACAAACACACCTACCCCGCGCGGCTTTTCTCTGCGGCTGACGGTGTGCGTGTGGTGCCCGGCGGCTCTTCCGTGCGCGCCGGCGCTTACGTGGCGCGCGGCGTGGTCTGCATGCCGCCCATGTACATCAACACCGGCGCCTATATTGACGAAGGCGCCATGGTCGATTCGCACGCCCTCGTCGGCTCCTGCGCCCAGATCGGCAAGCGCGTGCACTTGAGTGCCGCGGCGCAAATCGGCGGCGTCCTCGAGCCGGTCAACGCCAGCCCCGTCATTATTGAAGACGATGTGCTGGTGGGCGGCAATTGCGGCGTCTACGAGGGAACCCTGGTGCGCAAGGGCGCGGTGCTCGCGGCCGGCACGATCCTCACGCGCGGAACTCCCCTGTTCGATCTCGTCAAAGGCGAGGTGTTTCGCTCCAGCGTCGACACCCCGCTCATCGTTCCCGAGAACGCCATCGTCGTTCCCGGCGCACGCGCCGTCGGCAAGGGCAAAGGCCATCCCCTAAGCGAAGCCTGGGGCCTCAGCCTCTACGCTCCCGCCATCGTAAAATACCGCGACGACAAAACCGACCTCAGCACCACCCTCGAAGACTTGCTGCGCTAGATCTCTGACCTTTTGATTTTGCAAAACTCTGGGTGCCCCAGGTCCCGATTCTGGGACCTGGGATACCACGAGCCCAAACGCACCCTTCAACCCAGCACGAACATCGGTTGCCCCATCCTTTCGCGCTCTTTGCGAAAGGGTGGGACAGCACGAACCTCAACCCACCTCCTTCAACTCAGCACGAACATTGGGTGCCCCAGGTCCCGACCCTGGGACCTGGGATAGCACGAGCCTAAACGCACCCTTTAACTCGGCAAAGATTTTCGGGCTGCCCCAACTCTAGCTCCGCTAACCTTGCCAACTCCGCTAACTCCGCTGCCCCGCAATGCTATCCTTCTCCTGCACCAAAACCACTGAAATGAAGCCCCCTCTCTGCATCATTCTTTGCCTGCCCCTCCTTCTTCTGCCTTGCGCCCCAGCGCACAGTCAATTCGCGCAGCTCGTCGATCCCTTTCTCGGCGCATCGGGTGGCGGCAACGTCTTTCCCGGCCCCGTCGTGCCCTTCGGCGAGATCAAACCGGGCCCCGATATGAGTGCGCCGGCGGGCCACGATCCCAACGCCGGCTGGAATGCCACCGACAACATTCGCGGCTTCAGCCAGACCCACGTCAGCGGCACCGGCGGCGGCGCGAAATACGGCAACATCCTCGTCATGCCCACCACCGGCGCGCTCGCGCCGCGCGACGCCTCTTCGCCACGCGCCGATGAACGAGCTTCCGCCGGCCTCTACTCGGTCACACTCGCCCGCTACAACATCGGCGTCGACATCACCGCCGCGCGCCGCAGCGCCATCTATCGCTTTCATTACCCCAGGGGCGCGCCCGCCAATCTGCTCTTCGACGTGAGCCACTTTCTTGTTTCGGGCATGAAAACCGGTGAATATCAAGTGCTCACCGGGACCGAAGTCAGGGTTATTTCTCCCACTGAAATCGCTGGATCCACCAGCGTCACCGGGGGATGGAACAAGCAGCCCAATTCCTACACCGTGTATTTCTACGCGCGCTTGAGCACGCCAGCCGCATCCTGGGGCACATGGCTCAATGACAAGCTCACCCCAGGGAGCAAAAGCACGCACGCTGAAGCCGGCTCCAACTCCGGCGCGTGGCTCACCTTCACCGTCGCCGGGGACCGTCCGGTACTGATGAAGATCGGCATTTCCTTCGTCAGCATCGCCCAGGCCAGGCAGAATCTCGCCTCCGAAATTCCCGGCTTCGATTTCAACGCCGTGCACGCCGCTGCCATTACCAAATGGGACAAGGCGCTGAGCACTGTCGAGCTGAAGGGCGAGACACCCGAGCAGGCGCAGATCTTCTACACCGCGCTCTACCACACCATGCTCATGCCCACCGACCGCACCGGAGAAAATCCGCTTTGGAAGTCGAGCGAGCCCTATTACGACGACTACTACGCCATCTGGGACATCTTCCGCACCTCCAGTCCCCTGCTGCTGCTCATCGCTCCGGAGCGCGAGACGGAAATCGTGCGTGCCCTCGTCGATCTTTACCGGCACGAGGGCTGGCTGCCCGATGCGCGCAGCGGCAACTGCAACGGGCGCACCCAGGGCGGCAGCAACGCCGAATTTATCCTCACCGATGCCTTCGTGAAGGGCCTCAAGGGCGTCGACTGGAAGACGGCCCTGGCCGCGGAGATGCACGATGCCGAGGTTTCGCCCGCCGATCACTTCAAGGAGGGCCGCGGCGGGCTCGACGATTGGCACCATCTCGGCTACGTCTCCATCGAGGGCTCCGACCGGCCCGCGTCGGCCGACATGGAGTACGCTGCCGACGACTTTGAAATTGCCTTGCTGGCCAAAGGCCTCGGCGACACGGCCGATTACGAAAAATACCTGCAGCGCTCCGCCAACTGGAAGAAGCTTTGGGACCCGGACTTCAGCGAAGGCGGCTTCACCGGCTTCATTCGCTCGCGCCATCGCGACGGAACCTGGCTCACGCCGTTTACGGCTATGGATCAATGCACCTGGGGCGGCCAAACCTTCTACGAGGGCAACTCCTGGACCTACTCCACTTTCGTTCCCCAGGATGTCGCCTCGCTCATCGAGAAATCTGGCGGGCCCGAGACCTTCGTGCGCCGCCTGGACGCGTTTTTCGACGTGCCCGGCCGCTACGACGTGGGCAACGAGCCCGGATTTCTCGCGCCCTACCTCTACATCTGGGCCGGCCGTCCCGACAAAACCGACGCGCGCGTGCGCCAAATCATCGCCCAGAGCTATCACGCCGGACCAGACGGCCTGCCCGGCAACGACGACTCGGGCGCCATGTCTTCCTGGTACGCCTTCGGGCAAATGGGCATCTTTCCCAACGCCGGCCAGGATGTCTACCTCATCGGCAGCCCCGCCTATCCCCAGACCACGCTGCATCTCGCGGGGGGCAAGGACTTTGTGATTGAAGCCAGAAATCTTTCCACCGATAACATCTACGTGACGGCGGCGACGCTGAACGGCCAACCCCTCGGCCGGGCCTGGCTCCGTCACCGCGAGATCGCCGCCGGGGGCCGGCTGGTGCTCACCATGGCCAGCGCGCCCAGCCAATGGGCCCAGCACGATCTGCCGCCTTCCACGCCGGGGTCCCCGCGGACGGATCTTCGTCCGTGGGGTGGCACGCCGGGGTCCCCGCGGACGGATCTTCGTCCGTGGGGTGGCACGTCCGCTCCATAAGGAAGGCCTGAAATAGGTCAACGAAGGGCCCGATTTACGCGTCTAAAGGGTTGAACGTGTAGTTTCCACGAGATCTCATGAAAACCAAGTCGACTCTTTTCCTTGCTCTCTCCCTCGCCGCGGTTTCTGTGCTCGTATTTTTCGCAGTGCGCGGGTCCGGCGCCGCGCAGCAGCCTTCCTCCCCCACCGAACAGCCCATCGCCAACATCAAGGTGCAGGCGCGCGCGGTGCTCCTCCCGGTGGTCGTACTCGATAAGCACGGCGCCCTGGTCACCAACCTCACGACCAAGGACTTCACGCTCACTGAAGATGGCCGCCCGCAGGTCATCAAGAGCTTTACCTCCCAGAGCAACCTGCCCTTCCGCCTGGGCCTTCTGGTCGACACCAGTCGCAGCGTCTCTTCAGCCATGGACAACGAGCGCAAGGCCGCCGGAAAGTTCATTGATCTCATGCTCCCCGCCGACCCGAAAGTCGGCGTCCAGGGCGACCAGGCATTCCTCATTCACTTCGACCGCGAGGTCGAGCTGCTCGAAGACTTCACCAACTCGCGCGACAAGCTGCACCACGAGCTCGACGGGATGGGCCCGACCTCGCAGGAGCGGAACAACCAGGGCCCCGAAACCAATGGCGACGACCGTGGCGGATATGGCGGAGGGGGCCGCAACGGCGGCTACGGGGGGCAGCGCGGCGGACACGGCGGCGGAACCCAGCTTTACGACGCGATCTACCTCGCCTCTAACGAGTTGATGAAACCCCAACAAGGCCGCAAGGCGCTCGTGGTCTTCTCTGACGGCGCGGATCGTGGCAGCAAGGAGACGCTGAACGACGCCATCGATGCCGCCGACCGCGCCAACGTGCAGGTCTTCACCATTTACTTTAAGGGCGAGGAAGAGCGGCCCATGAACGGCTATCCCGGAGGCGGCGGGCGCCATGGCGGCATGGGCGGTGGCGGCTATCCCGGCGGCGGAGGTTACCCCGGCGGTGGCGGCGGCCGTGGTGGCAGCCCCCGAAGCGAAGCCGGGGTCGACGGCAAAAAAATCATGCAGCAGATCGCCTCGCGCACCGGCGGCCAGTTCTTCGAAGCCAAGAAGAAGGACAATCTGGACGAGATTTACAACCAGATCGCCTCATCGCTGCGCCAGCAGTATCTGCTCACCTACACGCCCGACAAGGTCGATACCGACGGCGAGTTCCACAAGATCCTCCTCAAGACCGACAAGAGCGACCTCACCGTGATCACGCGCGAAGGGTACTACGCCCCCACGCCGAACAAATAACAGCAGGGAACAGGGAACAGAAATCACAGATGAGCAGTTCCTGCCCCCCGTTCCCTCGCTGGCCTGCCGACTCGCTGACTTGCTGACCTGCTTCGACAAGAAGGCCCACGGTTCCCCGTGGGCCTTCTCGTTTAAGATGCAACCTTCCGCTTACCGGTGCCCGTGTTCTTCTCCCCGGGGCGGCGGCTGATGCGGTGCCTGCCCGCCTGCTGGATGCGCCGGAGCGTTGCTCGTATTCGAGTGCGAGGCGTTATACGTCCTCGGCGCCGGAGCGGCGTTCGTATTCGAGTGCGAGGCGTTATACGTCCTCGGCACCAGAGCGGCGTTCGCATTGGAGTGCGAGCTGTTGTACGTCTTCGGCGCTGGCGCATTGCCCGAATTCGATTTCGACGAGTTGTAGTTGATCGCCCCCCGCTGATTCGTGTTACCGTTCTCGCCCCGGCCCGCCGTCACATTACCCGAATTCGACTTCGAGGAATTGTAGTTGACGGCCCTATTCGTGTTTGCGCCTGCCGGCCTGGCCATGGCAAGATTCGACGGATGCCCGCCATTGTGGCTCGTGTAGCTGTTCACGTTGTGCATGGCCGCGGTTTCATGCTGTGTCTGCGCTGAGCTCGCGGCAAAATGGTGCTCGTTTACGGCTGCACGCTCTTCCGGCGTCGGCTGATGGTTGATGCCACCCGGCCCGCCGCTGTAGGCCACGTGGTTGTTGTTCACGATGGTGTTGTTGCGCACGATCGTGTTGTCCACATACACGTTGTGGATGACGGTCCTGTTCACGTTCACCACCGCGGTGTTATACGCAAACGCGCCGCCGTGCCACACTCCGCCCACAAAACCGATGCCCATGTAGCCGAACCCGTAGTTCACGCCGCCGTAGTAGCCCACGTGCGGTCCCCAGTAGCCGGCATGGAAGACATAGAGCCCGCCTGACCAGCCCCAATAGGGTGGCGTCCACAGTGCGCCCACATACGGCGCGGGCACCCAAGTACCCGGCACCCAGTAATAGCCGTCAGGACCGTAAGCCCAATAGCCCGGCGTCCACATCAAGCCCGGTTCCGGGCAGGGCGGCTGCACATACACCGGCAGCACCGGCGGGGCAAACCCCACGCTGATGAAAACTCCCGCCCACGAAGATGCGGGAATCACACAAAGAAACAGTGCCAGCAACATCACGCGCATCGATTTCGCGCGCATCGCTTGGAAAATTTGCATAAAAATCTCCTGTCGTCTTCTTTCTGCTTTCCGTATTTCGACCAGTGGGGGCCGCGGTTCCACGGCGCATCCGGTCCATGTCCATTGGAACCCCTCCCACGCAGAGAAGTTGCCTGGGAGGGGTGCGTTTTCCACAACCGATAAAATCTCTAGTACCTGTAACTAAGCCCCATGCCCACCACGTGCCGCGCCTGCAGGTTCACCGGCGTGGTCACAACCGGAGGCCCGTACGCGGGGTTGTAGGGATTGAAGTAGGGGTTTGCAACATAAATGGATCCAATGTTCCCCGCCACCTGACCCACGCCAATGTCAAACGCAAAGTGCGGCTTGTCCTTCTGCGTCACGCGCACGGCGTAGTCCAGCGTTGTGGGTATGTGAGCGCTCATCAGAGGGTACGACGCGGGATTGCAGGCGAGTAAAGCCTCGCACTGATAGAGCGCCGCGTTCAGCAGGGTGTTCAGATTCACCGAAGTCTTGGGCTCCTGCGTGAATCCCGCCGAGGGCACCGCCACGATCCCATGGCCGATGGGCAGCGGAATGCCCAAACCGCCGAATAACCGCCCGCCAAAGCGCGTGCTCTGGCCGCCGATGCCGAAGATTGTGCCATTGGTGGCCTTCCAGCCCAGGTTCAGCAGGAACGGCACAGGAGGTTTCGCCCAGGTCTTGGTCACGGCCACGTACACGTCGCCGTTGGTGTACGACTTGTCCGTTCCCGTCAGCGCCTTGTTGGCCGCGCCCGAGACAAAGTGGTCGCCCGTGCGGATCAAGCCGCCGATCGCAATACCCGGCATCCACGCGCCGAACTGCCCGTCATTAAAAACGACGACCTTGCCGTGGATGACGTTCATGCCGGAGTAGTTCCACAGGTTGCTCAGGCCGAGCGGTGTGGCCGTAGTGGTGGGCTGGTCTCCAAACTGATGCTGACTGCGCGTGTAGCCGGCCTCTGCCCGGCTGGCAAAACTCTCGGTGATGTTGAAGGTTTCAATATTACCGATGACCGCCGAAGCATCAATGTAATGGAAGCCGACTGCCGGATGCGAGAAGAACTGGCCCTTCTCCGCGTAGACCACATACGCGGTCGGCGTCAGAAATCCGCCGGTCTGGCCCTCCAGCGTGAGGTTTTGCGCGGTGAGCCGGCTGGCCGGCAGAGCGCCCAGCAATAGGACGCATAGGATGAGCTTCAGCGTGATTCGCAAACGCATGTTTTACTCCAGCGGGACACAGGCCTTCGCGGGTCTGAATCCCGCAAGGTTTTGCGGGAATTCTCCCTCTTGTAACACAACTCAAACAGACTTGTCTCCTGCCGCGGCCGGAGTGGTAGACTCAGCCCATGCCGCGCGGTGTCTTCATCACGCTCGAAGGCCTCGACGGGTCGGGCAAAACCACACAGATCAAGCGTTTGGCGGCGTGGCTCACGCGCCGCGGCCAGGAACCCGTGCTGCTGCGCCAGCCCGGCGGAACGCCCACCGGCGACCGCATCCGCGAGATCCTGCTCAGCTCCCGCTCCGACGCCGTGGCGCCCATGGCGGAAATGGCCCTCATGTTTGCCGCCCGCGCCCAGGCCATCGTCGAGGTTATTCAGCCGGCTCTCGACGCGGGCCGCATCGTCGTCTGCGACCGCTTCACCGACTCCACTGAGGCTTATCAGGGCGGTGGCCGCGAGCTCGGTTCGCAGGTGGTCCTCGACATGCACCGGCTCATCTGCGGCGGACTTCAGCCCGACCTCACCCTCCTGCTTCTGCCCAGCTTTGCCGCTTCGCTGGCCCGCGCGCGCCGCCGCAACGACCGCGTCGAGGCCGAAACCGGCTCCAGCGAAGGCCGCTTCGAATCCGAGAAGGACGTCTTCTTCCGCCGCGTCTGGGAGAAGTACCGCGAAATCGCCGCCCGCGAGCCCGACCGCGTCGTCCTCATCGAAGGCGACCTCTCGATCGACGAGGTCCACGAGCAGATCGTCGAAGCTGTCTCCGAGCGCATCGTCACCGCCGCCAAAAGCACATAAAGTTCCAAACGGCCTGCTGCGTCTGGAAGTCCCATGGAATCAACGCAAATGTTCGTTTTTGAGGTGCCGACACCCGGCCAAATGTTGGCTTAAAAGGTGTCACTTGCCCCGCAAACGGTCGCTCAAGTGGTTACGATTTCTTGAGACATTAACCGGGAAATTGACCCTTTGAGATTGAGTCCTTAAAGTTCTGTAGAAGCGGTGCAGGTGGCTCGCTCCCCCTCGCCACCTGCACCGCTTCTACAGAACTTTAGTGACTTAATCCAAGATGGGCTTCGGACGCGTGTTTTAGCGCCATTTTGCGCGTGTTTTCGCGTGCTTTTTGCGTGCAAATTCGCGCCTGTGCACGAACCGGCAGGTTTCAGGTGTCAGGTTTCAGGTGTCAGCTCGTGGCTTGCGGCTCGCGGCTAGAAGCTAAGAGCTAAAAGCTGGCGGCTCCGCCGCCATCCGCCCACCCATTTTTCGGGAAATCAAGTACGCGGCGCAGCCGCGCTTAAATCTCGCGACCGCCCGTTCGTGCTCTCCTGTCGTCTTGAAGTCTTGTACCAGGGCGCGGCTTTCAGCCGCGCCGAAAACCTCCATAAAAGGAAACAGGGCTTCAGCCCCTGCAGCTCTCTCTGCGCCGTACTCCCTTGCCAATCTGGAGCTTTGTATCAGGGCGCGAGTTTACTCGCGCCGCAACGGACGTAAAAATGAACCGGGGCTTCAGCCCCTGCGCTTCTTCTTCTCTGACAAATAGCCGTAGCAGTATGGATATTCGCCAACACGCTCCGCCAACCCCGCCTTCACCGGATTCTGCGCAATATACTGCCGATACCGTTCGAAACTCGCCGCATCGTCGGCTCGCGACTCTGAAAACCCAACCTGCCAAACTTCGCCCAAATAGCCGCATTCGTGCTTCAGCCGATACGAAAATCGGCCCTTGATCAGTTGCATGGCCTTTTCAATCGTCATATCGCCGCGAACGCTCAAAAGCAGATGCTCGTGATCTGGCATGACGACAAAATCGTGCACCTTGAATTTTTCCGCGGCCATATACGAACGCAGAACATCGATCAACAGCGTCGCGTTCCGTTCAGATTGCAGGAGTCGCCGGCCGGCGTGGGTCTTCGTTGTGGCGAGAAATGTGCGCGGGGAGCTCAGCGCGTTTTCTTGAGGCGCATTGCAAACGGGCCTTGCCATGGCAGGGGCTAAAGTGTCTGCGTGAGAACGCCGTTGGCCCTGTGCAGCGACGGTCTTGTTTTGAGTTTTTCCCCACCGGCGGTGGTGGTTTTGTTTCAGGCTGCGCGCATGACGTGCAGCCGGGTGATG
>Ga0326728_10014523_pt1 | contig 16704 bp, 11 predicted proteins | sample MB3enrmetagenome_FD_207602 | JGI IMG/M metagenome (GOLD analysis project Ga0326728, IMG submission 207602) | Lab enriched peat soil microbial communities from McLean, Ithaca, NY, United States - MB31MN | ecosystem: Environmental > Terrestrial > Soil > Wetlands > Peat | place: USA: New York...
TGCGGGCAATTCGGGGAGTGCGGGGTGCAGTGCTTCTTTCCCACCTCGACCAGAAGTGCATGAAACTCGTTGAAGAAAGCGGCCTCGCGCGGCAGGTGCGCGTGCAGGAACTCCTGGGTCTCGTGGTAGCCCGAATCAGCGGCGATCATACCGTGCCTAGACAGAACCCGCCGCGTATAAGCATCCGCCACGAAGAGGGGACGCTCGGCCGCATAGAGGAGGATCGCATCGGCCGTTTCCGGGCCCACCCCCCGCAGTTCCAGCAGCCGGCGGCGGAGCTCCTCCGCCGAAAGCGAAAAGAGCCCAGATAAAGAGCCTCCGTGTTCCCGCTCCAGCCAGACAACGAAATTCCTTATGGTGCGCGCCTTCTGCCGGTAGAAACCCGCGGGCCGAACGCACGCTTCCAGCGTGTCAAGCCCCGCGGCCCGCAATCCCCGCCAGCTTAACAGGCCGGCCTGCCGAAGCTTGCGCAGGGCCAGCGTGGCGTTGTGCCATGCGGTGTTTTGCGTGAGGATGGCTCCCAAAATCACTTCCAGGCGGGTCCGCGCCGGCCACCACTGTTGTGGCCCGAATCGCCGCAGAAGAGCAGCATAATAGCCGGTGAGCAGTTGCCGGGCAGAAGTCTTCGCCGGATTGGGCAGGGCCGCCATACCCAAAAAGTATACCGGGCTTATCGTAAAGTCAACGAACCCAGGGATCGGGGGATCGGGTGATCCGGCGAAAGGTCGTCAGCTTTCAGTCCTCAGCTATCAGCTATCAGCAAGCATTCTGCAGCGTGGTCGCAACACTTTTTGCACGCTGAAGTCTGACGGCTGAAAGCTGACAGCTGACAGCTTGCTTTCCCGATCTCCCGGGCGCCCGGATAGTACTAACGTACCTTTGCCGCGCGCTCCTCTTGGTCATAGACTGAAGGGGCTCTGGGGAGTTCCTGGGGGGGTGCAACTTCCCACCGGTAGACGGGCGAAGACGTGTGACCACACTCGGCTAGAATCGAGTTCTCGTGAACGAATTTTCGTTACAGGCTTAGGCGAGGGTTGGAGGAATGGCAGGGAAGCTCGGCGACATTCTCCTAAAAGAGAATCTCATCAGCCCTGAGCAGCTCAGGCAAGCCCTTGAACACCAAAAGGCGAACGGAGGGCGGCTGGGCGGTGCGCTGGTGAAGCTCGGCTTTTTGAGTGACGATGAAGTCACGGTCGTTCTCTCTCACCAGTACGGCGTCCCCTCGATCAATCTGACTCACTTTGAAGTCGATCCGGGCGTCACCAAGCTGATTCCCATGGAGACGGCGCTGAAATTTCAGGTGCTGCCGCTGAGCCGCGTGGGAACATCCTTGACGTTGGCCATGGTAGATCCGACTAATGTCTTCGCCATGGACGATATCAAGTTCATGACCGGCTTCAATATCGAGCCGGTAGTTGCATCGGAAACCGCCATCGCCGAGGCCATCAAGAAGAATTACGGGAGCATTGAGGAGCAGGAACGGAAGCGGGAACTGGAAGAGATCGTTAGTTTCATCGACGAGTCCCAGAATGAGGCGCTCGAACTGGAAGCCGAAGATGAAACCACCCTGAACCTCGAGCAACTCGAGAAGGCCGCCGAGGAAGCGCCGGTCATCAAGCTAGTGAATTATTTCCTTACCGATGCCGTGAAGCGCGGAGCCAGCGATATTCACATGGAACCGTATGAAAAAGAATATCGCGTACGGTACCGGATTGATGGCGTTCTGCAAACCATCATGACTCCGCCCAATAGGCTCCGTGACGCCATTATCAGCCGCGTCAAGATCATGTCCAAGCTGGATATTTCCGAGAAGCGGCTCCCGCAGGATGGCCGCATCATGGTCAAGATGTTGAAGGATGGAAGGAAGAAAGCACTCGATCTTCGCGTTTCGGTCCTTCCCACCATGTACGGTGAAAAGATCGTGATGCGGCTGCTCGACAAGGAGAACCTGCGGTTGGACATGACCAAGCTGGGATTCGAAGCGGAGTCCTTGGCCAAGTTTCAGAAAGCGATCTTCAAGCCCTATGGAATGGTCCTGGTCACCGGCCCGACAGGCAGCGGAAAGACCAACACCCTGTATTCCTCCATTGTTCAGTTGAACAGCCCGGAAACGAATATCCTCACGGCGGAAGATCCGGTCGAGTATCAGTTGCCGGGCATCAATCAGGTTCAGGTGAAAGAGCAGATCGGGCTGAACTTCGCCACGGCTTTGAGGGCGTTCTTGCGCCAAGATCCCAATATTATTCTGGTAGGAGAGATCCGGGATTTCGAGACGGCGGAGATCGCCATCAAGGCGGCACTGACCGGCCACTTGGTTCTCTCCACACTTCACACCAACGATGCTCCCTCCACCATTTCTCGCCTGATGAACATGGGAATCGAGCCATTTCTGGTTGCGACCTCGGTGAACTTGATCTGCGCACAACGCTTGGTGCGCCGTCTTTGTCCGGATTGCAAGGTGCAGGATAAGGTTCCCCCGCAAGTTCTCATCGAAGCCGGCTATACGCCGGAGGAGTCCAAGACCGTCAAAGTCTATAGGCGGCAGGGTTGCGGGAACTGCGGTGGCAAGGGCTACAAGGGCCGGATCGGCCTCTATGAAGTGCTGGAAGTCACGGAGGAGCTTCGCGACCTGATCCTGGTCGGAGCTTCGGCACTCGAACTCAAGAAGCGAGGCGTCGAGCAAGGCATGATGACCCTTCGCCGCAGCGGCTTGGCCAAGGTGGCGCAGGGAATGACAACCCTCGAGGAAGTGATGCGGGAGAGCGTGCTGTAGAGAAGTTAAGGAGTCCAGGAGTCGAGCAGTCGAGAAGCCAAGGGAAGGGAAGTCGAGGATCCGGCATTTCACTCTTCGACTTCTAGACTCCTCGACCCCTTGACATAAGGAAGAATAGAGAGATTTATGACAGTACCAAGTCTCAGCGAGCTTTTAAAGCGCATGGTGGATATGGGAGGTTCAGACCTGCAGATTACCGTCGACTCACCGCCCAGGGTTCGCTTGAATGGGGAGCTGAAACCCCTGGAGGACTTGCCGGCGCTGGGGCCCGTCGATACGAAACAACTGGCTTACAGCGTCCTGACGGACGCGCAGAAGCACCGCTTCGAAGAGAATCTTGAGCTCGATTTCTCATTCGGAATCAAGAATATGGCGAGGTTTCGGGCCAATCTGTTTAACCAGCGTGGGGCGGTCGCCGGCGCGTTTCGTCTGATTCCATTTCAAATCAAGAGCTTTGAGGATTTGAAGCTTCCGCCCATCTTGGGAGCGCTTTGTGAGAAGCCTCGCGGGCTGGTTTTGGTGACGGGTCCAACGGGCAGCGGAAAATCCACCACCCTGGCGACCATGATCGATCTGATCAACCAGTCGCGCCACGAGCACATCATTACCATCGAGGACCCCATCGAGTTCATCCACTCGCACAAAAAGTGCCTGGTGAACCAGCGCGAGGTCCACTCGGACACCTACTCTTTTGCCAATGCGCTCCGCGCCGCTCTCCGCGAGGACCCGGACGTTGTGCTGATCGGCGAAATGCGTGATCTGGAAACTATCGAGGCGGCGCTGAGGGTAGCCGAGACGGGGCATCTTACCTTCGCGACCTTGCATACCAACTCGGCGGCCTCCACCATTACTCGCATTATCGACGTCTTCCCGTCGTACCAACAATCCCAAATTCGCGCACAGCTCTCGATGGTATTGGAAGGTATCTTGTGCCAGTCGCTTTTGCCCAGGGCGGATGGGCAGGGCCGCGTTGTGGCACTGGAGATTCTGATTCCGAACCCGGCTATTCGAAACCTCATCCGGGAAGATAAGATTCACCAGGTTTACTCCGCCATGCAATTGGGTCAAGAGAAGTTCGGCATGCAGACTTTGAATCAGTCACTTTACTCTCTCTATGCTCAAGGGCTGATTGGCTTGGATACTGCCTTGTCGCGTTCCAGCTACCTCGACGAACTTCAGGACATGATCGACCGAGGCGGCACCGCAGGCGTGGGTGGGCAGCCAATGAGTGCTCTCCGTGGTTCTATGCGAAGGTAGTGTCGGCAGTGTGTAGTCGGGGCGCATGGCCATGCGACCCCTCGATCGATGTTGAGGTGGACCAATGCCACAGTTTGAATTGCCAGGTACGTCTAGGGCCGTCTCGGCGGCGAGCGGTGTGCGAGCGGCAGTTACCCGCGGGGCGCTGGGCGCGGCGGTTCGACGCGAGCCGGGGGCCCCCGGCCGCGTTGCGCTGAAACGTGCAGCCGCACTCCCCAAGCCGAAAGTGAAAGGGAGAGTAAACCCCCGCGAGCTTTCGATCTTCACCCGGCAGTTCTCGGTGATGATTGACGCAGGTCTCCCCTTGGTTCAATGCCTTGATATCCTCGCCGGCCAGCAGGCGAATAAGGCCCTCGCCGAGATCTTGCGGGGAGTACGCAAAACGGTTGAGGGTGGCTCCACGCTCGCCAATGCGCTTCGCGAATATCCCAAGGTGTTTGATGATCTCTTTACGAACATGGTCGAAGCGGGCGAGACGGGGGGAATTCTGGACGGAGTGCTTCAGCGGCTTTCCACACACATTGAAAAGGCTGTCAAGCTGCGCCGGGCAGTGAAGTCCGCCCTGATCTATCCCTCCGTCGTAGTCTTCATCGCGGGCGCGGTGATTACTCTTCTCTTGTGGAAGGTCGTACCTATTTTCGCCACGCTCTTTGCAGGCTTGGAAGTGGCTCTGCCTCTGCCGACTCGCATCGTCATTGGATTGAGCAATGCGGTCGGCACCTTTGCCTTGCCGGCGGCGATTTTCCTTGGGCTGGCAGGATACGGCGCGAAGCTGTTTTATGGCACGCCCCAAGGACGCTTGATCATTGATCGCATCATCCTAAGACTGCCTCTGGTGGGCCACCTGATGCGCAAGATCTCAGTGGGGATGGTGACGCGCACTCTGGGCACCCTGATCTTCAGCGGCGTTCCCATGCTGGAAGCTATGGAGATTACCGCTCGCACCTCGGGCAATGCGGTGGTCGAGAATGCCGTTCTGCGAGTTCGCCTGGCCATCGAGGCGGGACGGACCATCGTTGATCCGCTGCGCGAAACCGGCGTGTTCCCGAACCTCGTGGTGCAGATGATCGGCGTAGGAGAACAGACCGGATCGTTGGACGCCATGCTCCAGAAAATCGCGGACTTCTACGAAGACGAAGTCGACGTCGCGGTCGGGGACCTCTTAACAGCCATGGAACCGTTGATCATCCTGTTCCTAGGTGTAGTCGTCGGAGGTGTCGTCATCTCGATGTACCTTCCCTTATTCAGTTTGATCGGGAAACTTGCCGGCTAGTTCCGGCCTGTCATCACCACGCGTGGTAGAACAGTACCCGACCCACATCCATGAAAGTCAGAATTCATCTCCGCGCGCGAGAGCGGGAGCCGATCGCCGGTCTGGAGGCCAATGGACTCCCGCTTCCGTGGGAACGGCATGGCGCTGCTCGGAATGGCAGAGGTGGGCGCATGCCCGGACCCCGCGCTTCCGGCAAAAGAAATGATTGACGACGGCGTTAGAGTGCGTAGAATTGTCGGTTGACCGACTAGATTATGGCAAACTACTCTTCTCCCAGTGCGGCTAGCCTCTTTGCGGGGTTACCCGATCAGCTAAAAGAATGGCTGCCCTGGGTAACCAAGATCCGGTTTGTCATTATCAGCTTTGTTTTTGCGATCGATTTTGCCATTCGAACCCTGGTTGCCAATCCTAACCCCGCATCTTTCAAACACTTTGCCATCGCCATCATCCTCTGGTATATCCTCGGCCTTTATTACTTGATCTACAATCAGCTTAGCCAGGATTACCTGTTACAGGCCTACCTTCAGATCTTCTCCGATATTGCCGTCATCACCGCCATACTCCACCTTACAGGCGATCTGGATAGCAATTACATCTCGCTTTACCTGCTCGTCATCATCCTTTCCAGCACGCTGCTTCCACGCGGCCGGGTCTTCCTGGTGGCGGCGGTCAGTTTTGTTTGTATGGGAGGGGTGCTGGAATTGGCGTATCTTCCGGTTATACTTCCGGACTTTGCGGTTCATTATCCGGCCCTCCGATATCTCGTGACCTCCTCCCCCTTGTCGGTCGATTTGCGAACCCTTCAGGTCAAGATCGGGGCAAGCTTCTTTGGTTTCTTCGCCATTGCCTACCTGTCCGCCCAACTGGCGGAAAACCTGCGAAAAGTCGGAGCCGAACTGCGGGACAAGAACGGTCAAGTGGCTAACCTGCAAGCCAAAACAGAAAACATCCTGGAAAGCATGCGGGATGGACTGCTGACCACCGATCTGAAAGGTGTGGTGAGCGAACTGAACGGTTCCGGAGCCGCCATACTGGGTCTCAAGCCGGAGGAGTTGCGGGGAAAACTGATCCAGTCATTCTTCCCCGGCTTACAGACTGGCACCGTCTCCTTTCCGTCCGCGAACGCCTTCTCCGCCCGTCAGGAAGTGGCTTATGTGAGTCCTCGCGCCGAAAAGCGCGTACTGGGTGTTTCGGTATCTCCGCTGATGATACCCGCGATTGGCGTGGCCGGTTTGGTCTACAACTTCCAGGATTTGACCGAGGAAAAACGCCGGGAAGCCGAGTACCGGACCAAGGATCGCATGGCGACGTTGGGGCGCCTGGCAGCGGGAATCGCACATGAAATCCGGAATCCGCTGGCGTCAATTACCGGTTCCGTCAAGCTCTTGCAGTCGATTTCGCGTTTGGACGAGGACCAAACCAAACTAATCGAAATTGTGAGTCATGAGTCGGAACGGCTTAATAAACTGGTCTCGGATTTTCTTCTTTACTGCCGGGACCAGCGCCATGAACCCCAGAAAGTGGACTTGGTGAAAGTAATCGAAGAGACGCTGGTGTTGCTTTCACACCATCCGCTATTTGGCGGAAATGTGAGGGTAGAGAAGCATTTTCCATCGAGGCTTCCGACAGTCTGGGCCGACCCCGACAAGCTGCGGCAGGTCTTCTGGAATATCTCAGATAATGCACTCAAGGCCATGCCGGATGGGGGCGTGTTGACAGTGCTGGCTGAGGAAGCCGGCGAGAGGGCGGTCCGCGTTACCTTGAGCGACACAGGAATAGGGTTTTCGGAGCAGCAGCTCGAAAAAGTCTTCGAGCCCTTCCAACCGGGATTCAGCGGCGGCACCGGCCTCGGACTGGCGATCGTTTACCAGATCATGCAGGGCGTGGGCGGCGCGGTCCGGGTGGAGTCGAAGGCCGGGCAAGGCACTCGCTTCATACTTGAATTACCCAAGCATGCTGCTCCTGCGGTCGCCCAGAAGGCGCCCTTCACGTCGGCGGCCGCGATTCAGTGATGCGAAGTAGGGGCGGTTCGCGAACCGCCCCTAGCCCTCGGACGTCGACTTTTAGCTTCGCAGGGAGATGTAGATGGCTCGGCTGCTGGTCGTGGATGATGAAAAGTCGTTGTGCCAGATGTTGGAGATTGGCTTCCGCAAGGACGGCCACTCGGTCGAAACGGTCTTCAGCGGTCAGGCGGCAAGGAAGAAGATCGAATCCCAGGTCTACGACCTGGTCATCTCCGATATTCGCATGCCGGACATCTCGGGCATCGAATTGCTCAAGTTTTTCTGCGAAACCCGGAATCCCGCCCCGTTCATCTTGATCACGGCCTATGCCAGTATGGAAACGGCCATCGACGCGCTCAACCTGGGCGCCTACCAATATGTGATCAAGACGGACAAACTGGTCGAGCAACTGAAACTCACCGTTAACCGGGCGCTGCAACACTCGGCGTTGCGGGAAGAGAATGTACGCCTGCGGCGCGAGTTGCTGCACGTTTTTGCGCACAACAAGATTATTGGTCAGAGCCGGCAGATTCAGGGGATCCTGGAATTAGTCCGCACCGTCGCGCCGACCACCAGCACCGTCCTGATTACGGGCGAGAGCGGAACCGGCAAAGAGTTGGTGGCGCAGGCCATGCACGAGGCCAGCTTGCGGCGCGAAAAACCCTATGTTTCGATCAACTGTGGGGCGTTTCCGGAAACTTTGCTGGAAAGCGAGCTGTTTGGATATTTCAAAGGGGCCTTCACTGGCGCCGAGACCAACCGCAAGGGAATTATCGAATCTGCCAACGGGGGTACTTTATTCCTGGACGAAATTGGGGAGACCAGCCCCACCATGCAAGTCAAGCTTCTGCGCGTTCTACAGGAGCGGCGGGTGCGTCCATTGGGGGGAAGCACCGATGTTTCCGTGGACGTGAGGTTGATTGCGTCCACCAACCGCGATCTCAAGCGCATGGTGGCGGCGGGGCAATTTCGCGAGGACTTTTACTATCGTATCAGCGTCATCCCGATCCACGTCCCGCCCTTGCGTGAGCGGCCTGACGACATCGCGTCTTTGTCACGTCATTTTCTGCACAAGTTCGGTTTGCAGATGGGGAAAGGGGAGTTGGAATTCGACCGGGATGTTTTGGAAGTTCTCACACGCTATTCCTGGCCCGGAAACGTCCGCGAACTCGAGAATGCGATCGAGTATGCAGTCGCGATGTGCGGGGAGCGCGATGGCCGAATCTGCCTGGAACACCTGCCTCAATCCCTGACGGGTATGACCCCGAGCGGTGATGCCGTCGTAGAGATTCCCCCTGAAGGCTTGGATTTCGAAGCCCGCATCGCGCAGATCGAGAAGCAATACCTGCTTGCGGCCTTGCGCGCCTCCGATGGCGTCCGAACTCACGCGGCGGAACTTCTTCGCATGTCGTACCGGTCGTTTCGCCATTATGCCAAGAAATATGAGATCTGACCTGGCCGCCCCCTCCACTCCCTCCGCCGCACAGAGGAATCAGAATCTCGACCGCTTGGCAATCCCCCTCCTCATTCTCTTTTCAATCGCGTTATATATCGTCACCACCCGCTACGAACTGGTTGGGGATGATGCAATCCTGATCGGGGCCAACCCTTATGTGCGAAGTTTCCATTTTCTGCGCGAGATCTTCACGCAGAATTTCTGGGCCTTTCGCGGCGCGCGCGGCGACAGCATCTACTACCGGCCGTTGGTGATGTTCACTTTTCTCGTGCAGACGACGTTGTTCGGTCTGCGACCTGCTCCTTTCCACCTCTGCAATGTCCTCTTGAATTCCTGGGTGGTCGTGATGGTCTATCAGCTCGGGAAACGGCTCTGGCCCACGGGGCAGGGAGCCTTGTGGGGCGCCCTGCTTTTTGCTGCCTTGCCCGTTCATTCCGAGGATGTCGCGACGGTTTCCGGTCTCTCCGACCTGGAATGCGCCGCATTCTTCTTGGCGGCAATTCTTATTTACACTCACCCGCCAGGCGCCAGAGGTTTTTCACGGCTGCGCGCCTGGATGAGTGCTCTCATGTTTCTTCTGGCGGCGCTATGCAAAGAAGTGGCCCTGGCCGTGCCCCTGCTCCTGGTTTTCTACGAGCACTTCCTGCGTGGCGACGCGGAAACGCGATTCTTCCAACGCCTGAGCCGCTACCTGCCGAGTTTCTTGCTGGCGGCATTCTACGTGGTGGTTCATCTGGTTGTCATCGGCGGTGTTTCCGGCGTCGGCCCGCCCAATTGGATGCACCTGAGAGAGACGGTCATTTTCGGCTCGACGCAGCTCGGTGAATATGTTGCCAAACTGATCTGGCCTCAGCATCTTTCGTATTCCTGGAAGTTTTACCCCCCTTTGAGTTGGCGGGATCCTGCCGTGCTGATGGGGATGCTGTTTGCCCTCTGGTCGGTGGGAATGGTGGCAGCCTGGTGGCGCCGGGACCGTTCGGTCAGTTTCGCCATCGTTTGGTTCGTCTTGACTCTCGCCCCGGTGCTCAACATCGCCGGTGTCGGAGTGCCAGCTTATGGAGAGAGATACCTCTATATTCCCTCGGTGGGAATCTGCTGGCTGGCGGGCGAGGCTCTTGCGGCTGCCCAGGGGAAGTCGCAAGGGTTGCCTCTACAGCGCGTGCGCCGGGTCGCCGCGGTCGCGTTCGGAACGGTGCTGCTCGTGGCGGGTGCATCACGAATCCTGGTGAGACTGCCGGCTTGGCGCAACAACTTCACCTTGGGCCTGGCTACCGTGCGCGATGATCCTACCGCAGCGATCTTCCACGTGTTTCTGGGGAACGGCTACAGGGAGGCGGGCGACCGGAACCGGGCGCGAACTGAATTGGTGACGGCCATTGCCTTGGATCCGTCAGCCGGCGAGGCCTTTGTTAACCTGGCGGGCGTCCTTGTGGATGACGGCAACGTCGCCGCCGGAGAGGACATCCTGCGGCGCGGAGCGCAGTTCAACCCTTCATTTTCGAAGCCCATGTTCGCTCTAGGCAAAATCGCCCTCTTCCGGGACAACAAGGAAGAGGCGCGCGACTTCTTCGAGAGAGCCTTGACTCTCGATCCGAATGATTCCGAGGCCCTTTTTCAGCTTGGAATTCTTGCCTTGCAGGATGGCCGGCTCGCCCAGGCGGAGGATCTCTTCCATCGTGATGCAATCGTTCAACCTTCTTCAGCCTTGGTTTGCCTGAACCTGGGGGCCGTTTTCGGGCGCGAGAAGAAATTCGCCCTCGCGGAAGCCGAGTTCCAGCGCGCCATCCAACTGACTCCGCAAGATGAGACGCCCTATCTTGGACTTGCCGGTGTTTACGAAGACCAGGGCAAACAGGCGGAAGCGCTTGAGCTCTATCAGAAAATCGTGACTTCTGCCCCCGGCTCAGGCAACGGCCAGTTCAGATTGGGTGTCCTCGCGCTGAAAATGGGAAGGAAAGACCAGGCCATCGCGGCCCTGGTGAAAGCGATTGCGGTTCAGCCGAAATCGGCACTGGCTCATGCCCAACTTGGCCTGGCATACCTCCAATCGGGAAGACTTGGCGACGCCCGGCGCGAAATCGAGCAAGCGAAGGCGCTAGACCCCAAAGACGAGACAGTGCAGATGGCCGTGAGAAAGCTGGCGAACGATCGATAGCGCGGATTCTGGGGACGAATCGGGCACTCTTGCTTATTCCTACCGTACTCCCGGTCGTTACGTTTGCACCGGGAGTGACAAAATCCGTCGCGCCGTTTGGACAAAAAGCGGCGAAAAAGGCTTGCAGTCAACCGGAGAAAGCCGAAGTCTCCCCGGAGCCCTGTCTAAGCGGTTGAATACGCACCAGTTAGATGAGATTTAAAAAACCATCAGGACGTTGCCTTGGCACGCAAAATGCCTCATAATGAGCGACCAGCTTTCATGCGCTTTGAATCTCGATAGGAGGAAGGAATGAAGAAGGGTTCACGAGGTTTTTCACTGATTGAGCTGCTGATCGTCGTCGCGATCATTTTAATCATCGCGGCAATCGCCATCCCAAATCTGCTGCGTTCGCGCATTGCCGCCAATCAAGCTTCGGCGGTGGGGTCTCTACGTACCCTCAACACGGCGGAGATTACCTATGCTACTACCTACAATACCGGCTACACCGCGACGCTGGGTAACTTGGGCCCGCCGGCGGCAGGTGCCAACCCCGTCGCCACCCTTGCCGGACTAATTGACAGCGTTCTTTCTGGGGGAGGAGCTGCAGCCACCGCCAGCATTAAGAGCGGTTACCAGTTCATTTACACGCCCGCCGCCACCGATGCGAGCGGCAGGATCAATACCTACGGCATTACTGCGACGCCTGTGACTGTAGGTACGACAGGCACGAATTATTACTACACTGACATGTCGGGCGTAATCCGTCAAAACAGCACGGCAACGGCCGGTTCGACCGACTCGCCGCTGGCTGGGTAGACGTGGCAGTTCGCAACAGGGAAGGCGGCGAGGCATTCCCTGTGTTTGTTCGCTTTTCACGAGGTTTCCTCCGGGTTGGCAGGTCGCAATGCCCCTGTGGGGGAGACACTTTCCAGGACGTCGTCGCGTGCGTCCCATGGATGGGATGGTCCGACTGCGCCGGCTCCGCGACGACGCCCTGGCATCCTAGAGAAGTCGGTACGGTTTGTCAGTTCCGCACACTTCCACCAACGATTCCAGCCTCCCTTCCTGGAAGGGAATCGCCGCCGTCCTCGTTCTGACCTTTGCCGTTTATATCCCCACCCTTCGTTATCAATTCGTGCACGACGATCGCGGGCAGATTGTCGAGAACCCCGCCGTTCATTCCTGGCATTTCGTTCCCTCGTACTTTACCTCCCAGGTTTGGGCAGGAGCTATGCCGGGCGAGTTGGGGAACTACTACCGGCCGCTATTCCTGTTATGGCTGCGAATCAACGACGCGGCATTTGGAAATCACGCCTGGGGATGGCATCTCACCACCCTCCTTGCACATGTCCTTGCGACGCTGCTCGCCTATTTGCTTGCTTTGAGCTTGGGAGTCAGCGGCGACGCGGCCCTGGTGGCGGCGCTGGTGTTCGGCCTGCATCCCGCCCACATCGAAGCCGTGGCCTGGATTTCCGGCGCCACCGAACCCCTTCTGGGCGTCCTTCTGATTGCGTCGTTCCTTTCCTACATACGATGGCGGCGGACGAGCCGGTCTAACTGGCGCCTTGCCTCTGTGGCCCTATTCGCTCTTGCCCTGGGCGAAAAGGAGACCGCCATGATCCTTCCCGGCCTCTTGCTGGCCTACGATTGGATCTTTAGGAGAAGTCTCACATGGCCGTCAGATGAGGCGCGCCCGCAAAGCGCGAATACGACCAGTCATTCCGAGCGAAGCGAGGAAGTTCGCTCTGCGTCGGGCGAATCGACGAACCAAGATCAGGGCGAAATTCCTCGCTTCGCCCGGAATGACAGCCTATTTCACTGGTGCGGCTCCGCCCTGCGCAGAATCTGGCCTTACCTCGCGGTTATTCTGCTTTATCTTCCCGCGCGCGTCTACGCGCTCAAGGCACTGAGTTACCCGATGACCCCGATCAGCAAGGCGCAGTTGGCAATGACTTGGCCATCACTGATCTGTTTCTGGATTCGCCACCTGATCTGGCCCGTGGGCCTCAGCGCTTTTTATGACTTGCCAGCGGTGCTCCACCCGACTCTAAGGAATTTCACTTTTCCACTCATTTTCGACGTTTGTGCGGCAGCCTTGCTGGTGGCCGTAGCTCGCCGAAGCCGTAGAGCCGCTCTCGCCGTAGTCTGTCTGGTCCTACCCTTGATTCCACTCCTCGATCTACGTGTCTTTGTAGCCGATGATTTCGCGCACGACCGTTATTTGTACTTGCCCTCGGTCGGCCTTGCTATTCTGGCAGGTCTTGGTTTGAAGAAGGTGTGTGGGGTCGGGGTCCAATCCTCGATTGCTGACTTGAAGGTCAGCGCTACGCTGTGGGGGCGAGCACAGCGCGGGCTGGGCATGCCGGCCGCACTTCTGGCTGCGTCGTTGTGCCTTGCCGCGGTGCTCGGCTACGGGACGGTCAGCCAGAGCTTTTACTTCCGCGATAACTTAACCTTTTATGCCTACAACAATTCCGTGGCCCCTCACAATCTTACGGCAGCCTGCGACTATGGAGCCATTCTGGCTGAAAGAGGTATGTACGCATCCGCTCTCGAAAAGTTTAGCGAGGTGGTTGGTCATAACCCCTCTTACTGGCCCGCCGTTTACAACCTGGGTCTGACTTACTACAAAATGGGACGTCTGCAGGAGGCGGAGAAGTACTTTTCGGAGGCTATCCGTATTAATCCCCGCAAAGCCGATGAGCATTTCTACTTCGGCTTGGCGCTGCTGAAATCCGGACACGCGGATGAGGCGGTCGCTTCAGTGCGCCGCGCCCTCGCGTTAAACCCCATGGGTTTTGCGTACCATTTTGCGTTAGGCGTAATGCTGAGGGCCCAAGGCGATTTCGGCGGCGCCCTGCGGGAATTCAAAGCAGAGTTGGCCGTGAATCCTGCTCAACAGGCGGCGGCCACACAGATTAAGGAGATTCAGAAGCAGATGGGGCAGGCTGAGCGATGAAGCCTGTCATTCTGACGAGGTGTTCTAGGGGCAATCCGTCAATCGACGGATTGCCCCAGGGCGGCCACAAGGGCCGCCCCTATCCGGCCCCGGGGCAGGACGACTGGGCTGGAAAGGAGCGGGAGTCCGTACTTTCGTGAGGTCTCGCCATCGGGTATATTATTCTTCCTCCGAGGTGATAGCAGGCCCTGCGCTACTGAGGAGTTTGGCGAAGAGACGGTTCGTTCATCATGTTGGCCCTCGAAACTATCGAGCTGACGAAAGACTACCGACTGGGGTTTTGGCGCAATCGAGTTAAGCGTGCTCTCGATGGGCTTAATCTCAGCGTCGAGGCGGGGGAAGTTTTCGGCTTGCTCGGACCCAACGGAGCGGGCAAGACCACGACACTCAAGCTGATCTTTCGCCTGATCTTTCCCACCTCCGGTGCGGTGCGCGTCTTCGGCAAACGACTCGGAGATTTTTCGGTCAGCTCCCGGGTCTCCTATTTGCCCGAGAATCCCGCCTTCTATGATCATCTGACGGCCCAGGAGTTTCTGAACTACGCGGCATCGCTGTTTAGTCTATCGGCCTCCGAACGGCGCCGCCGTTCCGGCGAACTGATCGAGCAATTGGGTCTCTCCGCATCCCGCAATGTTCAGTTGCGCAAGTATTCAAAGGGTATGATTCAACGATTAGGAATTGCTCAGGCCTTGATTAACGACCCAGACCTGGTTTTCCTGGACGAACCGATGTCCGGCCTCGATCCGCTGGGGCGAAGGGAAGTCCGCGAGGTCATCTTGAGGCTAAAGGAGCGGAAGAAGACGGTCTTCTTCTCCACGCACATTCTTTCGGACGCGGAGACGTTGTGCGGGCGGGTGGCGGTGCTCAACCACGGACGCCTGCAAGGGTGTGGCGAGTTGAACACGATCCTCCGCCTGGGAGTTACCACCACCGAGTTGGTACTTGAGGCCCCCTCAGCACAGGTGATGGACGAGTTGATGCCCTGCGCCTCATCAGTGATTCGCACCGGGGAGCGGGTGCGCCTGGAGATTCCCGACGAAAGCAAAGTGCAGAGGTCATTGGAGATAATCTTGCGAGGCAAAACGAAGGTGATCTCCATGAATCCGGTCAAGAGGTCGCTGGAAGAATATTTTCTTCAGAAGGTCGGTGCGGAGGAAGCCGAGAAGTCGAGCAGTTAAAGAGTCGAGAAGTCAAGGAGTCGAGGAGTCAAAAAGTTAAAACCGGGCCTTCGGCCCCGTACGAGGGTGCTGGCCACAGTCGGAGAGTCGAAGAGGAACTTTTTTTCTCGTCAACTCCTCGACTTCTCAACTCCCTAGGTGCTCGACTTCTCGACTCTTTGACGGCTCAATTTCTCGACTGTCGCGGAAACAACCATGCGCGTGGTGACGATCGCTATCCACACATTCAAGGAATCGGTCCGCCAGAAAGTTCTGTATAACCTGGTGGCCTTTGCCCTCCTGCTGATCGGGGCCTCGATTCTCTTCGGGAGCATCTCCGTCGGGGTCGAGCAGATAATCCTGATAACTCTGGGACTCAGTTCGATCTCCGTTTTCGGCCTGTTGATCGCGATTTTCATTGGAATCGACCTCGTCTCGAAAGAGATCGAACGCCGCACGGTTTACAACATCCTTTCGAAACCCGTGACCCGCCTGGAATTCGTACTTGGAAAATACTTGGGCCTTCTGCTCACCTTGCTTGTGAACACTGCCATCATGACGCTGGGCTTCTATGCGACGTTGTACTATCAGAAGGGAACGCTGGGGCGTGACGACCTGGTCTTTCTGGGCGCGGCCTATTTCATTCTGCTCGAGCTGGCCATGGTGGTGGGAATCGCCTTAGTCTTTTCGTGTATATCCACTCCAGTGTTATCCGCGGTATATACATTTTGCCTTTTCGTTATAGGTAATTTTTCGGCCGATCTGCGCGCCTTGGGCCAGCAGACGCAGAGCAACTTGCTGGCGACGGCATGCGGCGCGCTCTATTATGCGCTGCCCAATTTCGCGAATTTCAATGTCATCAGCCTGGTGGCTCACGCGCAGAAGCTGCCCGGTTACCTCTGGCTGGGAAACTCTCTTTACGCACTTCTTTATGTAACGATCCTATTGGGCCTGGCAATTATTATCTTCGAGGAACGGGAATTCCGATGACTTCGCTTCGTGGCCTCGTCTCCCAGCCTCGTTCCCGCCGCCGCGCCTGCTGGCTGCTGGTGTTGCTATGTCTTTTGGGGCTGATTCCCCTGCAACGGAGCCTTGACCTCCGAGGAGGAAATGATCGGGCGCTGGGTGAGGTCCTCTATCTGCCGTCCGGAAGAGTTCTTCGTCGGCTCAGCTTGGGTTACGAAGGATTGCTTGCTGACGTATACTGGACGCGCGTGGTGCAGTATTTCGGCGGGAAGCGGCTGGCGCACTCCACGGATTTCAAGCTGTTAGGGCCACTGCTTCAGATCACTACGGACCTGGACCCTCACCTGATCATTGCCTATCGCTTTGGTTCGATCTTCCTCGCGGACAAGCCGCCCCGCGGAGCCGGCGAGCCCTTGCAGGCCCTTGTGCTCCTGCAGCGTGGCATTGTCGCTAACCCCGAGTACTGGCGGTTCTGGGAGGATCTGGGCTTCGTCTACTATTGGGACTTGAAGGATTACGGCGCTGCCGCACGAGCGTTCCAAGCCGGAAGCGAGAGGCCCGGTGCCATGACCTGGATGCGGGCCTTGGCGGCGAAGGTGGCGGCGCAGGGCGGGGAACTGGCGACCTCGAAGTTCCTCTGGTCGGAGATTGCCCGCCAGGCTGGAAACGAACAGATTCGCAAGAACGCCGAGGATCACCTGATGGCCATCCAGGCTACCGAAG
>Ga0326728_10014526_pt1 | contig 16702 bp, 8 predicted proteins | sample MB3enrmetagenome_FD_207602 | JGI IMG/M metagenome (GOLD analysis project Ga0326728, IMG submission 207602) | Lab enriched peat soil microbial communities from McLean, Ithaca, NY, United States - MB31MN | ecosystem: Environmental > Terrestrial > Soil > Wetlands > Peat | place: USA: New York...
CACGTTCACCGTTGCATTCTACGGCCCGTCCGGACTGCTCTATACCGGCGCTGGCGCCACCAGCAGTTTTGGCGCCGCCCCAAGCGCCGGCGCAGCGTGCTACGTCACCAACAACAGCCCCTTGCTGATTGCGGGCAACGCCGCCGCGACCATGCCCGGCACCTGGACGGTCTATATCTTCTACAACAGCTCGCCACTCGCCAGTGGAACGTTTACGATTGGCACTTCCATCACCATCAATAACCCCGGCTTCGAGACGCTGCCGTCCAACCCAGCGTGGATCAGTTGCGCGGGAAGCGGAGGGGTGGGAAGCGGAGGGGCCGGCTGCCGCGATACCTTGGATGGCAACGTGCCGGGGTGGACCGCCTCCAACACCAACTCCATCGGGCTTTTTCAGCCAGGGCCCAATTACTTCAGTCTTCCCCTGCCCGCTGCCGAGGGCCAGACATTTGCGCTGATGAACAGCGGCACCCTCTCTCAGGTGCTCAGCGCGACACTGCAGGCGTCCACGGTGTACACGCTGCAGGTGGACGTGGGCCGGCGCCTGGACAACCTCTACCCGGCGACGCCTCCCACCGCGCAGCTCATTGCCGGCAGCGCAACGATCGCCTCGGCCACCGGTGCGCAGCCGACTCTGGGAGGTTGGTCGACCTGGACGGGGACCTACCAATCGAGCGCTTCGGATCCCCAGGCCGGGCAGGCACTGAAGATCGTATTGGGCACGACTGGCGCGCAGGCTGATTTCGACAATGTGCGGCTGACCTCAGCGGCGGCGGGCGGCGGCACGACCGGCGTGTCGGTCTACTACCGTTTCGAAAACGGAACAGCGGGGGCCGCGGCCACGGGGAGCGGGAGCATTGTGGACTCCGCGGGGAACCAGAACGGCACACCTTCCGGGGCGGTTACGTATAGCAGCGATGTCGCCTTGAGCACGGTGGGAGGCGCCGCCAACAAACTATCGCTGAATCTGGCGAGCAACGGCTCGGTGCAGTTCCCGGGGGCTTTCCCGTTGAACAGTCTCACCAACGCGACCCTGGAGTTTTATATCAAGCCGGCGGGTACGGGGTTGATGTACTTCCTGTGGACCCGGACGGATTCCACCGATGCCAACCGCTTCAACATGGCCGTCAACGGGAGCGGCGTCGATTTGGATTACCGCGAGCCGAACGGCACCCGCCACCTGCTGACGCCGACCCCCATCGCGATCTCCAACCCCGGGTGGACGCATGTGGCGGTGGTGAAGTCGGGAAACATCTGGACCAGCTACGCCAACGGCGTCCAGCAGGGGCCGGCGTTCACCGATGCCAATCCAAACCTGCCCAACAACACCGGGTGGACGCTGAATGGCAGCAACCTGAACCAGCAATTCGCCGGCCTGATTGACGAACTGCGAATCTCGAACAGCGCCTTGACGCCGGCGCAGTTTCTGGCGCCGGTGAGCGGCGGGGCCACCTGCACCTATTCGCTTTCCCCCACCAGCGCTTCGCCCGGGGCGGCGCAGACCAGCGGAACCATTACCGTGACGGCGGGGACGGGTTGCGCCTGGACGGCGGCCAGCAACGCGACAAGCTGGATCACCATCACGGGCGGCGCCAGCGGCACGGGCAACGGCACCGTGAGCTACACGGTGGCGGCGAACACCGGCACGACCTCGCGCACCGGCACGATCACGGTGGGCGGGCAGACGTTCACCGTGACGCAGGCCGCGGCGGCGGCGTGCAGCTACTCGATTACCCCCACCACCAACACGATAACGGCCCAGGGCGGCTCCGGCAGCTTGGTGGTGACAACGGGCAGTACTTGCTCCTGGACCGCATCCGTGAGTTCGAGTGCATCCTCGTGGCTGCATCTGGGGTCGACCACTTCCGGCACGGGGACTGGACCGGTCGGCTACTCGGCCGATGCGAATACCTCGACTGTCTCGCGCACCGGCACGATCACCGTTGCCAACCTGACGTTCACGCTGACACAGGCCGGCGGCGCCTCGGCCACCGCGCCGAGCATCAGCCAGGGGGGCATTGTGAACGCGATCAGCAACCAGGCCGGCGGCATCGCGCAAGGCTCCATGTTCAGCATCTACGGGACCAACCTGGGACCGGCCGCGCCCTGGACGGCCTACCAATTCCCCATCCCCAGCACGGTGAATAACGTCACCGTGACCGTCACGCAGGGGTCGACCACGCTGCAAGCTTACCTGCTCTACGTCCAGGCGAGTCAAATCAACGCCATCATGCCGTCCAATACGCCGCTGGGCACCGTGCAGGTTGCGGTTAGCTACAACGGCGTCGTCGGCGCTGCCGCACCCGTCACCATCGTGAAAACCTCGGTCGGCATCAACAGCTCGGCGTATGGCTCCGGGCCCGGGATCATCAAGAATTACATCTCGGCAACCAATCAGCCCTTAAACAACGCCTCTACTCCCGCCAAACCCGGCCAAGTCGAGATCGCCGTGGGCACTGGGCTCGGGCCCATCACCACGCCCGATAATCAGTCGCCGCCCGCCGGGGCTCCCACCACGCCTGTGCAGGTGGTGATCGGGGGCATACAGGCCAGCGTGTCGTACAGCGGCCGCGCGCCCGGCAACGCGGGTCAGGACCAAATCAACTTTACGGTGCCCGCGAACGCGCCGCTGGGGTGCTCTGTTCCGCTGCAGGTGAGCGCGGGTGGAACCTGGAGCAACACCGTTCGCATAGCCATCAGCTCCGACGGAAGCCATTGCCAGGACACGTTCAATCCGTTTGCCGGCTTGACTACCACCGGCGGGAAAACCGGCACCCTCGGGCTGGCTCGCGTCAACTTCAGCGGCCAGTTGGACCCGACGTCCACTTCGTCCACCACCGCGACGCTCGACGTGGGCTTCGGCGCCTTTACCAAGACCAATCCCGGGACCGACTTCACCTACAGTCCCATCGCCAACCTGCCGCCGCCGGGCACGTGCGCTTCCTCCGCCAAGATGCTCGACCTGAGCGCGGTGATGGGCAATGCCTCCAGCCTGGATCCGACGATCGCGGCCGCTCTCGATGCGGGAGCCCAGTTGACGGTAACCGGAGGAGCCGGCGGCGCCACCGGCACGCTGACTCAAGAGCTGGGCGCCACCGGCCCTTACGTGGGTGTGCTCGGCGGCGTCCTGAACGTCTCGGGCGTGACGATGCCGCCGCCGTTCCTGGATGGCGGTCCCTTCACCATCTCCGGGACGGGGGGCGCGGATGTGGGGAAGTTCTCCGCCACCGTCGCCCTGGCGCCGGCCATCACCTGGACCAACCCGCCCAGCACCATCAACCGGGCATCGCCGCTGTCACTCACCTGGACCGGCGGAGACTCCACCCAGACGGTAGTGATCCTGGGCGGCAGTACGGACCAGACCAGCAAGGCGTCAGGAGGATTCCTGTGCGTGGCGCCGGCCGGGACCCACAGCTTCACCGTGCCGGTGAACGCGCTCGCCACGCTGGTTCCGACCGGAGGCGCCACCAGCTCCTCCGGCCCGATCGGGTTCCTCGGCCTGATGCCCATGCATCTGGGCACTACGCAGAATTTCACCGCTCCGGGCCTGGACCTCGGTATCATCTTCGACACCAACATGACGGCCCAGACGGTGCAGGTGCAGTAATGATGGCGCGCTTCTGGCCGGCCATCCTGCTGGTCTCCGCCACGCTCTGGGCTCAGCCTGCGCGGCGCGCCGTCATCATCGACGTGGACGGCATGCGCCGCGACACCTTCGAGCAGGCTTACCAGAATGGAAGCCTGCCCAACTTCCAGCGCATCTTCGCCCGGGCGCTGTGGTTCGATAACGCCTCCAGCGTTTTGCCCACCGTCACCATGGCGGCGCAGGCGTCCATCTTCACCGGTACCGCGCCGGCGCGGCACGGAGTCCCCGGCAACCAGTGGTTCGACCGGAGCGAGAGCCGCCTCATCGACTACATGAGCCCGGGCGGCCTGATCTGCGTCTACGCCGTGACCCTACTGGGCGGCGCCGAATGTGCCGGCGGGCTGGGCAACGCGCACCTGCTGGCACCCACCATTTACGAAGCCGCGGCGCAAGCCGGTTTGACCAGCGCGGTCTACTTCAGCCAGTACTGGAAAGGCGCTGCGCGGGCGGCGCCGCCCACCCTGGCCGAAATGGTGAGTTTTCTGGCGGGCAGCCCGATCGACTGGGACGCCTTCGACAGCGAGATGGCGGGGCGGGCCATCACCGATTTGGAATCGAACGGCCTGCCGCCGCTCCTCACGCTCTATTTTGCCGGGACCGATGGCATCGGGCACAAGGACGGTATCGCGGGCCAGATTCCGTATCTTTCCGGCACCATCGATCCGCTGCTCGGCAGCATTCTGGATGCCATCGAATCGCTCGACCCCTGGTGGCGCGAGAATACCATGTTCGTTCTGGTGTCGGACCATGGCCGCACCGACCTGGTCCCCTATACCGAAGACCTGGTCCTCCAGAGCGACTTGCAGGCCGCGCTTCCGGACGGCTCGACCATCGCGGAAAACGGCGGCATGGCGTATATCTACCTCGAGCAGCCCGATCTGGTGGACCTTCCGAGCCTGGCGGCAGCGCTGGCACAGGATGCCAGGCTATCGCCCGTGGTAGCCTCGGTGCGGGTGCGCGGCCCGGACGATTCGCCGCGCGACGGCGACCTGATCGTGGCGCTTCAGCCCGTCCACTACTTCCCCAGCACGGCGGGCATCGGTTCCAACCACGGCAGCGTCTACACGGCCGATTTGAACGTGCCGCTGTTGGTTGCCATGCCCGATGGCGCCGGGGGCCATGCGGCCGACGCGGTGAGCATCACGCAGGTTGCCGGCACCGTGGCAGGGTATCTGGGCTTCAGAATGGATTCCGCCGACGCGCCGCTGCCGGTGCTGCGGGCGCCGCGCGGCGGGGGCCGGGAGCGTTAGTGAGGCCGCAGGGCTTCCACCGTGAATGCCGTCTCGTCGAGCGCCACGTTGTATTCCAGTTTTTCCAGCCGCAGCACCGTATGGGTGCGCCGCGCGGGCTGCGAAATCTCGATCAGGTGCGGCGTCCAGATGCCCTGCACTTTGCGCACATCGCGGTTGACGATGCGGCGCAGAAGAATGGGTCCCTGGAAATTTTCCAGTTGCGCGATGACGTAGTCGTCCTTCCGCAACCACAGGTGCGAGTAGGTGTATTGCGACGCATTGCCGCGGTTGGGCCGGCATTCGATTCTCCAGCACGCCGCGCCATCCAGTGAAGCGTCCCCGAGCAGCTTGCAGTCGTACTGGTCCACGTCGCGCTCTTCCAAATCTTCGAAGCTGAAGTCCGTGCCGAAAAAGCGGGTCAGGCGGCTCTCGGCGGCGATGCTGCGCACGCGGCCGCTGGCCGGCGTCCACATCCACGCGCCGGCGGGGCCTTCCCGATGGTTGACAATCAGGATGGCGACGCCTTCCACCTCCGCGGGCGACAGGAACCGGATCAGGATCTTGCTCTCGCCATACGGACCGATGCGCTCGAAGCGCCAGTGCTTTTCGCTGCTGGCGCCGGCATCGTTGGAAGTCAGCGCCACGCCCTCGTAGCGGACCGACGCGACATACGCGCGCCGTTGCGCTTCGGTCAGAAGCGGCCGGGCGTCCTGGCACCGGGCCACCGCGGCCACCAGAAGCGCCGCCATCGTCTTTGCGGCAGTGGTCAATCCATTCCACCTGTGGGGCAGGATGGCATCCTGCGGCCGAGTGGTACTCGGCCTGCCTTCCCGTCTACCGACATTGCGAACCTTTGGTTGCGCCTTGCGGGGCAGCTTGGAAAAAACTGGCGGGTTGGCAACCCGCCGCAGGTTACCAACCTGCCCCACACATCTTAACGCAGCGCGGCCGGCGGCGGCGCGGTGTACGCTGAAGAGTTCCGGTATGCGCCTTCTCCGATTGCTGAGCCTGCCCTACTTTGCGAAACACCGGTTGCGTTCCCTGCTGACGCTGGCGGGCATAGCGCTGGGCGTGGCCGTGCTGGTGGCGATGTACGAGGCCAACGAGAGCGTGGTGGCGGGCTTACGGCAAACCATCATGCAGATCGCGGGCGCGGCCGAGTTGCAGGTCTCCGCGGGCGACACCGGCATTCCGGAAGAACTGCTCGACCGCGTGCGCTCGGTTGGGGAGGTTGGCTCCGCCTCGCCGGTGGTGGAAGCCGTGGTGGGCACGGGCCGGAGCGGGCAGGGCAACCTGCTGGTGCTGGGTGTGGACATGACGGCGGACCAGGGCATTCGCGAGTACGACCTGGGAGGATCGGAACTGGATGATCCGCTGGTCTTCCTGGCGCAGCCGGATTCCATCATGATCGGCGGCGATTTTGCCGCCCGCAACGGCCTTGCCATGGGCAGCCGGCTGGTTCTGGAGACGGTGGAAGGAGCCCGGCTGTTTACCGTGCGCGGGCTGCTGCGCCCGGCTGGAGTGGCCCGGGCTTTCGGCGGCAGCCTGGCGGTGATGGACATTTACGCGGCGCAGAGAGTTTTCGGAAAGGAGCGCAAATTCGACCGGATCGATATCACCGCGCGGCGCGGAGTCGCGGTGGACGATTGCCGGCGCGCCCTGGCCGCGGCCCTCGGCTCCGGCTTCCACGTCGATGCGCCCTCCGAGCGGCGCCGCTATTTCGAGCAGGTGCTCACGAATTACCGCCGCTCGGCCGGCTTTGCCAGTATCTTCGCCTTGATCGTCGGACTGTTTCTGATTCAGAACACCTTGGTGGTGGCCGTCGCGCAGCGCCGGCGCGAAATCGGCATCTTGCGCGCGCTGGGCGCCACGCGATCTCAAATTCGCACCCTGTTTCTCCTTGAGGGTGCTTGCGCCGGCCTCGCCGGCTCTTTAGCGGGCGTCATCGTGGGCGCCGGACTTTCCGGGCTGGCTGGCCGGTACGTTGCCAAATCGCTGGCAGGACTGTACGGAATCATCGGCCCACCGGCGCGCGGCGTAGAACCCCTGGTGGTGGCCGGCGCGATTGCCGCCGGAGTGGCGTCGAGCGTGCTCGCCGCGGTGTCTCCCGCCAACGCCGCCGCGCGGGCCGACCCCGTTCGCGCGCTGCAGAAGGGCTGGTACGAGATGGTTCCACTGGAGGAGCGCCGCACGCGCCGCATGCTGGCCTGTGCCGCGATCTCGATGGCCGCCTTGCTGCTGGCCGGCAGGCTCGAGCGCTGGGTGGTGGTGAGCTATGTGCTGGCTGGCTTGGCCCTGATTTTTCTGACGCCGGAGCTCGCGAGCGCCGTAGTGCGCTTGCTGCGGCCGCTTCTGGTACGCCTCCGTCCGGTGGAAGGCGCCCTGGCCGCCGACAGCCTCTTGCAGGCGCCGCGCCGCACGGCATCGGTGGCGGCGGCCTTGATGCTCTCGGTGGCCATGGTGATCGGGTTGGGCGGCATCGCCGAGGCCAGTTACCAGAGCATTCTCGATTGGGTCACGGGCACGCTGGATGCCGATTTCCTGGTTGCGCCATCGGAGAACCTGAAGGACCTCACGCTGCGCTTCCCCAGCGCCATGGAGCGGGACCTCGCCGCTATCGAGGGCCTGGCGGTGGTTCAACCCGTGCGGACCGCGCGCGTCTCCGTTCGGAATTCTCAACCCATTCTCTTCGCCGTGGACATACCCCGTCTGACCCGGCAAGCGCGCCGGCGGGCCATCCCCGTGGACACCGAGCGGATACACCAACAGGCCGCCCAAGGCCGCGGCGTGATTGTCTCCGACAATTTTGCGGCGCGCGAGCGGCTGCGCGTGGGCGATACCCTCGATCTGCCCGCGCCCGGTGGCGTGCTGTCGCTGCCGGTGCTTGGAATCTACAAAGACTTCACCGATCCGCAGGGCACCATCGTGATCGACCGCTTTCTGTACCGAAGCCGCTGGCACGATGACACCGTCAACCTCTTCCGTCTCTACATCGGTCCCGGCGCTTCCGCGGAAGCGGTGAGAGCGCAGGTGGTGGCGCGCCTGGGTTCCAACCGAAGCCTGTTTGTGTTCTCGAGCGCGGACCTGCGCCGCCACGTTCTGGGCCTGGCGGGGCGCTGGTTCGAGATCACCTACGCGCAGCTCGCCATCGCCCTGCTGGTGACGATTCTGGGCATTGCGAACGCCCTGACGGTTTCCGTCGCGGACCGGCGCCGGGAGCTGGGAATCCTCCGCGCCGTGGGCGGCTTGCGCCGCCAGGTTCGGATCGCGGTATGGATGGAAGCCGCGGCCGTGGCCGTGGTTGGTTTTGTGCTGGGCCTCGGGTTCGGCATGGTGAACATCTTCTATGCGCTCTCGATCTTCTCCGGCCACGCACTGGAATTCCGCTTTCCGGGTTGGCTGGCCGCGGCTCTTCTGCCGCTGCTGGTGGTTGCCGCGCTGGTCGCGGCCATCATGCCGGCCGAGGCCGCTCTGCGCGTGCCGCTGGTCTCCGCATTGGAATATGAGTGAGCTAATCTGGAGCTTACCGTGCAGGTCCAATTCGACAAATCCGTTCGCAGAATTCGCAACAGCCGCTACTGGCGATGCTGGGTGCTGCCCTACCTCCGCGGCCGGATTCGCGGCGGCTTCCGTCCGATTTTCGGCTGCGTCTACACCGAATGGAAGTGCAACCTGGACTGCGCGTACTGCCGGTCGTACGACAACAGCCTTCCGGGAATGGACGAAGACACCGGCCGGCGAGTCGTCGACTGGCTTCACGCCACCGGATGCCGGGTGGCTGGCCTCATGGGTGGTGAGCCGCTCATGCGAGCGGCTTTCGTGGAGCAGTTCGCCCGGTACGCGGCGGGAAAGGGCTTTTTCGTCTACCTGCCTACCAATGGACGCCTGCTGACGCCGGATGTCGCCGACCGCCTGGGAGATGCCGGGGTGGGCACGTTCAACGTCGCCATTGACTGCGTGCGCGAAAAACCAGGCCTGCCCAAGGCGCTTGAGCCAATCCGTGGGAACTTCGACTACCTGGTGCGGCTTCAAAGCCGCTACGGCCATACCGTTTTCTTGAGCATCAACATCACGCGCTTCAACCTGGAGGACGTCAGGCTGCTGACCGAGTTCAGCCGCCAAAACGGGGTCGCCACCGCCTATCACTTGTGTGCGTCGCCGAGCGGGCACACACCATTCCGGAGCGAGGAACTGGGCCCGGTGGACGAACTCCTGGACTACTTGATCGACCGCCACCGCGCGGGCTACGTGATGGTCAACTCGACGGGGCATTTTCGCGCCATGAAGAGTCTGGTGCGCGGTAATGTGGCTTCCTGGCCGTGCCGCGCCGGGCAGAACATGGTGGTTTGCCGCACGGACGGCACGCTGGCGCCCTGCGACCCGTTGCGGGAGTCGGGACACGATTGGGGAACCGTCGGCTGCCAGAAGTTCAACACGCCGCAACTGGCCGGGATCAAGCAAAGGTGCAGTGAATCCTGCTTCTCCACCGTGGGCTACATGCTAGCGAACTACTACGGGGTCCGCAGCCTTGCCGGGTTACTGACCCCGCAGACGGTTCGCAGGCTGGGTGGCCTGCGGTAGCAATATGCTACCCTATGATTATGAGTCAGCCGGTGAAGCTTTCCGACGGCCTGGTACTCGATGCCCGGCTCGCCGGGGCAGTGGTGGAGCGCTCGATTGCCGGGCAGGTCGAATTCTGGGCGCGACTGGGGCGGTCGGTTGAACTGCTGCTGGAAGGGCAACAGGTGCTGGCATTGTGCCGCAACGCCACGGCTCGCCCGCTTTCGGCATGCCTCGAATCCGTGGATTCCGCAGAGGGCCGCGAGCGATTGGCCGATTTCCTTGAGAGCGGGCCTTTCCCTCACTACCAACCGCATCCGGATCGCCGTGGCCTGCTGGTGCGCATCGACGCGAACGGCAGGCGCACAGTGGGTCGATTCGTGAAGCGCCAGTTTCAGCCCATCAATGCGAAGTCCAAGCGGCGATGAGCCTGCCGCTCGACCAGCGCCCTGTCATCGTCGCTCTCGCTGGGCCGAATGGCGCGGGCAAAACCACGTTTTACTATGCCCACCTCCAACCAGCGGGGCTGCGGTTTGTCGATGCGGACGTGCTGGCCAAGGAACTCCATATCGAGCCTTATGCCGCCGCGCGCGTGGCCGATGCCGTCCGGCGGGAGCTTGTGAAACAACGGGAGAGCTTTGTTTTCGAGAAGGTCTTTTCGGACCCCGCGGGCGAGAAGCTCGCCTTCCTCAAGAGGGCGGCGCAAGCGGGCTACAACACGATTCTGTGCTTTATCGGGACTGCCGGGCCGGGGGTGTCCGACCTGAAGACGGCGCTGCGCGAACTGCCCAACGTATGGGTCTTCGACAACAACGACCTGCGAACGCCTTTCCGCCTGGTTGCTGTCTTTGAAAGCGGACGTCTGGTGAAGTTGCAGCGGCCGGTTCCGAGGTGGCTGAGGCCGCTGCTACCGAAGTCAAGGAAGCCTTGAAGGAATCGGTTGGCAGGCGAAAGCGCCTGCGATTCTCCGCGGTCGTGGCGAGCGCGTCCGAGGGCGGCAGGCGGATTGACAATCCGCCGCAGGTTAAAAACCTGCCCCACAAAAGCAGATCAACTCGCCCGGTTCTCGCGGCGCGCGGCGTCGAGCATCTCCTGCTTCGAACGAGTCCATGCTTCGATTTCTTGCTGGCGGGCGGCGGCGCGAGAGAGCGACTCGGCAACTACGTCCGGGGCGGGGCCTCCGGGCACCTGGCGAATGCGCACGAAATTCACGGGGTCCAGGGCGCGCTCGACAAACGCCTGGTCCACGCCCAGCGATGGATTCTGGCTCAGGAACACTTGGGCGATGGCGGCGGGGCGGTCGTCCGCGCCGGAGGCTTCAACCGCGCGGGCTACCAGCGCGTGGGCCTCGCGAAAGCTCATGCCGGTGCGGCGGACGAGCGAATCGGCGAGTTCCGTGACGGTGATAAAGTCCGAGGCTGCCCGGCGAGCCAGGCGGTCGCGATCGATCTGGGCGGTGGCGAGAAGGCCCGCCAGCAGGCGCAGCCCGCGCAAGGCGTCGGCGAACATGGTGAAGAGCAGCGGCTGGAGCGTGTCTTCACTGTCGTTGATGTCGCCGAAAGGGGTGTTGTGCGCGCACAGCAATACCGCCTGCGCTTCGCCGAGCGCGCGGCTGGCTAGAATGCGGACGTGTTCCAATGCGACCGGGTTGCGCTTCTGCGGCATGATGCTGGAGCACTGCACGAAGGCATCGGAAAGACGCAAGAAACCGAACTCACGCGTGGACCACAGCAGCAGGTCCTGCACGAACTTGCCGAGATTGACCATGGCCACGGCTACGGTGGAGGCCGGCTCGGTGAAGTAGTCGACGGAGGCGATGGCGCCGTATGAGTTTTCGGCCAGCCCCTCGAATCCCAGAAGGCGCGCGGTCATGCGGCGGTCGATGGGAAAGCCGGTGGTCGAGATGGCGCAGGCGCCCAGCGGGCACAAGTTGACGCGCGCGAAGGCGGCCTGGATGCGGGCTGAATCGCGTTCCAGAAATTCAATGGCGGCGCAGAGATAGTGGGCTAACGTGGTGGGCTGAGCCGGCTGCGTGTGGGTGTGGGCCGGCATCACGGTTTCCAGGTTGCGCGCGGCCAAGCCGAGCAGCACGGCGCGCAGTTCGGCGATGGCCGAAGCGAGGGCCAGCAATTGGCGGCGATGCGCCATGCGGAAGAGGGTGATGTCGATATCGTTGCGGCTGCGCGCGGTGTGCATCTTGCCCGCCAGGTCCCCGCAGGCGCGGCGCAAAAGGCCTTCGATGAAAAAGAAGAGGTCCTCGCAAGAGCCGTCGTAGCGGGCGCGCGCGATCTCTTCCAGGTCGAGCGAGTCGAGCGCTTTGAGCAGCAGCCGCTCCTCGGAGGCGGTCAGGATGCCCTGGGCGGCCAACATGCGGGTGTGCGCGTAATGGATCTCAATCAGCGCATCGAGGAAATTCTTTTTGGCGTCTTCGAAATTCGGGCCGAGGACGGTCTCGGCGTAGATGGGCGCGGGGAACTGGCTCATTGGATGCCCGCCCTCCACGCGGAGTTCTTGCCGAGGCTGACCAGGTTCGCCAGAATGCGATAGGCGCCGGGCACGCCGGAGGGCAACTGGCGGTAGAGCGCGAACGCATCGTAAATGTAGGCGCCTTTACCGCAGCGCGCCAGGAGCAAACCGCCGCGCTGCGGGTCCTGGTCGGGATCGTTGGTTTCCACCAGGGCTTCGTAACGCGGGTCCCAGGATTCGATGAAACCATGGCCGCGCTCCTCGACCCAGCCCGAAAAATCAGTCTCCGTAATCCGATTGGGCCAGGTGAGTGCGGGGCTTTCCGGTTTCAGAAAGCGCACCTTGGAGCCTTCATCCACCACCTTCTGCGGATTGTTTCCCAGGGTGAACGGGTAAGGGCCGTAGTTTTGGTCGAACTCCTGCAAGTTGTATTGCACGATGAGCACGCCGCCGGCCTGGGCGTAGTCGAGCAGGCGTTTGTTGGCGGCCTTCAACTCGGGACGCACAGCGTAGGCCCGCGTGCCAAGAATGATGGCGTCGTAACCGGAAAGATCGCCCGCGGTGACGTCGCTCGCGGCCAGAATGCGGACGCTGACTCCAAGATTCTCGAGAGCCCGCGGCACGTCGTCGCCGGTGCCGGGCAGATAGCCGATGCGCAGGCCCGCGGGCGTCTTGACGTCCACGCCCACGGCGCGGTAGACGGCGGCGCGGTAATAAGGATAGGGGCGCAGACCCGGATAACCGACCAGCCGGTAACCTTCCTGGTAGTTCTGGCCCTGGTATTCGGCGACGGCCGTGATGCGGTGCTCTCCGGGCTTGACTGAATCGGGGAGAACCGAGAAGGCCACGGTCTGGTCCTCGCCATCGCGATCCATAGAGAACGGGGCCGTCTCCGGCTTCGAATGCCAGCCGGCGGGCAGGCGCAATCGAAGCGTGCCGCGCGCCGGTCCTTTCACGTTGCTGTGCACGGTACAGGCGAAAGCGAAGGACGCGGCTCCCACGGGCACCGCGCCCGCGGACGGGGCGACAGTCACGGAAACGGCGGGACCGACGAGCAGCGGCTGAGGCACCATTCCCAGGCCGGGAATGCGCTCGACGGTCTGGACCACCTGCGAAAGCGTCACTGCGGCGCCCCGGTAGGAGACGCGCACGTGTACCGTCAGCGGGTACGGCGCGAGCGACAGATTGCGGTAGCGCGGATCGGTCAAATCGTAGTAGGCCTGTTCCTCGTCGGGCCGCGTGAAGTACGGACGGGTGAGCGCCGCATCCGGCGGCACGGTGACTGGAAAGCGCGCCTCGCCACCAAGGCTCTCGATCTTCCCACCTCTGCCGTCGGCGGTTTCGAACATCATCCCTTCCACTTTCACGGTCTCGGAACTCTGGTTCAGAAGGGTCGTCTGAACCATGAAGGACTGGCCGGGAATCGCGATGGTAAATGTGGGCGCGGCGGGCGCGAACGCTGCCAGCGGGCCTTGCGGGCGATCGGCCGCCACCGTGGCTTGGAGCGAAAGGCCAAGAGATTCCGCCAGGGCGTGTTCGAATTGGTCCTCTTTCACGCCCAATTCGAAAAGGATGTCGGCTTTGCCGGGTCCCGGCAGGCTGCCGGCGCGGACCCGGCCGATGAGGGCGCGCGTGGCGGTGAGGCCGTCGGCGAGCGCGGGCGCGATGGCTTGCGGGCGGTCGGGCCGATATTGGCTGGAGGCCTGGTCCGCCAGCCGGGCGATTTCCGCCAGCCCGCTCTTGAGGAAATCCGGCTGCGAGGGCGCCAGGGAGCCGATACCGGCGATGGAAACGTCGATGCCGTCGAAGAACGATTTCTCATGCGCGGCGGCGGGCACGCGCGAATCATAGCGATGGTAGGCGGAGGCGAAGGCCGCGGGCGGAGGAATGGCGATGCCATCATTCTGACTTTTCTGAAAGCCCAGGCCCTCGCGGCCAATCTGCAAATACGTCAGGCCCGCGGCGGGAGCGTAGTCGCCTTCGGCGATCTCCAGGTTGGTGGAAGGCGTTTCGCTGGACCACGTCTTGTGGATGTAATCGAAGAAACGCACCGGCACGTATTTGTCGGTGGCGTAGTCGTACATGCCCTGCGGCGTGGCGGAAAAGAAAGGCACGTGCGCGTAAACCTTGAGCGGAGACCACGGCCGGAGTCCCTCGCGAATCTGCTCCGGGAAGCGAGTGGGATCGCCGGCGGCGACAAAGGCCTCTTGCGCCATCTGGCCGGCCACCTGGTGCTGGCCGTGGCCGTCGGTGGGGGCGCCGACGAACACCGATGCGATCACCAGCGGGCGAGTCATGCGGATGACGCGCACGACGTCGGCCAGGACGCGGTCGTGGCCCCACTTATCCAGAGCTTCCTCGCGGGTCTTCGTAAAGCCGAAGTCGATGGCGGGCGTCCAATACTGATCGACGCCGTAATACCGGTCCGCGGCCAGCAACTCCTGGGTGCGCACCAGGCCCAGTGCGTCGTAAAGATCGGGCGACATGGCGTTCTGGCCGCCTTCGCCGCGGTTGAGCGAGAGCAGCGTGGCGCGCGCCCCGGCGCCACGGGTTTCGAAGGCCAACATGCCGCCGTCTTCGTCGTCGGGATGAGCCGTAATCAGAATCAGGCTGGCGCGTGTGTTGAGGGCGTGCAACCAGCGCGTCAGGCTGGCGGCGCCGCGGTTCGCATCCACGGGAATGGATTCGGTGGTCTGGGCATACACCAGACCGAACAAGAGGCCCATGATCGACACGGACCGAAGCCCCCTCCAAGAACACAGGTGCACCATGACTTCATTGTTTTCTAAGACTGCTACGCAATGCAAGATGTCGATTTATTCGACGCTACGCGCCCTTGACGGAAACCGCGAAAAGGGGTAATACTCATTCTAAGGGGCAGTTTAACTACTCAGTCTGGGAGGGAAAGATGTCTGGATTCTCAAAGTTCACTTCACGTTTTCTGCTGCTGGCCGGCGTGTCTTTCGGCATACTGAGCTGGCAGCCCGTGCTGGCTCAAACGCAAGCCATCAACGGCAGTATTCGCGGCCGCGTAACAGATGCCGGGGCCGCCTCGATCGCGCAGGCCAAGGTCACGATTCTCAACGACGACACTGGCTTCACCCGCCAGGTTGACACCGACGAGAACGGCTACTACGTGTTTCCGAACCTGCCGCTCGGCAGCTATACGGTGACCATCGAGAAGGAAGGGTTCGACAAGGAACGCCATCCCGAAGTCGCGCTGACGGCCGGCGCGGAGGCCATCATCGACGCGCAACTAAAGGTAGGCGCGGTGACTACATCGGTCGAGGTCACTGGTGGAGCGCCGATCGTCGATCCTTCGCGCGTCAGTACGGGAAGAACCATCGGCAACATAGAAACCGACAATTTGCCGCTCACGTCGCGCAACCCGTATAATTTCATACTATTTCAACCCGGCGTCAGCGGGCACCCCAATCCGGAGCTGGGCATCCCACGGCTGCTCAACACCAACGGGCTTCCGGACCGCGTGAGCTATCAACTGGACGGCGCGGTGGATACGGAAACGGACCGCTACGGTCTGCGCCTGTTCGCCATCGCCGACAGTTACGTCAACGAGGTGCAGACGGTATCGGACAGCTTCGCGCCGGAATTCGGCAAGATCGCGGGGAACATCTTCAACGTGATCACCGGCTCGGGCACCAATACACTTCATGGCGACGTGACCTATATCGGCCGGCCTCTCGATCTGGTGGCGCGGCCGATCCTGGCCACGCCGACGACGCTGCTTCCCGTCGCCAACGATTTCGCCGCGCACGCGGGCGGCGCCATCATCAAGAACAAGTTGTTCTTCTTCGCCTCCTACGAGCACGTGAAGCGAAGCGTGCCGCAGCCGGTTACGATCAACCCCGCCAACGCCGCGCTGATTGGCATTTCATCCAGCCTGCTGACGAATCCTCCGGCGATCGAGCACGCGCAGTGGATCGATACGCGGCTGGACTGGGTGATCTCGCCGAAGCACCAGTTCTTCGTTCGCTATAACTACTTCCGCAATCAGTATCCGTTCAACTCCAATGTCGGGGGCCTCAACGCCCTCAGTGTGGCGGCGGATTTCCGCGACCGCGCACATGTGCTCGGCGCGCAGCTTCTTTCCACGTTTTCCGCCACAGTCCTGAACGAGCTCCGCTTCGGCTGGCCCTATCGCAACGAGCAGCACGTGGCCGATCCTCTCACCGGACAAGGCCCCGAGATCCTTATCAGCGGCATCGCCAATTTCGGCGGCAGCAACGCCGTCGGCGACCGTTTTCAGGAGAAGGTGCCCAACCTCAACGACAACTTCACCGTCATCAAGGGCGCCCACACCTTCAAGGCGGGCTTCGGATTCCAACAGAACCTGGACGTGCAGGCCCAGGACATTTATACGTCGTACACGTTCCCCAGCATCGCGGCGTATCTATCCGCGTTATCCGGCGCGAACCCATACGCATACTCGACGTTCGCCGCCAGCGTCGGCCAGCCCGGCGCGTGGTACCACTCGTTCTTCTGGGATTTCTTCGCGCAGGACAGTTGGCAGATCGCTCCCAAACTGCTCCTCATCGGCGGAGTCCGCTACGACAAATTCTCCGGGCCGTCGGGCGATCCCGACTACAAGCTTCCCTATTCGCAGTCCTTCCATTCGCCCAGCGGCGATTTCGCTCCCCGCCTCGGCTTCGCGTGGTCCATCGATTCGAAAACCGTCCTGCGCGTCAATTCCGGCATTTTCTATGAGGCGCCGCCCACCAATCTCTGGTACAACGCCCTCTATGCCGATGGCGGTTCCAGTTCCTACTTCGCGTCGATG
>Ga0326728_10014529_pt1 | contig 16701 bp, 13 predicted proteins | sample MB3enrmetagenome_FD_207602 | JGI IMG/M metagenome (GOLD analysis project Ga0326728, IMG submission 207602) | Lab enriched peat soil microbial communities from McLean, Ithaca, NY, United States - MB31MN | ecosystem: Environmental > Terrestrial > Soil > Wetlands > Peat | place: USA: New York...
CAGCTTTCAGTTGACAGGGGGGGAGGGGGGGGTGGGGTACGGACCGGTCACTTGCCTGACATATTGAACCGGGGACATACCTGACACTCGCGCTCACACTCGCCCTAACCCCTGATCTCTGATCTCTGGATTCATTGTGCGCCGGAAGAGGGAAATCATCGGCAAAACGGCGGAAAGATATTTTGGGGGCGGTGGGTGGTTGTGGGCGGGATCGGCGTTTTTCGTTACTAATCCGACCATGTCCCAATTTCCTTGCCTAAATTGATGCTAAGTGAGCGGAATGGGTTGTTCGCGACAATGAAACGCCGTCGAGTTTAATCGCCTGAAGGTGCAGTTCGGCTCCTTCGTTTCCAGGCACTGTAGTTTGGAAATCGCCGCGAAGAGCACCTGGCACCTAATACAATGGGGCGACGCCTTTGCGCACTTACCGAAGGCTCTGGAGTGGATCGATTATGTTGACTCGCATCTGTTTGGCCCGCTTGGCGCGATCGTTTTTTGCTCTGTCACTTCTAGTTGGGCTGGCTGCGGTCTTCCACGCACAATCTGTTGCACCCAAGGTCGCGCTGCCCGCCGGCTTTGCCACCATCGACCCCTTTACGCAATCCAGATTGATGGCGCGCGGAGTGAATGTGCTCGGCTACGACCCCATCTGGGCCGATTTCTCCAAGGGCCGATTCAAGAAGGAGTACTTCCGCAAGATTCACGACGCCGGATTCGCCACCGTGCGCGTCAACCTGCAGGCCTTCCAATACATGACGGCAGAGAACAAGCTGCCTGATTCCTGGTTCCGCATGCTCGACTGGGTCGTCGCCAACGCAACCGAAGCGCATCTGCAGGTCATTCTCGACGAGCATGACTTCAAATACTGCGGCGAAACGAGCTACGTCGAGTGCAAGCCCAAGCTCCTTTCCTTCTGGCAGCAAGTCGCACCCCGCTATAGAGACACTCCTAACAGCGTCACCTTTGAACTCCTCAACGAACCTCACGGCCTCATCTCCAGCCAGGAGTGGAACAGCCTCTTCCCCGAACTGCTCGCCATCGTCCGCAAAACCAACCCCACCCGCAACGTCATCATCGGACCCGGTGACTGGAACAGCCGCGCCGCGCTGAAAGAACTTGCCCTGCCCGGAGACGATGGCCACATTATCGTGACCTTCCATTACTACGAGCCTCTTCCCTTTACACATCAGGGAGCACCTTGGGCAAGCGAAGAGATTCGCAGTGGGCATGACATTGCTTGGGGCAAGCCAGAAGATCAGCTCATCGTCGAGCGCGACATCGATGGCGTCGCGCAGTGGGGTCAGGAGCATCATCGCCCCATCCTTCTGGGCGAATTCGGCTGCTATGACAAGGTTCCCCAGGAGAGCCGCGTCGGCTGGGATGCCTTCATCCGCAAGACGGCCGAAGATCGCGGTTTCAGTTGGGCCTACTGGCAGTTCGACGCTGACTTCGTGGTCTACGATGTGGAAACCAACAAGTGGAACGAGCCGATCCTGAAGGCTCTGATTCCGAATTCACGTTGATCGGCAGCTTTGCAATCCGCCGGAGATAGACGGGAGAGCCCCCGGTCCTCTCCCTCTCGCTTCTCGAGCTTTGTGATTCCTTCTGGCCGGGTGTGGCCGGTCTTGAACCGACCACCCGTGGTGGCCTTTAAGGTGATCACCGAGGTTCTCCTTACCTTGGTTCTGGACGGCCTGAAGGAAGATGCCTTGGCGTACGATTATTAAGTAGTTCATCGTCCGTTTTTCCAGCGGGAGTTTTCACCTCATTCGAGGCACGCATATGCAGATGATTCAATGCCCTAATTGTGGCAAGTTGACCGGATTCAAGAGGGCTCTCGGCTTTGGCACGTTCTTCATGGTGCTGCTCACTTGTGGCCTTTGGCTGTTGGCGATTCCGTTTTATCCGGCTCGATGCATGACCTGTGGCCTGACACGCGGATCAGCATTCACGCACAATTTCGCCACATGGTATCGGGGCCTCAGTCCGGCCGCCAAGTCGCTTGTACTCATTCTTCCGGCACTGCTCTTTTTCGGTCTAGTGATGTTGAATTCGTTCCAGAACTCCGGAACGCAACATAACCCGCAGAACGACGGACCAACAACAGATCTCTCGCAATCCTCCAACGACTCTCAACAATCCAGTTCGCCTGCCTCCGGGAATGCTGAATCGTTGATCCGTATTAGCGCCGAAAACCTCCTTGCTGAATTCCAGCGAAGTGAAGCAGATAAAGAAGTGAGAATTAAGAAAGAGAGCCTTTCAACATATCTAAACGACAACACGGAAACCGCAGAGGCCCGGTATACAGGCAAGAGGATACAGGTCACTGGAATTGTAACCGGCGTGTTCATCCCTTCGATAGAAACCTCTCGCCGAGTTTCGGAAAGCAGGGGTACAGGCATCACCGATGAGCAAGGAGGAGCTGGCTCATTTATCACCATGGGTGGGCCTTATCCCCACTCCCTGGAGGAGACCCTGCTCATGCCTGGGATCGAGGCGTGGTCTAAGACCGGAGACTCGCTGCAACCTACATTCGGACAGCCAAACATTGAATCACTTGCTGGGCGGCTCGTTGTAGGCAAACAGGCCTCGATTCTATGTACCTTCAGATCCTCAAGTGGTTCTTCGCCAACCGAAGTCTCTATCTCTTTAGAGGATTGTATCTTGGAGCCTTCGCCGCCACTGCCCGCACCTGTCGCCGAACGACCAGAACCCCCAGTATCTCCAGCGTCCCCAACGCCCGAGAACATCATGCGCGCAATTAACGCGGAGGACTCAAGCCCTCAGAACCAGTCCAAGCCGTACCCTGTGGACGGCGATCTTGAGAGCGACGTGCGGCGGGCCTTGAACACCTCCAAGGCGCTGAAAAGCGCCGTCATTACCCTGGTATCGCTTCATCGTGAGGTCACCCTCTCTGGAACGGTGGTAAACGAGCCTTCCCGCGAGCTAGCTGAGGACATCGCCAGTCACGTTCCTGGCGTGGTAGCGGTCCACAACAATCTGACAGTCGGCGGCGGTGCGAAGCCTCAATAAGTGCACCCTCGGTACTGTCTAAAAAAAGTTTCGGAGGTAACGCATGGACGACAAAATGACGTTTCGCAACCATTATTTTCAGGCTCTCGGAATTGGGATCGATGAGGAAGACAAGCTCGAAGCTGCTCGCAAGCTTGCGCACGACATCCGCCAATTCGAGATCGAGCTGTATTGGAAACGGGCGACCTATTTCTGGGCTTTTCAACTCATCGCGTTTACAACACTTGGACTTCTTTTCAAAGACGGTAACATCGGTGGTCTAGCACAACTGCCCTTGGGCCGGTTACTAATCCCGGCACCGATTGGCGTAATCACCGCCCTCGCTGGATACCTCACCGCTCGTGGCTCAAAATTCTGGCAAAAGAACTGGGAGGCGCACGTTGATCTATTGGAGGACGAGACGAAGAAGCGGCTCACCCATGTAATCTTGTGCCGTAATGCCCCGCAGTTCTCTGTCAGCCGGATCAACCAACGTTTGCTGGCCTACCTAACGTTCGGGTGGGCAGCAGTTTTGATTGTCGGCGCGATTCCAGAAGCTGCGAATTACCTCGACACCCATTCCTCTTGTCTCGGTTACATAGCGTTGTTCATAACGCTGGTGTTTGCTTTGGGCTTGTTCGGCACCCGAAGCGCCTTTAAGGGTTGTGTGTACTACTCCGGCGATGAGACGAGCTGGACGGACTACCCGCCGAAGCGAAGAAAGACACTCTGGGAATCTTTCTTCGGTAAGGCTTTTTTCATCATCTGGCGTGACCGCTCCGCGAAAGACGTGACCGTAGAGCACACGCCTACGCCCGCAGCATCAGGACCCGACAACCAACCAACGCCCCGGCGCGTCTCATAAAGGGTAAGTTTTGACCCACGACCGCCGCCCCGCGTTTTCAAGGGCTTGTATGGGTCAAATGTCAAGGTCATCATTAAACCATGAAATACGGCCATGCCCGCGTATCGACTGACGACCAGAGTGCAGCCTTGCAGCTCGCCGCTTTGAAGCGGGCCGTATGCGAGACGCTTTTCAAGGACGAGGGCTTGTCAGGAGCCACGACCGAGAGCCCGGCCCTGCTCCGTTGCCTCAAAGCTATGCGCGCCCTCGCCCGACTTGAAGCTGGCCAACCGTGAACTCGGGACCGTGGAGGGCATCGGGCAGGATGGACGGATGAGTTTGAAGATGGACGGAGGCCGCCCAGAAGACCGTGTAGTCGAGCTTTATCCGGCGACGCATCCGCGCCTCGATCATGGCTACGCGGTCACAAGTCATTCCAGCCAGGGACAGATCGCCGGCCGTGTGCTGATCCACATCGACAGATACCGAGCTGGGGGGCCAAAGACCTGCTCAACAACCGCATCACTTACGTTGCCGGTTCGCGCGGGGCCTACGATGTGCAACTGTTCACTGACAGCCGAGAGTAGCTCGGCTCGGCGCTCGGGCATGATGTTTCGCACCAGAGCGCCCGTAAGCCCGACCGGAAGCCGCGTCAACGTGAGATAGCCGAGACTCCCAAGCAGGAAAAGAGTCTGGGTATGGATATAGGGCTGAGCCTCTGAAGGCTCCTACGACGGATGCGATTATCCGTTGCCTGAAGCCAATAGCTGAGACTTCGATTGATTGCGGCATCAACATTCGGTTTCATTGTTTCTCATGCGGCTGAGATGCGGCCATCGCTGCGATCATTTATCGTTAGCAGTATGAACAGCCGGAACCGACATCGCGCATTGGCCCAGATTCACCTTCGGAAGAAGGGGCGGCGCACCCGGCTCCTCATGCCCAAGGGACCTGTAGCAGCCAAATTGACTGAAATTGCACAATTGTCCTGCACAGTTCCTACACGGCAAAAATCTATGGAGTTACGCTCATTTGAATCAGTAGTTTCCAGAATCATTTTCACCCGCTCAGGATGACAGATCCATTGTCTTGTTCAGGATGACAGGCGTTTGGGAGATTGACGGGGAGATTGAGTCCAGAAAACGATGGCGACGACGACCAACAAAGACTATTACGCGACGCTCGGCGTGAAGAAGACGGCCACGCAGGAGGAGATCCGCAAGGCATTCCGGAAGGCTGCGCGCAGATACCATCCCGACGTGAATCCCGGCGACAAGAAGGCCGAGGAGAAGTTCAAGGAGATCTCCGAGGCCAACGATGTTCTGAGCGACGAGAAGAAGCGCAAGGTGTACGACCAGGTGGGCTTCTACTCCGACCAGATCGATCCCGCGACGGCCGAGGCCTATGCGCGCCAGCAGCGCGAAGGCAGACGCCCGCCGGTCGACTTCGGCGGCTTTGATTTCAATGGTTTTTCAGGCGGCGTTCCCGGCGCGGGCGAGGGCGCAGGCGCGCCTGGATGGGGCAGCTTCAAGGACATCTTCTCCGGCATCTTCTCCGGCGCGCAGCACGCGCAGCCGCATGGGCCGCAGCCCGGCACCGATCTCGAATACCAGGCCACGGTCGACTTCTGGACGGCGATTCGCGGCGGCCAGGCGCGCATCCAGATCAATCGCCAGGAGGTGTGCCCCACCTGCCACGGCCAGGCGCACACCGGCGGCGCGATGACCTGCCCCGAGTGCCACGGCACCGGCCAGGTGACGCAGATGGGCGGGCGCATGAAGTTCAACATCACCTGCCCGCGCTGCGACGGGACGGGAAAGATTTCGAACGACTGCGCTACCTGCCACGGCGAGGGCACCGTGACACGCTCGGAGGCGGTCGAGTTCCGCATCAAGCCGGGCACGCGCGACGGCCAGCGCATCCGTTTGCAGGGCAAGGGCAACGCGGGCACAAGCGGCGGGGCGGCGGGCGACCTGTTTCTCATCGTGCGCACCGGGCCGAATCCGGTCTTCACGCGCCAGGGCGACGATATTCTCCTCACCGTGCCGGTGACGGTGGCCGAGGCTTCGCTGGGTTCCAAAGTTGAGGTGCCGACGATCGAGGGCCGCGCGCAGTTGAAGATTCCGCCGGGGACGCAGAGCGGGCAAAAGCTGCGCATGAGGGAGCGGGGCGTGGAGAGCGCGCAGCAGCCCGGCCAGCGCGGCGACCAGATCGTGACCGTGAACGTGGTGGTGCCGCACCTGAACGACGAGCGCAGCCGCGAGATCATGCGCGAGCTGGGGCGGCTGAACCCCGGCGATCCGCGCAAGGAGCTGTTTGAGAAGCTGTAATTTGCAACTATCCTTGGAGTTTCCAGGCTAGCAGTACAGGATGAGCCGGATGAGCCGTGAGCACGACGACAGAATCGACATCCGTGGAATTGTTTTCGAGTGGTATCCGCCCAAAGCTCAAAGCAATCTGAAAATGCACAAGGTTTCGTTCCAAGAGGCATCCACGATCTTCGGGGACAGAAATATACTGGAACTGCCGGATCGTGAACACAGCGCAGAAGAGTTGCGATTCATTGGTATCGGACGTTCGGATTGGGGCCGCCTGCTTTTCGTGAACTTTACGGTTCGCTGGGACAGAGTCCGAATCATTAGCGCAAGACAAGCAGAGTCCTGGGAAAGGAGAGAGTATGAAATCTCCAATCGACATGAATGAAACTGAGATTCGGGCAAGGTTCGATTTTTCAAAGGCTACGCGCGGCCGCTTTGCTGCCCGCTATCAAAATGGGCATACTGTTATCCTTCTGGACCACGATCCGGACAAAGAGGAGACGATCCTGCCCGCGGACGCAGTTGAGACGACAAGGCAGGCTGGAATCCGCATATTTGAATCCCAAGTCCGTGAGGCCGGTCTCCGGCTCGTCGAACCGTCGAAGAAGAATGGGATAGACTTTTTTATCTCCAGCGAAGCGCAGGCGGACGAAGAATTGGCTTTTTTCCCGGTGAAACTCAAGACCTCCATCCATGAAGTGTTTTCCTTGTACAAGAAGGAATCGAGAATTCCACGCTTGCTCATGGCCTACGTTTGGCATGCCAATGAGCCGAAGGACAGCGAAGTCTATGCGCTGACCTACAAAGAAGCTCTTGAGATCGTCAAGAGTAGGCCCTACGTTACCTCGAAATCCTGGGTGGAAGATGGCGGCTATTCTGTGACCCACGCCGGAGCCGAACTCAAGGAAATGCTCATGAAATATCGCATGACTCCGAGAAAATGGAACCAACGACTTCAATCGATCTAAGAACCTTATGGCGACGAAACGCAAATCGAAAGGCGCGTACATGATCTCGGCGGTGGCCGAGATGTATGAGATTCACCCGCAGACGCTTCGCCTCTACGAGCGCGAAGGATTGCTGAAGCCTTCGCGCACCGAGGGCAACACGCGGCTCTACACGGACGAGGATCTGGAGCGGCTGGAGTTCATCCTGAACCTGGCGCGCGACCTGGGCGTGAACATCGCCGGCATCGGCATCGTCCTGCAGATGCGCGAGCGCATGGAAGAGATGAACCGGCAGATGCAGAGCTTTGTGGAGTACGTGCGCACGGAGATGCTCTCGCGCTTTCAGGCTGCCGCGCCCGGCTCGGGCAGCGCCATCGTGCCCATCCGCAAGCCGGTCGCGCCACCCAGACCCGCGCCGCCGCGCAGGTCGTAGCGCGCGCGGATCTCCGAAGTTGCGAACCCGCCAACCTGGCGCGTTTTCCCGGCCTCTGAGGACAGATCTCCTGCAGCTGTAGAGTTGTCTGGTTCGTCTCGCCACGGCCCTCTGGGGCGCGGCGGTCTTTGAGGGCAGCGTCCCCAGGGTTTCTCCTTCGGCACGCGCTGGCCAATCAAAATCCGCCTGTAATTTTGAGCGAAGCGGGCCGCGCCGTAGCGAACAGTGAGCAGCTATCAACTGTCAGCTTTCAGCTATCAGCCAGAGACAAAACCTCTGCCCGAAACGGCGAAGCGGCAGTGCTCCACAGTTTCACAGTTTCTGTGTCGATGCGCGGAATTGGCTGTAAGTTAATGATTCTGAGTTGGTTTCACGCCACACAGTTTCACAGCCCGTGTTTTGCGTTTTTTATAGGGGGTGGTGGCAGGTGTCAGGTGTCAGGTGTCAGGGGGGAGGGGGGTAGCTCCGCCGGCTTCCAGCTCCCAGCTTCTGGTTCGGAGGGGGGAGGGGGGAGGGGGGGTGCTAGCTGGGCATGAAAGGCTGTCAAAAAACTGCGGTTTCTCATGCGTTTTTCGCTCCGCTCTGCCAGAGAGTTGACCTTTTGGCTCATTTGCGGCTCGTATCGCGTCTGGATTCGAGTGCTGGCCGGCACGAGGGAATGGCCAGCACCACAGCCCAGCGAGCCGACTGTTTACTTTCATTGTGCGCCGGAAGGGCGTAATTATCGGCAAAACGGCGGAAGGATTTTTTGGGGGCCGGTGGGTGGTTGTGGGCGGGATGAGCGTTTGCCGGGACCGATCCTGCTAGACCGTGGGCTTCTTGCTGCCAATTGAGGTCCGGAGTTTCCCCGGTCCCCAAGAGCGAGGGATCCTTCGGCTTCGCTCAGAACGGGCACCCTCGGGGTGGTTTTTGGAGCGTCAAGACCGAGGCCACCCGCCATTTGCGAGAAGTTTTTGCTGATTATGAAAGTGCTAGGTCTAATACTATACCTCGGTATAGTATTAATTGTTTTCTTTCTCTATTTTCTCACCCCTTAAGCTGGCTTTCCGGGAATCGAAACCCACTTCTACGGTGGTAGGAAGGCGAGAAATAATCGGCAAGACGAGCAACAATCCGGGCACGACCCGATTTCTGGACGCTGCGGCGTTTGCCGGGACCGATCCTGCTAGACCGTGGGCTCCTTGCTGCCGATTGAGGTCCGGAGTTTCCCCGGTCCCTCCGCCGCGGCGGACGAGGGACCGAGGGCACCCTCGGGGTGGTTTTTGGAGCGTCGAGTCTGGCTTACGATCTGAACGCCAGCGGGCTCGTAACGGCAAGTCTTTCCGGAGACAGCATTTCTGTGACCGCGATAGCGCCAGGCGCGAATTCTCAGATCACGGGTTCATGTCAATCGGAATACCCGCAATACTTCAACTGCCAAAACCCAAGCGTCTCAGGGATCAGCGGCGGCACAGGCGGCCTTTCGAGCTCACCGTTTGTCACCAACTACACGTACGATGCGGGCGGCCGGTTCACGAGCGTAGTGCAAGGCGCCCAGACCCGCACATTTTCCTACGATGGCCTGGGCCGCATCACCTCCGCGACCAATCCGGAAAGTGGCACAGTCACTTATTCCTACACATCCGGCGGCGCACTGTGCAGCGGAGATCCATCCAACGTTTGTCAACGGACAGATGCCCGCGGGGTCATAAGCAAGTATACCTACAATACCGCCAACCAGGTAACTAGCGTCGCCTACACGATCCCGAATGGCCAGAACATCCCGTACAGCAACGTGAACTACTACTACGGGCAGGGAGGTTCTGCCGCCTACGCAATCGGGCGGCTCACAGAAATGGTTGATGGGAGCGGTCAGCAGAACTATAGCTACGACCAGCTTGGGCGCTTGACGCAAGATTCGGCGACGAGCCATGGGAACGACAACGAGACCTACAACGTCGGTTACAAGTACGACGCGGGCGGCGATGTCACGCAAATCACCTATCCATCGGGACGAGTGGTTCAATACGCATACAATAACGTCGGCCAGTTGTGCGAGATCGCGGTGACGGCCTCAGGCTGCAGCGACAGCACTTACTATGCTAACATTCCCGTTTCCAGAATCGTCGCTGCCAACGGCTACGACGACGCCGGCCATCTGATAAACTTCACCTACGGCAACGGGGTGAAGGCAGCTTATAACTACTCGCCAACCCGGAGCCAGCTTACCTCCCTGACTTATGCCAAAGGGAGTTCAACCTACTTTGGATTGCAGTACTCGTACCAGCAGAGCTCTCCCTATTCTCCCAACTGCCCGACCGGCACAACGGGGAACAACGGATCCATCGAGTGCATCACGGACAACGTGAACTCGGTTCGCACCTCGAGCTATGGCTACGACTCGCTGGACAGATTGACTTCAGCGGCAAACGGCAATTGGGGCTTGGCGGAGACTTATGATCGTTATGGGAATCGCTGGGCGCAGACGGTGACGTCGGGCAGCGGTCCCTCCGTTTCCTTGACCTTCGGCAACAACGGGCTGAACGGCTCGACGAATAACCGGCCCAACGGGTACACTTTCGACACCAGCGGGAATGTGACCGTGGAACCGACCGTTCCCCAACAAACCTATATGACCTATGACGCTGAAAACCGGATGACGGCCCTCAGCGGGGGTGAGGGCGCGGAGTACGTCTACGACGGCAACGGCCTGCGCGTCTTTAGAGCGGCATACAGCCTTGGGGTGTATAGGGCGAGCGTTTACTGGGGCTCGCAGGTGATCGCCGAATACGACAATGACAATGAGGATCCCAGCACGCCCGCCGTGGAGTACATCTACAACCCGGCGGGCGGCGCCACGACTGGCCTGCTAGCCATGATCTCGAACGGCGCCACGACCTACTATCACCAGGACCATCTCTCGGTGCGGCTGACGACGGACGCCAACGGGAACGTTGTAACCCAGGAGGGCCACTTCCCGTTCGGAGAGCTGTGGTATCAATCGGGACCGACGAACAAATGGTTCTTCACCGGCAAGGAACGAGATGCCGAATCCGGTAACGACTACTTCGGGGCGAGGTACTACGCAAGCTCTATGGGGCGCTTTATGTCGCCTGACCCGTCAGGACTTGACTACGCCGATCCGACCAACCCACAAAGCCTCAACCTGTACTCTTATGCTTTGAACAATCCTTTGAAGAACACTGATCCGACCGGGCTCTATTGCTACTACGGCGATCCTGACAACAACGCTGACTATTTTGACCCCTCACAATACGATTTCCATTCGTCGGAAAGCGAATGCACAACGCCCGACGAGAACGGCAATTCCGGGCAGTGGATAAACGATGCTGGTACGCATCAGGATGAAAACGGTGATTGGGTCGACAATGATGACCGCTCGAGCAGCTACATGATGAGCACGAACGCGATCGGGTTTACGAATGATGCAGCAAACGCTTTGTCAAATACTCTCTCGGAAGCAGGGTTCACGGGTAACGAAAACTACCTTTTGTCGCAGGATCCAGATTTGCAGCTTCTCACTAATCCTACTAATCCTTTGCCGACGCTCCTCAATATGAGCCTCTGCACTGCGGGACAGTGCGCTGCAGGGCTTAAAGCCCAAAATAACGGAAGCGAACAGTCGCTGATGAAGAAAATCAAAATAGCAGGCAAATGGTATTTATGTGGAACGGGGGCTGGGGACAACATCATGAACTACACTCTGGAAGGGACTTCTAAGGGGGCGCTCGCTGGCGCATATGTGGGCATAAGAGGAGGCCATGATGGCGTAGGTTTAGGGGCACTCGCCGGCGGAGTAGAAGGCTTTTTTACGGGGGCATATGTCGGTACCGTAGCTGCGGGAGCCTGCCAAGCCGCGGGCGTTTACGGGGCAAATGAGTGATGGCGGATTCGATTGCGATAGTGACGCTCGGGCTCCAATATGCCTTGATTATTATCGTCGGTGACTTATGGCTTGGGGCCTCGGTTCCGATCAGTGTTGTTGCGGTCACTTTTCTGATCTTAACAAGCGTCGGACTGCTGCTTTGGCATCGAAAGGGGCTTGCGCAGACCGCGAAGCAATGGGGAACTCTTGCAGTCCGCTCGATTATCTTGGGGATTGGGCTCTACGGAGTTGATTTCTTGATAGCGCTGCTGCACGGCCGCGCTAATCCTTTTCATTTCCCCGGCGGACTACTGGGGCTTCCGCTTACCTTCCTTATCTGTCCGGGTGGGACAGTCATTTGCCTGGCTGGTTTTGTTAGGGCCTCTTACGTTAGCAAGTTGGAAGGCGGCTAGCCTCGGCGGGTGGCCCCGGTCTCGATGATCGTTCTAAACCATGACGAGGGTGCCCCCGGTCCCTCGCCTTTGGGGACCGGGGTTTATGCAACCGGGCAACACGTCGAGACCAGCCTAACTATTGCACGGTCAAGGCCAGCGTAGCGGTGTGCGACAAAGTCCCGCTGGTGGCCGTAATCGCCACGTTATACGGCACGGTCACTTGCACGGGGAAGCTTGTTGAGCTCTCATATGTCGCGTCGCCGGAATAGGCGGCACTGACCGAGTGCTTGCCTGGAGTCGCGAACGAGGTTACAAACTGAGCTGTTCCGTTGCTCAAAGCCACGGGAGCCCCGGATACTGCGCCGTCAACGCTGAATTGGACTGTACCTGTCGGTTGCGAACCACCTGTGGCCGATACTCCAACGCTAAATGTGTCGTTCGCTCCCAGGGCAGGAGTCATTGTGAATGCATAAACATTTGTCGTAGTGGGTGAAGGCGAAGTGGAGCCTGTTCCGCCCGATCCTCCGCCGCAGCTCGCGACACCGAACGAGAAGGCGATCAAAACTACGCCGAAGAGCGCAACGGATTTGCGCCAGCACCGTGGCACAAAGATCACGATAAGACACGCAGATACGATTCCTCCTGCGGGCAAGAGCCAGCCCCGCTTGTGCGCGGCATTTCGAGAGAGAACTGTCGTGCGCACGTCCAGGGCCTGAGCCTGAGTTGTAGTGATTGTCAAGGAAGTATAGCCGGGAAGAGTGGCTGTCGTCGGTGAAAAGATACACGCTGCACCCGGTGGAAGGCCGGAACATGAGAACGATACTGTTCCCGTAAGCCCATCCACCGGCACAACGGTGGCTGTGAACGGCCCTGCCGTCTGGCCCGCGGAGATCTCCCACGCGTTGGCACTTAGCGCGAGCGTAAAGTCAGGCACGTAGATCGAGAAGACCGAGTTTCCCGTTGCGGAGCTCGGAAGATAGTTTGCGTCGCCGCCATACGTTACGGTTGCATAATGTAAGCCGCCCGATAGAGTGGTTGTTGGGATGACGACTACAGCCACGCCGAAGTTTCCATATCCGCCTAGTCCGAGTACATTGTTCTCAGTCGTCAGAGTTACGGGAGAACCGAGATTCGCGCCATCGAGGATGACCTGCACGGTTCCGGTCGGCGCCGGATAGAACGGCTCGTAGATTGGTGGCGCAGTAGCTGGTCCGACCTGAATGTTGAAATTGACAGGAGTTCCCGGAAGAATATTCTCGATTTGGGAAACCGAGCCTCCTGCTGCAGACGCTATAGGACCCGTTTGATAAGTGAGTTGTAACGGCGGGCTAGTGCAGGGCGCATAGTTCGAATCTCCCGAGTAACTGACCGTGATTGGCGCTGTGACCGAAGTCAATTGGGAGATTTGCAAGGTTTGGCTGGGGGGAGATATGCCGGGCAGTGTGTATCCGATTTGTCCTGCACCGCTGAAGAGTGGTGCGCCGCCGTTTCCGACCCCCGCTATTGGTCCTCCTACCGCGGTGGACCCAGAATAGAAGGTAAACGTGCCTGTAGGCGCCACCATTGTGCCCACGAGAGGAACCTGGGTCCAGTCCTGGAGACCAGCACCTGCCGATAGAACCAGCACCCACCCCGGCCGCAGGAAAGTTGTGTTGGATTGGAGAGAGCACGACAGTTGTGCCGGCGTCACAGTGATGACGCCTGTCGCCGAGCTTGCGTCAAAGCTCGAATCCCCTGCATAGGATGCTTTGAGAGAATGCGCGCCCCCCAGGAGCGGGTTGTTGGGAGCGTACTCGGTGAATCCTTGCGCATTGAGTGCGAATTGGCCTAGGGTGTTACCCGAGTCGCTGAGAGCGACGGAGCCGGTGGCGACGCCATTTCCGCTCTGGCCGTCGATGTCGGATCGGAGGAGAAGGAGGCTTCCATAAGCAACGGAAGCTGGCGCGGGAGCATACGTGTTGCTCGATGGGCTGCAATTGAGGATCGAGAACTTTGTCGTACTCGGTTCAGGTGAGATGTTCACGCCGATGGACCCCGACTCACTCGGAGCAAACCGGCTATCGCCGGCATAGCGCGCCATTACCGTGTAGTTTCCGCCCGGCAATGAGTCGACCGTGCTGCTCACGCTTCCGGCATTCAATGTGCCAAGCAGTACCGAGCTGTTTGGCTGCGTGCCGACGATCGACACGTCTCCAGTGGGATTGCCTGCACTGGCGGTAACGCCGGCAATTGCCTGGATCGAAGTACCATGAACCGCGGTTACCGCACCCGTTCCGCCATTGAGGGTGAGGGTAGTCGTTGTCGGAGTGAAAGCCGCGGTCGACCAGTTATTCACTAGATTGGCAATATCAATTGACCCGAGCCCCGTAACCATGTCGTAACCGGCGGACGAGTCGTGCCCTTTGGTCTCGCCAAATGGAAAAGTGTCTCCTGCCGGAAACACACAATCAGGATCTGGAGACTCACAGGCAACGCGATTGCCGTCGGTCGTTATGTCATGGAAAATAGAAGGCCCGACGGAGCTTGCAGCCAAACGGTACAGGGTGACATTGGCGTTCCCCTGGCGGCCGTATTTCTGGTTGACGATCGCCATAACCCCGGCCATCGCTGGGGTACCGGCGGACGTTCCTCCCACGCCGAGAAACGCCTGAGTGGCGGCCGTGGGATTGCAGCCCGAACCGCCGGTTACATCGATCTGGCAGACAACGTACGCCGAGTTGTATACGCCGTTGCCTGCAAACAGAGAGACGTCGGGAACGTCGCGCACTCCGTCGGAAGGAACGCCGACACCGGATTGCCATAGCGGCTTTGGCCAACCGCCTGCGCAGGTAGTGGGATCTGAGCCGTCGGAAGTAATGCAGGAGCTTGGTCCGCCGCCGGTGGCAATCGTATTGAGATTGGTCACGACAAGGGGTGAGTCTGAGCAGCCAGATCCAGGCTCCTCGCCGTTAATCGCGTCGAGAGTTGTGCTGGCGCAACTGTCGTTCCAGGGGACTTCGGGAATATATCCCAAGACCGATTGCTTGGTCGTAGGATCGTTGTTCGCACTCCAATAGGTGGACCAGGAATTGTATTGGTTGAAGTCCGTTCCCCCGACAGCTACGTTGTAGGGCGTGGACGCCAGCGCGTTCACGGCCATGGGATACACTGCCGCGAAGTTCTGGCTGGAAGGAGTTACATCGCAGTCGCTTGAGCCCTCATCGCCAGACGATACCAGAACGGTGATCCCTTCGGCCGCAGCCTGTTGCCACAAGGAAGCCTCAAATGCGTTTCCCGCAGTACCAGCAAATAGTTCGCAACCACCGTAGCTCTCACTCAATACTGGGGCCAGGTTATTGTCGATGATATAAAGCGCCGAAAGATCGATACCCTGGGTTGTCTCTGTCGATGCCGAGGTAACGAATTCGATTTGGGCGCCTTTGGCGATCGCTCCCGACCACTCGATGTCCAGGTCGGCTTCGGTTTCGTCCGGCTGCACACCGGGATCGGTGCCTGCGGTCACGACCGTCGGGTTGTTGACCGGCAGACCAAAGAAGGCGCGAAACTGCTCGGGATCGTTCAAATTGATGTCGGTTTCACCGACAATTGCGATCGTTTCAGCGGTTCCATCCAACCCGGCATTCCACAGCGGAAGCAGATCGTAAATTGTCGCAAAGTCATAGGGAGCGACTCCGTAGAACGTGGAGATACCGTCGGGGTTAGGAACGGTAAATTCCGGAGTCGGGCCAGGAACGATCTGAGGATGCAGTTGCCCTTTCGCATATCGGAGAGTTGGGCCGCGAATCGCCAAAGGACGGTAGCCAAAGTCGTTGAGCGACACGATGCCCGTGATCGCTGGAACGAGCGCGGTGGGTATACTCGGATCGGTAGCGTTGGCGAAGTGCATCGTGCCCGAAACTTGGTACTTGTGAATCGCGGTGTGAAACGCGCTTTTTACCTGACCTTCGTTTCCGCTGAATTCGATCACGGTACGTCCCTTGCTGAGAACCATACCCGTAAACCCATGAGCAGTGAGCCAGCCCGTGATCGTTTGCACATCGGCGTCTGCCGGACCAAACAGGGTTCCATATTGTTCCGGTGTGAGCCACTTGTGAAACAGAGGAGAGTTGGGGTCCTGCTGCGCAGCCAGAAGACTGGTAAGGGCGGCCTCTTGCTCGGGGCTGCGGCTCAACAGCATCAATATCCGACGCAATGGCTGGTCCGCCGAAACTTCGCCCTGATTGTTGGCAGCAGTTGCCAGCGGATGCCTATATCCCCGAAGCGTGGTTAACTGTTCGTCGTTGATCTGGCCTGTGATCCGGCCGACCGGGGCCGGCAATTGCGCCACGTATTCCTTTGGAAGCTGAGCAGCAGTATTGTGTACGGTCCAGCTCAATACAAACCAGACGCAGCTCGACCATCTTCCCAATTTGCAGAGCCCTGCCATCGGAAACGTGCTCCTATTTCAGACGACTCTTCGACGAGTACCGGCTCGCTCCACAAGGCGGACGCACGAAGAATACGAAGGTTTGACAGTTGCGTCAAGTCTCTCGCGAACCGGGAAGCAAGTCAATCCAGCGACGTGTACCAGCGAATTATCGCCAAGGCGCGTTTCCACGACGGTCTCCTGAAAATGTGCACTGCCCTGAAGTCAACAGTCCATTCCAGGCAAGGCTCATGAAGATTGGGAAGATTCATTGATCACCACCGACGGAATCGGAGTTGGAGTATCCTCGCAATGCATGAAAGGCGCGCGCATTCGTTCTCAGCAAACTGGGGAGTTTCACTTTCTCACCTTCAGTTGCTACTGCCGCCGGTCCTATTTCGAGTCGGCCGCGGCCATGGGTCTCTTTGAAGACGCGCTACGGCAAAACCAGAGATACTGCGTCCTTTCTGGCTTGGGTGCGG
>Ga0326728_10014530_pt1 | contig 16698 bp, 17 predicted proteins | sample MB3enrmetagenome_FD_207602 | JGI IMG/M metagenome (GOLD analysis project Ga0326728, IMG submission 207602) | Lab enriched peat soil microbial communities from McLean, Ithaca, NY, United States - MB31MN | ecosystem: Environmental > Terrestrial > Soil > Wetlands > Peat | place: USA: New York...
GTGATGTGAGCCGCTGTTTGATGATCTCAAGGGCCGGGATCTTTTCCAGATACGACTCGGTGAGCTGCGCCTCGGCCGTGATCCAAGCCCTCGTTTCGGGGGAGTCCAGGTTCTCCAGCCAGCGGTAAGGGTCGGCGACCTTAACGCCGTGGTAGTCGTCAACCACGTCGCCCCGCTGCGCTGGCGGGTAGGCAAACGGCTGTGTGGCAGGCGATGCCGCATCGCTGGAGCCTGCCGCACTCGGCGATGCAGCGGCGCTGGTGGCGAGCAGGAGCAGCAGGGCAAGTGACAGGCATTTGGTGATGACGCGATCGCGGGGCGTAAAGTTTTGGGCCGAAGACATGCTGCGCAACATAGGTCGTCGCGCAGCAGAGTCAAGCGGCAGTGATTTTCCATTCTCTGCGTTCTGGGTGATCTTTTGCGGCTGATTCAGCGAAGGCCGAGGGGTCGGTCCTATAATTATGACACTTTTAGGCCAAAGAGTCATCAATAAAAATAAGAACTGTCACAATTATAGGACTGACCCCTCGGCCCCATGTTTTCGCGTAGTTCGCCTGGTTCGCGGGTGAAAATTCTGGTCGTTGTTTTTAATGGCCAAAGGCCGGGCGGATGAAGGAAATTCATTCAACCGCGAACCACTCGAAACACACGAACCGCATATACTTTTGACAGGAGGCACAGGATTTCGGAGTTGAGGAAGAAGGTTTTGGCGGGACGCCAAAACCGACCGGCGGTACGCCGGTTCCACCTGTATCCGCTTGACATTCCGGCCTGGTCCAGGGGAAAGTCAAAATCGTGGACGACTCAACAAAATGAAACGGATCCGCTTCTCCCCACACGCGGAAGCCAATCTTGTTGCGCGTGAGATTGGCCGTGGTGACGCCGAGGCAGCCATCCGCCAGCCTAACCGCCGCGAGCCGGGCCGTCCGCCACGCGAGATTGTCAATCGCGTTTATTCTGATACAGTAACGGGTGAAACGATGCTGTTGCGCGCAATCATCGAGGAAACGGCATCAGAAATAGTTGTCATCACGCTCTATAAAACATCGAAATTGAAAAAGTATCTGCCGAAGGAGACGACATGAAAGTGGAATACGATGCGCAAACCGATACGCTCACGATCACGCTCCGCGAAGCGCGCATCCGGGAGAGTGACGAGGTTCGCCCCGGAGTCATTGCCGATTTTGGATATGATGGCGGGGTGGTGCGTTTCGAGGTGCTCGACGCTTCGAAAGTGGTGGACCGCACGCGGGAGATGCAATTTGCGCTCGCTGGAGAAGGTTGACCGTACGAAGAAAGGCAAATCATGGGTTGGACAAGCCACTGGAAACTGATTTGGCCGCTGCGTGACGGGGTGGAATGGATGGGCACGGGTTTGATTTCAGCCTTTTAGCCAGCGGAGCATTTCCACGATTCTCGGCGGCTGGCCGGTGCGCAAGATGCCGATGCGGAAGATTTTGGCGGCCATCCACAAGGACGCCGCGGTGGAGGCCAGCAGCAGAATCGCCGTGCCGATCAAATCTATCAACGGCGGGTCGGCGTTGACCCGGTTCATCATGGCGAAGGGTGTGTAAATCGGTATCCAGGAAAGCACCCGGGCCAGTGTGCCATTGGGATCCTTGGGGATGAAGGGCATGGTCAGCAGCGGAACCATCATGCACATCGTAATCAGGGCCATGTAATTCTGCGCTTCCTTGATGGTGTTGCACACGCTGCCAAGGGCGAGGATGAAGGCCGCATACATCACGTATCCGAGCAGGAAGTAAATCAAAAACATCGGGATTAATTTCGATGTCTTCAACGCCACCAGAAGCGGGCCGGCAAAGTCCGGGGCGCCGCCGGATTTCCAGTGCAGAACGCCAAACAGGGCCGCCATCCAAACGCCCACCAGGGTCAGGCCGATGGCGGCGATGCCGAGCAATTTGCCCATCATCAATTCGCCGGGTGTGACCGAGGAGAGCAGCACTTCAATGATGCGGTTGGATTTTTCCTCGATGATGTTGTTGAGCAGCATTTGAGAGACGGTGAAAACCGCCACCCACAGCAGGTAAACAAACCCGCTCGGCGCCCATTGCCGGATGATGTCCGCCCCGCTGACCGCTTCCTGGCCCGCTTCCTTTTTGGGGTCGAGGCTGGCAAAAGGCGCGCGGGTTTGCTCGACCTCCCGGATGGCGGCGCTGTCCATGCCGCGCGCCAGGTATTCCCGGCGGCGGATCTCTCCATTGACGGCCTGCTCAACTTCGTCACGCAGCCTGGTGTCCGCCAGGTTGGCCGACCAGTATTCGATGCCATTGGTGGAGGCGGTCTTGCCGGCCGGCCCGGCGCGCGGGCGGACAATTCGTTTTTCAATGTCCCGCGGAATCAGGATGGCGGCGTAGAGCTCAACATCGCGACCATTGGCTTGGAGGTTCTTTTCATGGCGGAGATACGGTTTCAAATCGCGGGAGAGCGAGGCGAGATCGGCATTGGTGTCAATCTGCGCGGGCAGCGTGGCGGGCTGGAAGGGCCGTTGCGCCGCCTTGAACGCATTTGTGCCCGGTTGCCAGCGAGGGTTGAGTTGTTCCAGGCGGGATTCCACGACGGCGGCGAACATTCCCGATTGATCCACCAGGACATAATGGCGGACGGGCGTGGCTTTGGTCTCCAGCAGGAAAGAAACATTGACGGAGAGGAAAATAATCACCGGAAACATAAACAAGCCGATCCAAAACCCCCTGGTTTTGGCGTTCTCGGCGTACTCGCGCCAGGCGACCAGAAAGGCGTATTTCATCGGAAAGCGGCCTCCCTGGCTTCCGGCCCCACCAGCCGCATGAAAACGTCATGCAAGGTGGGATCGGATTGGTTGAAACCGCGCAGGCGGATGCCTTTTGCGAAGCAGAGTTGCAGGATGGCCTGCGGGTCGGTGTTCTCGCCAATCTGCAATTCCCAATGCGTTACATCCTCCGGGCCGGCCGCGCCGCGGGCGGTTTGGACCGGGTCCACCGAAAGCACTCCGCTCAACTGGCGCAGCGGCCCGATGTCATCGTCCGTTTCAATGCGGACGCGGCGGGGCAGGGTGCGTTTGGCCTCGGCAATCGTGCCGTCGAAAATCTTTTTGCCTTTGGCGATGAGGAGAATCCGTTCGCACAAGCGTTCGGCATGTTGCATGACGTGGGTGGAAAAGAGGATGGTGCGCTTGCGCCCGGCCATGTCGCGGATGATGTCCTCCATCACCTGCTGGTTGACAGGGTCCAGCCCGGAAAACGGTTCGTCCAGGATGACCAGTTCCGGGTCGTGGGCGATGGAGGCGAGCATTTGCACTTTTTGACTCATGCCCTTGGAAAGGGCCTCGGTGGGTTTGGCGGCGAAATCCTTCAAGCCGTAGCGTTCCAGCAACTCATAAGCGCGCTGCCGCGCGGCTTTTCGGGTCAGTCCCTTCAAAGTAGCAAAGTAGGCAATGACCGACCAAGTTTTCATTTTTTTGTAGAGACCCTTTTCTTCCGGCAAATAACCGATACGTTGCCGCACTTCCAGAGCCGAAGGCCGTCCGAGCACGGTGATGCTGCCGCGGGTCGGCTGGATGATTTCCAGGATCATGCGGAGGGTGGTGGTTTTGCCCGCGCCGTTGGGCCCGAGAAAACCGCAGATCGAACCCGCCGCCAGCGTGAAGCTGACATCGTCCACCGCCTTGAAGTCGCCGTAAAATTTGGTGACGTTGCGCAATTGGAGCGGCGGCGCGTCCGCCTGGGGATTGGTGTTCATCAACGCCTCATTGCCCCGGCTCAAAACGGTAGCCGATGTCGCGAATGGTTTGAATGAACTTGGGATTATGGGGATCGGCCTCGATTTTGGCCCGCAACGTCGTCACGCAGCGATCCACGCTCCGGTCCGTCACCAAAACTTCCCCGCCCCAGACTGCGTCAAGAATACTGTCCCGCGTCAGCGCGCGGCCCGCGCGTTTGACGAAGAATTCCAGCAGCCGGAATTCCTTGGCGGTCAGCGCCACCTCGACGCCCGCGCGATGAAGCTTGTGGGCCGCCCCATCGAGCCGGCAATCGCCAAAGCAGTGTTCGGCGGCTTCTGTTCCCTGCCGGCGCAGGAGCGCCTTGACCCGCGCCAGCAATTCGCGGATGCCGAACGGCTTGGTGACATAATCGTCCGCCCCCAATTCGAGGCCGCGGACAATATCCTCCTCCTGTCCCTTGGCCGTGAGCATGATGATGGGAAAATCCAGTTTGCGCGCCCGGGCCGCGCGGCAAATTTCGTAGCCGTTGACCTTGGGCAGCATCAAATCCAGCAGCAGCAAATCCGGCGGCTCATTCAGCGCGGCGTCCAGCCCTTTCTGGCCGTTGTTGGCCGTGCGGACGAGGTAGCCTTGCGCTTCGAAATTGTCCTTCAAGCCGCGCAGCAACGCGGGATCGTCCTCGATAATCAGCACGGTGGCGCTGTTCATAACGAAGCCTCCGGCGCGGCGGGAAGCGTGACGATGAACGTGCTGCCGCGGGCGGGTTCGCTTTCGACCCGGATCGCGCCGTGATGGGCGCTCACGATATATTGGACAATGCTCAAGCCCAAACCGCACCCGCAGCCGGTGCGGGCCAGACGCTGGTCCACCTGGTAAAAGCGTTTAAAAATTCGTTTGGTCTCGCGCGGTGACAAGCCAATGCCGTTGTCTTTGACGGCGAACACCACATTCCCATTCTCCGCCGACGCGGACAAGATGATTTGTTTGTCATCGCCGGAATATTTCCAGGCATTGTCCAGCAAGTTCAACAGCACGGTGACCATGGCGTCGGCATCGGCCACCACCGGCGGCAAGTGCGGGGCCGCTTGCAGGGCGAACTGGCACCCGGCGGCGGCAAACCGTTCGCGCACCGCCGCGGCCGCGCTTTCCGCGATGGCCCCGGCCGAAACTGCCGTGAAGTTGAAGGCGTGTTTTTTTCGTTCGATGCGCGAGAAGGTCAGGAAATTGTCGATCAGGCGGCTCAACCGGACATTTTCCGCGGCGATTAATTGCAGATATTGCCGCGCGGTCTCTTCGTGAAGAGGGTTCGATTGCAACAAGGTATCAACCAGCAGCCGCATGGAAGAGAGCGGCGTTTTCAACTCGTGCGTCACGTTGGCCAGCAAATCATTCCTCAGTTGGGCCACGGCGGCCTGCCGTCGAATCAAACCCGCTCCCAGCAAGGCGAGGATGACAACGACCGCCATGGTCAGCACGCCGACCCACACATAAGAAGCGATTTGCTCGTTGGCCGCCGCGTTGAAAATATCCCCGTCTTTCAGTGTCAGCCCCAATTGCCAGCCGGGAAAACCTTCACCGGCGGGCATGGCCAGAAGATAATTGCCCGATTCCCTGCCCGGCATGATAAAGGTCAAACTGACCGCCGCAGGCAGAGTCTGGCGCGAAGCGGCCTGGCGCAAGCGGGCCTGCAAGGTTTCCGTTTGGAAGAGCAGCAGGACGCGTCCGTGTTCGGAAGACAATTGCCAGAGGCCGGGGAGCGAAGCCTCCTTCAGCCTGGGCTCGCGCGGCGGCTCCGGCCCTGTTTCCAGGTAACGCGCCGCCAAGTCTTCCGCGGCCAGCGTGAAAAAGTCCGCTTGTTTGGGAAACAGTTCCGTCAAGCGGCGCATCAGAAAACGCCGCTGAGGGGCGGGCATGGCGTTGTCATAATCGTTCAATTCTCTTTGCAGCCTTTTGAGAAGGATCGGCGCATTGGTCAATTCGAGGGCCATCAACTCCAGACTCGGCAGGATCAGTCGTCCCTGCTCATCCGCCGCTCCGGCCAAGCGGCCCTGAGTCATCGAGTCAACAATCAGATCAATCGTCTCCCTCTTCTTTCCCGCCTGGCGCAACCCCCTGGCTTGGGCTTGCAGAGCCAGGGCTGCGGGGCTGGCATTGGCGGCGTGTTCCGGCGCGGGATAAACCACTTTGCCCGCCGGGTCGAAGCAGATGACCGAGTCGGCGATTCCGGCGCGAACGGCCGCCGCAAACAGGGCCGGAGCGGGGAAATTGTTCGTCTCCGCGTCATGAACGATTTGCGCCCGCCAAGCCTCGAGGCGGCCCTGCGCCAGGGCGAGATTGCCGCGATAGACTTCCATCAATTCCTGGCGGACGGCCAGCCGCTCGTTGCGCACGGCCTGATTCATAAACCAGATCAGGCAGACCGAAGGAACCAACACCGCCAGCAGCAACATCAGCGTCAGCCACCGGCTGTTGGGCCGGCTGGTCATGATGGAGAGCTGGCGCAGAATCGTTCTCACTGGGTCTTGTACGATTCTATAATCGCGTCCATCACTGGCTGGAGCGCGTCAAAATCCTTCGCGGCGGTTAGCATTTCAAAATAGACGGCGTTGGTTTGGCCGAAGCTCCAAACACCGTATCCCACTTTTTTGGTGTTCCCTTGTGTATAATCGGTGATGACGCTGAGGGCCGGCTGGCCCGCAATCGTCCGGTCCTTCCAGCTAGTGGAACGAGTTTGGAAGTCTTTGTAAGTTTTGGCCGCTTTCGCAACCTGAACATTGGCATAATCCCGCAGGGACTTCTTTTCCTCCGGCGCAAGGATCCCCAGGCTTGAAACGGTCAACGAACTGTCTGTGGAACCTTCAGGATCGATAATCCTCACCTTCGTCGTGCCTTTGGTATCGGCCTCCTCACGGTCGAAGAACCATCCTGTCGGCGCCGTCAGCGAAAACCCATTGGTGACATCCGCATAGGCGGCTTTTTCGCCGGGGGTGCCATGGGTGACTCCGGTCAACTCCATGAGGGCGCCACTGGCTTCAACCTTGACCAGATACCGGTTGGTGTCGTTGGAATACCAAAAAGTCTGCAAAAGGCTCAACGCCACTTTATAACAATCGTAGGTGCCCGCCGGAACCTGGACTTTCTCCGGTCCGCTCACTTCCCATTTTATGGGGACAACATGGCAGCCCAAGCTGGCCAAAACGGGCTGGTTGATCTTGTAGCCGTCCGCCAGCGGCAGCCGCCGCATCCATTCGATTGCTTCCTCGTTATCAATGACCGGGGCGTCAAAATCGAGCTTCTGGACGTCGTCCTTGCCAGTCGTTTTCAAGTCCGCGTGGTCCGGATAATAAACCGCATCGACTTCCCCCGCCAGCGAATGTTTCCAAACGCTGTGAATCGGACTGAACGTGTCCGCGTCAACATCCGCATGGCTGACAGATTGGGTGCCTGCGGCGATCACATGCGAGTTGCAACGCCAGATTTTTTGGCCGTTTGTTGTCTGGCCCGAGTTTACCCTGTAATCGGCAACGCCAACTTTGAGTCCGCCCGCGAGTTTGACATCCAGCCGCATGTCCTCGCCATCGCTCCATGGCGCCGGTTGCAAAGGATGTGCGCCGGCCAGATATTTGCGGGCCAGGGCGACCATATCCTTTTGATCCGGATAATCCTTGACCAGCGTTTCGAAGGCGGTGTTGGCGTCGGTGTAGTTCTTTTGCTTGTAATAGCAAAGCCCCAGGTGGTATTGCGCCTGGGCGGCCAGAGCCTGGTCCGTCCTGGCCTGGGCGATGACTTTTTTATAGAGCTGCACGGCGCTGTCGAGGTCGCCTTTGGTTTCCTCGGAATAAATGCCCTGCTCCATGAGGTCGGAGGCGGATTCGGCCCGGGCCGCCGGGGCGGCGGCGAGCAGGGTTGCGGTGGAAAGCAGGAGCAGAATGGTTTTTGCCCTGCATCGTAAGAGAACATGTTTTGTTTTCATGAGCAAAAATCTAAAGCTTGATTGTTACCGCATTATTACCGGCATGTCCTTTCTTTGTCACCTTCCGATTGGCGCGAGGCCCGAATCAGCCGCGGTTTAGGCTCAGCGGAAAGGACGCCCCGCCCTGCCGCCAGGTGCCGGTCAATTTGCCGTTCTTGAGCGTGCCATTAAAAGAGCCGCCAATTCCGTTCCACTCAATGCGCACATTGGGCGGCGTGTGTTGAACGGTTGTCGCCGGAATTTCGTTTGTCATCTGGTCGGGGCTGGCCAACGTCGCTGAAAACGATCCGTCGGGCAGTTGGGCAATGTTAAACAGGAGATGAAATTGTCCGGCCGTCCTGGCGTTCAGCGTGCCTTCCCAGTGTCCGGGCAAACCGTCGCGGCCGGTGTAATAATTCTTGACTGGCTCCTGCTCCGCTTGTTCCGCCGCATCGGCGCGCCGCAAGGTCAACGGCAAACTTATGCCGGCTTGTTTAAAGGCGCCGGCCATTTCTTCCGAATCGACCCGGCCTTCAAACGACCCTTTGAAGCTGTCGAACTCCGCCTGCAAAACATGATCTTGATAATTGACAGAGGAAGCCGCCATGTCCTTTGCGCCCTGATCCAGGCTGTCCATGCGGAGTTGAAACGTCCCGGGCGGCCGCTCGGCGATTTTGAAATTGATTCTCAGCGCAACTCCGCCCGGGGCCTTCAATGTTCCCTGCCAAACGCCTTGCACGTCCGAATCCGCGCGCGGCGCATAGGCGTCTTCACTCAAGGTTTCGGAATTGAGGTTTGTGGCGGGCCTGAACACGAGGGGAACTGTGGCCGATCCCTGCTTCCATTGGCCCGACATTTCGTCGGCCCGCGGATTCAGTTTTCCGTCGTAGGCGCCGCCGCCGAAGGCTTTCATTTCAAAATGAAAGGCTGGATAATCGTAAACGATTTTGCTCACGGGAATATTCTTCAAACCATAGTCAGCGCAGTCAGCGCTGGCCGCATACGAACCATTGGTCCTGGCCAGATTTAATGTCATGCGGACCTTCCCTTGCGGGATTTCCAAGGTCCCCTCCCATGCGCCTTGAAGGTTGGGATAGCGCGCGGCCCGGGCCGAATGAACGGCCCTGCCTGCCAGCGCGATTGTGATTATAAGAAGAAACATCGTTGTGCCGGCAACGACCGCCGTTTTTGTGTGTGTCCATGATTTCATAGTGAGTCCTAATCTTCCGGATTTACTGTCCACATGCCTTTCGGTGTGTTGGTCGTCCCGGCGCCGACCGTTTGCTGGATGGAGTAAGCGGATGCATGGTTGTCGTGAAAGAGATAATTAAACTGATGGCCGTGCCGCTTGTAGAGAGCCGTCCCTTGGTTCACCTCGTCGTTCGGATCTATTTGATACAACTCTCCATTTCCTTGTCCTTCCTCTGCTGTGCAGGGACCGAGGCAGATGCAGGGCCAGATGTTGGCCGCGACGTTATCGCCGCAAGCTTCCTCCGCGAGCAGGATCGTTCCAGAAGGTTGCGCTACGACCGACGTTTTGTAACTGGGCGCGTTCCAGCCGGCCGATGGGTCGTCAACCCAATAGATTCCCGCGCCCTGGTCAATCGCGGGCAGGTTGTAACCATCAGCCGCGGATATCTGGTATTCCACGCCCCAGGCGGGGCCGGCGCCGTTCATGGCATACGTTCTTCTCCCATAGTATCCCTGCCCGTTGTCCGCCGCCCAATAAGCATCCGGCCCCGTGTCCGCGGGACACCGTAAAATGGGAGGCGTGTCGTCCGCGGGCAAATCAGCATCCAGGTTCGTCTGGCTAAGATGGCCGCTGGAGATGTAGGCGTTGATGTAACTATCCCACGACAACTCAGTCCCATTGTTAAGGGCATCTCCCGCCGGCGGGAACATCTCACCGTTGTCGCCGTCGAAAAGAGCGATGGCCGTGCCGAGTTGTTTGAGGCTGGAAGCGCATTTGGTTTTGGCGGCGCCGGCCTTGGCCCTTGCCATCGCCGGCAGAAGCATGGCGGCCAAAATCCCGATAATGGCGATGACCACCAGCAGTTCAATCAGGGTAAAAGCCCGCCGGGCTTTGAAGTTTCCCTTCGCTCGTTTTTGCCAACATTGGATCCTGAGATCGCTTTTCATGGGCAAAAATCTAAAGCTTGATTGTTACCGCATTATTACCGGCACATCCTTTCTTTGTCACCTGTCATCAGTTCCTGGAACTTTCATTTTTGCGCGGAAGTCGGCCAGCCCCGCCTGCGCCTCCGCACGGGACAGATTCCCGGCGATCAGGGCGGCATCGCTCCGGCTCAACAGGCGCTGATAAAAAGCCGCGCCAAACTCGAGCAGTTCGGCGCCGGGCGGTTCGGCCGCCGCGATCGCGAACAGGGCATCCTCGGCTTTGGCGAATTCTCCCGCCCGCTCAAAGTGATGCATCAGCATCACATTCGTCTGCGTGGGAAGGGGTGAGTCGCTCAGGCCGGTTAAAAATGACTCGACCGTGGGAACGAAATCCGGGCGCTCACCGATTGCCGTGCGATCCAAAGTGTCGAGCAGCAAATGCAATCCCTTGAGGTAATGCTGCCGGCTTTCATCGGTCCGGCCCTGGCCGGCCATGATCTCGCCGGTCGCCTTAAAGAGCGTGGCAAGCATAAACGTTTTGTTTTCCGCAACATGGGTCGGTCCGCCTTGAATCAACCGGGCGAACAACTCCGTTTCGGACATTCGCAAGGCCTGGAGCGCGTCCACGCCGGCCAGCCGTTGAAACTCCTGAGTGGCGGCAGCGAATGCGCCCTGCCAATCCGCCTCTTTCGTGAGGCCGAGGATTTTCGCCAGGACCGCGGCAAACTCTTCGATCGCATTCAAAATGTAATCGCGGCGAATCATGTTTCTTAATTCATAATTCTTACTTCTTAATTTCCCGTTGTCCCCACCGCTTGCGATAATCGGGTGAAGCCCTGTTCCGCCAGGCGGCTTTGCAGCCCGGCCACAATTTCCCGCGCCACGCCCGGCCCTTTGTAAATCAGGCTGGTGTAAATTTGCAGCAACGACGCGCCGGCGGTGATTTTTTCCCAGGCATCGGCCGCGTCAAAAATGCCGCCGACGCCGATAATCGGCAGCGCGCCCTGGGATTGACGGTGGAGATGCCGGATCACCTCCGTGCTGCGCTGGCGCAACGGGCGTCCGCTCAAACCGCCGGGCTGCGCATAGACGCGCCGGAGGGCCTCATCGGTCGTTGGCGGGCGGGTGAGGGTGGTATTGGTGGCGACAATTCCGGCCAGCCGGCGCGGCATCGCCAGTTCCAGAATGTCATCCAGGGCCTCGAACGAGAGATCGGGGGCGACCTTGACGAGAATGGGCGAGGGGACCGGGCCGATGTTGATTTGCTGGAGCGCGGCGAGGATTTCGTCCAGGGCCGCCTTGTCCTGAAGCTGGCGCAGATGGGGCGTGTTGGGCGAACTGACGTTGACCACAAAAAAATCGGCCAGCGGACGCAGCAGGCGAAAGGAACAGGCATAATCTTCGGCCGCTTTGTCCAGCGGAGTGACTTTGGATTTGCCGAGGTTGATGCCGACCGGATGGCCGGGCCAGCGGCCGCATCGCTTCCACTCGGTTAATGCGCCGGCCAGGGCGGCGGCGCCGGGATTATTGAAGCCCATGGAATTGACAATGGCCTCGTCTTTGATGGCGCGGAAAAGGCGCGGGGCGGGATTGCCGGATTGCGCCTGCCAGGTAACGGCGCCTAATTCACTGAAACCAAATCCCAACGCGGACCATGCCGGCACGGCCTGGCCAAACTTGTCCATGCCGGCGGCCAGGCCGACCGGGTTCGGAAATTTCAGGCCGAACAATTCGACCGGCAGTTCCGGCGCGCCGCAAAGCGACTGGACCAGGCGATGGAGCAGCGCGCTGCGGCTGACACAGCCCAAGGCGCGCAGAGTCCGATCATGAATTTTCTCGGAGTCCTGCGCAAAAAGAACCGGGCGGACAATGCCGTTGTAAAGCCAGCTCACGGGAGAAGTGGTAGCCCTTAACGCCCCGGCGCGAAAGGCAAAACTCAGATGTCTCTTCGTGAAGATTGTTTCAAATCGTCACCAATTTCAGCCCCATTGCGCCAGCCAACTGCTTTTGTCGGGCATCCGTGCTGAGAAAACCCGCCTGTTGACAGGTCCACGAATGTGTGGCAAGGTTTGATTAATCCAGTTCGCTGGAGGTGGATTGCCCGAAGGGGCAAGCGTAACAAGGCCCTGCATAAGGGCCTTTTTATTTCGAGCCGACGCAAGAAAAACGTTCAGGCCAAGTCTTTGCCGCGTAATGGATTGCCCCCTGTTTCTTCAAGAAGCCCGCTTTTCAGCAAAAAATAATTAAAAAAGTCATTTGACTATTGAATAGTTCGTGCGTAATGTAGTCTAAGAGATGTATGAAGGAAGAAATAATGAACGGGGTTCAGAGGCCGCCGGGGGCCGTGGAATCGAATACGGAAAACAGCCCCGAAAGTTTCGGGGCCATTCCCTTGCCGCCAATCCCGGCCGGTTGGACTCCAGGAAGGCTCGCCGCGCCGAAGCCGCTGCGGCGAAGGCGGGTCAAACCAGTCAAACCAACGCGCAGGATGTTAAATGTAGTTAACACATGGCAAATTATCTGCAAATGTTTGAATATGAGAGACTTGCAACCAAACCGGGTCTAACCCGGTCAAAGTCAGTCAAAGTGAATCAAACCGATATGATGTCCCGTTGCAAGGGTGACAAACGCAAGGAAACCCCCGCTTTCCTTCTTGTCCGCCACAGCCTTGGCGTCGGCGGATGGGTCTTGGTGTCTTTGCCCTTTGCGTTGTTCTTTTCTGCCGCAAATCGTATATCCTGAAGCTTGTGTCCGATACTTTGGTCATCAATGAAATCTATCTGAGCTTGCAGGGCGAAAGCTCGTTCGCGGGTTGGCCGTGCATTTTTGTGCGTTTGACCGCCTGCAATTTGCGCTGCTCCTATTGCGACACGGCCTACGCCTTTGCCGAAGGACGCAAGATGACGCTGCCGGAGATCACGGCCCGCGTGGAGGAGTTGGCCCGCGGCTTTGCCAAAAGTCCGGACTCCATGCGCCTGCCCCTGGTCGAACTGACCGGCGGCGAACCGCTCTTGCAGAAAAATTCCCTGCCGTTGATGAAGGCCTTGTGCGATGACGGTTTTACCGTGTTGCTCGAAACGAGCGGCGCGCTGGATATTGCGCCGGTGGATGCGCGGGTCCGGCGCATCATGGATTTGAAATGTCCCAGCAGCGGCGAATGCGAACGGAATCGTTGGGAAAACCTGGCGCATCTCAAAGTCGGCGATGAAATCAAATTCGTCATCGGCACGCTCCAGGATTATGAATGGGCCGTGGGAACAATCGCGGCGCGCCATTTGGCCGGAATCTCTCCCATTCTCTTTTCGTGGGTTTTCCCGCTGTTGCCGCACCAGCAGGATCAATCCCTGCGCAAAGTGCCGGAAGGACAGACGTCCATCTCGCGTCTGGAGTTGGCCGAAAAAATCGTGGCCGACGCGCTGCCGGTCCGCTTTCAACTCCAGATGCACAAATTCATCTGGCCGCCGGACCGGAAGGGCGTCTGAAGTTTCCCCGCGTGAAGACGAAATCGAAAAAAATCCTCGATCTTTTGCGCGCTTATGAGCCGGCCCACATGCTCTGGATTGCTCCGGACGGTTCGTGGCCGATCGTCTGGGCGCGGGCCAGAGGAACGAACGTGTGGGACGCGGAGGGCCGCAAGTACATTGACTTGACAGCGGCGTTTGGCGTGGCTGCGGCGGGGCATGGCCGGGAGCGCGTCGTTGCGGCGGGGCAGCGGCAGATGGGAAAACTGCTGCACGCCATGGGCGATGTTCACCCGCACCCTTTGAAAGCGCAATTGGCCCGGAAACTGAGCCGCATTACCTTCGAGCGCTGGACTTCCGGCGCGATGGCGGGCAAGACGATCTTTGCCAATTCCGGTTTCGAAGCCGTCGAGACCGCGCTCAAAACCGCCCTGCTGGCCACGGGCAAGCGCCGGATTCTGGCCTTCACCGGCGCGTATCACGGCCTCGGTTACGGCGCGCTCAACGCGACGCATCGCGCTTATTTCCGCGACCCGTTTCGTTCGCAACTGGGGCGATTCGGCCGTTTCGCGCCCTTTCCGAAAGAAGCGGACGATTTAGCCGGAACCAAGCAGCGATTGATCCAGCTCTTGCGGGGCAAACAATTCGGCGCGATTTTGGCCGAGCCGATTCAGGGACGCGGGGGCATCAATGTTCCGCCGGCGGGTTTCCTGCCGCTGTTGCGGACGCTCTGCGACCAGTACGGCGCGCTGCTGGTTCTGGACGAGATTTACACCGGCTTTGGCCGGACGGGCACGTGGTTCGCCTGCGAGCAGAGCCGGACCACGCCGGACTTGATTTGTCTGGGCAAGGCTTTGACGGGCGGCTTTCCGCTGTCGGCGTGCGTCGGGCGGGCGGAATTAATGGACGCCGCCTGGCCGCCTTCCACGGGCGAGGCCATCCACACCAGCACCTTTCAAGGTCATCCGGTCGGATGCGCCATGGCCCTGGCCCAGATCAAGGAAATCGAATGTCAATCCCTGCCGGAACGGAGCGCCGCTCTGGGCGCATATCTGCTGCAACTGTTGCGGGCGGAAATTTCCGCGCCGGGGTATTCCATTGAAGTCCGCGGTCGCGGTTTGATGGCGGGCCTGGAGATCAGGAGAGCCGGCGGCGGACCGGCCACGGCGCTCGTTTCGGAAACAGTCAAACAAATGTTGCAGCGCGGTTTCATTCTCCTGCCGGAAGGCGAATTCGGGAACGTGATCAGTTTCACCCCGCCGTTGATTATCACCTATGCCCAACTTGCGGCGGCGGTGGCGGCCCTGCAGCGGGCATTGTCCGATGCGGCCGCCAAAATGAAGTGAATTTCGAAAAAGCAGTTTAACCACGGATGAACACAGATAAACACGGATTAAGAACAGCTTGCGAGGATAGGCGCTTTCACCCAAAAGGTGATGCTCTCCAATGGCATTTTTATCCGTGTCCATCCGTGTCCATCCGTGGTTTGCCTTCCCTCAACCGCCATTTGTAGGATGAAACTTTCCGAGATCAAACAAATCCTGTCCGAGCGCGAGTGGAAGCTGACCAAGTCGCTCGGCCAGAATTTTCTGCACGATCAGAACCAGCTCCGGCGCATGGTGGCCGCGGCGCAACTGAACCCGGCGGACAAGGTTCTGGAAATCGGGCCGGGGCTTGGCCCGCTGACGGAATTGCTGGCCGCGCGGGCGGGCGAAGTTTTGGCGATAGAAAAGGACCGGCGGCTCTTTGATTTTCTGCGCGAGAAATTCCGCGCCGCGCCGCGCGTCAAACTCATCCATGACGACGCGTTGCGTTACGTGAAGAGGAACCGGGAATGGGCGGATTGGAAACTGGCCGCCAATTTGCCTTATTCGGTCGCTTCGCCGATTTTGGTGGAACTGGCGCAATCGCCCAAAGGCCCGGAGCGAATCGTTACGACGCTGCAACTCGAAGTCGCGCGGCGGTTGATGGCGCAGGCCGGCGACAATGATTACGGCGTGCTGACGCTGCTCGTTCAGCTCGATTACGAAACGCGCGGCAGCTTCAAGATTCCCGCAAACTGTTTTTTCCCCGCGCCGAACGTGGATTCGATGTGCCTGGTTTTGCAACGCCGCGCCCGGCCACTCCTCGCCGGGGAACAGCGCGCCGCGTTCGTAAAAATTGTGAAGCGCGCTTTTTCGCAGCGGCGGAAGATGATGCTGAAATTGTTGAAACAGGATTGGGCGGCGGACAAACTGGCGGGCGCATTTGAAGGATTGAAAATCTCGCCGCAGGAACGCGCCGAGAAATTGAGCATGGAACAATTTGTGGCGCTAACGAAAAATCTTTTTTAACCACGGATGAAACTGATAGAACACAGATCTATGGGTGAAAATATTATACGCGACAAATTGGTTCAGCGCGGCCAAGAATTGTTCAATACTGAAAAGCGCTTTAACGAATATGCAAAAGATCACGATGCCGATCTTCTGCTTAATGACCTAGAATTACGTCCTCACGCTTTCGTCCTGGCTTGCGTGATGGATCGTCAAGTGAAGGCGGAAAAGGCGTGGATTATTCCTTATAGCATTTCGCAGCGAGATCCGAAACTTGCCGGGTTCTCAATGGAAGCACTTCAGCAATTATCACTGCAAGATGTGAACCGTCTTATGTCCCATCCAGAACCACTTCATCGCTTCGTCGAGAAAATGAGTCAGGCTTTTTATTCGGCAATTCAACGTATCAACGGCTCATATGCAGGAGACGCCAGCCGAATTTGGACAGGAAATCCTTCAAGCGCTGAGGTGGTTTACCGTTTTCTTGAATTCGATGGAGTCGGCCCGAAAATTGCAACAATGGCGGCAAGCATTCTTGCGCGTGAGTTCAAGATTCCATTTTCTGATCATTACTCCATAGACATTTCCGCTGACAGGCATATTCGCCACGTTTTTTCTCGCCTCGGACTCTGTTCTTCCGACGCCACGATTGAACAGATAATTTACAAGGCGAGGGCGCTCCATGCCAGTTATCCAGGCATGATGGATTTGCCTTGTTGGGAAATTGGAAGGAATTGGTGCAAGTCCGAAACTCCAAATTGCGGCGCATGTTACATGAATGATTTGTGTCCCAAGATTGGTGTTCCACAGTAAGCACAAGTTTATGAGCGAAGAAATTCTTGACGTCGTCAATGAACGCGTAGTTAGCCAGCCTGGCGTGACCCGCTTCGTTGCGGCAGCTTCGCGGCAAAGATCAGAATTCTTAACCGCGCAATACGACAAATACGCGAAAAGGGATGTTTTGAAATTTGTTCGCGTATTTCGCGTATTTCGCGGTCAAAAATCTTCTTCAAATGACCGGGTTGGAACAGCCAAAGTGGCGTGACGGATTTAATTTGATGTGGCAATCTTGGCCGCATGAACACAGAAATTCTCTACAAGGAGGAAAGCTACAAAATCGTTGGCGCA
>Ga0326728_10014531_pt1 | contig 16697 bp, 12 predicted proteins | sample MB3enrmetagenome_FD_207602 | JGI IMG/M metagenome (GOLD analysis project Ga0326728, IMG submission 207602) | Lab enriched peat soil microbial communities from McLean, Ithaca, NY, United States - MB31MN | ecosystem: Environmental > Terrestrial > Soil > Wetlands > Peat | place: USA: New York...
ACCGGGTTGAGTTTGAGGCGGACGCCGAAGTCGCGGACGCGCTGCTCGGGCTCAATGAAGGTACGGCCTACGTAGTGGTTGCGGATGAGGCCGAGGCGGAAGGGGATGCCGGACTCTTCGGCATATCCGAGCGCCGCGGTTACGCCGGAGTCGGGTACGGGAACGATGAGATCGGCGGGCACGCCGGACTCGCGGGCCAAGTGGCGGCCCATCTGGTCGCGCGACTCCTGAACCCAGCGGCCAAAGATGCGCGAGTCGGGACGGGCAAAGTAGACGTTTTCAAAGACGCAGCTCGACTGCTGGACGCCGGTTGCATATTGCCGGCTGGTGATGCCGTCTTCAGAGATCATAACGAGTTCGCCGGGAGCCACGTCGCGGATGTACTCGGCGCGCAGGAGATCGAAGGCGCAAGTCTCGCTGGCGATGTATGTGATGTCTGGCTCCCCCGGCTTGCGGATGCGGCCGATGGAGAGCGGCCGGAAGCCGCGCGGATCGCGGGCGGCAAAGATGCGATCGCGGGTCATCATGACGATCGAAAATGCCCCATCGATCTGGGAGAGCGAGTCTGCGATGGCGTCGACGAGTGTCGAGGCCTGCGAATGCGCGATAAGCTGGACGATAATTTCGGAATCCGACGTGGTTTGAAAATATGCGCCCTCGGCTTCGAGTTTGGCGCGCAGGTTGCCGAGGTTGACGAGGTTGCCGTTGTGGGCGATGGCGATGAGGCCTTTGGTGGAGTCGACACGGATGGGCTGGGCGTTGAGCAGGGCCGAGTCGCCAGTGGTGGAGTAGCGGGTGTGGCCGATGGCCATGTTGCCGGGCAGTTTCTGGAGCACGTCGTCGGTGAAGATTTCGCTGACCAGGCCCATGCCCTTGATGTTGGAGAGATGCTGTCCGTCGGCGGTGGCGATGCCGGCCGACTCCTGGCCGCGATGCTGGAGGGCGTAGAGGCCAAGATAGGCTTCGCGGGCGGCATCGGGATGGCCGTAGACGGCGATGACGCCGCATTCTTCGCGAAGCTTGTCAGCTTCGCGAGGGATCAGGGAACAGGGATCAGGGATCAGGAATCCATGCGCGCGAAATTCGGCGGTGCGGTCTACCTCGCCTTCCACGCCCTGAAAGAGGAGCCCGCTCATGCGTGGGCCTCGTTGTGGAGGGTGGATTCGAGGGCACTGGACCAGGTCGTGCGCAGGGTCGATAGCTTCTCGGAGATGAGGACGTCGCCGTAGGCTGCGATCTCGATGCGGTCGCCGCCGGTGGCGCCGATGCGGGTGCAGAGGAAGTTGTATTCCTCGGCGAGCTTGGCGATCTTCGTGATGTTTTCGTGAGGCGCGGTGAGTAGGACCGTGGAGGCCGGCTCGGCGAAGAGGCCGAAGAGAGGATGCGCCATGAGCGAGGGATCGAGCTCGACGGTTGCACCGATGGCGAGCGGGAAGGCCGCCTGGGCAAGGGCGACTGCGATGCCGCCGTCGGAGATGTCGAAGGCCGAACTCACGAGTTCGCGATCGGAGAGGCCCTGGAGGATTGTGTGCAGGCCGGCCTCGGCGTCAAGGTCCAAAGCGGGAGGCGTGCCCCATAATCCGCAAAGCACAACTTTGGCAAACTCAGAGGAGCCGAAAGCGGCGAGGTTAGCGGTGGCCTCAGCGTCCGTTGCATCGGCCTCTTCGCGGGCGCGCGGCTTGGGTTCGAGGGCGGGAAGCGGGTATTGACTGATGGGCGGCGCGTTGAGCGGAACCGCGAGCGTGGGATCGGGATTCTCTCCGCGCGGAATTGGGGAGAGGAGCAGGATGGCGTCTTTGGCGCGCTGGAAGTGGGAGGGAACGGCCTTGGTAACGTCTTCGAGGATGCCGACGATGCCGAGGACGGGGGTGGGATAGATGCCTTCGCCGCGGGTTTCGTTGTAGAGCGAGACGTTGCCGCCAGTGATGGGCGTGCCGAGGGCAATGCAGGCTTCTGCGATGCCGTCGATGGCGGCAGAGAGCTGGGCCATGATCTCGGGCTTTTCAGGGTTGCCGAAGTTGAGGCAGTTGGTGGCGGCGACGGGAAGGGCACCGGTAAGAGCTACCTTGCGGGCGGCCACGGCTACGGCGTGCATTGCGCCGAGTTTGGGATCGAGCCAGGCCCAGCGGCTGTTGCCGTCAAGAGCCATGGCGAGTCCGATTTCTCCAACTGGCCCTTCAAGCCCATCGGGCCTACCGGTGCCCTTGATGCGCATGACGCCTGCTTTGCCGCCGGGACCCTGCACGGTGTTGGTCTGCACCATGGAGTCGTACTGCTCATGGACCCAGCGCTTGGAACAGACGTTGGAGCTGGCGAGCAACTGCTTGAGATCAGCGGTGAAGTCGCGGGGAGTGGCTAGCTCTGCCAGCACCGATTCGGGAGGCTCGACGGGAGCTGGAGATTTCCATGTGCCGATGGGACGGTTGTAGAGCGGTGCGTCGTCGGTGAGCGATTGGTTGGGAATGTCTGCGACGAGCACGCCGTGGTGACGGATGCGGAGACGCGGCTCCGGCTTGACGGTTCCGCAGATGACCGCGTCAAGGCCCCACTTCGAAAAGACGCGCAGGACCTCGTCTTCCCTGCCCTTTTCTGCGACGAGCAACATACGCTCCTGGCTTTCGGAGAGCATGATCTCGTAGGCGGTCATGCCGGTCTCGCGCTGGGGAATGAGGTCGAGTTCGACATCGAGGCCGACGCCGCCGCGCGCGCCCATCTCGCAGGTGGAGCAGGTGAGTCCGGCTGCGCCCATATCCTGAATGCCGACGATTGCGCCGGTCTGCATGGCTTCAAGGCAGGCCTCGAGGAGGAGCTTCTCCATGAAGGGGTCGCCGACCTGAACGTTGGGCCGCTTCTGCTCGGAGCCCTCTTTGAACTCTTCCGAGGCCATAGTTGCGCCGTGGATTCCGTCGCGGCCGGTTTTTGCGCCTACATATATGACGGGGTTGCCGGCGCCGGTGGCCTTGCCGTAGAAGATCTCGTCCTTGCGAACGAGGCCGAGGGCGAAGGCGTTGACCAGGGGGTTGCCCGAGTAGCAGGCCTCGAACTTGGTTTCGCCGCCGAGGTTGGGGACTCCGAAACAGTTTCCGTAGCCGGCGATGCCGCTGACCACGCCCTCGACGATGGAGTGGTTCTTGTTGACCAGGTCGAGTTCGGCGCCTTCGCTTTCGCGGATGGGGCCGAAGCGGAGGGAGTCCATGACGGCGAGGGGACGCGCGCCCATGGTGAAGATGTCGCGGAGAATGCCGCCGACGCCGGTGGCCGCGCCCTGGAAGGGCTCGATGTAGCTGGGGTGGTTGTGCGACTCGATCTTGAAGGCACAGGCCCATCCGTCGCCGACGTCGATGATGCCGGCATTTTCGCCGGGGCCCTGGACCACGCGGTCGCTTTTGGTGGGCAGGCGCTTGAGGTGCACGCGGCTGGACTTGTAGGAGCAATGCTCGCTCCACATGACGCTGTAGATGCCCAGTTCGGTGAGCGAGGGCGTGCGGCCCAGTGCGGCGAGAATACGCTGGTACTCGTCCGGAGTGATGCTGTGCTGGGCGAGCAACTGCGGTGTCCTTACGACTGGCTCAGGTTGTGCTGCGGAAGAAACAGTTTTCATCGCGATGCTTCTATTGTCGCATGGAGGAAGGTGCGCGGATAGGAAGGCGGGGACAGTTCAAAATGGCAAGCGAGGCTGCTGCTGCCCATCTCTCAACGGGATGGAATAGAATGAAAACAATGCCGAGCCGGGATGGCGGAACTGGCAGACGCAGCAGACTCAAAATCTGCCGGCCCTTGTGGTCATGGGGGTTCGACCCCCCCTCCCGGCACCAAATAAGTATTTGATTGTCAATATTTTACTATGAATTGCACCCAAAACGGTGCATATTGCGTGTGCTGCTCAATCGGGCGGAGATCACTCACACGCCAGCGCTCTTAAGAGTAACGTCTGGTTAGCCGACTATTAGTCCAAGTGGAAAGTCGCCCATGATTACATTAGTCGACGACAATCCTCTCAGAAACGCGGCTCTTGGGGTTCGCTTGCTCGCGCCGTTTCAAAAGCTCTCCGAAAATCGCCTCCACACACAACAGAGAACGAACGACCGGACCACATCAATTTTGCCGTTCCAAAACGTAAAGCTTAAGAAACTGTGACACAAGGCCGATCACCGAATGAGCTGGTAGAGTCCAGAGTTTCTCGCACTTTCTTTCTTCGTTAGCATGTTGGAAGGTTGTTGGATTTTGGTTGTTTTGCTCCTGGCCCCCATGGGGGCCAGGAGCAAAGCGGTCAGGCGATGATTGTTACAGTGCTGCCCGACTCTACCGACAAATACCTGAGCGAGCGATTCTGGAGGAAGTATGACGACGCTGTATCTGAGCCGAGATGTCTACAAAGAGATTCGCGCACATGGCGAGAGCACCTATCCGCATGAGTGCTGCGGTGCGCTGCTGGGCACACGGGCTGAGAGCGGCTGGCACGTAGCGGCCTCCGTTGCCGCGGGCAACGCCAGCACCGACTCGGCCCACAACCGCTACCGGATCTCGCCGCTTGAGCTGATGAAGATTGAGCGTGCCGCGCGCGAACAAGGGCTCGACATAGCCGGGTTCTATCACTCGCATCCCGATCATCCCGCGCAATGGTCAGAGACCGATTTCAACGAAGCCCACTGGCTGGGCTGCTCCTACGTGATCACCGCCATAGAGAATGGCCACGCCACACTCACCAACTCCTTCGCGCTGATCGGAGCAAGCGAGGAGACCAAGCGCTTCGAACCGGAGCCCATCGACCTTTCAGACTAAACACGAATCCGCGCGCCCTATGCGCACATCTCAAAAGCAGGAAAGAAATTTGAAATCCATGAAGATCTTCATTCCTACGCCGCCGCGGCCCTTTGCAGGCGGCCTTGATACTGTCGAGGCGACCGCCGCGACGGTTGCCGGCGCGCTCACTGCGCTCACTGCCGCTCACGCCGATCTGCGCAAACACCTCTTCACGCCTGAGGAAAAGTTGCGCGCCTTCGTGAATCCTTACCTGAGCTACGAAGACGTGCGCTACCTGCCCGAAGAGGAAGCGACCGCGGTCACGGAGAAAGACACACTCACCGTCATTCCCTCAATTGCAGGCGGATTGGCGTAGTTCAGCGCGACATATACTGGGAACAGAACTCGAGGCAACAGACCATGGCAATTGGAATTGCCCCGGCAGCACTACCGGAGCTGACAACAAACGAACTGGCGCGCTACTCGCGCCACATCATACTGCCCGAAGTCGGCACCGAAGGCCAGCGCCGACTCAAGGCCGCGCGTGTGCTCTGCGTGGGCACGGGAGGACTCGGAGCCCCGCTCGCCTTCTATCTGGCCGCGGCCGGCATCGGCACACTGGGACTCGTTGACTTCGACGTGGTAGACGAGAGCAACCTGCAACGCCAGATCATTCATTCGACAGCAGACGTGGGCCGCAAGAAAATCGACTCGGCCGCGGATAAACTGCTGGCGCTGAACCCGGCGCTCAACCTCGTCAAGCACCATACGATCCTCACCAGCGCGAACGCCCTCGACATCCTGAAAGACTACGACATCGTCGCCGACGGGACGGATAACTTCCCCACGCGCTACCTGGTCAACGACGCCTGCGTACTGCTGGGCAAGCCCAACGCCTACGGATCGATCTTCCGGTTTGAAGGCCAGGCAAGTGTATTCGCCACCGAGCAAGGCCCTTGCTACCGCTGCCTCTACCCCGAACCGCCGCCGCCGGGCCTTGTGCCTAGCTGCGCAGAGGGCGGTGTGCTCGGCATTTTGCCCGGCTTGGTCGGCATCATCCAGGCTACCGAGGTCATCAAGCTCATCCTCGGCAAGGGCGAAACGCTCGCTGGGCGACTGTTGCTCGTCGACTCGCTCAACATGCGCTTCCGCGAGTTGAAGCTGCGCAAGAGTCCCGAGTGCCCGGTCTGCGGACCCAACCGCACCATTACAACGCTGATCGACTATCAACAATTCTGCGGACTCACGCCGGAGCCCGCGCAGCCAGCCGCAGAGAAGAACGGCATCCCGCAGATCTCGGTGAGAGAACTCAAGCAGCGCATCGACGCCGGCGAGAGCCTCCAGATCATCGACGTGCGCGAACCCTTCGAATACGACATCGCCAACATCGGCGCCAAACTCATCCCGCAGAACGATGTGCCTAACAGACTGATCGAAATCGACCGCGAATGCGAGGTCATCGTGCATTGCAAGGCCGGCGGACGCAGCCAAAAGATCGCTGAGTATCTCAAGCAGGCAGGCTACCCGCGCGTTGTAAATGTCGCAGGCGGCATCCTGGCCTGGGCCGATCAGATCGATTCCGCGATGAAGAAGTACTAACCAGCCAGCAAGAGAACAGGGCCCTGAAGGAACGATCCCTCACGGTCTTGTTGTTATAGGCCGCTTCGGAATCAGGCTCGTCGCGCGCCCGCCGCAGTCTCCACCGGGGAGCGCAGCGAGTTGACCGATTCCTGCTCGCGGATGCAGAGAACCTAGATCAGCTTGTCGTCGACTACCCGGTTGCGGCGGAAGATGCCGGACTCAAGTGGATTCCAGTCCAACAGACAAACCGTCCAGCGCCGCGTAATGGCTCCGTAGATGGGAGCACTCTTAGTTAAGTTAGCAAGATTTTCAAGAAGCCATCTCATAAATGCCTGAGCAGCATGAGCGGGCAGGCAAGTTGGACGAAGCCGAGGAAATTCTCGATTCGGTATTCCCATCGAGTGACCAGTCGGCGGTAGTTCTGCATCCAGGCAAAGTGCCGTTCCACTTTCCAACGACGGCGGTATCGACGAAGGGAACGCCCGTCCTGGGTCTTGCTTTTGCGGTTGACACGGATGGGCGAGATCATCTCGACACCATATCCACTCATCTGCTCGTCCAGCGCGTCCGAGTCCTAAGCCTTGTCGCCGATCAGGCTTTCCGGCAGCTTGTCGAGGAAACAGCCGGCCAGAACAGCTTCCACAAGCCGGCACTCGGCTTGTGAAGCGCTATCGACAGATACGGCGAGAGGGAGACCGTCACCAGAGGCGATAGCAACGATCTTGGTGCCCTTGCCCCGCTTGGTTGGGCCAACTGCGAGGCCCCCTTTTTGGCGCTCGCAAAGGTTGCATCCGCGAACGCTTCGTCCAAGCGCAGTTTGCCCCGCGCATGCAGTTGCTTGGCCAATAACCGCAGCGCCCCAACCAGTCTGCCCTCTTCAACCCACCGCTGAAAGCGCCGGTGGCAGGTCTGGTAAGGCGGGTACTTGGCCGGCATCTCAGACCACTGCGCACCACTGCCAAGAATCCAGAGAACACCGTTCAGAACAGCCCGCGTGTCGTGCCAAGGACGGCCGCGACGATCCTCACGCCGTGCCGGGCGTAGGATCGGTTCCACCAATTTCCACTGTTCGTCTGAAAGTTCCGAACGAGCGGTCATTGCTGTCCGCGGAGACGCCTTGAGCAACTCCAGTTTCGCGGAATCAAGTTCACAAAATGTTTATGAGATGGGTTCTAATCTCACAGCGCTCCCAAAACGGTTGCTTTCGACTCATCGCGCCCCCGCCCTTTCTTTCGGCATCCATATCTGGCCGTGGTTCATTCTGCACTTCTGCCGATACGTTACACAAACGACTGGAACGATGCCAACTTCCGCCATGCCCATGGCAGTACGTCCACTGAATTTCCACTTAGGCGCAGCATGAACACATTGTCAACGCGGTTCAGAGATGCAACCAGATTCCATAACGCGGATGTCCGCAGGAAATGATTCTTGACCGTCGGGCATTAGCGAGTATTCTGTCGGTACCGCAGTTTCCCTGCGAGGCTGTCAAATGAGACTCTCCCTGCTGCTTCCCGCGCTGATCGCAGTCGCTCTTGCCTCAAGTTTGACGCAGTCACAGACATGTACCGCGGGGCAGGCGACGAAGCGCGCGCTTCTGATCGGCATCAATCTCTACGAGCCTGCCGGTACAAAGGCTCAACATCCAGCGGGATGCCAGGGCGGCAGGTGCGACCTTCCGACGTTTTCGAATCTTCAAGGCCCGGTCAACGATGTTGAAGCGATACGGGATCTGTTGAACAGCCCGAAGTTCGGCTTTGAAGCAAAGAACGTTACGGTTCTAACCAATCCGGATTTGCCCGCTTCAGCGCTAGGCTTTGACAGAGTCCCTGCCTCACAGACCACCCATGATGGAATACTCGCTGCAATGCGGAAGTATCTTGTAGACCTGCCATGCAGGGGAGATACGGTTGTCTTTTATTACGCCGGGCATGGATCGCTGCGCGTCAATAGCAAGGGAACGAAGTATCCGACGCTACTCAACGGCAAGACGGTACATCTCGACACCACATTGGTTGCCTCCGACGCCTGGACGGGCAACTACGATATCCGGGACCACGAACTGGCCGGCGTGGTCGGCGAAGCGCTCGACAAGGGCATCCACGTGGTTGTGCTGCTCGACAGTTGCCACAGCGGATCGGCCGCGCGCGGGATCGAGGTGGGCAAGTCGCTGATGGAGCGCTCGCTCGGCTACGACCCGCGCGATATTGCCGCCGATCCTTCTATCAAAGATCCCGAATCTCCTGCCGTTGCCATCACTGCGCGCGCACAGAATCCGGCTATCGTCTTTGCGGCAGCCCAGCAGAATCAGACCGCCAAGGAGAAGCTCTTCGGCGCGGAATCGGCGGCAGGCGAGGTCCACGGCGCCTTTACCGTGGCGCTCATCCAGACACTGCGCAGCCTGCCCGCCGACGCTCCGGCGAGCGCCGTGCTCAGCCGCGTGCGCGCTCTCTTACAGTCAGAGAGCGTTAGCGATCAGGACCCGGCTCTCGACACCACCGCCGAGCGCATGAAGCTGCCGCTCTTCAGCGGCGCGGCAACCGGCGCTTCCGGCCTGAGCGCCACGGTTCTTAGCGTGGATAGCGACCAGGGCGAAGTCCTGCTGGACGATGGCCAACTGAATGGAATCCGCGAGGGGAGCGAGTTTGTCTCCGAGAACCCCGATGCCAAGGGCCGGCCCATTCGTCTCCGCGTGGAGAGCCTGGTGGGCCTGAGCGAATCGCGCGCCAAAGTTGTCTTCCCTGCCGGCGCCTCAGTTGCTGCCGGCGACTTCTTTAAAATCAGCAAGTGGGTGCCGCAGCCTGTCGACGTGCTCAAGGTGTGGAGCTGGCCGGTGACCCTGAGCCTCAACGAACTGCGCCGGACCGTTGCCGCCGTCAAGGCTTCAGGCGTTACAGTCGTCGCCGATCCGGTCGACGAGTCCTGGACCGATATGCTGGCGTGGAACGGCACTGCGTGGGAACTGCGCCATGCGGTTGCCCCCGTGCCTGGCAAGGCTGCCCCGCCGTCCGTCTCTCTTGGCCCGTCACTCACGGCCGAGGCTCTCCGCAGTGCTCTGAAGCCCGGAGCGCTGCTGTGGGTGAATCTCCCGGTGACCACGGAGCTGGCCCAAAAGCTGGCTCTCCACGTCCCCGACAGCCTGGTTGCTGAAGCCGCCGATGCCTCCGAGGCCCACTACCTGCTGGTTGGTTCAATCGGCGAAGATGGGCCGCAATACGGCTGGTACCACAAGACCGAATACGACCTCGGGCCTCCGGCCGCCATCGCCACCGACCACAGTCCCGGCTGCTCGCCTACCTCGCCCTTTCCTGTGAGCAGCGACTGGGTACCGTTCTCCGATGCTGACGATCTCGAAGCTGCCTCCGCCAAACTCAACGAGTACGTCGGCCGCCTGGCCAAGATCCGCGGCTGGCTCAGCATCGCCGACACACTCTCAGGGGAAAGCAGTGGAGGCTTTTACGAGCTCGGGTTCCGCCGTGAGAAGGAAGAGAACCTGCTCTCGCTGGAAAATCCGGTGCGCCAGGGCGACCGGCTGCGCATGTGGCTCCACTCCGAGGACCGCGTGGCTGAACCGCGCTGGGTCTACGTGCTCGACATCGACTGCCACGGCAAAGGCACACTGCTCTACCCAACTAACGGCGGCGACAACCGGTTTCCCGACGAGCATCTGGGCAGCCCGCGCGAATTCGAGCTGCCCGGAGCTCCCACGCTGCGCATCGGCGCGCCCTACGGCGCGGATACGGTGCTGTTCATCTCTACGCAAACCCAGCTTCCCGATCCCTACGCGCTCAACTTTGAGGGAGTGGGCCAGCGGGGCGGAGCAGCCAGGGGCGTACCCAACCCGTTGCAGCAGTTGTTGACCTCAACCAGCGGCGGCACACGTGGACCAATTCCGGAGATGCCCAGCGATTGGCAGATCGACTCCTTTCTGTTGAAGAGCACGCCCGCGCGGCGCAGTGGAAAATGATGGCGAGGAGCGTGCGAATTAGCCTCAGTTCTCTATAGCTGCTTCAGCGATTCCTGGTACCTGAAGGATCTTGAAACGACATTTCGAAACGAAAGGAAGAACCCATGACCGTCACCCGTCGCAAGTTGCTGGGCAGCGCTGGAGCCCTCAGCTTACTGGCCCCGTTTCTGACGCCTGAGCTGCTTCGCGCTCTCGATGAACCGCAAGCCGCCGCGTCCGACTCCACCGACAATCTTCCCCACGACTCGCCGGCCTTCTGGAACGGATTCTTCAGCGCCGTGAATCCCGCCAGCCCCGATTACGGAAAAAAATCAGCCGCCCGCGGCGCCGGCAATCTGGCTGACTCCGGCCTTGAGACGCAGTACCTGCACTACAACTCCGATGCCAAGCAGATGCGCTACGCCACCGCCATCGACCGCAAGGAACTTGCCGACCACGATGGGGACATGGCCGTTAGCCTCATGTTGAACCAGTACCGGCCGGCGCGCGGCGACGCGCAGCATCCCAACGCCTCGCAACTGCGCGTGGATGTTACCCAGAACAAGCCCTTCATGAATTTGCTCGCGCCACTCGCGTGGTCGGCCATGGCCTCCATCGTTCCCGACAGGGCCGGCCAACTGCCCACGCTCGACAAGCTCGGCTTCAAGTCCGACCAGGTCACCAAGGCGTCCAGCCACATCCTGCTCACCGGCGGCAGCGGCATGATGGCTGTCAATATCTCCCGTGCTCCCCGCGACTCCCGTTTCCTCAAGATCCTGCAGGTCATGATTACCGGCGCCAAGATGGCTGCGCCTTTTATTGCCCTTCCCGCCGTCAGCGTTCCCGCCATGGCCACCTTCTCCGAGGCATTCAGCTACTGGGAAGACCGCACCGAGTTTCTACTGAACGGAAACCTCGTGAACGTGGCCACGACGCAGCAGGCCATGGACGATAAGGAGCTTCATCCGCCCCTGATCGGCTTGGTGAAGGGCGACTATCTGGTCGTCGCCAAGAAGGACACCGACACGCTCGACCCAATGCTGGACAAGTTGCGCCTTTTCCAGGGCTATCTGGTGCATCAGGACACCAACCTGAATCAGCAGATTGAGCACGTCCTCGCCGACGAACGAATCCCCAGCGTCACCTACGCGACTGTGAGCATTGACGTGAAGCCAATTGCAGCAAGCCTGGCTGGCGGCACGCAGGCGGCAGACCAGAGCGCGAACCCGGCGTCCAGTGCGCCTCCTGCTAAATCGTCATCCGCAGGCAAAGGCAAGGGTTCAACGACGAAGTAGTGGCCGGCCATCTGCCGGCTTCGTTTGCGGAACGAAATCGCGTCCCGCCGCACCCAGAGCATCTTTCGGAGGTGGAGCGCGGCTCGCTCGACCAGGCGAACAACCTTGGAAGCAAAACCACGATAGGCGTCAACCGGCATCTCAGCCAGTTGACGCCCATCGCGTTCGATAGATGGGAAACAAGCGCGACCCTTCGGGCGCGCTTAGCCGAGATACTTCTCGTACCACCGGAAGATGTTCTTCCATCCGTCCATGGCGGCTACCGGCCGGTAGCTGGCCTGGTCGGTGGCGAAGATCGAGTGACCGGCGTTGTCGTAGATGTGGACCTCATGGACCTTGTTGAGCCGGGTAAGCTCAGCGTCGATCCGGGCGATGTGCGCGGGGGAGGGCCGCTGGTCGTCTCTGCCGGAGATGGTCATGATCGGGCAGCTCATGTCCTTTGACAGATCCAGCGGATCTACCGGCGTGGCTGGCGTCAGCGCCGCACTACCAGCCGCCACGCCGCCGGGATAGCACGCCACAGCGGCGTCGATGCCTTTGAGTGTGCAGGCGGCCAGATAGACCTGACGGCCACCGGAGCAGTATCCAATGATGCCGACCTTGCCGTTGAGGTCGTGCATGGCGCGCAGATGCTTGATAGCGCCTTCGAGGTCTCCCATCGCGCTGGCGTCGGTGAGCCCGCCGGCCTCGCGCATCGCCGCCGCGTTTCCCTCTGACGTTGCCTTGCCGCCGCGGAAGTGCAGGTTCGGACAGATGGCGTTGTAGCCGTGCTGGGCAAACTTGCGGGTGATCTCAATGGTCGCCTCATCCCACCCGGGCATGTGATGGACAACCACAACGCCGGGATACTTGCCCGGCGCGGTGGGCCGCGCCATGTAGGCGTCGATCGAGTCGCCCTTGTAGCCGCGCATCTTCAGGGTCTCGCCCTCGATGGCGCTGTAGAAAACCCTGCCAGCGGGGACGGATGCCGCCGGTGGCAACGGTGGAGGTCCCTGTTGCGCCGCTGCCGCGGCCTGCTGCGCCTGTAATGGAAGCGCCGAGCCCATGGCCAGCGCCCCAGCCACTCCGGAAGCAGCACCTGCGATGAAACTTCTGCGATTCATCGCCTTTTGAATTGCATTGTTAGGATTCATAATGGCTTCCCCCTTCCAACCACAAACCAGATTAGTACGTTCCGCCTATTTCGTCATGCAACATTTTTTGAATTTGCGGCCGCTGCCGCAGGGGCAGGGATCGTTGCGCCCGGCCATTGCCAGTGACTTCGCCTTCTCGGCCCGAAGTTCGTCCATCAACTGTTCGGGCTGCTTGCCGGCCCACGCCAGTTGGGCCATTCTCTGGGTATAGGGCCGGGAGTGGTTAAAGAAGCGGCGGTAGCCTTCGCAAAGGTAGTTCAGGCCGGGCTCACCGTCGGGTGTTGGGATTATGCGGTCCTTTGGGCAGCCGCCGTTGCACATATCGAGAACCTCGCAGCCGCGGCAGTAGCGCGGCAGCGTCTCCTGCTTGGAGCGCCCGAAGGCCTCCTGTGCTGGGCTGTCGATCATCTCCCCGAGCGGCGTAGTGAGAATGTTGCCCAGCCGGTGCTCGGGCGTAACGAAGTGGTCGCACTGGTAAAAGTCGCCGTTATGCTCGATGACCGGCACGTCACCGCAGGTAGGGCGGAAGATGCACAGGGAGTGGCGCAGTCCGTAGGCCGGGCGGGCAGCCTCTTCGAAAATTTGTACTATCATCCGGCCCATATCGTGCCGGACCCACTCATCGTATATAGCGCACAGGAATTCTCCGAAGGCGGCAGCGGGAACGCTGCGCTCGCCTATGTCGCCCGACGAACCCGGCTGCATCTCCACCAGCGGAATGAAGCTCAGGTACTGCGCCCCGATCTCCTTGAAGAAGCGATACACATCGAGGGGGTGCTTCACGTTCTGGGCGTGAACTACGCAGAGAAGATCGACCGGGATTCCGTGACGGCGCAGCATCCGATAGCTCTGCATGACCTGGCGATGGGTTGGGCTTTGGCCCTTGGTGACGCGGTAGGCATCATGCAGATGGGCAGGGCCATCCACACTCAACCCGACGCCGAACTTCTGGGCCGCGAAGAACTCGCACCACTCTTCGTTGAGCAGTACGCCGTTGGTCTGGATGCTGTTGGCGACGCGCTTGCCGGCAGGGCAGTGCTTCTGTTCGAGTTCCACGATCCGCCGGAAGTAGTCGAGGCCAAGCAGCGTTGCCTCGCCGCCGTGCCATGAGAATAGAATCTCTTCGCCCGGCGAGATGGCAATCTGCTGAACGATGTAGGCCTCAAGCACATCTTCCGACATCCGGAAGGAGTTTGAGCCGGGGTAGAGCAGTTCCTTCTTCAGATAGTAGCAGTAGGCGCAGTCCAGATTGCACACCGCGCCGATGGGCTTGGCGAAAATCTGAAACTCGCGCGAAACCTTAGCCATGCGTCTACTTCCCCGGCGTGTACGGCGTCTTGTTCACGTGCTCGAAGAGCCAGTTGCGCACCACGGCGTTCGAGTAAGTCGCATCCCAGCTCCAGTGCTGGTTGATCAGAAGCGTGCCGGGGATGTAAATCGTGATGAGGTGGACGGCGTTCTCAGCCCTGGCTCGCGCCAACTGGGCCTCCGCCATCCTGCTGGCCTTTTCGCCACGCAGCAATCCGTTCCACATCCACTCGCCGTCCTTGCCGTATCCGATATCGATATGGAAGCCGTTTTGGTTGGCCCACTCCGCGGTGTCGCGGAGCCGTTCTCCCTTATAGCGCTTGTCGGAGGGTCCAAGCGCTCCCAGCCCCGTGGGATCCATCAAGCCGGCGAAGAACCATCCGGGGAGAATCTTCAGCATCTCCGCGAACTTCTCGCGGGAGACCTTCTCATCCTTGTAGGCGGAGTCGGTGTCGTAGGAAGTGCTGATCTGGGCGGCAAATAGTCCGGGGTTGGCCTGAATCGTGCTCCACATGGGTGTGCTGCCGCCGGCAAGAGACACAGCATAGATGCGCGAAGCGTCTACGTTGTACTCGGCGAGAATCTTCTCAACCACTTTCACAAGGTTCTGCTGCATCTCGCTGTCAGAGAAGTTCACCGAGTTCCACTTCGGATCTGCCGCGCCGCCCACCGTCACCACAAAGGCCGGATGCGCGGCCTGCGAATCCTCGTCGCTCCAGTAGAGTGCGTCGTGATGTGAGAACAGCGCGCCGCGATATTTTCCGGTCCAGTCCACATAGTTGAAGTCGCCCGATGGATAGTGGACCACCAGCGGAAGATCCTTCAGCCCGGCTTTCTTCGCCTCATATCCCCTGGGAATGTACAGGTGGTAGTTGAGCGTGTGGCCGGTGGCTTCGTTTTTGAACGTGAAGGTCGTGTAGTCGTCGATCCCCACCGCGATCTCGCCTTTGGTACTCACGGTGACCGGCTCGATCACCTTGCCCGTACGGGTGGTGATCGGATCGGTCTGACTGAGTACGTATCCAGGCAGTCGCGGTCTCGTCTTGGTTGCAGGATTGAACGTCACCTGGCTGCGGTAGGTGTTGGCGTCCATGTTCTGAATACCGAGGTTCAGGAACACGTATCTGCCGTAGACTGCCACATCGTCCTTCTTGCCGCTGTTGTTGACGTAGTAGCTCGAGATCGCGCGGTCGGCAAACAAGTGAAACTTGACGAGGCTAGAATCGGTGGTCTGCGTTGGCATCCGCGACGTAAGTTCGGCGGCGGGGATTTCTTCGCTGTACTCGATGCGCACCGCAGTCACGGTCTCGCCCCAGGGGAGAACCTCGGTGACCAGGCTCGCCTCTTTGAGGGAGGGCCCGGGCGCATCCACGGCAAAGGCCGCACAGGAAAAGACTGCCGCAAATGCTGTAAACAACACGCTGATAATCGGCTTGCTCACTGGACTGCCCCCATAGGTCCTGCTTCGATGAGCCGAAACCCCCGGCTCGAGGATCATCGACGATTGTATATTGAGCCGCCATCCCTGGAGGAGTTACGCCCGCCGCCACCATTCCGAACGCACTTCTTCGCCGAAAACCACATCGGTGGCAAGCCCCGGAGTGGGCGACCAGAGCTTGAGGCCGGGTTCGGACCAGATTCTTTCAATAGGCTCTCGCCAGTGGTGTAGCGCCAGGTCGAAAAGGCCCCAGTGAATCGGCATAAGCAGCCCCTTTCCACCCATTGCGCGAAAGCTGCGCAACGCGCCCTCTGGTCCGAGGTGCAGATCGGACCACAGCGGATTCCATGCGCCGATCTCAAGCATGGTCAAATCGAAAGGCCCGAAGCGCTCACCGATCTCGCGGAAACCGGGCCACTCGCCGGAGTCTGCGCCGTAGTAGACCCGATGTTCGGAGCCGCTCAATGAGAAGGAAGACCACAGCGTCTCGAAGCGGTTGAAGAGGCTGCGGCCGGAGAAATGCCTCGCCGGGAGCGCGGTGACCGTCACCGCGCCAACTTGCGCGCTGTCCCTCCAGTTCAGCTCAGCGCACCGCGAAGCGTCGACGCCGAGCGGCCGCAACAGCCGCTCAAGTCCGAGTGGAACGATCCATCTGGCACTACCGATCACAGCCAGCTTTGCCAGGGCGCGAACCGTTTCCGCGCCGAGGTGATCGTAGTGATCGTGCGAGATGATGACGGCGTCGATCGGAGGAAGATCGCTCAGCTTAAGCGGCGCAGGAAAGAAGCGCCGGGGGCCTATCCATTTTGTGGGCGCGGCGCGCTCGTCCCACACAGGATCGATCAGGAAGCGCACACCATCGATCTCGACCAGAGAGGTGGAGTGTCCCATCCACGTGATCCGCAGACCAGACGGTGGAGTTGTCGCGTAGATAGCGGGGTCGGCTGAAAAGGGGCCAGGCTGCCGCAGCGGCGAGCGGGACCGCGCTCCCAGAAAGAAGCGCGGCCCTACCTTAAAAATGATGGAGATTCCATCAGTCTTTGTCGGAACCGGATTGAGATACCGGCGTCCGCCGCGGAGGGCGGGAGCAAGCAGCGGAGTTGCCGGGCACATTGGAACGGAAGAAGACTCAGCCATAGATGTCGTTACGAACTCACATGCAGAAGGCTCATCGGCTGGAATCTTTTCCATTGGGCAGAGGCGGGAGGTCCATTACGCGACCGTTCCTGCCAGATACGGGTTGACCTGCACTT
>Ga0326728_10014532_pt1 | contig 16696 bp, 12 predicted proteins | sample MB3enrmetagenome_FD_207602 | JGI IMG/M metagenome (GOLD analysis project Ga0326728, IMG submission 207602) | Lab enriched peat soil microbial communities from McLean, Ithaca, NY, United States - MB31MN | ecosystem: Environmental > Terrestrial > Soil > Wetlands > Peat | place: USA: New York...
CCGGTTCCGCAACTTCGATGCAATTTCCGCTTTTTAACATGGCTCTGATCGCCAACGCCAAGGGTGAAAAAGGAAACAATAAAACGGACTTCGTTCTCAACGTCTTACGAACGACCGCTCCAAGCGACCAGTTCGTTTTTTCACTCCCCATCCTTTCACTGGATTGAAGGGAGTTCACTTGAATTTGCCTGTCTGACAATCCCTCACACAGACTATAATATCGAATAATATTCACCTACAATTGTCAAGACTTTTTTTGGACTTTTTCTGAAAATATTTTCCACACCGAATTTTCCCGGGGAAGGAAAATCACAAGTCCCTGTCAAGTGTAAATTTAGGGGCATTTTTACCGGGCGGAGACGGGGTGATCTTCTCCGTTTCTGTCCTGTTGCAGGCGCAATCTTTGGTGATTGTCCCTCGAAGGAGGCTGCCCTATGATGAGCCATAACAATTTCCGTAAGATCAGGGGAGGTTAGGGACTAATCTTAAGCCGACCTAATTCTTATCCTCCTAAGAATTTAGGTCTATTCTTTTTGCGAAGCTGATTGAAAAACCATGCTGACTCGACCTTGAGACAGTTGAGCATAGAGATCGCTGAATGCCGTTCGCTCCGTGCTATCCCGGAAACGACACTACTTCGGATGTTCGAAAGGTTTCACTTGCATCTTCGACTTGGAAACCGTATGGTTTAAAAGGTTTCCTCAAACAGATTCTGCAAATGGAAGTTGGAAAAGTCCGCGAATTCCCAATCGAACGGCGAAAAGCAGCAAAGATTCTCACGTGGTCCGGCTTCTTTTGAAATGAATTCGTTACTCAGGACATTAGCGTGCAAGAAACTAAAGCTAGAATTCTTCAAGCCGCAGAAGAACTAATATTCGAAAAAGGTGTTGCCCGGACCACAATAGCTCAGATTGCAAGAAAAGCTGAGGTCTCTGACTCCCTTGCCTATCAATATTTCAAAGACAAGGAAGATCTGGTCTTCGCCGTAGCCTACCGCAGGCTTGAGGATACCTGGAACGACCTTCAGGAGCAACTTCAGGGAATTATCGACCCTCGGTCTCAGCTTGGAAAGGTCATATGGATCCTGCTAAAGTACAATGACCGCCACCCTAATTACGTCCGAAACCTAATGTTCGAATACCGCTCCAACAAGGATTTTTATAAAACTCTTGCTTACGAGTTCATTCAAAAACACTCCCGGCTCACCCTTCAGATACTTAACCAGGGTGTTGAACAGGGAACGTTTCGACGTGACGTTGATATGAGGCTGGTTCGCACAATCATACACGGCACTCTCGATTTTGAGGCGGTCGATTGCGCCATCACGAAGGATATTGAAGAGGGCAGCAACGACTGGCAGGACTTCATGTCGCTCATTCTGCCCATGATTGAACAAAAAGCGCAGGATGTGGATTTCGGCAAACGGGAGCGGATTCTGTCTTACGCTGAGGAGGTATTTGCAGAACGCGGGTTTGCCAAGTCCAAGCTGGCTGACATCGTCGCTAAAATGGGGATCGCCGAAAGTTCCATTTATGATTTTTTTGCGAGCAAGGATGATCTGCTGATGTCGATAACGGAAATGAGATTGGAAGAGCATATGAAGTTGCTCCCCGAGAGCTTTAATATCAATACGCCTCTTAGAAAATTTCGAAGATTCATTCAATATCACTTCGACCTCTATATGCAGAACCGCAATTTTCTTAAAGTTTTTGTCATGGAAAACCTGCTAAGCCATAGATTCTACGCCTCAAAAGCCTTCGACACGTTCAAGGAATACATGAAGGTCTTCGAGGATATTATCGAAGAAGGCAAATGCGACGGCACATTTCGTCAAGACGTGAATACCCGCTTGTTCAAGAATATGTTTCTCGGGGCTTTTACCCACATGGCTCTTCGCTGGATCATATTTGAAGAAAGGCACTTTGACAAGATGAGGGAAGTCAGCCGTTTAGTGGATATGCTTAGTGCTTCCGTGACAGTCCGGGAATCAGGTGAGTAAACACAAGATGGCCTGATCCGTTAAAACGGCCTTTTCCCTTCCCCATTCATCCTGCACATTGCCGGCGAGGCCCAACTCCAATTTAGCCCTTTGTCAAGGATACCGGTTGATGTAAAATCCCGGCTAGCGATTGTCAGGCTTATTTCCAAGCCTTTTAACAGCCCTTATGGCAACATCCGCCCCGGCTGCAATCCATCGTTCGGGATTGCAGGGCTCGTCATGGGACACGGACTGCGGAGCTGGGAGCAGGTAAGTCTAACCGCGGAATAGATACATGCGACGAGTCAGCGAGGATAGATCGCTCTTTTGCAAAAAGCCCATGAGGGATCTCCTGCTGGAAAGCTCGGACGAACGAAGGCACATGAGGAAGGTGCTTGGTCCGTGGAATCTCGTCACCCTGGGCATCGGGGGTATCATCGGAGCCGGGATTTTCGTTATTACGGGACAAGCTGCGGCACAGTACGCAGGTCCTGCTATTTCTATCTCTTTTCTCATATCCGGGATGGCCTGCGGGTTGGCCGCACTCTGCTATGCCGAGCTTGCATCCCTCATCCCTCTCGCGGGAAGCGCTTACACCTATGCCTATGCGACGCTGGGAGAGCTGATTGCCTGGATTATCGGATGGGACTTGATCCTCGAGTATCTTTTTGCGGCCGCGACTGTGGCAGGAGGATGGTCAGGCTATGTAATAAGTTTCCTTGCCGACATGGGTATAGCAGTTCCATCCGCTCTGGCGGAAGCACCATTGAGACACACGATGGTCGGCGGCTGGCAACCAACGGGCGCAGTCTTGAATCTCCCGGCCGTGCTCATAGCCCTGGTGCTCACGATTCTGCTGGTGTTCGGCGTTAGAGGATCGGCTCGTTTAAATAACGCGATCGTTTTTGTGAAGGTTGCTGTAATCATGCTCTTCATTTGCTTCGGGGCGTTCTATATAAGACACGATAACTGGACGCCGTTCATTCCAAAAAACACAGGGATTTTCGGGCAGTATGGATTCAGCGGAATTTTTCGTGGGGCGGCGGTTGTATTTTTCGCCTACCTCGGCTTTGATGCAGTAACCACGGCAGCACAGGAATGCCGAAACCCTCAAAAGGACATGCCTAAAGGTGTGCTCGGCTCCCTGGTCGTTTGCACCCTGCTTTACGTGCTTGTAGCGGTCGTGCTGACGGGGATGGTGAAATATCAACTGTTGCTTGTCCCGGACCCCATTGCATTCGGGGTTGATGCAGCAGGCGCGGGTCTCCTTTGGCTGAGGCCCCTTATAAAAGTAGGCGCCATAGCCGGTCTTAGTTCAGTTATTCTCGTAGTGCTCTTCGGGCAATCCCGGATTCTATATACTATGGCTGTCGACGGGCTTCTGCCTGCACAACTGGCCGCTGTGCACTCAAAGTACAGAACTCCTCATGTCTCAACCATCCTTACAGGCCTAGCGGCGGCAATCCTGGCCGCCGGTCTTCCCATATCGGTCCTTGGAGAAATGGTTTCGGTCGGAACTCTTTTTGCCTTTGTTATCGTTTGCCTTGGAGTTCTTGTGCTGCGCCGCACCGATCCGCTCCTTCCCAGACCCTTCAAAGTGCCCGGAGGCCCTGTTGTGCCGATTCTTGGCGCGTCAATATCCATGATTCAAATGGGTTTCCTCCCCATGATAACCCTGCTGCGACTGGTAGTATGGATGGCTATAGGCCTGGGAGTTTACTTTTCATTCGGATTCCGGCACAGCGCCACTCGGATTAAAGAATGAGGACCAAAACGTTTGCGACTGGAAATAGGCCGGCAGAATGGTCCTGCGGACATTATAATCCGATCGGTCTTTTCCGATTTGGAAATTACAAAAATGATCCACCCTTTTGCCGTGGATTTTTTACTAAACTTTCTTCTCATCTTTCGAGAGAACAGCATTTTTCCTACAAACTGATTGTCAAGCGCTCTATAATATGGAATTATTGGTGATAGTTTGCACAAGGGTAACCCGAATGGACGCTTGCGTCGGGAGTGATTCGAGATGGCTGAAAAACTCAGCGATGATTGTGTGGAGATCAGAATAACAGAGCTGGAAGGAAGACTCTCAGAATTCGACAAGGTCAAACGTGAACTGAGGGAAAGCGAACTGTTCTGTAGAATACTTGCTGAGAGCTCATTTTCAGGCACTTATATCATTCAGGACGGGAAGTTCAGATCCATCAACCAAATCGCCGCTTTCCGGGCTGGATACCAACCCGGAGAGTTGGTCGGCAAGAAATCCGAGTCCTTTATTTATCATGAAGACCTCGAACAAGTAAGACAAGACGCGCGTGCCATGCTGCGAGGCGAGCGCTCTGCGCCCTATGAGTACAGGATCGTTACCAAGCCTGGAGGATGCCGGTGGCTGATGGAGACGGTGACGCCCGTAACTTACGCGAGACGGCCGGCCATCCTTGGCAATTCGATGGACGTTGGAGACTACAAGCTGAACGATGAAACCCTGAAAGAGTACGAACAAAGATTAGCGGATATCATCGATTTCCTTCCAGATGCAACTTTTGCGATTGACATGGCTGGAAAAGTCATCATTTGGAATCGGGCAATAGAAGAAATGACAGGCGTACGAGCTGAAGATATTCTAGGCAAAGGAAATTATGAATACGCAATACCTTTTTACGGCAAACGAAGACCTATTCTTATTGATCTGCTATTTAAAACGGATAGTATATTTGAGGATTGCTATTCATATCTGAAGAGAGAGAATGGACGTGTGATCTGCGAAACCGATCTGATTCCCGTGAGAGGCAGATACGTTTTCCTGTGGGGAAATGCGAGCCCCCTTTACGACAGCAGGGGAAAGGTCATTGGAGCCATAGAATCTTTCAGGGATATCACGGAATGTAAGCAAGCCGGTCTCGCGTTGAAGGAGAGGGAACTCGACCTTAAAGCCAAAACGCATGAACTGGAAGATCTCAATGCCGCCTTAAGGGTTTTACTCAAACAACGCGACGAGGACAAGAGCGTACTTGAAGAAAAAGTCCTTTCAAATATTAAAATTCTCATTCTCCCGCACTTATCAAAAATAAAGGGCCGGCTAGACGGCGAATTCAGTCACTCCATTAATGTGCTTGAGTCGAATCTGAAGGACATTGTATCTCCTTTTGCCAGGAAATTGTCTATGCGGCACCTGAACCTCACCAACAGGGAGGTGGAGATCGCAAACTTCATCAAGGAAGGCATGAGCACCAAGGAGATCGCCAAATTGCTCAATGTTTCCGAGGCGGCGGTCAACATAGGCCGCCACCGTATCCGGCACAAGCTGAATCTCGCGAAGACTCATAACCTGCGATCATACCTGTCCTCCTTGAGCTGAAATTAGTTTTTGTTACATTTTCTGTAATATTACATATAAAAGTTTTAATATTGTAATTTCCATTTTTCCCTTTTATGATCTTTGGTGTCAAAGCTTATCCGGAGCACGTCTCCAAACCTCGAACTCACATACTCTCCCTGTTGGATTTTTCAGCTCCGGCTTTTTCCGCACTTACTTAATAATGCAGGAGGGGTCTATGCAGGGCGCTTTATCCGGTTTAAAGGTACTGGATTTGTCACGACTTTTGCCGGGACCGTTCTGTTCCATGGTCCTGGCCGATTTGGGTGCAGACGTAATCAAGGTCGAAGAGCCCAAAACCGGTGACTACATCCGCTGGTGGCCTCCCAAAATCGGAGGCAACAGCGGTTTTCACGTTGTGCTCAACCGGAACAAACGCTCGCTGACTCTCGATCTCAAAAACGCGCAAGGCAAAGTAATATTCGAAAAACTCGTTGCCGACACCGACGTGGTCCTGGAGAGCTTTCGTCCCGGAGTGATGGATAAGCTCGGATTGGGTTTCGAACATCTTGCCGAAATAAACCCCCGTCTGGTCTTTTGCAGCATAAGCGGTTACGGCGCCTCGGGGATTTTTGCGCATAAAGCCGGACACGACATAAATTACCTGGCGTTGAGCGGGGTCCTGTCATACAGCGGCAAGGAGTCTCCCACAAGCACCGGGGTCCAGATAGCCGACATTGGCGGCGGAGGGCTTCTGGCCGCTTTCAGCATTATGGCGGCCCTTTTTGCGCGCCAGACACTCGGTAGAGGCCAGTTCGTCGATATTTCCATGACCGACGGGTCCGTTGCGTGGAACTGCCTCCGATGGGGTAAATTCATCGCCGATGATAAAATTCCGGCGCCCGGAGACGACCTTCTAAACCATGGGTTGGCCTGCTACAACATCTATGAAACCAAAGACGGACGGCACATGAGTCTAGGCGCGCTCGAGCCGCAGTTTTGGAAGTCCTTTTGCCGGTCTGCGGGCAGAACGGATTGGGACACGCCGGACTATTTCCAAACCGGTGAACATCAAAAGAAGCTGATTGCAGACATCTCAGATCTTTTTCTGCAAAAAAGCCAGGTTGAATGGGTGGAACATTTCAAAGAAGTGGATTGCTGTTGTGAACCTGTGCTGAACCTTAAGGAGGTCATGGAAGGCAAGTTGATGAAAGAGCGCCAAATGGTGGTCGACTTGGTTCACCAGTCCTGGGGAGCCTATCGCCAGTTGGGGATAGCGCCGAAGTTCTCGCTTACGCCGGGATTGCTAAGATCACATGCTCCGAGTATTGGAGAGCACACAGGATCGATTCTCGAAGAACTCGGCTTTCCCGTTGAAAAGATTGAGGAACTGCGCAGCGCGGGAGTAGTGTAGTAATATTTTCCCTTCACCTATCATCATCAGGAGACAGCCATGAGAGAAGCAGTGATCGTTAGCGCCGTTCGGACTCCTTTGGGAAGCTTCAATGGATCGCTTAGTTCCGTTGGGGCCACGAAGTTGGGTGGTATGATCATAGAGGAGGCGGTAAAGCGCGCTGGAATAGGAAAAGAGAAGGTCAATGAAGTCATCATGGGGATGGTGCTTCCGTGCGGCTATGGGCAGAACCCTGCCAAACAGGCTGCAATCGCTGCCGGTATGCCCTGGGAAGTGGAAGCCTTCACCTTGAACAAGGTCTGCGGTTCAGGCCTGAAGGCTGTCATGCTCGCCGCCCAGGCCGTCCAGTTGGGAGATGCCGACGTGGTGGTGGCAGGCGGGATGGAAAACATGACCATGGCGCCCTATTATCTGGACAAGGCGAGGAGCGGTTACCGGATGGGAAACGGCGCCCTGGTCGATTCCATGGTTCACGACGGGTTGTGGGACATAGTAAACGATTTCCACATGGGTATTTCAAACGAGCTCTGCTGCGAAAAATACGGCGTCTCGCGTGAGGATCAGGACCGTTATGCGGCGGAGTCTTACAGGAGGTCCATGGCCTCAATTGGTTCGGGCAGGTTCAAAGAGGAGATCTTTCCGGTGCAGTTGCCGGCTCGCAAAGGGCAGGCGGTTGTTTTCGCCCAGGATGAGTGCCCGAGGGACACGCCCTATGAGCAGCTTGCCCAGATGAAGCCCGCGTTTAAACAAGGTGGCATCACGACCGCCGGCAACGCTTCGGTGATAAGTGACGGCGCCGCAGCGGTTGTTGTTATGTCCAGGGAAAAGGCAACCGAGCTCGGCTGCAGCATCATGGGCGTGATAGGCGCACAGGCATCGGCCGGACTCGATATGAAATACGTTCTGGTGGCGCCGATCCTGGCCATACCCAAGTGCGTCAAGAAAGAAGGCATAAGTATGGATCAAGTCGATCTTTTCGAGGTCAACGAAGCGTTCAGCGGATCAACAGTGTGCGTGATGAAAGAGCTCAAACTTGATCCATCCAAAGTGAACGTCGCCGGAGGGAGCGTTGCTTTAGGCCATCCCATCGGGGCGAGTGGATGCCGGCTTTTGGTCACTCTCCTTCATGAAATGATCCGTTCCGGCAAGAAGACAGGACTTGCTTCACTGTGTCTCGGAGGCGGCGAGGCCGTGGCCATGGTGGTGAAAAGATAGTGGCGTGCGGCTGCGCGGATGAATTTGCCGCTGTCATGGGCAGCGGCTGACTTCCACTTACGAGGATATTACATGAATTTCGAACTGACCGAAGAGCAAAGGATTATTCAGGAGACCGCCGCAAGGTTTGCCAAGCGCGAACTCGAGCCTGTGGCCGCCGAGATCGACCGCACGAAAGACCGTGGGGTGCTCAAAGCCAATCTCAAAAAACTGGCCGACCTTGGCTTTATGGGACTAAACGTCGATCCGAAGTACGGCGGCACAGGCGCCGGAGCCGTCGCATTCTCCATTGTGATGACCGAACTTGGCCGTGCATGCGCATCCACAACCGTTACAACATCGGTAAACAACATGGTGGCCGAGTGCATCCAGGTCATAGGTTCCGAGGACCTTAAGAAGAAATATATCCCCCTCATTTGCAGCGGGGAATATTCCGCAGGCGCCTTTGGGCTCACCGAAACCTGTGCAGGGTCCGACCCCGCTGCGATGCGGACATCGGCAGTGCTGGAGGGCGATTATTGGGTGCTGAACGGAAACAAGATTTTCATATCAAGCGCAGAGTTTGCGGGATGCTTCGTAGTCTGGGCAGTTACCGACAAGAGCGCTAGAAAAGGCAAGGGAATCAGCGCGTTTATTGTAGAGCCAACCTTTCCCGGTTTCACCGTTGGAAGGGAGGAACACAAAATGGGGCAGAACGCTTCCCCGACAAACGAGCTGGTTTTCGAAAACTGTAAGGTGCCCAAGGAGAACCTGCTCGGCAAACTCAATGATGGCTTCCGAATCGCTGTTGCAGAACTTGCAGGCGGCAGGATCGGAATTGGATCGATGGCCCTCGGCATCGGGCTTGCCGCAATGGACTATGCGACGAAGTATGCCCAGGAAAGAATCCAGTTCGACGTGCCGATCTCATCGCAGCAGGCAATCCAGTGGATGATAGCCGACAACTACATGCGGCTCGACGGGGCGCGCCTGCTGCTGCTCCGTGCGGCATACCTCAAGGACCAGGGGAAGCCTTATGCCAAAGAGGCTTCAATGGGCAAACTCTTTGCCACCGAGTCGGCCAACAAGGCTTGCTATGACGCCCTTCAGATGCTTGGCGGCTACGGCTATACAAATGAGTTCCCGATTGAGCGCTTCTATCGAGACGTCCGTATAACGACAATTTACGAAGGCACCAGCGAGGTTCAGCGCATGATCATAGCGCGGGAGTTGTTGAGGTAACGGCGGCGTCTTTTGAAAAGCGCCCGCACAGGTTCAACAATAACGGGTTAAAATGGAAGCTGGTGGACTCGCGTATTCCGGGCGCGCACGCGAGCGCATGGGTTCCTTGCCGTGCCGGATCGGCGCTGCCAGCAGCCCCCCGGTTACTCAGAGCATATACTGCCCGCCGCCGCAGGCGGCGGGCAATTTCTCCGCGTACTGGACCTACTCCCTTGTAAAAAGAACGACATTTCGTTCCCGGGAAGCCGGAAGGCTTCCTCGCCGGAGCCAATCTAAATGAGAGACACTCTCCTGAAGGGCTTTTCGGTTATAGTTGACTGGCAGGTGGCATGGAGCGACATGGATGCGCTCCGACACGTGAACAATGTTACGTACTTTCGGTACTTCGAAAATGTGCGTATCGCATATTTCGAACGAATAAAACTCTGGGAGATTATGGAAAAGACCGGAATCGGTCCCATCATTTCCTCAACTCAGTGCAGGTTTCGAATTCCACTGACCTATCCGGACGTTGTCTCCATCGGGTCGTGCGTATCGGACATTAGTCAGGACGGCTTCACGATGAAGTTGTGCGTCGCCAGTCATCGACTCTCAAAGATTGCTGCCGAGGGCGAGGCGCTGTTGGTCAGTTTCGATTACCGCAACAATCGAAGGGTCCCCATGCCTACCCAGCTGAAGCAAAACATCCTCGATCTGGAGGAAGCAGGCAGGCAAAAGCTGCAATGACCCTGGAAGTCTGCCCAGCGACGGCTGGCGCCCCCCAAGGCGGGAGGCGATAAAAGTTCGTCAGAGCACCAATAGCGTTAACCAATCGCAGGGTGGTTGTTCACCTTTCAAGATCGATTCTCCGGGTTACGCCTCCTCAAGGGCGGCGAGGCCTCTTTCGCCGGCAAGAATAATCTCCGTGTGGTAAAGACGGTCTCGTATCACCTTTGCTATGGAATAAATAAACTTATATCCAAGAGTTGCATCTTCCCTCAGCATCCCCCTCAGTTTCTCCCCATCAAAGGTGATTACTTTGGCATCGTTGAGACAGCGCACGGCCCTGGTATAAAGATAAGGATCCACCACAGCCGACCATCCTAAGCTTTCTCCCTTCGTGATAATGTCGACCACGACATGTACCGGAGGTCGATAGGTTCCTGCGTCGATATCCATTGTCATAAGGGCTTTTCCATCAAGAAGAAGGAGGAGTTTGTTTGCGGGATCCCCCTTCTTCCACAACTGGGCGCCGGCTTTGAATGACTCCTCAAATGCGAGATCAGCGAATCTCTTTAACTCCCCATCGCTGAACCCTTCGAACAGCGCAAAATTCCTCAGCAGATCAGCCGAAACCATAGCCGTCTTCTCCTTTCTGAAAAAAATGATAGAGGTTGGTTGCCCTGTTGCCGTGGACTTCGCTCTCTTGTTCCTAAGCCGGTACCGAAGCCGCAAGTTGAAGGATATATTGTGCGGCGGGATCCACGAGTTCTTTGGCGCCTGGAGAAAGGTCACGATGGAAATCGAAGTCGAAGCCGCGGACTGACACAAGTTGGCCGGTCGGTCCTGGAGAGTGCATCAGTTCGGAAAGCGCTAGAAGAGACGATGGGGTCATGTGGTGAGTGAATGTAGATAAAGTGAATTCGGCGGAAACGGGCGCGCAGTGAAGATCGTTCACCCCCTCATAAACATGCGCGTCTACAAAGATGACCTGGCGGTAATCCGCTAGCACGTCGGCGAGATCCGGCGTCAGTTGAACCACGAAAATGGAATCAAGATCTGCGCCAAGTTCATCCAATCCGGTGTTGTCCTCACCCAACATTGCTTGACCAAGGCGACGCCGCAGTGCATTGACAATGCAAAAAGCAACTCCGTCGTCAGCGCGATCTATGTTCCCGTAGCCAATGACCAGAGTGCGGGGCGGTTGTTTGTCAAGTCTCATGTTGTCCAAACTCATCAAGTTCGCAACTGCAAGGTGAACGCTGACGGCCGCATGCCGCGACAGTCAGCTTCGCGGTTGATGGACTCGCAAAGTGGAGCGGCATTTCTTTTCGGTACTGTAATCGTTATATAAGTTTATCTCATAAAAAAACAACTGCAAAAGGGCAAAATGTCGTTTCCGCCCTTTTGCAGCAACAGGGAGCGCGGAGCAAGAAGCAGGAAGAAAATCGTTTTCCTTCCTACTTCTCGCTTCCGGCTTTTCCTTACGAAGTTACTCGCATTCTTTAGCGATTGAATCAGGTGCTACTGCGGGATATGCGATCCAGGATAGCGCCGTCAGCCGCCACAAGGGTAATTTCCAGAGGCATTTTTCCCAACGCATGCGTGGCGCACGACAAACACGGATCGTAGCACCGGATGGCTGCTTCCACTCGGTTCAGCATTCCCTCGGTCAGCTTTGTGCCGTCGATGAAAGCCTTCGCAACCAGTCCCGAAGCCGTGTGCATAGCCCAATTATTGTTGCCCGTCGCTACAATCAGGTTAACCCTGCTCAATTGACCATTTTCGTCAGTACCGTAATCGTGGAACAGAGTCCCTCGAGGAGCTTCAATGACGCCGACTCCCTGTCCTGGAATCCTGGCCGGGGTCGGATAGTCGCGGATATCGTTTGACATGATATCCGGATCGTCAAGGAGCTGAGCAAGGCGCTCCAGGGCATAGACGAGTTCGATCAAGCGGGCGTAGTGATAGTAAAGCGACCCTTCAACCGGTTTACCTCCGTTGATCTGTTTGAAAAGCTTAAACTCCTCATTTGCCAACGGCGTGCCGATTTTGTCTGCAACGTTGAGGCGCCCTAAAGGACCAACCCGGTAGGCCCCGTCCGGCCAGCCCAATTTTCTGAGGAAGGGGAATTTCAAGAACGACCAGTCTTCAACATGTTCCCCCACGTAGGCCAGGTAATGAACGGGATTAAACTGTGAGATCGTTTTGCCTCGAGTATCCTTTACGCGGATTTCGCCGTCATAGAGCTGAAGGCCCCCTTCCGCATCTACCAGACCCATGTAGTTCGAGGGAAAACTCGCAAAGACGCCGGCCAGTTCCTTGTTGCTGCCCAGCCAGTCCTTACCGATGCTCACAGCCACCTTGGCGATTCCGACCATTGTGTCGAATTCGGCAAGTATTTCGTCTCGGTCTTTTGGAGTAAGAGCTTTGTTCACTCCACCGGGAACGGCATAAGTGGGATGAATTCGTTTCCTGCCTAACCTTTCGATTATCTGCTGGCCGTAGCGGCGCAGGTTCACCGCCTTCAACGCCAGTTCAGGGTTTGCCTGAATGATCCCCACAACATTTCGAATGGCTGGATCGGCGTCGAAACCCAGAACCAGGTCGGGCGCGGCAAGGTGGAAAAAGTGCATCCCGTGCGACTGTATAAATTGACCCATGTGCAACAGCTCGCGCAGCAGCTTGGCCGGTCGAGGCGGCTCCACGCGCGCGACTCCGTCACACGCTTTGGCTGCAGCCAGATGATGGCTCACCGGGCATATACCGCAAATGCGCTGAGTAATTTCAGGCATCTCGAAATATGGACGACCTTCGCAGAATTTCTCCAAACCGCGGAATTCATCTACGTGGAAGAATGTCTGTTCCACCCCGCCCTGTTCGTTCAAATGGACTGTGACCCGCCCGTGACCTTCGATGCGCGTCACAGGTTCGATGGTGATCTTTTGAGGAACCATAGCTATTCTCCTCTAATCGTATTTGAAATATTGCGGTGGGAAAACTACTGGGACGCGCCCGGCAAGCAGTTCCGACAACGCAAAGAAAATTGAATCGGCACTCGGCGGGCAGCCTGGTATAAAGAGATCGATCTTCACCACGTCGCCTACGCCTGTTACCCTGGCAAGGGGCTTACCTAGTTCCGGGGAATCAGGGATGAGCCCATCCACCACACTCTCTGCATCGATGTATGCACGCTTTAATGCCGCCGGCGTTCCCACGAGATTGCGCATAGCGGGAATATTCCCGAAAGTGGCGCAATCGCCAAGGGCAATAAGAATTTGGGATCGTTCCCGCATCAGTTTGGCTACATCGATGTTATGAGTGTTACAGATTGCCCCCTCGAGAATGCCAACGGTGACACCATCCTTGGGCGGGTGTTTCAGATCAGTCACCGGACTCGATGTAATCTCCACCGATTCCAACAACTTTACGATGCGTTCATCGATATCGAGCACCGACATGTGACAACCTGCGCAGCCAGCCAGCCAGTCAGTGGCTATTTTGACTTTTGCCATCATTCTTCTCCTTTCACTTGAGTTGCTGGGACGCGTTAAGCGAAATTTCGTCCAACGAAGCCCCCAGCCTCTTGCCGAGTTTTGCTGCCAGTAAGGAGAGGATTTCCCAGTCCGGCTTGGCTTCTCCCGCAGGCTCCACCGCTTTATTGACTTTCTGCACGCGGCCCTCTGTATTTGTCAGGCTGCCTGTCCGCTCCGACCATATGGCCATCGGCAGCACCACGTCAGCCTGCTGCGTCAGAGGAGATATGAAGCTGGCCTGCACGGCGATAAATGCGCCTTTATCTATGTTTTTAAACACATCCTCACCGCCAGAGTCTTGCTCGCCGAGCAATGCATAGAGCACTTTCACGGCTGACGGCTTGAAGCCATTGCCAAATCCGAAGGCCGCTGCAGCACGGGTGTTGACACCGGGCTCAATCGGCACGAATACAGCCTTTCCCTGCAACTTCTTCAACGCAGCCGCAGCCTCCTCAGTAACGCCGGCCCCATACAGCACAATAGGCTGACCTGCGCGCTCGGCGACTTCTACGGCTTTATTGGCCTCAGCCATTCCAAAACTCATGGCTGCAAATTGCGCCAAACCATTGTCCTTGCCATCCACCAACACAAGCCGCGCACCCTTGTCAACGGCACGCTTGATAAGGAAAGAGGCGACCGGCTGGTCCTTAACAGGGTCGGCGCCAGCTACCACAATGAGATCGCTCGTGGCGACCTGGCCCAGCTTCCCTTGTTCGCCACTCAGTTTCGGGGCAACTTTGTTGAGCAGGCCGACGTTTGCCGCCTTCAGTTCCTGACTGAACAGCTTGCCAAGCAGGTAAAGCCCCTCATTGGTACAATTGCTGGAAGTCAATACACCGACCTCCTGGGCGCCGGTCGCACCGATGCGATCAGCAACAGCCGTTAACGCTTCATCCCAGCTTGCCGGTCCGAGTCTGCCTCCTCGCCGGAGCAAAGGCGTAGTGACGCGTTTCCGTTCGTCGTACAGAGGATCGAAGCGACCATGCCGGCAAAGCCGCCCGCCGCTGACCTCCGCATCCCAATCGCCCTGAATGCGCAAGGCATTGCCGTCGCGCGTGACGATTTCCGTCCCGCACCCGATGCTGCACCTGTTGCACGTACTCTTTGTGCTTTCCGTCTGCACTTCGCGGCCCATATATGCACTTCGGCGAGAAAATATGGCGCCTGTAGGACATACCTGCACACAATTGCCGCAGGAGATACACGAAGAGTCGCCCCAGAGCAAATTTGCATCGCAATGGATCATGGATGAATTGCCGCGATTTCGCAAACCGAGAGTATGATTGGCCGTAAGATCGCTGCACGCCCGCTCGCATCTCCCGCACAGAACACACCGGTTGTGTTCGATAACCAGGTGCTCGTGTGAGGCGTCAATGGGAAAAGCTTTCGTGTAGGTCGGATAAATAAAGTGGTCGAGTCCATAGCGATATCCCAGATTCTGCAACTCGCAGTCCCCGGAAGCTTCACAACTTGGACAGTAATGGTTTCGTTCCGAAAACAACATGTCGAGGATAAACTTTCGCGCACTAACCACCTGTGGCGTCTCTGTCTGAACTACCATTCCCTCAGTGATGGGGAAAGTGCATGCCGTTATTAAAGTGCGCTGCCCTTGAACCTCCACAACGCAAATTCGGCAGGCACCGATCGGAATCAGTGCAGGATGGTCACAGAGGGTCGGGATATCTATACCCGCCTGCTTTGCAGCCTGGATAATGGTGCTTCCAGGCGGTGCGCTGACTTTTTGGCCATTTATTGTTATATTGACCATCTCCATCGTTTGTCACTTCTCCCTTTATTAAGCTGATGAAATATTTTGTTGTGTTACTTATGGTAACAGCAACGCTTACTCATCTTTCACATCCGGATTCGGAGGAATCAGTCAACTTCAGCATCGCATCGCAGGCAGCGGCTGGCTTCCTTTATAGCTTGTTCCCTCAGGTAGCCCAGCTCGACTTCTGCAAAATCCCGCTTCCTCCTCATGGCTTCCAACTCCGGCATCGTCGCTTGAGGCGCCTCAATGGAATCCTCGTCGATAATGAAGGGAACCATGATCTCTTCTTCCGGCGGCTCCACGAATGCCGGTTCACCGTTGACCTTCCTTATGTAGCCGTCAATATCCCGTGCAGCCTGGTGACCTGCGGCAATGGCCCCGATCACCGTGTCAGGTCCGGTCAAGGCGTCTCCACCAGTAAAGTACTTTGGATTTGCCATTTGGGACTTGCTTCCGGATGCCAGTTCAAAAGTTCCCCACTTGTTGATGCCCACGTCGCTGCCACCCGGTATAAAGCTCATATCGGGCACCTGACCGATGGAGGAGATGATCGCGTCAACATCGAGAATGAATGCAGATCCGGTAATGGCGCCTGGTACCTTTCTGCCGCTCTTGTCAAACTCCTTCAGCTCCATTCGCTCGCAGGTTATCCCGCAGACCTTGCCGTTCTTTTCTTCGATCTTCAGCGGAGCGACCAGCACCTCGAGTTTGACACCTTCTTCCACGGCTGCAAGAATTTCCTCATCCGCTGCAGGCATGTCTTTTTGCTCGCGCCGGTAGAGAATTGTCACATCCGCGCCCAGACGCAAAGCCACACGAGCCGCATCGATGGCTGAATTACCGCCGCCGATGACGGCCACTTTCGTACCAAGAGTCTTCTTGTGGCTCAACCAGGCTTCTTCATTGTTATTGAAATCTCTCAGGAATTCCACGCTGCCGAAGACACCCGGCAAGTTTTCTCCCTGCAACCGCATCGGCTGGCTCTTATGAGCGCCCGTGGCCAGATAAATGTAGTCGAATTCCTTGTCCACCTGATCGAAGGAAATCTCTTTTCCCACACGGGTGTTGCATTTGATTTCCACACCGAGTGCTTTGACATTATCGTTGATTTCGCTGGCCAGAACATCCCTGGGGAGCCTGTACGCGGGAATTCCCCAACGGAGCATTCCACCGGGTTCGGAGGTTTCTTCGAAAACGGTTACTTTGTATCCTCTGAGCGCAAGGTCGCGCGCCGCAGTCAGACCGGCAGGTCCACCCCCGATGACGCCGATTTTTTCTTTTCTGGTCACCGGCGCCACAGCCGTTTTCGGCCTTGGCGCATTGTCGGTAATAAACCTCTTCAGGAATTTAACCGCAATGGCTTCGTCAAGATTGCCTCTGCGGCACTTCGCCTGACACTTATGGTCGCATACCCGTCCGCACACGGAGGGGAAGGGATTCGTTCTCAGCATAACCTTATAGGCGTCTTCAAAACGCTCCGCTCTAACCAGGGCCACGTAAGCAGGCACATCCATTCCAGCGGGACATGTATGCTGGCACGGCGACT
>Ga0326728_10014534_pt1 | contig 16695 bp, 15 predicted proteins | sample MB3enrmetagenome_FD_207602 | JGI IMG/M metagenome (GOLD analysis project Ga0326728, IMG submission 207602) | Lab enriched peat soil microbial communities from McLean, Ithaca, NY, United States - MB31MN | ecosystem: Environmental > Terrestrial > Soil > Wetlands > Peat | place: USA: New York...
CGTGCTTGTTCGAACGGTAGGATCGCAAACGGGATCACCGGTGTGATCCCCGCAGTGAAATCTGTAATCCCCATCCACGTCACGTGGGCCATTATGGATGATTTGCGTGCCGGTGGTTCTTCATCGGCAGCCACAGCGTCCTCAAGTTTGCGGATAGAGAGCGGGTTTGCATTCACATCCTCCCGTATGGCATCGAGGCTTTTCTGGCTCAGGCCGGCGCTTTTGAGCTGGGCTATGAACCCGTTGATGGCACCCGCCGGGTCTTTTTTGATCTCTTTTTCCCTCACCATTGCTTCTACAGCGGCCTCATCCTTTTCGGATTCAAGGTCGAGGTACAATCCCGCCATCATAGAAACCGATGCAGCAATCGCTCCCGTGGCTCCCGCTAGAAAGACTGCATCTGCTGTCTGGGACCCTACTGCAACACCGAGTACCAGACCGAAAATCGAAACTGCCCCGTCTTCCATGCCAAAAACAATGTCCCCTGCCGAGGAGATTAACGACTCTTTGACCCGCAAACGAATGGATCTTTTTTCTTTGTCAGCCTGATCAACCATAGGAAAATTTCACGCCCACTCTGCTACTTGAACTATTTGTATGAGAATTTAGAAAATATAAAGGATATGAAATGAATCTCTTTTTAAGGGCCTTTCGCGTCCTGAAGGGTCTAGGTTCTTGACTGTGTATACCCGGTTCTTAATAAAAATTTTTCTATCGGATCCGTATCGTAATTGAATATTTTACCGGGCTTATTTATGATAAGGTTCATTGCAGTTGATCTTGCAAGCCCGGTATATCTGTTCAAGGAGGATCAATCGCACCATCTGGTGCGTAAACGTCATTGGCGAAAATGAGAGCCTGAGTGAAGCCCGGATAAGCACGTCATCAGAAAGGCCAAGATCACCCCCTATAACTAGTACAACCGAGCTCGTTCCCGCAAGCTGCAATTCCTGAATCCGGGCGGCAAACGCCTCACTTGACATCTGTTTTCCGTGTATATCGAGAGCAATTATATACGATCCATCAGGGATCGCGGAGAGGATCCGGTTTCCTTCTCGATTTTTGATGATCTGTTCCAGACCTCCGGAAAGATGGACTCCCCGCTTCTCCTCTGTAATTTCGAGTATGGATAATTTCAGGTAAGGAGTGAGACGTTTTTCGTATTCGGCAATAGCGTCGGATAAATACCGTTCCTTGATCTTTCCGACCGTAATGATACGCACGTGGATACTAAGTCACCTTGTACCAAATGTGGTATGCCGGACGTGAAAAAAGCGCTTTTCAAAAGAGGTTAATTGATATGAGGAAGTTACCCGAAGATCTGGTAGGATTCTTCGAGTGCTTCCACAGCCGGAAGTTTCTTTCCGGTTAAAAACTCAATACAGGCTCCGCCGCCAGTAGAGATGTGGGTGAAGTCATTATCTATACCGAGTTTCTCAATCACGGCAGCAGTGTGTCCGCCACCGACAACTGAGAATTCAACCTTTGCCGCAGCTCTGAGTAGTTCGAAGGTTCCCGTAGCAAAATCCGTGTCTTCGAACACACCGGCAGGACCGTTAAAGACAACGGTCCCAGACTTTTTAAGGGTTGAAACAAGAGTTGCAAGAGAGTCCATACCAAGATCCATAACCGGGGCGTCTGCCGGGATCCTATCGATGGGATATTCTGCCCGTCGGCCATTCTGCCGCACAGCAACCGATGAGGGCATGATCACCCGGTCGCTAAACTTTGCCAGAATGTCCTGGGCCTTTTTAATCTCGGCAGAATACTTTAGCTGTTCGATGAGCTGGGTGGATGGTTTACCAATATCGTACCCGGCGGCGAGATAGAAAACATTTGCCACTACGCCTATCACGATTACGATATCCGCAATACCGTTTTCGAGTACGTGGGCGGCGACTTCTATCGAATCATCAACTTTGGTGCCTCCAAGCACCATACAGACGGGTCGTGGAGCACCGGTTAAAACTTTCGAGAGGGTCGCAACCTCTTTTTCCATCAGGAGACCAGCCGCCGATTTCATAGCAAGAGGAAGCCCCACGACTGTCGGCTGGGACCGGTGGGCAGTCCCGAATGCATCATTGACAAAAAAGTCAGCAAGGGAGGAGAGTTTTTTTACAAGATGCGTCTTTTTTGCTTCAGCTGGTTTCATCGTGAGGTTTTCTTCTGCTGCAAACCGTACATTCTCAAGCATCAGGATATCGCCGGGCTTTGACGCATTTACGGCATCTTTTGCATGTCGGCCAAAAATACTGTCAATATAGGTAACCGGTGTTCCCAGAAGTTCTTCCAGTTTTCCTGCATGGGCTTCAAGCGTGGTAAAATCTTTCTTTCCGGGCCGGCTTTGGTGAGTAACGATCACTACCCGACTATCTGAAAGAGCACGGACAGTAGGCAGGTGCTCCCTGAATCGTTTGTCGTCAAGAATAAGATGGGAGTTAGGATCAATAGGGGAGTTTAAATCCAGACGGAGAAGTACCGTCTTTCCACTACACCCCAGATCCCGTAGGGTACCTATAGGCATATTGCCACACACCCCGGGGTTATGCCGAACCCCGGGCCTTGATCTTCTTCATCCTGAAAAGTTCCTCACGTTCCATTTCGTCAAGACGCATCTTGATGAAATCCCGGGCGGCAGTGAGTTCAGGGATGACCTTGAACTCAAGTGCATTGACCCGGCGTTTGGTCTTTTCGATCTCATCGAGAAGACGTTTCATGGTTGTCTCGATCTCAGCACTTTCGATGATAGATTCTACCAAGTCCTCAAACGCCGAGGCCGTTTCGTCAATTACCGGTGATGTGCCAAGAACGCCATATCCCCGGTCGGTGAGGGTCTTTTTCACTTTCGAGGATTCAATTTCCGGAACCACTACGCCCATGATGTTTTTGCTTTTGAGCGTAATCATCGGTACCTCTTTTACCGAGAATGCCGCAGACTTGACGCCAATAGCTCCTTCGACCGTATTTGCAACAGCCATCATATCGACGGCCTGCTTGTATTTTCTCAGGAGCTCCCCGCGGCTGTCTTTTGCCTCAGAAAGGATCTTGAAAAATTCTAAGATCAGTCCATCGCGCTTCATTTTGAGGATCTTATAGCCGCGCTCAGAAAGCTGGATCTTCCTTTTGAGGTTGATCAGTTCTGAACGGGTTGGCTTGATATCGCGCAGCGCCATGGGTAACCTTTACTCCTTCTTTGCACCGGCCTTGAACTTCGGGTGGTACTTGTTAATCAGATCGCGGTCGATACGGGTGAGCTGTTCCACGGGCAAAGTCGAGAGTAGGTCCCATCCAAGGTCCAATGTATCTTCAATGGTGCGGTCCTCATCGTATCCTTGCCGGACAAAACGATTCTCGAAGAGATCGGCAAACTCAAGAAGCAGCCGGTCACGTTCGGAGAGGGCATCCTTGCCGACGATTGCAACGAGACCACGGAGATCGTTTCCTTCCGCATACCCGGCGTACATCTGGTCGGAGACCTTCTTGTGGTCCTCCCTGGTGTGTCCCTTACCAATACCAAGGTTCATAAGCCGTGAGAGTGATGGCAGCACGTTGATGGGGGGATATATACCCTTGCGGTGCAGCTCACGGTTAACCACAATCTGGCCTTCCGTGATATAGCCGGTCAGGTCGGGAATCGGATGGGTTATATCGTCTCCTGGCATCGTCAGGATCGGGATCTGGGTGACAGAGCCTTTCAGGCCCTTGATCATACCGGCACGTTCGTAGATGTTGGCTAGATCCGTGTACATGTAACCGGGATAGCCTCGACGTCCGGGCACTTCTTCACGGGCTGCACCAATCTGACGGAGCGCTTCACAATAGTTTGTCATATCCGTCAGGATGACCAGCACATGCATACCCAGTTCGAAGGCGAGGTATTCCGCAGTTGTAAGGGCGAGACGCGGGGTGATGATACGCTCGACGGCGGGGTCGTCTGCGAGGTTAAGGAAGACGACGGCACGTTCGAGAGCCCCGGTACGCTCAAAGTCTTGCATGAAGTAGTTTGCTTCTTCCTTGGTGATACCCATCGCAGCAAAGACCACGGCGAAACTTTCGGTCGAGCCGGGAACTTTTGCCTGTCGGGCAATCTGTAATGCGACGTTGTTGTGCGGCAGACCTGCCCCAGAGAAGATCGGAAGCTTCTGGCCACGGACAAGTGTGTTGGTACCATCAATGGTAGAGATACCCGTCTGGATGAAATCAGCCGGCATTCCCCGGGCGTACGGGTTGATCGCAGCACCGGTGATATCGAGGCGTTTCTCCGGGACAATCTCGGGACCGCCGTCGATTGGTTTACCGCCGCCGGAAAGGATACGGCCTAACATCTCGCGACCGACCGGCATCTTGATAGTCTCGCCAGTAAACCGGACGCCGCTGTCTCTACCTATACCGGTAGTGGTCTCGAAGATCTGGACAACGACCAGTTCGTCGCTTGTGTCCAGCACCTGGCCGCGCTTGGTGGTGCCGTCAAAAAGGACAATGTTGACGAGTTCTCCGTAGGCGATAGGTTCGGTCTTCTCGACGAATACGAGAGGACCGGCTATTTTTGTGATCGTCCTGTATTCCTTCATGCTGCCGACCTCAGTGTGTTGAACTCAGCGTCCATATCCTTCTCGATCTTGGCGAGAGGCTCTTTGTAGTCCTTGATGAATTTGATCTGGGGCAGCTCGTTCTTGGCCTTAACGCCGTTGATCTGTGACGGGCTTACACCTGCAAGCTGGGCAGAATAGGCAAGCTCAGCGAAGAGCTTGATCGATTTCATCATATCGTACTGCTTTTTCATGTCGCAGAAAGTGTCGACGGCGTCGTACGCATTCTGCTGGAGGAAGATCTCACGGATCATACGGGCAACCTCGATGGTCACCTGTTCCGATTCGGGCAGGGCGTCGGAGCCAACAAGCTGCACGATTTCCTGCAATTCTGCCTCTTTCTGGAGAATTTCCATTGCCCAAGACCGGATCTTATTCCAGTCGGGTGAGACTTCCTTGTCATACCAATCGTGGAGGGCCTCAAGGTATAGGGAGTACGAATTGAGCCAGTTAATCGCCGGGAAGTGCCTGCGTTGTGAGAGCTTGGCATCCAGTGCCCAGAAGACCTTAACGATACGGAGAGTGTTCTGGGTAACAGGTTCTGAGAAATCTCCGCCGGGCGGTGAAACTGCCCCGATAACTGATACCGATCCGGATGCACCGTTCAGGGTCTCGACAAGACCAGCTCGCTCGTAGAACTCGGAAAGACGGGCTGCAAGATATGCGGGGTAACCTTCTTCACCGGGCATCTCTTCAAGACGACTGGAGATTTCACGCATGGCTTCCGCCCAGCGTGACGTCGAGTCTGCCATCAGCGAAACATCGTATCCCATATCACGGAAGTACTCAGCAATCGTAATACCGGTGTATACCGAAGCTTCACGGGCAGCCACCGGCATGTTCGAGGTATTTGCGATAAGCACTGTCCTCTCCATGAGGGGTTTTCCTGATTTTGGGTCCTCGAGATGAGGGAACTCGGTAAGCACTTCGGTCATTTCGTTGCCACGTTCACCGCAGCCGATATAGACCACGATCTCGGCATCCGACCACTTGGCCAGCTGCTGCTGGGTGACCGTTTTGCCACTACCGAACGGGCCGGGAATTGCTGCTGTACCGCCTTTTGCGATCGGGAACAGGCCATCGAGGATACGCTGACCGGTGATCAGCGGGATCGTTGGGTTCTTCTTCTCTCTGACAGGACGGGGTACACGGACCGGCCAACGCTGGATCATCGGGTATTCGCGGCCGTCTTCGAGAATGCATATGATCTCGTCAACCGTGAAATCCCCGCTCTTGATCGTTTTAACTATCCCGGCTTTCACATTAGGCGGGAGCATAACCCGGTGAACGATGTTGGTTTCCTGCACTTCACCAAGTATCGCACCTGGTTCTACCTTGTCGCCGGATTTAACGAGCGGTTTAAAGGTCCATTTCTTCTCGTGGGAAAGACCGGGCGCAGATACACCACGCTCGATAAAATTTCCCATTTTTTCCACAAGGACTGAAAGCGGTCGTTGGATCCCGTCGTAGATACTGGTCAGGAGACCGGGTCCTAGTTCCACGGCAAGCGAGAGTCCGGTATTAACAACCGGCTCACCGGGCCTGATACCCGACGTGTCCTCGTATACCTGGATAATGACGTTATCTCCCTGGATCTTGATGACCTCACCCATCAGCGCTTCTTTTCCGACCTTGACCACATCGTACATGTGGGCGTCAAGGTTGACTGCCGTAACTACGGGGCCGGAGATTCTTTTAAGAATGCCCTGTTTTACCTCTTTGTTTTTTTCAGTTTTCATTTCCACAGATCAACACCCACCGATCTCTTGATTTTCTCTCTCATGGACAGCCCCCCTTCTTCACCGCCAAGAGCGATCACTGTTGGCTTGACGGAATTTTCAAGCGTTGCGCGGAGCCGGCGCGGAAGCCGTTCCATATCGCTGCTATTTAAGACAAGAATTCCTACTTGTCCATCTGCAAGGGCGCTGGTAATGCACTCGTTGAGTTTCTCATCGTCTTCCACGGCGTAGGTCTTGCGGATACCTGCCAGACGGAACCCGAGAATAAACTCACTGTTGCCGATTACTGCAATCTCCATGTTACATCACCAGGTATTTCCCGATCATTTCCGGGGAGAGTTTGGATTCTTTCCCCCGTGCCAGTGCACGAAGGTTGAACACTTCATACTTCTTCTTTTCCAGATACACGAGGATTGGATAGATGGAGAAGGGATTGCGTTTCGAGAGTTTCTCCATCTGCTCCATCTGCACCCGCACAAGAAGCGATGCAATTTCATGAACCGGCCTTTCCGTCTCCAGGCCTTTGAGGAGCTCAACGACCGGCTCGGTACGAACTTTTGCCCTGAGCTGGTCGGTGAATTCCCGGTAGTCCTGCATCGTGTTTAACGAAGCGAAGTCTGCAGGGGTGATTGTGCCACCAGGAATATACATCTCCTTAGCGTCTTCTTGGATCTTATCAGCTCGCAGCCGGAAAAGGGTCATGATATTTTTAATATCAATATCCAGCCGGACAAAGCCAAGGAAGAGACGGCCTCCGGCATCCCCCCCGGCAGATTCTGAGATAAGCTCTGCATAGAACTGCTTGTACAGCTCATTTTCCATCCGGGCAAACGAACCGGTTTCTTTTGCTACGGGATACTCGCGGGCGAGTACCGGGTAGAGTCTCCGTCCCTTGAGGGCGTCGATAACGCGGTCCGGGCCATCTTCAGAAAGGAGCCTGTCGAGAACTGCTTTATCAAGGCTCCCCGCCGGGACAAGGACCTCCTTAATCTTTCCGGCTTTTTCTCCCTGGGCTTTGCCGCGGAGGATGGTAAGGACGTTCTGGATGTCCCAATAGCGGAGGTACGCCCGGGTGAACTGCTTAAGCGATCCCGGCGTGATTTCCTGGATCCGCTGGTATTCCTTTGCGAGGTTCCAGCTTAAGGCCACTTCGAGAAGATCGATCCCTTTGAAGGTGGTACCCAGCTCATCAATTTCCTGTCTGTACGACGTCTCTTCGATGATACGGGTAATCTCAGGAAGACTCATGTTGAGCATCCTCATGAACTCTTCCCGGGGGAGAAGCTTGGCTTTCCTCACCCTCATCCTTGTACAGACGTAGATAGTAGGCGCTGAAATGCCTTTCATCCCTGCCATCGGTACATCACCTTACCCGAAGAGGAGATCAGATGCATCCTTGAGCCCGGATTCCCATACTTTGTTCATGAACGTACGATAGCTGTAATCGATCTGCAGCTCATTCCCTTCGCCTTCAATAAGTATCCCACCGTCGATATCAACCGGTTCGCCCAAGGTATAACCTGAGAATTCCTTCTCGGCAAGGACAGCTTTTGCTGCTGCAACATCCCGTGCGTTACAGTGAATCGTACCCCGGGGGATCTCCTTTTTTGCTTCCGAAAGGAGTTTTTTGATGGCTTCGCGATGGAAGCTTTCAGGGAGTTTGGCAAGTTCTGAACGGGTGCCCTCAAACACATCATCAAGGAGCTCTTTTTGCGTGTTGAGGATCTCACGTTTGACAAGAAGGTTTGCTGCCGAGATCTCCTGGGAGACGATCCGTGTGGCCTGTTTTGCTGAGGCGTCCTCGGCGTCACCCTTGATCCCGGCTACCTTCCGGTTAGCTTCTGCAAGAATCCGGTCAGCATCCTGCTGGGATTCAGCCCGGATAGCGTCCGCTTCTTTTTTGCCTTTGTCCCTAATTTCTTCCAGTACTGCTTCCAGTCCCATTGTCTGCCTCGCAATTAGAACAGGAGCAGAAGAGCAATGACCAGACCGAAAATGACGATAGTTTCCGGAATAACCGTGAATAGCAGACCAAGACCGAAGAAATCCTTGTTCTCCGCAATTGCGCCGACAGCTGCAGCACCGATACCCATCTCAGCAACACCGGTACCCACACCGGTGAGACCGACAGCAAGACCTGCGCCGATTGCCTTCATTCCAGCCTGCGATGCATTTACCATATCAATAGTCATGTTAACGTATGCCATAATCTAATCCTCCGTAAATCTTCGTTTCATTCCAAATGGATTGTACTTCCTGCCTCCACCCTTATAGAATTTGGTGAAGAATTCAACGTAATGCAACCTGATTGAGTGGAGCCCGCCGCCCAGAATTCCCAATGCCAGATTGAGTGCGTGTCCCAGCAAAAAGACCAGGACGCCGATTATAATCATAAGAACTCCCAAAATGGATATATTTTTCAAGGCGGGTCCGATGAACATGCCAATAGACATGTAATTTACTACCATTGCGATGGCCACTGATGAAAGGCCGACCGCCATAAGACGTGCATAAGATAGCACGTGCGAGATAATCGTCGGGAGTTCAACAAGTTCAAGGATCGCATCCCGTGCGATAAAGATGACTCCCATAACGATAAACACGATGGCAATAACCAGGCCAACAGAAAGCCCTGCTACAACCACCGGGAGTTTTGTAAGGTCCGGCATGAGGGGAATTGTAAACATCGACCAGATGGCAATAAGAATACCCCACATGACAGTAATCCAGCCAAGATTGGCAAGAACAGTTTTTATCCGGTGCTCGCCATGATCCTGGCGTGCATGGTTGATCATACCCAGAGTCCGGCCAAGCGTAATGTGCAAAATACCGATCCAGACCGTCAGAATCAGGAGCTCCGGGATCATTGGTCCTGCCCCGGCTTCGCCTCCTCCTATGTTGAGATGCCGGCTGTAAATGATCGGCGCCCAGGGAAGTTCGAATCCTAAGCACTCACTGAACAGGAGACCGAATATAATACTCATGATACTTGCATTCCTGAGAACGACAAGGAACTGCTGGCCATCGTCACCCTTTAACACGTTGCGGAGTGCTAAAACCATGATAAGGAGCAACAAGCCGTACCCGACATCCCCAAGAATCATCCCAAAGAAGACCGGAAACACAATGGCAAGCATCAGTGTTGGATCTACTTCCGTGTACATAGGACGTGAGTAAATATCCATGAGCATCTGTGTGGGCTTTGCAAACGACGGGTTGTTGTATTCTACCGGGACCGCATCATGCAGTGGATCCACCGGGAGTTCTGTGACAAACACTTTTCCGCCGGTTACCTTCTCCAGCGCCGCACTGATACCCGTGGTGCTATCCGCGGGAACCCAGCCTTCTGCCACAAACACCTTTGAGGTCGTGGCAAAACGCAGGGGAGCTTCGGCCTGCTCAATCTTCGCTTTGAACGCTTCCTCGCAGGCAACCAGTAATCCGGCATGGGATTCTTTGATCCTGGCGAGTTTTTCGTTGATCGCGGCGATCTCTTTTTTAAGACCTGCAATCTGCTCTGTATAATATGCAGTCCGTTCCGGGGCAGAGCCGTTTTCTTCCGGAATCGTGACCGCCTGGAACTGCGCATCCTGCAGGAGCCGTTCGGTTTCCGTTTTGTTCTTTTCAGGAACAATAGCAAGAACAAACGACCGGTCCTTGCCTTTTACAACCTGCATTTCGTGGGGAACATTCAGGGTCAGGCTGCCGCTTACATAGCCGGCAAAGACACTGAAAAACCGCAACCCGCGTAAAAGAGCGAGATCCACAGGGATCTCCAGGAACGGTGCAAGTTCCACAATCTTCTGCTCGTACTCTTTAGCCTTCGTGTCAAGCTTCGAGCGGACACCAGTAAGTTCCTCGACTTCCTTTTCGATGCCGGGAAGGTCCTGCTCGATCTGCGAACGAATCTGGGGAAGGCTCAGTTTCTGTTTTGCATCAATGTCCTCGCCACGGATGGCAAAAACATTCTCTATCGCCCTTACTTTGACGAGTTCGGTAGATGCTTCGGTAGCCCCTTCCAGTGGCGTCCCGATCTTAAAGCCTTCATATTCCGCACGACCCTGATCCACATAGTCTTCGATATGGAACAGGTTCCCCCGGTACAGTTCCTGTATAATAGGCACAGCCTGATCACGTGAAGCTACGATGAGTACACGGCTCATCGGTTTAGGCGCTAACATGCAGCTGCTCCTTAAACCGCGATACCAGCAGCTGCACTGCCTTTGAAAGGTTATTTTTGCCCTTCTCCTTCAATGCCGCTGAACGCTGATTGCCTTCTTTTAGGATTTCGGCGTGCTTTTGTGCTGCCTGGTGCCGTGCTTCTTCCAGTTTCAGCTTTTTGTACTGTTCAGCATTGCTCTGCGCCTTGGCTATAAGGTTATCAGCTTCCAGCTCGGCTTGGGCATGTCTTTTCTTTTTTTCTTCCTGCGCCGCACTGATCATCGACTGATACTCAGTTTCAGTTTTCTTGATGTCATTAAGGACCTCAGTTTTCATCCAACCCTCCACTCACGGCAGTACAATACTTGGTGAAAATCACAATATATGTATTGTTATTTACGATTTCATGTCGGTTTTTTATAACATTCGTTCGGGGAAGAAGATCCGGGAGAAAAAACGATTATGGCCTACTTTACTTTTTCAACAATGAGGGCATCGGGGAGCGGTGAAATGGCAATACCCTCCCGGGTCATACGAATGGTCAGGCCCGCAAGTTCATCCGAGGAACAGATGAGATGCTGGTCCGGATGTGTCCCCCGGACAATAGAACAGCTGGTCTGGATTTCAGGTGCAACCGAGATCACATAGGGGATCCGTTTCGATCCCGGGTGGTTCCGGGGGAGGACAATAACGGGCAGATGATACGTCCTGACCAGATCCAAAAGCATCAGGGCGGGTTCAACAGGGCCTGCCCCGGGCGCTGAAACTACCACAACGTCGCCGGCATGGACTCCCTGAATATATTCATCATCGCTGGTTTCGATACACAGGGCAAAATTTTCACGGACTGGTGCAACAAGCAGAAAAGAGTAAGCGCCTTTCACGATCAGGACGTCATCGCAGGCGGAATCGTTCATAGCTCAGTTACATCTTCAGACTGGCAGGAGGGACACATGGGCCGTTTACCTATCCCTTTGAACCGTTCCCCGCATTCCTTGCACCGGTAATCCTTTGCTGTGACCCGGTCGGGGGGAAGATCAATATCGGTTGGTCCGCCAACACTACACATGCAGCAATCACCTCACTACTCTAATCTTCCCATTCTATTATTTATGCCTGTTTGCATCCCCAGACCAACCAGGTTAAACTAAACGGAAGACTCCGTTTTACCAATTTATGTAACAATGATGAAACTGAAGGTAACAAGTGAGATGATCAGCAGGATACAGGAATGCTTCACACCAGCGGCAAGTGAGGCCTCCCCCATCTGCCCGGCGATCAAACCTGAGAAGAGCGCCTGGATCAGGCACGCGTGGTAAAGAAGCCGGTTGAACGCTTTGATCGGCACAGACCCGATACCGGAGAGGGGCCCTCCCATTGAAATCCCCGATGTCCCAATATGGGCAAGGACCGGCAGGAACTGAGTGTCAAGGACTGCAACAACGTATAGGAAGACAAAGAACGAGAGGTAAACGATAGCAGTGTAGATGAACATCTCGGAAAGACGTTCTTTTTTGAGTGTCTCGCTCATCTTTGCATCACTTGCAGCAATCGCGAGAACTTCCCCAATCTGACCGCTCATCTCGCTTGCTTTTGTAATGAGGGTCACGGTACGTGCAATTGAAGCGGTACTGATCCGCTGTTCAAACCGTATCAATGCATCGGAAAAATTCGCCCCCCAGTCCATGTCACGTTTAATCCGGCGGATCTCGTAGCTGAGAAGCCCGAGGTTGGTATTGACCATGATACCGATAGCCTGGGCCATCGTCAGGCCGACGCGGTTTATGCCTGCCATACGTTCCAGAAAATCCGGGATCATAACCTGGATTCCTCTGACTTTCCGGGCCCAGATCTCGTAGAAGATTGCGTAGGGAACAAGAACGATCAGGACAGCAATCACCACATGGGCATTAATGACTTCAATAAAGAGCTCTGGATCCCCATAAGAGGGGATGTGGGATATTACCAGTGCCAGGTAAATGATCGCTATTGGCACGGTAACAAACAATGTATGATTGACATCGTTGACAAAACTTTCAAAGGGATGGCTGATAAAATTGGTCAGGATCCGTATCTTGTCGTACTTTTTAAGCTGGTCAAACAGGTGTTCTTCACCGGTTTTTTTAACCATCGGGATATCCGCGTACGTGTTGAGCTCTTTAACCCGGGTATAGCGTTCGGCCTTTTCTGCCTTACCGGATATGAGATCGATGAGAAGGACAAAAATCAGTGATCCGATGGGCATGATCGCATAGATGATAAGCGAGAGCTGGAGGACGGCGGATCCTCCCATCATACCCATGACCACCATAATAATGATTAAAAAAAGCGGGCCTGCGACAAAGAGCGTAACATACGACTCTGCAACCATGGAGAGAATAGTCAGGAACTGTTTCTGTTCGAAACGAGCTTCTTCCTGGTATAATCTCACCCGGCTCGCAAGGAACTCTGATAGATCCCCCCCACTTTCGATAACCGAGAGGAGATCCTCGAGAAAATCTTTGAGCTTTTCCGACGGTGTAGTTTCAGAGAGGTGCCGTACTGCCGTGAGGACGTCCGATCCGAAATAGTCGACATCCCGGGTGATCTGCCGGAACTCGAGTGCGACCTCCCCATAGATGGGAGCATTTTCGGAAATGGCGTAAAAGATCGTCATCAGCTCCGCTCCGCCCCGGCGCATCGCGTACATGTAGGCAACTGCATTATGCAGCGTCAGGTTAATCTTGACCTTTCTGTTGTTCTTCTCTATACGGGGGATACGGAGCAGAAGGTGATAGGTGATGTATGCACCAAACGCAAAAGAGATGGCGACACTTGCCGTTAAGACAAAGGTCGAACTGGAGAGAAAAACCAGATCCTGGGGCAGCTGGAGATTGAGAACGTTATAGACTCCTTTTCCGGACTGGACCTCCAGAACAAGAACACGACTTACCACGTACCCCAGTACACCAAAAATAATACCGACAAGTACGGAAATCCTGATGGATTTCCAGAGGTATTGCCCGAGTGTCAGGCCGGAACGGGACGATACGAGATCCGCATGAACGCTGTGGTACCGGATCGGGTCGCGCAGCAGCCATTTCTGAAGAGTATGGCGGAAATTCATCACAGTACCCGTCTGAGATCATCTGTGTGCGCAAGCAATGAAGCGCGGTTTATCTGAAAGTCATGGAAGAGCGAGGCAACCGAGATATAGTCCCGGATTCCCTGCGTGTGCATCGCGTCAAGCAGGCTTTTTCTCACCGCTATCTCTGTTTCAAGCTGGGCCCGGCTCCAGCCGCGTTTTACTGCAATTGAGCTATAAACCTGCGATCTGCCGGTATAGATAGTGATGTCATGGACAGGATCGTACTCAAAGACATTGTTGACCTTAAAGTTCCCGGTCGCCGCATCAATACCGATGATTTCAACAACTTCCTGGACTCTTCGGACGCGTTCGTTTCCACGGTATATTAGTGCCTGTACACTGATGATGTTTAATGCTTGGATCATATTGCGAGGCACATTAAGCGGTTCGCTTTCCAGCCGGTGAATTGCCGCGTCGATGCTTCCTGCATGCATGGTAGAGAACGTAGTGTGGCCGGTATTCATTGCCTGAAAGAGGGTCTGTGCCTCAGGACCCCGGACTTCCCCGACAATGATATACTCCGGCCGCTGCCGCATAGCTGCCCTGAGAAGATCAAACATGTTGATGGCGTTGCCCCCTTCGGTGAGCGCCTCCCGGGTAACACTGGCAATCCAGTTATCATGGTAAAGCGTTATCTCCCGGGTATCTTCGATACTGACAACTTTTGCGATGGGAGGAATAAAGAGCGAAACCGCATTCAGCGAGGAAGTCTTCCCGGACGCAGTCCCCCCGATAAAGAGGAGACTCATGCCATTTTCAATGGCAAGCCAGAAATAAGCGAGTTCGTCGCTCGAAAATGTACCATACTCCATAAGCTCGATAGGTGAAAACGGATCTTCACGGAATTTCCTGATGGTAAACGAGGTGCCCCGTGTCGTAACCTCAGTCCCGAGAGTCAGCTGGAGTCGCGAACCGTCAGGCAGTGTGGCATCCAGCATCGGCGAGCCGCTCGAGATATGTTTGCCCGAACGCTGGGCAAGGGTGATAGCCAGAGAGTTAAGTACATCGGCTTCAAAAGCAATATTGGTTTTGATGTTCCGGTGTTCCCGATGGTACAAAAATATCGGGATCCTGCTGCCGTCGCAGGAAATATCTTCAAGACGGGAATCTTTCATTAAGGGGTCGATACGTGACCAGCCGACAAAATTCCTGATAAGGTAATATTCTATCTTGAAGAGTGCGGACTGGTCGAGGATGAGGCCGTAATCTTCTAAAAGACCGTGCACTTTTGCAAGCAGGATCTTTTTTCGGTCTTTTTTAATCTCATCCGAGGTCAATACAAGGACATCAAGAAGATCCTCGTGGAGACGCTCGAGAAGCTCATACTCGAAGTCAGAGAGAGGGGGTTCATAGAGCAGATATTCGGACTGGTTCGTTTTCCGGTTGAGGGCAATGTACACCAGGGTCAATCCCTCTTCAATCCAGTACTGGTCGAGCAGGTCGTACCCTTGAGGCAGCTCGGCGCTTACCAGCGGGCCATGCTTTGAAAAATTATACTCCTCGTCCTGGTTTTTCAGCTGTTTTTTAAAGAAGTGAAAATAGTAACGGTAGCTGGCTTCGCGTATTTTTGGTGCAATTGACGGAGGACTGCCATCCCCAGCAGGAGGTTGTGGGGTATCTGCATTCTTCCTCGTGATCCTTATCCGGGACAGATACTCTTTAAATCCTCGAAAAAAATCTGAAATCTGCATAAACCTGCTCCTCATGAAAGGTGCATATCTTTTATTGGTAAATAGTTCGGCGGATACTTATATATATAGTATATTCCAAAAACTGCCCATAATTAGTGAATTATACGCATATATTGTCCCATGTATGTTCCCGACCGTCTGTATCCGTCGGCAGGAACAGATATCTTTATACTTATTCCCAGAGAGTTTTAAAACATATATAATTCACCGGATAGACGGAGTACCAGATGCAGAATACACAGAAAACCAGGATGCCCACGGGGATTGCATCACTTGATCCTATCCTTGGCGGGGGTATCCCGCAGGGTACTCTGACGCTCCTTCTGGGGGATTTAGGGGCCGGACATTACGAATTTGTCTACAGTTCGACGGTAAATATTCTTTCGGCAATGAAACGGTCACCGGACCCCAGCTCCTTCTCCCCAAAGAAGATCCTGTATATCACTTTTACCCGGCTCGAAGCTGATGTCCGCCATGAAATTGTCCAGTCGTTTCGCAGCGATGAAATGAGCGGTGAGATGGAAGGCATTGTTTTTGAGGATCTTTCAGATCTTTATTTCGATCGCAGTATTGTCCCGGATTCCTGGTACAGCCATAGCAACACGTTGACCCGGCTTCAGAAACGTTCCGAACATGCAAATCTTTTCATGAGGCTCGCAGAGATTTTTTCCTCCGCAGAACCAGATAGCATGATCATCCTTGATTCGATCACGGATACTGCCACCCAGACAGCCCTTCCCAATCTCTGGGCGGACCTGACCGCATTTCTCCGGGGCCTCCAGAGGCTCTCAAAGACCAGAGAACTTACCATTTTCCTCCTGCTCAGCAGGGGTATCATCAAAGCAGCCAACGAGATTGAACTTGCCGACATCGCTGATGCAGTCTTCCTGTTCCGGTGGGAAGAGAGCACCGGCTCCCGGCGCCAGCGGGTGATGTACTTTGAGAAGTTCCGGGGGGTCATGCCATACCTCGAAGAGCAGGACCTCGTAAAGTTTGCCGTCAGGATTTCCACAACCGGCGGATTTGAAGTAAGTAATATCAGGATGGTAATATGAACGGGGATCGGGTAAAGATGGGGATATCCGGACTTGACGATATGCTGGGTGGCGGTCTGCTTGCCGGAAGTATCTGTGCCATTATCGGAACGTATGGCACAGGGAAAACGACATTTTCCCTTGATTTTATCTGGGAAGGACTCAAAAGGGGGGAACGGGTAATCTACATCAGTCTCGAGGAACGCGAAGACAGGCTTCTCCTTTACATGAAACAGAAAGGCTGGGATGTTGATCCCTACCTGAACAAATCCCTCTACATCATAAAGCTTGACCCGACGGATTTCAATCTGGCTAACAACCGTATCAAAAATGAACTCCCGAACCTCATCAGCG
>Ga0326728_10014538_pt1 | contig 16690 bp, 12 predicted proteins | sample MB3enrmetagenome_FD_207602 | JGI IMG/M metagenome (GOLD analysis project Ga0326728, IMG submission 207602) | Lab enriched peat soil microbial communities from McLean, Ithaca, NY, United States - MB31MN | ecosystem: Environmental > Terrestrial > Soil > Wetlands > Peat | place: USA: New York...
CCGCCAGAAGGAAGACCACGGTGGCATCATCCAGTTTTACGAGAAGCTGGCCCACGTTCAGGTCCGCGCGGAACCCAAAGCATGAGGGTTCTCGAACAAGCGGCGGAGCGCAAACCTCTCGCCCCGCTCCCGGTCATCAGCTTGGGGATTTCGGCGGGGGTGGTTGCCCTCGCCTGCGTCGCCTCAGTCCTGCTCAGTGCGAGTCCCGGCGCGAGTTGGTGGATGATCCATCGCTGGCCTTTCGTCAACTTGGCCATCAGCATGGGCTTGATCGTGGTGCTCATCACCGTGGCGCGCCTGCACACGTTCCTGGCCTTGATCCTGGCCGCGATCTCAGCAGGGTTGATGTCCCGAGTCGGTTCGCTCAGCCTGGAGCCCGCCGCAAGCCACTGGGTGGCGGCGGTGGAGTTGACGGCGACGGAGTTTGGCGTTCTGGCGGGCAAGATTGGCATCATCATCGCGCTGGCCTCGGTCATTGGCGTGTGCCTGCTGGAGAGCGGCGCGGCCGAAAAGATCATCCGGCGCTTCCTGACAGCGTTCGGCCCAAACCACGCAGGGCTGGCGCTGCTGCTGGGCACTTACCTGGTCTCGATCCCGATCTTTTTCGAGACGATTTTTATGCTGCTCCTGCCGCTGGCCAAGGCCCTGCGGTTACGGACGGGCAAAGACTACGTGCTTTATGTGATGGCCATCTGTTGCGCGGCGGCCATCACGCACACGGTGGTCATTCCTCAAGCGGGCCCCTCCGCCGTTGCCGGCATTCTTCACATTGATCCCGGCCTGAGCATTATCTTTGGGCTGGCGAGCGGCGTGCTGCCCTTGGCCTGCGGTTGGCTGGCGGCGAAATGGATCAACTCGCGCATGGCGGTCACACCCGCGGAGTTGCCGGGCGAGGCCGAGGAAGCCCAATCCACCATGGCCCTGCCGGAAAAGGAGCTTCCGTCCTTGCTGAACTCGCTCTTGCCGATCCTGCTGCCGGTGTTGCTGGTCTGGCTGGCCTCTGCCACTCACGCCTTGGGCGCCCGGTGCCCGGAAGCCCTCCGCAACGCGGCGCAGTTCCTGGGAAACCGGCATGTCGCGCTGCTGCTCGGCGCCGGCATCGCCATGGGCCTGCTGATGCGCCAACGGGGCCTCAGTCTTGGGCAGATCGCCGAACGCATTGGGCGGCCGATGGAAACGGCTGGCATGGTCATCCTTATTGCCTGCGCTGGCGGCGCTTTTGGAGCTTTGCTCAATGAGGCCGGGATTGGCAAGGCGATCGAACTGGTGGCTAAGACTCATAACCTCAACCTGATTCTGCTGGCCTACGGCGCGGGCCTGATCATGCGGATGGCGCAGGGCTCGGTCACGGGCGCCATGATCGCCGTAGCTCCCATGATTTACCCGATGCTGTCGAAGGATTTGCCTTACCACCCGGTCTATGTCTTCCTGGCGATTGGCTACGGGGCGCTGTTCGTCTCCTGGATGAACGACGGGGGTTTTTGGGTCATCAGCCGGCTGGGAGGGTTCACAGAAAAGCAGACGCTGGCCAGTTGGACAGTCCTCACCGCTGTCATCTCCGTTTCAGGGCTGCTTGCGACCATAATTCTGGCGGCACTCTTGCCTTTGCGCGGCAGTCCGTGAACAGCCCGTTAAAAAAGGCCGTTTTTTCCGCGACCGGTTTCTGAAACGTCAGCGGCGCTCTGCCGGGGCGCCGCTGCGCGCTACGGAATTTCCGGGGCCGGGAGGCGGGTGAGTTGGAGGCGGGCCACGCGGGTGCTGTCCATTTCCTCGACGCGCAGTTCAAACATTCCCAACGGCACGGTGTCGCCGGCTTTGGGGAATCCGCCCAGGCGCTGGGTGACCCAGCCGCTGGTGGTGGCAACGCCTTCGCTGGACAGATTCTGGCCGACTAATTCGCCCAGCTCATGCAGGGGCAGCGCGCCGTCAATCTGCCAGGTGCTCGCGTCGCGGCGGAGCAGGAGCGGCTTTTCCTGGTCGAATTCATCCTGAATCTGGCCGACGAGTTCCTCCAAGATGTTTTCCAGCGTGGCCAGGCCGACGGTGCCGCCCCACTCGTCCACGACGATGGCGAGATGGAGTTTTCGCTCGAGAAAAAGTTGGAGCAGTTTTTCCAGGCGGGTGGTTTCTGGCACGTAAATCACTTTCCGGGCCGCGCCGCGCAAGTCGGCCCCGCTCTCCGCCTTGCCGCGCAAGGCGAATAAATCCTTGCAATGGACCACGCCGAGGGTCTTGTCCAAATTGCCGCCTTCGCAGAGGGGGAAACGGGAGAAGCGGGATTTTTCCGCCACTTCCAGGCATTCGGCCATGGTGGCCCGGGTGTTCAGGCCGACAATCTCCATGCGCGGGCGCATGACATCCCGCACGGAGCGCCGGCTCAGGTCCAGGGCGTTGAGGATGATGTCGTGGCCCAGGCGGCTGCCGCCGGGACGGCGCTGGGTGAGCATCAGGCGCAGTTCGTCCTCGGAATGGGTGACGAAGCGGGCGGGGCCGGCTTCGATGCCGGCGCGGCGCAGGAGCCATTGCGCGCAAAAGTTGAGGAGCCAGTTGGCCGGATAAAAGAGGCGGTAAAACCAGTGCAGCGGCGCGGCGGTCCACAACGAAACCGGCAGCGCCCGCTGGATGGCAAACCACTTTGGCCCCAGTTCGCCCAGGACAATTTGGAGAAAAGTCACCACGGAAAAACCAACGGCGAAGGCGATGTCCGCACGGGCGCGCGGCGACTCCACCCCGCCCCATTCCAGAACGGGCCGGAGCAAGGCGGAGAAAACCGGCTGGGAGAGCCAGCCCAACCCCAGGCTGGCCATGGTGATGCCCAATTGGGTGGCGCTGAGATAAGAGGTCAGATTTTGCAAAATGTGCCGGGCCAGGCGCGCCCGGCGGTGGCCCTGGATGATCAAGGCGTCCAACTGGGTGTCGCGCAATCGGACGAACGCGAATTCCGCGGCGACGAAAAAGCCGTTGACCAGCACGACGGCCAGGACGCCCAGAACCCTCAACCCCTGCGCAACGAGAGCGTGGCTGTCCATTTACAAAGTCACCTCCCCAAAGATGACGCGGAGAATGTCCTGCAGACTGATCAATCCGGTCTCGCCGTGATCGGCGCTGAAAACAATGCCCAGCCGACAGCCGGTCGCCTGCATCCGCCGCAGGGCCTCTTCCAGGCGCAGTTCCTCGGGCAAAAAAAACGCCGGCTCCATGTAATCCCGCGCCGACTTGGCGCGGTCCAGTTTTCCAGAGTAAAGCACCCACGTCACATTGACGACCCCGGCGACCCGGCTGGTTTTGGTGTCCAGAACAGGAATGCGGTTGAAATTGCGTTCCTGGCACAGGGCCAGCACTTGGGACATCGGCGCGGCCGCCGGGACGGTGACGGCGGCGGCCATGGGAATGGCGACATGGCGGACGCGGAGATTGTCCAGGTCGAGGACGCGGTTGATCATGGCTTTCTCTTCGGTGGTCAGGTTGGGGGCGGATTCCTGCATGACGAAGCGCAGTTCCTCGCGGCTGCCGAAGAGGCGGCCGGTGAAGGTCTTGCCACCGGTGTAGCGGAGCAGGCCGCGCGAGAACCAGGCGACCAGGGCGACCAGCGGGGCAAGCAGACCATGAATGGCGCGAAACGGCCGGGCCAGCATGAGGGTCAGGCGATTGGGCTGCCGCTGGAAGAGCGTCTTGGGGACCAGCTCGCAGAGGATGTAAAACAGAAAGACCGCCAGCGCAAACACCGTCAGGCCCAGGACGGGCCGGCCATGAAGCCAATCGCGCAATTTGACCAGGCCGACGCTGAAGAGGACAAAATTGACCACGGTGTTGCCGACCAGGATGGTCCAGAGAAAATCCTCCGGGTTCTCAAAAAAGCCGTGCAGCGCCGCCGCCCGCCGGTCCCCGGCGCGCATCCGCTGGCGGATGCGAAAATGATTCAGCGCCAGCACGCCGGATTCCATCCCCGAGAAGAGGAAAGAAAGAGCGGCGCAGAGCAAGAGGGCCAGGGCGATGAACAGATCCGGTTCCTTCATATTATTTCCTCTTGACCACTTCCACGAGCAATTCCCGGATGCGCCGCTCGTCCGCCGCCTGCACCGTCAGGCGCAGGCCGCCGAACAGGACCGACTCCCCCGGCAGGGGCACGACCTGAAATTGGTGGAGAGCCAGGCCGGACAGGGTTTCCACGCCGGGTGTTTCGCCCAGGGGCGGGTACTCGCGCCGGAAGTTGTCCAGCCGCACCGCCCCCCCGGCGCGCCAGCGGCCCGGCCCCAGGTTTTCCAGCACCGCCTGCTCCGGCTCGTGCTCATGGTGAATCTCCCCCACCACCTCCGCCAGGATGTCCTCAATGGCGACGATGCCCGCCGTGCCGCCGAATTCATCCCGCACGATGGCCAGTCCGCGGCGCTGGCGCTGCAGGCTCTTGAGCAGTTGGAGCAGGTTCATGCTTTCCGGCACGAAGGACGGAAATTCGAAGACGCCGGCCAAATCCTGGTCCGGGTCGAGCAGGAGGGCGTGGGTGTTGAGCACCCCGACGATGTTGTCGGGGGTTTCATCATAAACGGGCAGCCGGCGGTGCTGGGCGCGGCGGGCGGCGGCGAGCATTTCCTCCACCGAAAGATCGTCGGAAAGGCAAACCATCTGCGTGCGCCCTTTCATCACGTCGCGGGCCTGGCGGCGGTCCAGGCGGATGATTTGCAAAATGATCTCCTTCTCCCCCGCGGCCAGCGCGCCCTGCTGAAAAGCGGCCTCCAGCAGCTCCTGGTACTCGGCGTCGGAAAGGCCGGCGGGGGCGGCCTGCGCGGCGGGGGCGAGGGGGCCGAGGAGGGCGTTTGTCAAGTATTGGGCGATGCGGCGCGGCGGGAGGCTGGCGTTTTGCAGAAACAGCATCGGGCGCGCCACCCGCCGCGACCAAAGTTCCGGGGCGCGCACGGCCAGCGTTTTGGGGGCCGCTTCACAGCCGAACAAGACGGCCCAGAGCACGCCGAACATCACCCAGCCGGGCGGCCACTCCCTGCGCCACCCTTCCCAAAGCATGACGGCGACGATGCCGGCGTTGGCGAAGCTGTTGCCCAACACCAGCGTGGCCAGGAGATCCTGCGGGCTGGAGAGCAGGCGGCTGATGATTTTGCCCGCGCCGGGGGAGCGTTCCTGCAACTGCCGGACCTGCCATTTGCCCAGGGAAAAAAGGGACGTTTCCGCCAGCGCAAAGAAGAAACTGGCGCCGGAGAACGCGATCAGCGCCGCCCATGCAAGGATCGGCCTCATCCGCTGGACAAAATCAATGGCACGCGCCGCACCATATCTATTTCCGGCACGGCTGACAAGCAGGAAAGGGGACGCGGATGGAATGGACATGGCCAATTCGTGAAGGTCCTGGGAACTCATTTTACTCGAATTGGGGCTGGTTTTTGACCGCGCAATGCGAAATCCATAGTGAAGTGGTAGAGTAACTGCCTGATGGAATTGTGGGGATTGTGGTTCAAGAATAACTTGATTAGCCTTGATTAGCCCTGATTGGGAAAGCTCGATTTTACGCTTAAACAGCTCATGGAAAGGCACTTCCATTGATCAGCCTCGAAAAAGGCGCGGAAGGCCCGGAATTGCCCGCAGTTGCCCCATCCATCGTCGCCGCTTTGGCGGACAAGTTGGAGGACAAGGCGGATTGGCCGCGAAAAGGCGCAGAAGGCACATAAAAAGCATTCCAATTTTGCGCTTTTTGAGCATTTTTGCGGCTATAGTTCATGGCCATTCGAACTAACCAATTCCTGCCATGCTGTCACAAAAAACTATTTTTTTTGGCTTTATCCACCTTTATCCACCTTTATCCGCCTTTATTGGGATGGTTCGTGCCCGCGGCGAATGCTCCTCCTGTAGCGGCGGTCTTTGACCGTCGCAGATGTGGCGGACGCCGCCAGAAGGGGGAATGGAGTGGCTCCGCCGTCGCTTCGCTATGGCGCGACAAGGGATTGCTTTTGAATCGCGAAACGGCGCAAGTGCTCCGCTGGCCGGGGATTTCCCCCCGCCCGCCCCGCCCGCGCCGGTCGCATCCACCCGGATGCGACGCCGTAGTGTGCCTTCGTGCCTCACGCTGGCAATTCAACCATAGGTTCTAATTTTTGTCAAGCCCTTTTTGAGAAGAAGATGGGGAATGGTGAGAATGTCAGGCTGGAAGCCAGCGACTACACGACCAGGGACTTTTCGTGGCGGTTTGTATCCCCTACGGAGGACAGTTCGGCTTGGCACCAGGCTGCGCGGCAGCGCAGCCCTACCACCTTGCCTGGCGGACAGGCACCCTGCCGATTTTGAGTTTCTCCGGCAAGGCCGGGCCGCCGCGCGCGACGAGAATTGGCGCCGGAGAACGCGATCAGCGCCGCCAATGCGAGGATCGGCCTCATCCGCTGGACAAAATCAATGGCACGCGCCGCGCCACATCCATTCCCCGGGCGGCTGACAAGCAGGAAGGGGAGGGCACGATTCGCCATGCGCCGAACAGGCTTACGCGGCCAAGGCAATTTTCTCTGTCGCCGAGAAAATCAGGTCACGGCTGTTGCGCGTGGCAGAACGAACTTGAGCGAGCGATTCGTTCGACTGAAAAGTCTCAATGCTGTTAATGCCAGCGGCTTGGAAAATGTTCACGGCAACAAGTTGAGCCAGCATCGTGTCGGCGGTCTGCGGTATCGGCCTGACGGGTGCTAACCATTCGCGATACGAACCAGAAAGGATCGGCATCGTCTCGGCGGGCTGCTGTATCGGCTTGGCGGGGCCGCTCCCCTGTCCGCTTGGTTCTTCTTCATCTCCCAATTCGGACGCAGGCAGGCCAAGGAGTCGCTGGACTTCCGGGTACAGCTGCATCAAGGTCGCTCGTAGCACGTCGTCGGAATTTCCGATTTGGAGCAGGCGCAAAACTTTCAAAATGAGCGGAAGAATGCTTCCTGCGCGGCCGAAGCTTTCGAGTTCGACCGCTTCAAGGTCATGAAGCGGTTCCCCGAGACGCGCACGGGCTTCGGCAAGGCCGAGGCGCAGCCCCAGCGGAAGGCGAGGCTCAGAGGCAGCCAGTTGCCGCTCGAAGTAGATCTTGGCATCTGCGGCACGGTTGCGAGCCAGCAGGAGAAAGCCTCGAGCCTCGATGAAGGCTGCGCGACAATCGCCGGACGATGAATCGGGAAGCGCAAGCAACGTTTCGGCTTGCGCGAAGAGAGATTCGCGTTCCCCGGACATTCTCGTATGCACGGCTTGCCACTGGAAGAGAAGCGCTCTTCCAAGTCGCTGGACTGGACGCATCTCGGCCAAAGACGGAGCGCGGAGGTCAAAGCCTTCCACCATCTCGCCGTCGTGGCGGTCAATATTCTGCAGACGCCGCCTTGCGTAATCGTCCCCCAACTCCGCCGCTCGCTGAAATAGAGTGCCAGCCTCGACACGCTCGGCTTGATTGCCTGTTTGCTCGCTTCGCTGCAGAAGCAAGTCCGCCAATCCAGCTAGACACCAAGGGTTGCGTGGAAACTCGGCGATCGCTTCCCGATGGATGGCTTCGGCGGTCGTGAGGTCGCCAGAAGCTCGCAGCATCTTTGCCAATTCTGTGCTGACGAAGGCGTCGTAGGAAAAGCGAAAGCGTGCCTTCCACAAGGTGTCTATGGCTTCACGGCAATCCGCTCTTGCAGCCTCTGTGTCGCCAGATTGATGAAGGAGCCGCCCACCCGCCCACAGGCAACGGGCGAGAACCGTCCAGTTGCGCGCATTGTCTTCGTCCCACGCCAAGGCTTCCTCTGCTCGGTCGATTGCCCAATTGGAATCATGATAGCGCGCTGCCTCCGCGAGACGGTTGAAGGTGCGGACAAGGTAGTGAGGATTACTCGTCAGATTCGCGTAGGCACGTTCCTTCTCCAAAAAGATATCCAAAGTTGGGCCAACTGGTGCAGGTCCATGATTTGCGACTTTGGCAATCATCGCTTCCTTTTCATCCCGAGTGTGCGCAGGCGGAACGTTGTGCGCGACTTGCTGATCTGATGCCTGTTGAATCGCAGGCATAGGCAAAATTCTCCGAAGCCACTTCGGCCCATTTTGCGCGTTTGGCCGTGCCTCAAGCACCGGCCCGAATTCTCGCACCCATGTCTCCGCGCTCAAGGGATAACTGGCGAGCAAAGCACGAGTTGTGAGTTCCCAATCATCCCGGGACATGCCCGCATCCGCCAGGTCAAGCAGCGTGGCGCGCAGCAGGAATGTGGCCTTTGGAGGCAAATTGCTCTGGGCGTCGCGCGCCTTGCAAAGGCCGAGCAAACCGAGGTCGGTGTAATAAAGCGGCTCACGCTCTTTCCGCACGGCGAGGCTTTGCCACATTCCTTCCAACCCCTGATTCGTCGTTGCCCAAGCGAGCGCCGCGAGAAAAGCCGCTTCCGGGTCGCAACTCTCAGCGTATCGAAACGGTCGCAACCAAGATCGGAAGTCCCGCACTCGCTCGCGTAGAAGTCGCTGGACCGTCGCCAGCGGAACACCGGCCACGGCCCGGAAAACATCTTGCAACTGTGATGCCCACACCTGTTCCGGTGTTCTTTCCGGCACCGGCTGAAAGATGCGCGGGGAGAGCCACGCAGTAACCGCCTTGTCGAGAACTTCGCGATGGGTTTGCCAAATTTCGATGAAGATTTCCCGCAGACTGCAGCGAGTCCATGCAGGCACAGCGGTGCGACCAAGCACCAATTCATGGAAAGCTTCCACGGGGGCGGCTTCAAATTGAACCAGCCAGTTTGCAATCTCTCGGTTCATGGGCGCAGGGGCAAGTCTCCAAAGTGTTTCAAGTCGGCTTGGAGGAGTGAACGATGCGCGTTTCGGGCATTCTAGATTTGGCTCGTAGTCACTTCCGTTGTCACAAGGCCGATGCGTTGGATGTCACGAATCTCGTAAGAGATTGGCGCATGGAGGAATTCCCGCGTATAACTGGCATCCGACACATTGAGATCCACAGTGAATCCGTAACCATCAGAGGCGGATGCGGGTGCGGGGAAGAAATGTGGACTTGGCCCTGCCTGCGCCACGTCATCAAGCACTGTTGGAGAAGCTGCCCACGCCGCGACTTTTCTTCCGAAATACTCCACCCGAACGCGGTCAAGGCTGTACTGCATCAGGAGAATGGGCTTATCACCCGCTGCGGTGGCGCATATATGGCCAAGACCGAGTGCGTCGCGCAGACGGTTCGCCCAATCAGGCCTTTTTAGAAGAGATTCGACCTCAGCAAACGGAGCGACGAAAGCCGGACGACTATCTTTGCCGTCGTTGACTTTTTTCAGCCACTTTCTTAGTTGGACTTCAACATCGGGCGGTGTTGGTTGACCAGCACTACGAGCATCCAGCATTCTTTGAATAAGCGCGCGAGCATCGGCAGCGGAGAGATTCCATTGTGCCAAACCACATAGCCCCTCAATAGTCTCTACGCGCACGACATCTTCTGCGGGGTTCACCTCAAGCAACGCCTTGTCATTTTCGCTGATGAATGTGACAGCCAATGCTCCATGGGGCGAACCGCAACAGGCAACTCGGAGCCTTGTGTAGTTGGTGTGTTGCGCATACCAATCTGAAGGACTGGCAGGTTGCGCTTTATCAAACTCCGACAATGACAGAAAGTCAGTCTCGCGTCTGTCGGAAACGCGCTCATCCAAAATATAATTCTCGGCCGGAGCGGCTTCGGTAAGCGCCGCTGCAGCTGCCGCGCCTCCCAAAAAGGCGAAAAAAGGCTGTTTGCCTTGAAATGCCATAAGCTTAAAACCTACTGATTTTGCATGAAACTGGCAAGCTGGGAATTGGGTTCCGCTGCAACGCTTAACTTGCACATTATTTGCGCTTATTCGTAAGCCATTGATAATCAATGGAGCGAGCGAGTGGAATCGAACCATTGCCCACGACCCATCATCGAACCCACCCGCTGACTTCTCCTACACTGTGTACACTGCTCCAGTCTTTGGCAAGCTTGAGCTGAAGGCACGCGCATCCCTTAACTTGGAACTTGCGGGGGGAAAAGGCGGGGGACAAAATGCGGGGCATGAAAATCATCCTGGGCCAGCCCTCCTGGCGCATCGCCTCCGACCGGGTGGAGGCTTTCGTGACCGAATTGGGCGGGCAGATCGCGCCCATCACATTTGACCGGCGGGGACGGAAGATCGCCCCGTATTCGGTCGCGCCGTGGGCGGAAGAGAAGCTGAATTGCAAAATGCCGGCGATTTTGCAGGCTCTGCGCGGCGATTTTTTCTGCCTGCCCTTCGGGGGAAATGCCACGCCGTATCGCGGCGAGAAACACCCCATGCACGGGGAAACCGCAAACGCGAAGTGGCGCCTGGAGGCGGAGCAGCACGGCGGAGGCCGGCATTCGCTGCATTTGAGTCTCCTGACCCGGGTTCGACCCGGACGGGTGGACAAGGAGATTTGTCTGGCGGACGGCGAGGACACGGTCTATTGCCGGCACACCATCAGCGGCATGAGCGGCCCGATGAGCCTGGGGCATCACGCCATGCTGAAGTTTCCGGAGGCGGAGGGCAGCGGGGCGATTTCGACCAGCCGGTTTGTGTACGGACAAGTGTTGCCGGCTGTGTTCGAGCGGCCCGAAATGGGCGGTTACTCCGCGCTGAAGATGGGCGCGGAATTTCAGTCGTTGCAAGCCGTTCCGACGGCGGCCGGAGGCGTGGCGGATTTGAGCCGTTATCCGGCGCGGCGGGGTTTTGAGGATTTGGTCATGGTGGTCAGCGACGCTCGCCTGCCCTGGGCGTGGACGGCGGTGGCGTTCCCGCGCGAGCGGCATGTGTGGTTCGCCTTGAAGGATCCGAAAGTGTTGCGCCAGACAGTGTTTTGGTTTTCCAACCGGGGCCGCCATTATCCGCCCTGGAACAGCCGGCATGTGAATGTGATGGGCCTGGAGGAGGTGACGGCCAATTTTCATCTCGGCCTGGCGGAATCGGCGCGGCCCAATCCCATTTCCCGGAAAGGCTGGCCGACCTGCCTGAAGCTGGAGCGGGAGCGGCCGCTGGTTGTCAATTATATCATGGGGGTGGCGGCGGTTCCGGCCGGGTTCGACCGGGTGGCGGCCCTGGAGCCGGGCGCAGACGGCAGATCCATCACCCTCCGGGCGCGCAGCGGGCGGAAGGCGGCGGCGAAGGTGGATTTGGGATTTCTCGGGCAAGAAAGGTGACCGCCACGATGGCCGGGGGGCGAAATCCTTGCGCGGCAGGAAGAACTGATGACGACAAGTGGCGCGTCAAATCTCTTGCGGTTGAAGTGGTCTGAGACTATCGTGAATCCATGCCTGCGGTCACTTTGAAAGCGCATTTTAACGGAAAGCAGATCGTTCTGGATGATCCCTTCGACCTGCCGCCTGATTCTTCACTCATGGTTACGGTCTTGCCAAAGGGAAACGCCACCGAAGATGCCCAGTGGCGCAGCCTGGCTGCTGACGCGCTGGCCAGGGCTTATGGGGATGATGAACCGGACTATTCCGCCGCCGACGTAAAGCGATGAAGGAGGGTGACATTGTGCTGGCGCTCCTGCCGCAAATGGATGGGCGGGTCAAGAATCGTCCAGCGGTGGTGTTGCGGCGGATGCCTGGCTTCGGCGATCTGCTGGTGTGCGGCATCAGCACTCAGCTTCGGCAACAGGTTCCCGAATTCGACGAGATTATTGAAGCATCCGACCCTGATTACAAAACAAGCGGCCTCAAAGCGCCTTCACTGATCCGGCTGGGTTTCCTGGCGGTCCTCCCCGTCAACAACTTCCTCGGAACCATCGGGTCCATTTCCGAGGAGCGGCACCAACGTCTTCTCTACGAGCCTTCCGAACACTTGCGTCCGAAAGGCAAATTATGATACTGCCATTTGAGGCTGGTTGACGGGCTTGGTTTTACTTGACACTGGCTTCGGCTTTGCGCTTTTTCGCCTCTTCGATCACTTTTTGTTCCATGTCGCGGGGCATTTCCTGGTAATGATCGAAGGCTTCGGAATGAACGCCGCGGCCGGCGGTCAGGGAACGAAGGGTGCTGGAGTAGCGGTAAAGTTCGCGGGCCGGCACCAGGGCCTTGACGGACTGGAAGGGGCCTTCGGAATCCACCCCCAGGATGCGGCCGCGCCGGCTGGAAATATCGCCCATGACCTTGCCCAGGCAGTCTTCGGGAATGCGCACTTCGACCTGGTGAATGGGCTCGAGCAGGCAGGGGCGGGCTTTGAGAAAGGCCTCCTTGAAGGCAAAATAGCCGGCGATTTGGAAGGCGATGTCCTTGGAGTCCACCGGGTGCATCTTGCCGTCGTAGAAATCAATTTTCACGTCCACCACCTTGTATCCCGCCAGGATGCCTTCGCGGCAGGCGTTCTGCACGCCTTCCTCGACGGAGGGGACATAAACCCGGTCCACATTCTGGCCGCTGAGGGATTCGGTAAAATCCACGCCGGAATCGCGCGGGAGCGGCTCGATTTTCATCCAGACCTCGGCGAATTGGCCGGCGCCGCCGGTTTGCTTCTTGTGGCGGTAGCGCGAATCGGCCGGGGCGGCGATGGTTTCGCGGAAGGGAATGCGCGGCTCGCCCAGTTCGACATGGACATTGAAACGGCGGCGCAACCGCTCGACCACCACCTCCAGATGCAGTTCGCCCTGGGCGGAAATGACGGTTTGATGCAGTTCCGAGTCCACCCGGTGGAGAAAGGTCGGGTCCTCCTCGTGCAGGGCGGCCAGGCCGGCGGCGACCTTGTCTTCCTCGCCCTTGACGCTGAAGATCAAAGCGGCATGGATGGTGGGGCGCGGATATTGCACCTTGGACAGGCGGACCGGGCGCGCCGCCGTGCCGAGGGTGTTGCCGGTGTGCGTATCCTTCAATTTCACGACCGCGCCGATATCGCCGCCGCGCAATTCGTCCACCGCCGTGCGCTCGCGGCCGTTGAGAATGTAGATTTGGCCGATGCGTTCGCTCATCTGGCGGTCCGCGTTGTACAGTTCCATGCCGGAACGGACGGCGCCGGAATAAACGCGGAAGAAAGACAGCTCGCCAAAATGCTCCTCCGCCATCGTCTTAAAGACAAAGGCGACCGGCGCGTCATCACCCAGGCGAACCTGGACCGGCGCGTCGTTGGCGTCCAGCGCGGCCTGGGGGCCGCGGTCCACGGGGGAAGGGCCGTACTTGGCGATGAAATCCATCAGGCGGGCGACGCCCACCCCGGTCTCCGCCGCCGTGCAAAACAGGGGAATGAAATGCTGTTTATGCACGGCGTCGTGAATGCCGGCGCGAAACTCCTCCTCGGACAGCCCGCCTTGGTCGAAGAACTTGGTGAGCAGGGCGTCATCCGATTCGGCGATGTGCTCGATCAACTCGCCGTGCAGCCGGGTGACCGTCTCCTTCCACGCTCCCTCGGCGGCTTCCTCGCGAAATCTGCCCCGGCCGTCGGAGGTGTCATAAGTGACGACTTCGTTGCGCAGAACATCGAGAACCTGGTTGAAGCCGGCGCCGGGATTGACGGGGAGATTCAACGGGAAAACTCCCGCGCCGTAATGTTCGCGCAGCGCGGCCAGCCTTTCATCGAAGCGCCCGTTGAGTTTGTCCATGAAGTTGACCACCAGGATTTTGGGCAGGCCCAGTTCGGTGGCGTAGTTCCAGACCCGCTCGGTGCCGACGCCGACGCCGTCGCGGGCGTGGATCACGACCACGGCCAGGTCGGCGACGCGCAAGGCGCTGAGGGCCTCGCCCACGAAGTCCAGGTAGCCGGGGCTGTCAACCAGATTGAACTTTTTCCCCGTCCAGGCGGTGTGGAGGAGGGAAGCCTGGGTGGAGATGTGGCGCTGTTTTTCGCTGGCGTGGTAGTCGGAGACAGTGGAGCCGTCGGCGATGCGGCCCATGCGGCCGATGGCGCCGCTGCAAGCGAGCATGGCTTCGCTCAACATGGTTTTGCCGCACGAGGCGTGTCCGACGATGGCAAAGTTGCGTAGATCTTTTGCTGAATCAGTTTGCATGGGCGGGAGTCTAGGGCAGGGAGCGGGAGGTGAAAAGGCTAATTCTTATTTATCCTTTGGGAAACGGGACGCCGGCGCCCGGCTACTTGTTCTGCGAATAGCGCTGCTTGCCGGTGACGAAGCCAACGATGGTTCCCCAAAGTCCGGCCAGAAACAGCAGCGGATTGACCAGGAGCAGCAGCGGGGTCTTGGGGCTTTTGACTTTCCAGGATTCCACGTTGGCGAATTGCGTCAGCACGAACAGAGCAGCGCTGACGGGAACGGGCCGGAACGGAATGAGCAAGACCGCCGGGTAAAGGTATTTCGCCAGATGGTGCGTCCAATGGCCGGAGTAGGGAATTGCGCGGAGCCGCCATCCCCACCGGCGGGACAAGGCGCCAAAGGATTCGGCCACCTGATAATGTTTCTTGAAGAGGTGAATCCAGCCGGTTTTGAGCGACTGATGGTGGTAATGGATGATCTCCACATCCGGGGCCACGAAGACCTCGCCCTGCTGGCTCAAGCGCATGAACAGATCCATGTCCTCGCCCGCGAAGCTGAAGTTCCGTGTGTCATATCCGCCGATTTTCTGGAAAACGTCCTTGCGGATCAGATCGAACTTGCCGCTGATGCCCTGCTGCACCCGGCCGATCCAGCGCGCCATGAGGACCTTGCCCCAGAAATTGTATTGGTCAAATATCCGCTGCGGCAATGTCACCAGCGCGACCGCCGCCACGCGCCCCGGTTGATTGATGTGGTTGAAAAGGCGCTCCAGCGCCCGGCTATCCTCCGGCAGGCAATCCTGCTGCAGGTCCAGTTGGTAATCGCCGGTGTTTTCCTTCAAGCCCAAATTGTAATCCCAGCTCAAGGCCACGTCGTTTGGATTCTTGACATACTTCACGTTGTCCCCCGCCGGCGGATTTTCCAGCGCCTTGGGACTGCTGTCCACGACGATGATTTCCCACGGTTTGAGCGTCTGGGTGTTCAAGGCGTGGATCAGGCGGTCCAGGTCGCCCACGTTGCCGTAAATGGGGATGACCGCCGAGATTTTCGGCGCGGGATTTGCCATAGTTGTCTGTTTTTTGCCTTATTATACGCGCCGCCGCCGAAAATGGAAACTCCTCAAACTAATCCTCCTCAAACCTATCCTCCTCAAACCAACCCCGCCAACGCCAGGGCGAAGGCATTTAAACTTGGGAAATATGCGCGGCAAGCAGTCTGAAAATAAGCCTATCCGCATTGCCGCTTTTCAATGCGGATAGGCTTATTTTAGCAACGCCTTCCGGCGTGTCGAGAAAAAAATTGCGGGACACCGAAAATTCTGCGCAAAAACCGCAAAAACCGCAAAAACCGCAGGATTTCAAAACAGTTGCGTTAAGCAATCTGAGCATCAGGCCGTCTGAAAATAAACCCATCCGCATTGCTGCTTTTCAATGCGGATGGGTTTATTTTAGCAACGCCTTCCGGCGTGTCGAGAAAAAAACGCCCATCAAACATTGACACATTGACCGCAAGAACCGCAAAACCCTGGCGCGAGAACCGCAAAAACCCGGGGACCTCATGCGGTGGAACAGGGCGCGAGGATGGCGCTGCTCATGCCGTGGATGATTTTTTTGTCGGCGGGACATACGGTGGCCAGGACGCCGCCCAGGCCGGCGCGGGCGGCGTCGCCGTCGCCGCTGACAAAATAGTACGGACAGAGACGCGCGCGGCCGGGCATGGCGGCCAGTTCGTTCTTCTCGAAATCAAACCAGTGCGCCTCCACCAGGCGGGGCTTGTGATAGCGTTGCAAAACGCGGGGCGACTGCGGAAACGACCGGATGGCCTCGTCCACGGCGGCGCCCCACTCGGCGGTGGCAAGATCGCTGCCGAGATGAACGCCGCGCGCGCCCCAGGCTTTTTCGGAGAAGCCGGAGATTTTGAGAATCAACTCGCGGTCCCGCTGGGAAAGGGACTTGAGCTGGGTCCAGTCTGTCAAGTTCAATTCCGGGATGGCGCCCTGCGGGGGGAGGGGCGCCGGGTCCACCATCCAGGTGTAGGGGACCAGTTGCTGCAGGCGGCCCAGGAAGCCTTCGCCCAGTTCCTGGCGCCAATAGGGGCGCAGATTGCGGTTCCAGAGGAGGGCGAACAACATTTTCTCCTCGAAGAGCGGCCGGGGCGGCGGGGTGAGGCGGATATTCCCGGCCAGCGCCATGTCCAGAATTGTCTTGGCGGAGGGGACGTTGGGCAGATCGAACAATTCAAAGAAGCGATAGACGGCGTCGCCGTTCTCGAATTGGGCGAAGCGGGCGTCGCGGACGCGGAACCTTTCGCCCAGTTGGGCGGCCAGCCAGTTCATTTCGGGGCGGTAGGTCCGCGCTTCCTCGGAAATGACGATGTGGACGGAATTGGCTTGGCCGAAAATGCCGGCGAAACCGCGGATCATGCCGTCGGCTCCGCCGAGGATGCCGGGCGCGGCCAGGGGTGGGGCGGAATAAGTTTGATTGAGCCAGGCGGTCAGGCCGATGCCGCCGGGAACGCTGTCCAGTTCGGTGATGCAGGGGCCGGATTCGGTGAGGATCATGTCCGGGCGGATGACGCGGGGGAGTTCGGCTTTGAACGCGGCGGCGCGCTGGATTTCCAGGAGATGCGCCGGCTTGCCCTGGTCCAGCCATTGCGCGACCCAGGGCGGCTGTTTGCCGGCCAGGCTCCGGCGATAAAGCAGGTTGACGGCGCGATTGAACTGGAGCAACACCCGGCCCAGGCTTTCCAAGGACGC
>Ga0326728_10014539_pt1 | contig 16687 bp, 17 predicted proteins | sample MB3enrmetagenome_FD_207602 | JGI IMG/M metagenome (GOLD analysis project Ga0326728, IMG submission 207602) | Lab enriched peat soil microbial communities from McLean, Ithaca, NY, United States - MB31MN | ecosystem: Environmental > Terrestrial > Soil > Wetlands > Peat | place: USA: New York...
TGCCTACGTCGTGGGCGGCACGCGTTACACGGCGCCGGCACGCGCGGAAAACAGCCTGGCGGTGGCCAATGGCAAGACCGTCAAAATCACCCGCATCGTCGGAACCCAGTTTTACGTTACGTCAGTCTAAATCAAAGAACTCAATCACCTTGAAACCATTATGTATCTGAACCTTACTCCGTTGTTGGCCGAACTGAACTTCGCGCAGGGCGGCATCGTCATCATCTCCGCAGTCGTCATCGTCATTGTCGTGTTCCTGCTGCTGTACATGGTGTTCAGCCGTTACACCAAGGTGGGGCCGAACCAGGTCCTCGTCGTCTCCGGCATCAAACACCGCGCGGAGGATGGCACGAAGGTCGGCTTCCGCATCGTCAAAGGCGGCGGCACCTTCGTTTGGCCAATCTTCGAGAAGGTGGACATTCTCTCGCTGGAACTGCTGACCATTGATGTGCAGACGCCGGAGGTTTACACCAGCAAAGGCGTGCCGGTGAAAGTGGACGGCGTGGCGCAAATCAAGGTCAAGGGGGACGATATTTCCATCCGCACCGCTTCGGAACAATTTCTCGGCAAAGCCACCGATGAAATCCGCAACATTGCCACGCAGACGTTGGAAGGCCATTTGCGCGCCATCCTCGGCACGATGACGGTTGAGGAAATTTACCAGAACCGCGATGCGTTCGCCCAACGGGTGCAGGAAGTGGCGGCGGGGGATCTGGCGAACATGGGCCTCGGCATCGTCAGCTTCACCATCCGCGACATCCGCGACGGCCAGGGTTACCTCGACGCCCTCGGCAAACCGCGCATCGCCCAGGTCAAGCGCGACGCCATCATCGCCCAGGCCGAGGCCGACCGCGATTCGCAGATTCGTTCCGCGCAGGCGAAGCAGGCCGGGCAGGAAGCCCAGTTCGCCGCCGACACCAAAATTGCCGAGGCGCAACGCGATTATCAATCCAACGTGGCGCAATACCAGGCCACGGTGAACCAGCAGAAGGCACAGGCCGACCTCGCCTACGATTTGCAGAAGTTCAAGACCGGCCAGTTGGTGAAGGCCGAGGAGGTGCAGGTACAAATCATCGAGAAGCAAAAACAAATCGAGTTGCAGCAGCAGGAAATCTTGCGCCGATCGCGTGAACTCGAAGCCACGGTGCAAAAGCCCGCCGATGCCGAACGTTACAAGGTCGAGACGCTGGCCAACGCGAAGAAATTCCAGTTGGAAACCGAGGCGGCCGGTGCGGCGTCCGCTACGAAGGCAACCGGTTTTGCCGGCGCCGACGTCGTCAAGGCCACCGGTATAGCCGAAGCCGATGCGAACAAGGCCCGCGGTCTAGCCGAAGCTACCGTCATCGAGGCACAAGGCAAAGCCACTGCCGAAGCGATGCTCGCCAAGGCCGAATCCTTCAAGCAATACAACGAAGCGGCGGTCATTGAGATGATTGTGCGCGTGTTGCCGGAAGTCGCGGGCAAGATCAGCGAACCGCTCAGCAAGACCGAGAAAATGGTCATCATCAACAGCGGCAACGGTCCCGGCGGCGGCGCGAGCAAGCTGACCGGCGACGTGACCACCATCATCAGCCAGTTGCCGCCCGTGCTGGAAAGCCTGACCGGTGTGAAATTCGAGAAATTGCTGGAACAGGTCCCGGCGCTGAAAAAGGCGATGGGGAAAGACGCACCCGGAAAATAAAAGCGGGACGGGATTTCGCGTACTAGAGAAGAATGTGTTCATGAACAAGCAACCTCAATGTCCGAAGTGCGGTCAGCCGATGCTGGAGGGTTACGTGCCGGAAGCGAGTCAATCCCGTGCTGGAGGGACCAGGTGGGTCAGCGGCCCGCCGGAGGTGGGTTTTCTTGGCCTGAATTTGCGGGGCAAGGACGTCGTTGAGATTCGAACGTTCCGCTGTGCGGGATGTGGTTATCTGGAGTCCTATGCCTGGAAACAGGCCCTGAACTGTGAACACAAACCATGAAAGTCTGCCGTTCGCAAAATAATCGGATGACCGCCGGGGTTTGCGGTGGGCTGGCGAAACATTTTGAACTGCCGTCTTCGCGCCTCCGGGTGGCTTGGGTTGTGGAAACCCTTTTCAGTGCCGCGTTCCCGGGCATCTTTCTCTATTTGGCACTTTGGTATTTGCTGCCGGAAGAACCGTTGCCGCTGCAGCCGTGGAAGAAAGCGGTTTAAAAACTCATGACTAATTCAAATGAGCGAAGATGAGAACAAAATGAGTGACCAGCAACCATCGAATTTGCGAGTAAAACACTTTGACAAAGAAAAATTTGAGGCGCTCGAAGTTCTTCGTAAAAGTGCGTGGGAAAAATTTTCGAGTCGAAGACCACTTGAATGGAAAGCCTGTCTTGCCTTATGGGCGCTCTTGGCGGCGGTTGCTGCCATTCTCTTGGAAGGCAAGGATTTAATAAGTTCCGTGAACAGAATTGTCGTCACCGTTGTTGGAATAATTATATTAGGAATACATATTCTTTGGCTAATTGGATTGGCGCGAGCTACCACAATTGATCAAAATGCGGAGCACGATCTTCGCAATAAAATGCTTGACGAGATAGATTTCACATGGACGGACAAGACGAAGCAAAGTATGGCCAAATGGCATAGTGGGAATTGGTTGCTAAAAAATTGGTCACAGGTTACTCAAGGAGCAATAACAATGGTCTTAGTTGTTTTTCTCATTTGTCTCGTGTGGTTGAATTAATAAAAGGTTCGCAAACATGCGTCTCTTTGAAGCCATTATTGATGCGAATCACCGGGCGGTGGCTGGTGACACGAACGCCGGGTTGCATCCGGCGGATTTTGAAAATGAACTGCCGGTCATTGCGTTGACGTGCATTGATCCGCGATTAAACGCGTTCTTTCCAAACGCGCTGGCGCTGCCGGCGGAGCAGTTCATCTGGCTGCGCAACGCGGGCAATATCATCACCGGACCGACCAGCAGTACCCTGCGTTCGTTGGCGCTGGCCTGCGCGGTCAAGGGAGGCAAAGAAATTGCCATCATCGGTCACACGGATTGCCAAGTTTGCAAAACCACGACCCTGCAGTTGCTCGACCGGTTGAAGGAACTGGGCGTCGAGCGTCATTGGTTGCCGGAAAATCTCAACGAATTTTTCGGCCTGTTCAGCAGCGAACGGCAAAACGTCGTCAAGGCGTGCGACATCGTCCGGCACAGTCCGCTCATCGGCCCGAAAATTCCGGTGCACGGTCTGTTGCTCAACGTTGAGACCGGGGAATTGGACTGGGTGGTGAACGGCTATCAGATGCTGGATGTAATGGCCAGCCGCCTGAATAAACCCATCGGGCTGGCCGGTTCGGCGCCGGACCTGCTGAAATCGTTGCAGCCGTTCCAAATGGGCGAGATGAAATTTCCCGAAGCGAAGATCGGCGAACTGGCAACAAAGATGGAAGATTGGCTGGCGAAGGAAACCGGGAAAATTGGAGCGACCGTCCAGGAAACCATGCAAAACGTCACGCCGGTTGCTCAATCGGTGGAGAAAATTGCCGGACAAGTTGCTGAATACGCCGAAGAACACCGGCCGCGGCCGCCGAAGATTCCTATTCCGCCGCCGATCCGGCCACGCCCAAACTTTCCCACCAAACGGCGATAAACAATTTTCGGGGGGACGAGTTCTACGAGTCCCTGACTCAAGGAATGCTCTGAAAATGGGGGGCTCGTGTAACTCGCCCCTCCGGTCACAGCACCCCGCGCCGATAATCGTTGATGCGCCAGCGGAGAAAAGCGGAACAATGCTTAGGCGTGGCTTTGTTGCGCAAGGGCCAATAGGCATTGAAATCTTTTCCCAGTTTTTGCAATTCTCGAATACCAGCCTGCGCCATTTGTTGGTAGGGACGCCGCGCTGCGGCGTCCGGTCGGCGCAGCGCGCCGACCCTACCTTGCTTCGTAACCGCCTGTTGCCACAGCATAAATTTACATGATTGCGCCGCCATGCGTGCCGCCAAATCCAGTTCACGAAGTAAAATATCTGGCGGGGCAAGGCGGGCTGTCCCTAGCCCGCCGTTTTCGGCGCGGTGAGGACACCGCGCCCTACCTACCGTGTGAAGAATCGCACGTTGCCTCTCAATTTCTTTCAACGTTGCGCGAATATTCTTTGCCGGAATTTGGGCAAACCATTTCAGTCCGTTCCGGGAGAATAATTCGCGTTTCTCCGCTGGTGGTGCGGCAATGACCGTGCCAAGCGGCGTTTCATTCGGCGCTTTTACCTTTAATTTGCGATGGGTGAAACCGAGTTTGAGTGCAGTTTCAGCCACCTTGCCGGTTGAATCGGCAAACACGTCGCGGCTTAAAACCGGAACAAGTTTTTGTCCGTCAAAGTTCTTTACATTCCAAGCCAATGACGCGCCGGCAAGAAACATTGGCCAGCTCACCGCCAACGGTTGCGGATGGCCGCCGTCGCCCCAATCGGTGATGAGATAGCCGGCAGCGCCGTATTTGCGCCCAGCTCTCGCAGCAGCGCGCAAATTCGCCAGTGCATTGTCGTGCCGGCCAATTAGGGTCTGCCAGGTCGAGGTGCCCGGACAAACATAAAATGGAATCTTTGACTTGGCGAATAGCCTGGCTTCACGCTCAAATGGATGATTCGCTTCGTAGCCCCAGTTTAGTGCAATGAGGTTATTGGTAGGGACGCGCTGCCGCGCGCCCTGGCCGACCGGCAGCGCGTCCCTACCGATTTTTGCCAGTTCCGGAATGAACCTCGGATATTTCAAAATAATGTCGCCCCAGAACATCATCGTTTTGCCGCGTCGGGAGACCTCGCGATGAATTTTCTTCAAGAAATCGAGATAGACGCGGCCTTGGCCTTTTATTTCGCAAAGCTTTTTACTTTGGCCGCGCCCTAAATCCCAGGTTTCGTCGCAACCGACATTGAAGCGCCGGCTTGAAAAGTTCGGGAGCAATTCATCATACAACCCGCGCAAGAAGGGCAGGGTGCCGGGATGGTTTGGAGCAAGGGTGGAAGGGCGGACAAATTCCCCGTTCGCGTCTTCGTAAGGTTCAGAGACCTCGGCCAGCTTTTCGAGCTTGGGATGCTCGAGGAAATAGCGCAGGTGACCGAAGGAATTTTGGTTCGGCACGAGGTCAATGCCGAGTTCGCGACAGCGCGCGTCGAGCTTGCGGATTTCGTCGCCGGTCAGCGCACCCCAACTTTGCCAGACGGATTTATAGCGGCGATAGGCGAAGGTGTGTTCGGTGTAGAGCTGCAGTTCGTTGATTTTGAAATCGGCAAGATGCTCGACAAATTCGAGCAACGTTTCCAGTTTGGGCACGCGCCCACGGGAAATATCGAGCATCACGCCACGACGCGGGAAATCCGGCCAGTCACGAATTTTCAGGCAGGGTAGACGAAGTGGCACAGACGTCTTCGCCTGTGGGTTCACAGACTGGAAGTCTGTGCCACAATGATACAGGCGCAGCAACTGCCGCAACGTTGCAGCCGCCGCACGCAAGCCGCCAAGCTCACGGAAGGAAATTTCAATACCATTCTTGGTAATCGTTAGTGCGTAGCCTTCGGGATGCTTTGAGGCGGAATTACTGCGGACAATTTTGATGGTAGGGTCGGCACGCTGCGCCGACTCGCCACGCTGACTCACCGTCGCAGCGGACCGGACGCCGCGGCGCGGCGTCCCTACCTTTTCAGGTAGTGTGAACGTGCCGCGCAGAATTTTCAGCGAGCGAGGGCAGGGGAGTAAATTCAAATTTTTAGTTTTGAATTTTTAGTTTTGAGCCGAACTCATTTGCTCAAGATTCAACTAAAAATCAGGAATTCAAAGCTCAAAACTTACCGGTCAATCATGCCGCTTTTCCGCGCATAATTGAACAAACCGCCGGCGTCCACCACCGGGCGCACGTCGCCAAGCGGTTTGAATTTGAAAACCTTGCCGGTGTTCTTCACGGTGACGGTTTGCTTGTCGAGATCAACCGTCACCACGTCACCGGTTTTCAAAACGTCGCAGAGGCGTTCGGTGAGTTCGCAGGGATAAAGCTCGCCGGTGGCGACGCTGTTACGAAAGAAGATGCGCGCGAAACTTTCAGCGAGAACCACTTTGCATCCGGCCGAGCCGAGCGCAATAGGCGCGTGTTCGCGCGAACTGCCACAACCGAAATTTTTTCCACCCACTACGATGGGATATTCGGCATCGAGTTTGCCCTCTTTCACGAAGCGTGTCGGATAAAGCGATTCGGGCAGGCCGGCGAGCGCGTAGCTGCCGAGCTTCTCGTATTCATCGGGAATGGTCGGCACGAGCGTGAGATACTGCGCGGGAATGATTTGGTCGGTGTCAATATGGTCGCGCACCACGTAAACCGGTCCGGTAAAAACAGATTGCATGATGGCAATGTGCCGCGCATGGATGAAGTTTTCAAACACAATTCGACGATTCGCTTTGGCTTCAACCTTGCCGCTGGCGGCAGGATTTCTATAATCCTACAGTGCTCGACATCAAATTAATTCGCGAAAAGCCGGATTTCGTGCGCCAACGCCTGGCGACGCGCGGGGCAGGGGATGAGGCGAAAATTGACGAATTGCTCAAGCTGGACGAGCAACGCCGGAAATGGCTCGCGGAAGTCGAGACATTCAAGGCCCAACGCAACCAGGCCTCGAAAGAAATTGGCGCGCTGATGGGACAGAAGAGAGCCGCCGAGGCCGAGGTGAAGAAGGCGGAAACGCGGAAATTGGGCGACCGCATCGCCGCGCTGGATAAGGAAGCGGCACAGGCGGAAGCAGCGCGCGATGCGCTCATGCTCCAACTGCCGAACCTGCCGCATGAATCGGTCAAGATTGGCAAAAGCGCGGAAGACAATCCGGTCGTGCGCGTTCACGGTGAAAAGCCGGTTTTCACTTTCAAGCCCAAGGCACACATGGAACTGTGTGAATCGCTCAAGTTGGTGGATTTCGAACGGGCAACCAAACTTTCCGGCAGCGGCTTCATTCTCTACACCAATTGGGGCGCGCGGCTGGAGCGGGCATTAATTCAATTCTTGCTCGATTTGCATATCACGCAACATGGTTACACCGAAGTGTCGCCGCCGTTCATGGTCGGGCCGCAGTGTCTCGAAGGTGTGGGACAGTTACCCAAATTCAAAGACCAGTACTACGGCGTGGCCGAGGGTGACGACCGGGAAAAGCTCGGCAAATTGTATCTGGTGCCGACCGCCGAGACGCCGGTGGCAAATATTCATCGCGGGGAAATCCTGGCGGAGAAACAATTACCAATCCGTTACTGCGCTTATACGCCGTGTTTTCGCGGTGAGGCGGGCGCGGCAGGCGTGGGCACGCGCGGCATGATTCGCGTGCATCAGTTCGACAAGGTGGAGTTGATCAAAATTGTCAGGCCAGAAAACGGCTATGATGAGTTGGAGAAGATGGTCGCCGATGCAGAAAAGGTTTTGCAACTGCTCGGCCTCCATTACCGCGTGCTACTGTTGTGCACGGGCGATATGGGGTTTGCGAGCGCGAAGACTTATGACGTCGAGGTTTGGGCGCCGGGGCAGGGGAGTTATCTTGAGGTTTCGAGCTGTTCGAATTGCGAGGATTTTCAGGCACGCCGGATGAATCTGCGGTTCAAAACGGAATCGGGCGGGAACCAATTCCCCCACATCCTCAATGGCAGCGGCACGGCGCTGGCGCGGCTGTTTGTGGCGCTGGTGGAAACGCATCAGCAGGCGGATGGCAGTGTGCAGATACCAAAACCGCTCCAGCCATATTTGAAAGCCGAACGGATTGCTGCGTGAAAAGTTTTGAGTTTTTAATTTTGAATTTGGAGTTGAAAGATGGCTCAACTGAAAATTAAGAACCCAAAATTCTAAATTGATGAAAATTCTTCTGACCAGCAGCGAAGTCCATCCGTTTTCCAAAACCGGCGGACTGGCCGACATGGCGGGTGCCATGGGCAAGGCGCTGGCGCGGGCGGGCCATGAGGCGCGCATCGTTTCACCGTTATATCGCGGCATCCGGGAACGTTTCCCCAAAATGCGTCAGGTGGATTGGCATTTCGATTTGCCGCTGGGTGACCGGCGCGTTCCAGCGGCGTTGTGGTCGCTCGAAGTGGAAAAGGGATTGACGGCTTACTTCATCGAGCATTCGCATTTTTATGATCGCGCGGCGTTATACCATGAAAACAACGTCAGCTACGCCGATAATGCGGAGCGCTTTATTTTTCTTTCGAAATGTGTTGCGCACCTGGCGCGGTATCTGCCGTGGCGACCGGATATGGTGCATGTTCACGACTGGCAAACCGCGCTGGTGCCGGCGTTGATGCTGCATCAGCAGCGCGCAGAAGGGTGGGGGAATCCGCCGCCGACCTGCCTGACCATTCACAATCTGGCGTATCAGGGAATTTTCCCGCCGGGCGCCTTTGCTTTGACGAATTTACCGCTGGATTTTTTCACCATTAACGGCATGGAGTTTTACGGACATTTGAATTGCCTGAAGGCTGGCATTGTGTTTGCCGATGTCATCACCACGGTCAGTCCGCGTTACGCACGCGAGATCACGACCGAAGAATTTGGTCAAGGCTTGGATGGACTTTTACGCCGGCGGCAGAAACAGTTCCTGGGCATCCTGAACGGTGTGGATTACGATGAGTGGAATCCGGCGCATGACCGGTTTTTGCCAAATTCATACACTTTGACCCGCCTTGCCGGCAAAGCCGTCTGCAAGCTCGCCTTGCAGAAAGAAGTCGGCTTGCCCGAGCGCCGCGAGGTGCCTTTGTTTGGCACGATTTCGCGTCTGGCGGAGCAGAAAGGTGTGGATATTCAGTTGGGCGCGCTCGAAGAAATGTTGAACGCCGACATGCAATTCGTTTTGCTGGGCAACGGTTCGTCCACCTACGAACGGGGTTATTTGGAACTGGCGCGGCGCTTTCCGTTCAAGGTCGCCGCGCGAGTGAATTATGACGAAGGCCTGGCGCATCGGATTGAGGCCGCGTGTGATTTTTATATCATGCCGTCGCGCTTCGAACCGAGCGGCCTGAACCAGATGTACAGTCTTCGCTACGGGGCGGTTCCGATCGTTCGCGCCACCGGCGGTCTTGACGATAGCGTGATTGACCTCACGGAAGACACAACGCGCGCCAATGGCATCAAATTCCATGAATACTCGGCGCGTGCGCTCGTGAAGGCCATTCGCAAGGCGCTGGCCCTTTACCGGCAGCCGGATTTATTGCGGCAATACCAGCGTAACGCCATGAAAACGGTTTTCTCTTGGGAACAGACCGTACGCGAATATTTGAAAGCCTACCAATTGGCGCAGGATTTTAGGAAGCGTTTGATGTCCGCCTGAAGACACTGGCCGCTTGGATGGGATGTTCACTCCGCTCAACGAGATTGGCAAATCGTTGGGCACGTTCCACCACGCAGGGGAACGGATGATCTACTTCCGCCGGCGCATTCCAAAGCACGTAAAATTCAAAGTTGGTTGGCAGACGCCCGTGAGTTTGCTCAAATCGTTCCATGCGCGTTTGCATGATGCTCCGGGCGACCGCCAGCGCGGCTGTCGGATTGTGCGGGTTTCCACCCGGCCAATACTGGGCGCGGATCTGGAAACGCGAAATTTCCCCGCAACGCCCAATTGCATAATCATTATTTCCGGTTTCCAGCATGGACAAAGCTTCCCACCGGTTTATTCCCGAAGCGCTAAAAACCACCCCCCACGCGGCCAGCGCACACATGGCCAATTTGAATTTCATCTCAGATATTAGACACTATGCCTCAATTTTCGTCAAATGAACTTGTTGATGTATTAAATATAACAAACATTGTGCATCATTTAATATGGACTCAAACTGGCTTTAGAAGGCGGAAAATTGCGAATTTTGACGCTGTTGGTTTTCCTGAATCACTCTATCTGAAATTGTCGTTCCTCAAAATACAGGCAGGCTTTGTATGGCTACTGATGAATGCTTTGCAACCCTCCAAGAATTCTTGCGCAGGAAATCAGTGTGGAAGCGAGGAAGAAAACCATAAAAATAATGGCGACCAGCCTGCTCTTGCGCCAGGTTGCAGTAATGGCCAGCGCCAGGCAAAAAATGCCGACGCCGACTCCCCAGGCATGCATGAGCGTGGGATTGAAGTCCGCGTTGGCTGATACAAGCTGGCCTGGATAGAAAGCATACAGTGGCATGATGGCTGGTATTGGCTGGTGGAGTTTTAAAAGCCCCCACACCAAAAGCATCAGCCAGAGAAACAGGGTAAAGTAAACAATCGCTCGTGTTATTCGCCCTTCGCTCCAACGTCCTGAAGGAGCACCAAATGTTGACCACAGTTTTTTAAGCCAGCTCCCAAGCAGCAAGAGCACATTTTGATCGGCTTGATCTCTTTTGTGAGGCGTCATGCAATCTCTCGTTATCGGTTGTTTTTATATAAACAAACGTGCGGATTTCCATCAAGAATTTTGTTTTGTCGTCGGATCAATGGCTTTTCGGCCTCGATTTGTGTACACGATGAAACTTCTTAACAGCACGCTTTCAATCTGCAGCTGCTTTTCTGCGGAACTTTAAAATGTGTCTAAGCCTCATTCTCTTCTTGTGATGCAGAGCCGACTGAGGCCGGCCGGGTTTTCCATTAAAGACCGCTTTTCACAACACCGGGGTCAAAGGGGGCAGCAGCGCGCCAGTTTCCTTAAAAAATTGGTGACGTTTTCTTCTGAGCGAACATGCAACTTCTGTCCAGCAACAAGACAGGCAGGCTTTTGAGGCCGGTCGTTATCGAAACTCTTGGTATCCGGTCAGTGCTTTTTATCTGCGGTGTCCAAGGGGTAAGGAGTCTCCTGGGAAGTATTATCCTTGCGGAATTCCTCCTGAAAATGCCTCATCAAACGCACGACGCCAAAGCAGACAAGGCCGATGGCAATTAAAAGAGCCACCCCTATTGTGACAGTTGGTGAACTAAACATGGCTACCGGATTTTCGAGTTTTTATTGGCAACCGGCTGGTAAGCTAGTTCTTTGCCAATTTACCGCCCCACCAACTTGAGCGTTATCGCTTAAATTCCGTTAAATCTGCCTGCGATTCTCCTGACCAGGAAACGAGGGCTGAATCGGGCGAAAAATATAAGCAGACGATTTTGCCGTCCGGGAACCGCCATCACTTTCTTCTTTCGAAACGCGCGGTGGCCGTAACGCGCGACGGCTTCTGCGGACATATTGGCCTGTCGAATCATCCGTGCCGCATCAGCTTGCGCCACTTTGCCGAAGTTCGTCGCTGTGGGACCCGGACACAACAGCGTCACCGTCACGTCCGCGCCAGTCAGTTCCTCGGCCAGTGCCTCGGTGAAGGAAACGACGCAGGCCTTGGTCGCATAATAAACCGCCATGCCGGGACCCGGCACAAAACCCGCCACCGAAGCCACGTTCAGAATCCCGCCGCGCCGGCGTTGTATCATGCCGGGCAGAAACAACCCTGTGAGCTGTATCAACGCGGTGATATTCACTTGAACCATTTCGAGCTGTCGTTGGAGCGGCAATTCGACGAACTTGCCCCAGGCGCCGAAGCCGGCGTTATTCACCAGAACGTCTACCGTAACTCCCCTGCCCTGCAATTCCCTGAGGATGCGCCCCGGCGTTTCGGGTTGGGCGAGATCGGCGGTCAAGACGGTTGCTTCAATGTTGTGCACCCGGCGCAATTCCCCGGCCAGTGATTCCAGCGCTTCCGTGTTGCGGGCGGTCAGCACCAAACGGGAACCGTCCGCGGCAAAGCACTTCGCCAACTCCAACCCGATGCCCGACGAGGCACCGGTGACTAGGACCGTCTCGCTGTACGTGCCGCTCATATTGACCGAGGTTCTATTGATTGCCCCATCCGAACCGTTGGGTGATGGGCCAATAAACAAAGAAAGATTTGCCGATGACGTATTGAGCTGGAAAACCGCCCCAGTAACGCGAATCAAGACTGTTGAAAGTGTTGTCGCCCATCACAAAATAATGATCTGTCTCCACCCGAAAACTTCCCTCCGGAGCCAGCGCTTCCAGCATGGCGTACCCATAATAGTGATCGGGTTGGTATTCTAACACCTTTTGGCTGGAACGAGCATCCGCAAATGAATACAGATTTGCAAAGTGAGGAGCCGCTGTTGACAACGGTTGACCATCCACAACCAAATGTCCCACGGGAACTGTGCCCAATCTCGGCACGTTCGCGACTTCATAATCCTGTTTGAGAGACAAAGTTTCACCGCCCAGTCCCACCAGCCGTTTGATATAAAACTCGTCGCCCGGGATATTGTATCGGTCGCGCATTTCTTGGGGAATTCCTTTGGTTTCAAACACCACAATCTCACCACGTTTTGGTTGACGGAAATTATACGTCAGGCGGTCCACAAACAAATGGTCGCCGGTTCGAACACGAAGTTTGATTAACTCTTCCCCTTTGCGGTAAAAACGTTCCGGGTCCAAACCGGCCCGAAATCTCATCGGCTCTTCCCCATAATCCGGAGGAAACCAGAGGGTGTACCATGTCCCGGCAAATTCTATGCGCTGGTAGATGGAGAAAAACACCGGCGGCCACGGCCTCTGAATCGCATCCACTCTGCCGTCGGTCGGGGCGACAAAGTGAACATAAGAAATTCCCCGAAACCAATCCCGAATGCGGCCCCAGATGTCCGGAATTTTTATGGCCGCTTGGATTGCCATCTGCTTGTTCACCTCGGACTGGATTTTGACCCTGTCAGCCAGGCCGCTGCCCACGTCGCTGAAAATGGGGGCGAAATCAGGCGTGGAGGTCACGCCGTAAAGCGTCGGCTGCATCGAACCGGTGGGAATCTTGAACGGTTGGATGAAAAATGTGCGGATGCCCATCGCCACCGTAATGGCCACCAGTAACACCTCCACGTTCTCGCGCCAGACGGCGTTCGGATATGGCTTCAGCCATTTGTTGGCAGCGAACTCCAGCTCTTCCATTTTGATCCGGATCCGGCCTTTGTTGGGCTTCGCCTCTTGGAGCGCAACCTGCAGCTCATTCATGGCCAGCGTCACCGCGCCAATTGCTTGGGGCGAAAGCAGGTCGCGCTGCGCGCAATACCAGCGCTGGACGTGTTTGCGCATTGCGACAGCTTCCCGGACAGTTTTTGAAAATAGCCAGCGGATCATAAAAAGTGTCGAAGGACGAGAGTCGAGAGTCGAGGGCCAAAAAGCAAGCACTCAAGTAAAGTAATCTCCTGCCCTCGTCCTTCGACGCTCGCCTCTCGACTTTTGTTCATGCCTTCAACACTTCGATGAACGCTTCCTGCGGAATGTTCACATTGCCGATGGATTTCATCCGCTTTTTGCCTTCTTTCTGCTTTTCCAGCAACTTGCGCTTGCGCGTGACGTCGCCGCCGTAACATTTCGCCGTTACATCCTTGCGAAACGCGCTGACATGTTCCGATGCGATAATTTTCCCGCCGATGGCCGCCTGGATTTTCACCTGAAACTGCTGACGTGGGATGACCTGCTTGAGCTTTTCGGCCAGCGTGCGTCCCCTGCCCTCCGCCTTGCCCCGATGCACGATGCAGGAAAACGCGTCCATCGGCTCGCCGTTCACCAGCATGTCCAGCTTCACCATGTCGCTTTCTTGGTAACCGGCTGGCTCGTAATCCATCGAGCCGTAACCGCGCGTCATGCTTTTGATGCGGTCGTGAAAATCAATCAAGATTTCGTTCAGTGGAATCAGCGCCGTCAGCATCACGCGTTTCGCGTCCAGCGTTTCGGTATGATCGAGTGAACCGCGCTTCTCGGAAATCAGCGCCATCATGTCGCCGATGTTTTCGTTCGGGCAAATGATGAACGCCTTGACCATCGGTTCCTCGATTTTTTTAATGAACGTCACCTCCGGCAGAAATGCCGGATTGTCCACTTCCTTAAATGTGCCATCGGTGAGCGTGACGTGATAGACCACGCTCGGATACGTCGCGATGATGTCCATGTTGTATTCGCGGCGCAGCCGTTCCTGCACGATTTCCATGTGCAACAATCCGAGAAAACCGCAACGAAAACCAAATCCCAGTGCCACGCTCGTCTCCGCCTGATAGACAAACGCCGAATCGTTCAACTTCAGCTTCGACATCGCCACCTTCAAATGCTCATAGTCGGCCGTGTTGATCGGGTAAATGCCGCTGAAGACCATCGGATGAATTTCCTTGAAGCCGGGCAACGCCGGCGCCGGGTTTCGCGCGTCCGTGACGGTGTCGCCCATTTTCACTTCCTGTGGGCTTTTGATGTTCGCCGTGATGTAGCCCGTCTCGCCCACTTCCAGCTTTTCGCGAACGTAAGGCTTGGGATTGAAACTGCCGACTTCCTTCACCTCATGGCTCTTGCCCGAATACAGCAATTTGACCTGCATTCCGGCGCGCACCTCGCCGTTGAAGACGCGCACATGCGTCACCACGCCCTTGTAAGTGTCGAAATACGAATCAAACGCCAGCGCCTGCAAACTTGCTGCACCCGTCGGCCTGGGCGGCGGAATGCGCGCCACAATCGCCTCCAGGATTTCGTCAATGCCAATCCCTTCCTTGGCGCTGGCGGGAATCGCCGTCTCGCCGGGGATGGCCAGGATTTCCTCAAGCTGCTGGCGCGCCTGCGCCACGTTCGCGTGCGGCAAGTCTATCTTGTTGATGATTGGAATGATTTCGAGGTTTTGCTTCATCGCCAGGTGCATGTTAGCGACCGTTTGCGCCTCCACGCCCTGCGCCGCATCCACGACCAGCAACGCGCCTTCACACGCGCTCAGGCTGCGCGAGACTTCGTACGAAAAATCCACGTGGCCCGGCGTATCAATCAGGTTCAGCTCGTAGGTCTCGCCGTTTTTGGCCTTGTAAAGCATCGTGACCGGATGCGCCTTGATGGTGATGCCGCGCTCCTTTTCCAAATCCATTGAATCGAGCAACTGGTCCTCCATTTCCCGGTCGGAAATCGTGCCCGTGCGGTGCAACAGCCGGTCCGACAGCGTCGTCTTCCCATGGTCAATATGGGCGATAATGCTGAAATTTCTGATGTGCGCTGCATCCATTGTTCAATTTCGAATGGCGAATATCGAATTGCGAATTCGACAAGTCATAAAGATATCCTGAAAGCGATTGAAGAAAAGTAAATTCCCCTGCCCTGCCCTGCTCTAACTCGTGCGGACAATTACCACATCACCGGTTTTTAATCCGAACCGTTGGGCAGCAGAACCGCCGTTCACCGCAATTTCCAGAAAACCGCTCGAACCGATCACGCCGACGGGAGAATTGGCCGGCCCGGCGCCGTAAAACTCCGCCAAAGCACAACGCACCTTGCGTTTGCCGATGACTTCACAAGTGACCTTTCGCCTGCCGGAGACCAATTCGGCTGCGATGTTCGTAATTGCGTTGCCGAAATGGTCAGTATAGACAATCTCGCCACGAATCCCGCCAAGGTGCTTGGTCAGTTTCGGCCAAGGAAGACGGACGAAATCCTTCAATTCGCGACCGAGCCGTTTCACAGCCAGCCCGCGGCTCAAATGCGCCGCCACCGGCGCGAAGATGTCGCGCCCATGAAACGTCCGGCTGATGGTTTTAAGGAAATACTTCTGATTCTCCAATTGCCGGATGGCTTTGATTTTCTCGCGCGCCAGCGCCCACGAAAGCACACCGTTGTCCGGGCCGACGAAGAAGTAATTTGCGGTTTGCACCGCAATGGCCCGCCGCCGGCTGCCCACGCCGGGATCCACCACTGCCACATGCACGGTGCCTTTGGGAAAGTACCGGCAACCGGCCATCAACGCGAACGCCCCGGCGCGGATATCGCCCGGCGGAATCTCGTGCGTGAGGTCCACGATGACCGCGCGTGGATTGATGCCGAGCACGACGCCCTTCATTGTGCCGACGAACCAGTCGCACGTGCCAAAGTCAGTGGTCAACGTGATGGTATGCACGCGGAAACACTACCTTGAACCGCGCCAGGTTGAAATATCAGAGCGGCTCGAATTTTTAACCACGGATGAATACGGATAAGCGCAGATGTTTTTAGATTGCTCGACAGCGTTATGAATTTGGGCTATGATTTTTCACCGTGAGATTTAGTCTCCTGCTTGCACTGCCCGGCAACCTGGAACGAAAGGATCGTCAGGCGGCATCCGCTAAAGCGGGCCAACCGGAAAGCTGGCAGCTATGACCAAAGCAGAACACATATTCCAGTTGGCTCAGGAAGACGCCGACGCCTATCGCATGTTTGCCCTGAGGCGTACCGGCGCGGCCACCCCGTTTGTCAATGAAGTCATTAATCACTTGAAGTTTCTCGTGGGTCAGAAGTTCGGCGCTGAAGTGGTCAATCAATCCCTCAACCAGGCGAGCCGTCAAACTGTGGATTTTTGGCTGGAGGACGAGCACACCATCATGGAGACGGAGTTTAATATCCTGAGTTCACCGCCAGTGCTGGAGAAAGAGATTTTCAAGGCGTTGCTGGCCAAAGACGCCGGCAAGGATGTGCGGCATATCATTCTGATTGGAGATCCCGGCTCGGTGGTGCTATTGCAAGCCCCCACGGCGGCGGCGATTATAAATTGGGCGGAGCGACATCATCAAATTCGAGTGCAGGTTTGGGAATTGAAAGACAACAGCTAACGCTGATGTCCAACGCCGGTTGGGTAACAATTTCACATACAAAACCGGATCGCTCTGGACTCCCCGGCTTTTCCACGCCGCCATCTCGGTGAATGCGGCACAACCCGTCCGCCTTTTTT
>Ga0326728_10014540_pt1 | contig 16686 bp, 14 predicted proteins | sample MB3enrmetagenome_FD_207602 | JGI IMG/M metagenome (GOLD analysis project Ga0326728, IMG submission 207602) | Lab enriched peat soil microbial communities from McLean, Ithaca, NY, United States - MB31MN | ecosystem: Environmental > Terrestrial > Soil > Wetlands > Peat | place: USA: New York...
AACACGGCAACGTTTTCGTTTTCTTCAACAGTCTCTACCATTGGTTGCTCTGCTCCGCCTATTTCTTCCCCGTCTGCAGCTTTCTCGTGTTTCTCTCCATTTTTGTCGATCCGCGCAAGTCGGACCCTTTGCAGCGGGCGCTCTCCCGAAACACGATGCGTCTCGCGGGCGCGCGAATTGAGACGCGCCGCGCGCCGGGCTACGACCCGGCGCAGACGTACCTATTCATCGTCAACCACGTCAATTTATTCGATCCCTTCGTGCTCTACGTCGCAATTCCGCAATACGTCCGCGGATTGGAACTGGAATCGCATTTCAAGATTCCCGCCTACGGCTGGATGATGAAGCGCTTCGGAAACATTCCCGTCCCCGTCCAGCCTCGCTCTGCGGACTTGAAGAAGATGTGGCGAATGACGCGAGCCGCGCTGGAGTCCGGCGTGAGCCTGGTCGTTTTTGCGGAAGGCCAGCGCACGCTGACGGGCCGCCTCGGGCCGTTCAAGGAAGGCGGTTTCCGAATGGCGCAACAGTTCGGCTGCCCGATCGTGCCCGTCAGCGTCGTAGGCTCCTTCGAGTTCAACAACAAACTCGGATGGGCCCTGCACCCGGGGAAAATCGTCGTTCATCTGCACGAGCCGATCGAAACAGCCGGGCTTACGAAGGAAGATGTGCCCGCCCTGCGCGACCGCGTCCGGGAGATCATGGCCCGGACCGTCGATGAGTATTACGAAAGCTTTCGGAGATGACCCGCTAGAAACTCAGCCGGATTCCGGGCAGCGTGCGCCCGGCTTTTGTTTCCTGCCAGGTGTAGACGATTCGATGAATGACGGTGAGTGTCGAAACGACGGAGATAACCCATAGCGCGGGCGCCATGCGATTGAACAACCCGCCCATGATCAAGAGAACAAGGCGCTCGGGCCGCTCCATGAACCCGACCTTGCAACTCGGTATAAGCGATTCGGCGCGCGCGCGCGAATAGCTCACCAACACCTAACCCGCCGGGGCCACGGCCGCCAGCACGACGTACGACGACCGGCCGTTCACCGCATAGAAAACGAGCAGCCCCATGTACAACGCCATGTCGGCATAGCGGTCGAGAGTGGAATCGAAGAACGCGCCGAACGCCGTGACGCGCCGCTCGCGCCGGGCCACCTGGCCGTCGAGCATGTCGAGAAATGCGGCGAAGAAGACCACGCTGGCTGCCAGCCGAAACTGGCCGCGCGCGAAGAACGCTGCCGCTGCGCCGTTCACGATCAGGGCCAGCAGCGTCAGCGTATTTGGATTGATGCCCGTGGCCGCGACCAAATCCACGATTCGAACCAGCAGCCAGCGGGCGCCTTCTCCAATCCAGCGAGTGAGCATGAGTGTCCCGGCCCCCGGAATCTCTTGAACGGAAGATGATACGACAGCGTGCGGCCTGCCTCAAGCCGGGGACCGCCTTGCGCAATCCTCCGCCGAATGTTGCGTGGCGCGCTTTACTTCTGGCCGTAATACGCATCCTTGCCGTGCTTCCGCAAGAAATGCTTGTCGTGCAGGGCTTTGGAGATGGGCCGGGCCTTCGGATTCGCGCGCAGAGTCGCCAGCGCCATCGCAGCGATTTCTTCCACCACGACCGCAATGTGCGCCGCTTCCGCCGGCGTCCGGCCCCAGCAAAATGGCGCGTGGCCCGCAACGAGCACGGCGGGGAAACTCAGCGGGTCGAGCTTGGCGAAACGCCGGACGATGGCGCGGCCCGTATTCGCTTCGTATTCCGAGCGGATCTCGGCCGGCTTGAGCGGCCGCGTCACCGGAATGGGCCCGTGAAAATAATCCGCGTGAGTGGTGCCGAAGCACGGGATCTCGCGTTGCGCCTGCGCCCAGGAAGTCGCCGCGCGAGAATGCGTGTGCGCGACTCCGCCGATTCCGGCAAAGGCCCGGTAAAGAATCAGGTGCGTGGGCAGATCCGAAGAAGGGCGAAGCGTCCCCTCGACGATCTTGCCATCGAGGTCGACGACGACGAGATCGGAAGGTTTCATCGTGTCGTACGGCACGCCGCTGGGCTTGATGACGACCAACCCTTCTTCTCGCGCGATGCCGCTCGCATTGCCGAACGTATAGAGCACCAACCCGCGGCGAACAAGTTCCAGATTCGCTTCCAGCACTTCTTCGCGCAGGCGTTCGAGATTCATCAGTTCCCTCGCGCAGCGGCCGCGATCCGCCGCAGCGCCGGCAAAACGCCGCCTGCGGCCGCCGGCTTCGCGTCCGGCTTGCCGAAACCAAAATACAGCTCGCGGTACAGCCCGAACAATTCCTCGTAGCTGTGCTGCGACTTCGGATCGGGCTCGACGACGCGGTAGGTCGGGCAGAGCGCCTCTTGCGCCTCTTCAATGCTCCGGAATGCGCCCGCCGCCAATGCCGCGAATATCGCGGAGCCCAGGCTGGTTACATCCGTCTGCGGCACCAGCACCGGCTTGCCCAGCACGTTCGCGTAGACGCGGTTGAGGGCCTCGTTCTTTTGCGGAATGCCGCCGGCGTTGATCACGCGGCGAATGGGCACGCCGTAGGCTTGCATGCGCTCGAAAATGACGCGCGTGTGAAACGCCGTCCCTTCGATCGCCGCGAACAACTCATCCTTCGCCGTGTGCGTGAGATTCCATCCCAGGGTCACGCCGCCGAGTTCTGCGTTGACGAGCACGGTGCGATCCCCATTGTCCCACGTCAGCCGTAAGAGGCCCGTCTGGCCGGGCCGGCACGTCTCCAGGCCTGCGGAAAGCTCGGCGACGCTCGTCCCCGCACGGCGGGCAATGGCCTCGAAAATGTCGCCCGTGGCGGAAAGCCCCGCTTCGACGCCGGTCTTCTTCGGATGAATCGACCCGGGCACCACGCCGCAAACGCCCGGAATAAGTTTCGCGTCCTCGCTTATCGCCATGATGCAGGTCGAGGTGCCGACGACGTTCACGACGTCGCCCGGCTTGGCGCCGGCGCCGATTGCATCCCAGTGCGCGTCAAAAGCGCCCACGGGAATCGGCAGGCCCGCCCGCAGTCCGAGCCGATTGGCCCAGGCGGGAGCAAGGTGGCCGGCGATTTTCTCGCTGGTGGCGTAATGGCCGCCCAGCTTATCGCGCACTCCCGCCAGAATGGGGTCGACGGATGTCAAAAAATCCTCGGAAGGCAGGCCGCCCAGCGAAGAGTTCCACATCCATTTGTGTCCCATGGCGCAAATCGAGCGAGGCGCCTCCGCGGGATTCGTGACGCCGCAGAGCACCGCAGCGACCATGTCGCAGTGTTCGAGAGCGCTGGCCATGCGCGCGCGTTTTTCCGGATTGTGGCGTAGCCAGTGAAGCAGCTTCGAGAATCCCCACTCCGAGGAGTACACGCCGCCGCACCACTCGATCGCTTCCAGCTTGGCCCGGTGCGCTGTTTCCGTGATCAGCGCGGCTTCCCGCCAGGAGCGGTGGTCGCACCAGAGATAGTAATCGTCCAGCGGCTCGAGATTTTCTCCGACGGGAATCACGCTCGACCCGGTCGTGTCGAGTGCGATCGCGCTGACCTGGTCGCCGGGTACGCGCGCCGCCGAAAGCGCTTTGCCCGTCGCTTCCACGAGCGCGCGCATGTGATCGCCGTGGCTCTGCGTGGCGAAATCCGGATCTTCCTTCTTGCGGTGCAGCGGATATTCGGCGACGCCGGAACCCAGCCGTCCGCGCGTCGTATCCACGATCGTGACGCGGACGCTCAGCGTTCCGAAATCCACTCCAGCAACGATAGCCATCAGGATTTCCTGCGCTTCCGTAGGTTGTACAGCCGCGCTATTGTGGCAACGGGGCGCGCGCCGCTACGAAACTACTTCGCGTGCCAGTACATATCCCAGCCGAAATAACGCGTGGCGGCTTCGTGCACGGCTCCGGCGACATTGGAAAAATTCGCCGCAACGTGGTGCTCGAACCCGTTCGAGCAGATGTAGTGAAGAAGCTTCTGCATTTCCGGAATCTCCACGACGCCCGCCCCGCCGAAGGTTTCCAGCGGATCGTCGGTGAAACGTCCCGAGCCGACGTACCCGCGCATCCGGCCCGCCGTGTCGTCCGTCGAAAACCGCACATAGGTCATCGCCCCGGCCTTCACTTGGCCGACGCAGGTGCCGAAGGTATTCGCTTTGCCCACCGTGCCGGCGATGATCTCCTGGAAATCCATGCGGACTTCGCGGAAGAAATGCTTGGGCAGATTGCTGCAATGGAAGCAAACCGCTTTATTGGGATCGTCGCCGTAGTTGTTGTTCCAGTCGAGCAGCGCGCTCGGCGTTTCCGACGCCAGCCGCAGCGCGTGCATGGCGAGAACTCCGCAGACGTCCACTTCGCAGGCGCTCGACAGCAGGCTGTCGCTCATCATGCTCATTACCGCGCACGGCACAATTCCGAGATTTTCTTCCAGCGACGTCCAGCATTGCACGGCGCTGATCTGGACGTCGGCCGCGCGCATCCACTGCTCGACCACTGCGCTTAGCTTCGCCATCTTGATCAGCGCTTCTTTCGGCACGCCGGCGGTGGAGACGTAGCGGTCGATCGCCTGCAGTTTTTGGACGACGGCATCGTCCGTGTCCTTCATCCGGCCGATGCGGCCGATCACCTCGGAAAGGTCGAGCGTGTCCACCGAAATTCCCTGGGACTCGAGGAGTTTCTCGCTGTAGCGAACGGTGTTGAACGCCGCGGGGCGCGCTCCGATCGCTCCAATGCGCAGATTGCGCAGGCCCTTCACGATGCGGCAGACGGCCGAGAACCATTCCAAGTCTTTGCGGAATTCCGCGGAATCGGGCCGCTCCGTGTGGAGCGTCGTCAGCGAGTACGGAATGCCGTATTGCGTCAGGTTGTTACAGGCCGACATTTTTCCGCAGAAGCTGTCGCGCCGGTGCGTAATTCCCATTTTCGACGGCGTGTCCGGCGTGGCCTGGACCAGAACGGGCACGCCAAGATTCGCAAGCCGGAGCGCATCCACAATCCCGCGCTCCTCGCCGAAATTCGGCAGCGTCACGATCACGCCGTCAATGCGGCCTTGCTGGTTGCGAAACAACTCCGCACAGCGCTTGGCCTCCTCGCGTGTTTCCACCGCGCCGTATTTGCTTTGCTCCGGCGTCAGCGCCACGGCGGCGATTCCCTGTTGTTTCAGGGCCTGCAGCATCTCCTCCCGGCCGGACTTCGCCAGATGATCCGGAAAGAATCCCCGGTTTCCCACGATCACGCCCATCGTCATTTCTTTTTTTTCGTTCGCCATGGTTTTGTACCAAGCTCCCTTTCTGCACGATTCTTTACTGTTCCCAATTGCGCCGCTGAAATTGCAAAAGCCGCGAAGTAGCTCTCTGCACTCAGAGCGTTTGTCCCCGCCCCGCTTTTACAGCATCATTCCGGCTCTAAGTCTTCTTTGCCGGCCTGAACAGAAAACAAAACAGACTCCCCAGCACGATCAGCAACCCGCCCCACCAAACTGGGGCGTGCAAGTTGGCCAAGACCGTGTCCGGCGGATGCGACCATTCGGACAGTCCGTTCCCTTCGATCAGGATGCCGTACATCAGCAGCAGGATTCCGACGAAAAACCAAACCGGGATAATGTGATGTTTTTCAGCCATCCTGTTTCACCAGAAAATGATCTGGAGCACCAAAAAAAGGACCAGGGCCACGACGCCCCAGAACAACGGTTTGCGGAAGATGCTTGTGTGCTCTTCCTTGGGCACTTCCGTCAGGCTGTAGACCAGGCCCACCAGTTCTTGATCGGGCCGAGGCTTGGTCACTAGGGTCACCAAAATCGTGACCACCACGCAGGCCAGAGACGCCCACAATGCCTGCCACATGGCTTGCGCAAGCGGCTGAGCGAGCGGCGACAAGCAAAAGACACCTATCCACCGGGGATTCAATTTCATCATTGAGAAGATGCCGACGGAGGTGGAAACGCCCGCCAGGAGTCCCCAAAATCCGCCCATTCGCGTCACCCGCTTCCAGAGCATACCGAGCACGACACAGCCGAACAGCGGCGCAATGAAAAACCCGAACAACGCCTGGACATAGTCCATCATGCTGGTGAAATGCCCCACCAGATAAGCGGCTCCGATGCTGACGAACAGGCCGACGATCGTGGACCATCGCCCCATGGAGACGTAATGCTTGTCGGAAGCGCTCTTGTGTAGAAACGGGCGATAGATGTCGTACGTCCACACCGTTGCAAAGGCGCTCACGTTGCCCGCCATGCCTGCCATGAATCCCGCGATCAGTGCGGTGACGCCCAATCCGAGCAACCCCGGCCCGCAATAACGCACCAACATCAGTGGCAGAACATCATCGTACTTGAACTGTCCCGGCTGGGCTAGGTTTGTGGCTACGAGATGCCAAGGCAGGACCGCCCGCCCCAGCAATCCAGGAAGGATCACGATCAGGGGCACCGCCATCTTGAAGAAAGAGCCGATGATCGGGGCCAGTTTGGCGGAGCGAACGTCTTTGGCGGAAAGCACGCGCTGCACCACCAGGAAGTCGGTGCACCAATAGCCCATCGAAACCGATGCGCCCAAACCGAACACAATCGCGACCCACTGAACGCCCATGGGATTGTGGCTGGCCGAATTCATCGGCCCCCACAGATGAGTGAAGTCCTGCCCGGGAAAATTATGATGGATGCGGGCTACCATGCCCTTCCAGCCGCCAGTTTCGATCAGCCCGAGAATGGGTATCAGGAGAGCGCCGAACCAGATCAAAAAGAATTGCAGAACCTCATTAAAGATCGCGGAGAACAATCCCCCCGCAGCCACGTACACCCCGACCGTCAACGAGGAGACAATGATGCTGAAATGGAGGTTCCAACCCAGCATGACTTCCATCACCACAGCCATCGCGTACATATTCACGCCGGACATGAGGATCGTCATGAACGCAAACGTGATTGCGCTCAGTCCGGCGGCCTCGGTCCCGTAGCGCAGCTTCAGGTATCCGGGAACGGAGTGGGTCTTGGAGATGTAGTAAAAAGGCATCATCACCAGGCCCAGAAAAACCATGGCTGGAATCGCGCCCACCCAGTACCAGTGGGCCGCCATGATGCCGTACTGGTAGGCATTTCCGGCCCAGCCCAACAGTTCCAGCGAACCCAGGTTCGCCGAGACGAACGCCAGCCCCGCCACCCAGGCGGTCATCTCCCGGCCGGCGAGAAAGAAGTCTTCGCCTGTCTTGGCGAAGCGCTTCAGGTAAAAACCGATCCCCAGCACCAATACGAAATAGAAAGCAATGATGAAGAGGTCTGTGGAACTTAGGTGAACGAATCGCTGCGGAGTTACAGCCGTCAGCAAACAGGGGAACACTTGGAGATCACCCTCCCGCTTCTTGGCGATAAAAGCGATCGAACCCGGCCACGTTTCACTGCGAGGAGAAGGGATGACGCGCCCCGGACGCTGCCCCTCACTCTGACCGGCGCAAAGAGAAACGCATCATACCATACGCCACTCTGCTCCCGCGATGATTTCAGCCTGATAGGTTGCTTGGAACATACTGCCCGCTCTTTTGGGCGCCGCCCTCTGGGAGGTCAGTCGGAGCCTGCTGGTATTAGAACTGCGTGCGAGAGTAAACGAACTGTGAGGGAGATTTTTGGATAGCGATTTCGATCCGTTTCGCTTCGCGCACTTACTTCTTCGGGCGAGGGATGTCGGGAGCGACGTAGACATAGGGCCCGTCCATGTGGGGATTCACAGCCGTGAACGCTTGTTGCAGGAACTGCGTTGCATGCGTAAAGCTCCAAAAAACGTCCTGAGGTGGCGGCGGGTTGACGTTTACCTTTACCCGTTTAGAACTCTTCCGCTGGGTCAGATCGTCGTAGGAATCCCACGGGTTGGAGAGCTCTCGCTGCTCTGATTCTAACCAAGAGCGTCGAGCGCCGGTTGTCAACTGCGCCCGCGTGGCCCTTCGGAAGCGCCGCCGCTGGAAAGCGGGTCCCAGTACCGCCTTGTCTAGCTATCCGATTCATGGGGACTTATCCCGCCGACTCGTTCCCAGGTGCTATGATTTCCCGCGATGCGACCTTTCCGCTGCCTACTCGCCGTGTTGACGCTCGCTCTCCTTGATGCGGGGAGTATGCAATCCCAGAACACTGGAACTGGTGCAGTGACGAATCAAATTGTTACTAGCGCACAAGCCGTCACATTTTGCGACCTTCTACAAAATTCAGAGAAGTTCAAGAATCACATGATTCGAGTGCAGGCCATGTACGAAACGGATTTTGAGAAATCCGTGCTTACCTCAGCATCCTGCTCGACGCCGGTTCCGATGGTATGGGTTGACTTTGATGAGCATTGGGAATCTCGGACAACGCACAGCGTGCGAAAAACGGTCTCGAACGCGAAGTGGCGTGTCCCCCTCGACGTTGTTTTCATCGGAGAATTTAAGACCGATGGCGGATACGGCCACATGGACATGTATCCGCTCTCGATTGAGGTTTACAAGGTAGAGGCTGCGACCATAGCGAAAAATCCCGGAACATCCCCCGAGCCCTGATTGACGGCGCGAGCTCAACCGGTCGATGTGACACCATCTGATATAGATTTCCTACCAAGGTGGCGTTTACGACTCAAGGGAACCGGTCTGGGCTTTCGGCGGTGCAGAAGAGCGACATAAGTCTTGATGGTCCAAGGCGAGTATTTCGCCGTGTGCGGCACCTCTCCGGCGTTGTGCTTCTGCAAGCGAGCGCGTAAGTCGCTTGTCACTCCGATGTAGTGGCGCCCTGGATGGTGAATGCTCCGTAGGATGTAGACGTAAGTCATGGAGCTTTGATCCGGAGGATAGAATGCCAAGTTGAAGCTTAAGGACGAGGAGCCCGCCTTCGCCCTTTGGGCTTCGGCGCGGCAGCCTTCCCCCGCGACTGGCCTGCCGAGCCGTAGCTCGCACACGCAATCTCCGCATGCGCCCTTCAGGCTATGGATTCTAGCGTGGCAATCCTTCCGCTACCAGAGCGAGCGAAGGCTGGTGGGCCTGGGTAGACTCGAACTACCGACCTCACCCTTATCAGGGGTGCGCTCTAACCACCTGAGCTACAGGCCCAACTCAAAGGCAGGAACTTCCCAACTCTCGGATTTTACCATCAGCCAACAGCCATGCACAGCGCCGCCGATTGCCGCGAGCACAAATCCGGCATCGCCTCGACAAGCTCAAATCCGATATGGAGGAATCGTAAGAATTTCTCTCCCGTCTGTCGCCGTCATGCGGCGGGGGCTGGTTGAGCCGTGCGGGCCGCCAGCCCGTTCAGTCCGGACTGCAAGACGCCAACGGCCACAGGTGCAAAGAGCAGGGTCCAGAGAAAGACCGCCCAAGGCCGGCAGACACGAGGCAGGCCCAACTCCGCGGCGCGCAGGTTCAGATGGTCGGCCAGGGTCGTCAGCATGAAGGGAAACATGACGGCCCCCAGCAAGGGAATCGCCGCAATCCATGCAGCCCCGCGTGGCGACAACAGAGCCCTGGAGGGCCGCAGGTGGGCGGCCTCACCGTGAGCTTGATACAACCAGTACAGCACGTAGAACGGAACAATCGCCGTTAACAAGGCGGTCAGAAACACCTCGCGGTACTTGGGCGCGAAGGAGCGGCCCCGTGGGGGCGGTTCCACAGTAAACAGGGAGTGCTTGATCGGGATGAGGCAGATCACGGCCGCGAGCAGCAGCCCGGCGGAGACATACGCACTCGATTCCAGCACTCCCGAAGTACGGACATAGGACACCCCAGAGTAGGCCGCGCTAATGGCTGCGTCCATGGCGTATTGGAAGAAGAAAGAAACGCCAAAGGCGACAAAAAAGGCTTCGTATCCGCCGAGTGCTCCGGCAATCAAGGTGGGGAACAAAAGCGTAGCCACGTAGGACCCCACGCTCAGGCAGATGAGCATGGCTACAGTTGCCATTGCGACAACCTCTCGAGACCAACTCGCAGTGAACGCGATTGCCGCGAGCGCCACAAGGCCGCTGGTGATGAGGAGAGTAACGACCGGCCTGGTTCGGATAGCCGCCCAAGCCAGGATCAAGGCGAAGAGTAGGGCCGCGCTCTGTGCGATGAGCATTACCGTTCCCGCAGAGCTGGGCGTTAAGCCGAGTCTATCCGTAAGATGGAAGAACAAGAACATGTTGCGAGACTGCATGCCCGCTGCCGTCAGCACGAACCAGAGGAACAAACCCCAGAAACGGTAGGTGCTGAGCAGGTCGGCCCAAGTCCAGGCAGGTCGGTTCTGGCTGAGAGCTATCGTGTGCATCTAAATCTCCTCTGCGAAAAAGAGATCCGGGATTTCCATTTTGACTTCCCGGGCGACCGATAACGTACGCCCGGCCCCGTCAGTATGCAATGCTCCCGCCAGGTCCTTGAGCGCAGAGTGTTTCCGGAGGGCGCGCGACCTGTTGAACCCGGCGTCGCGCTACTGAAGCGCCTCCGCGATGGCCTTCTCGGCGAGCGGCGCCATCACTGCATACCCGGCGTCGTTCGGATGCTCGCCGTCATAGGTCAGCTCCTTGCGGAACATCTTCTGGTCGTCAATCAGCGCGGAATAGTAGTCAAGAAGCACGATCCCGTTTTCCGCCGCATAGTCCCTAATCCACTGGTTCAGCTCCACAATCTTTTCCGGCGGACGCCGCGTCGTTTGCGGCTGGATGGCATCGCTCACCGGAAGCAGCGTAGCCAGTACCACGCGGATTCCGTTCGCTCGCGCAAGCTCCGTCATGGCCATCAGATTGTCTTCGATCGCTTCCATCGTGGTCGGACCCGTGTTGCCCGCAATATCATTGGTGCCGGCGAGGATCACCACCACTTTTGGCCCCAGCGCCACCACGTCCGGCCAAAAACGGACCAACATCTGCGGCGTCGTTTGACCGCTGATTCCGCGGTTGATGTAAGGCTCGCCGGGGAAGAACTTGCCGTACTTGCTTCCCCAGTTGTCCGTGATGGAATCTCCCATGAAGACGACTCGGTTTTCATCCGGCCCCGGCGGCGGAACTTTTTCGTCGGCGTCGTGGTACCGCGCGAGATTCGGCCAGTCCTGCAGCCGCTTTTGCAAGTTCATTACGGTCGTTTGTAATTGTGTGACAGTGTCGGCGGCCGGCGCTGGCGTCGCGGGAGCGGCTTGCGTTGTGGTTGCCAGCGCCGCGGGGGACTGCGCGCCCGCCGGCGCTGAAGTGGATTGACCTCGCGCCCCAGCCAGTGCGAACAAGAGCAGCAAAACTGCACAGAAGCAACGCCTGATTTGCAATCTCAAGACTTCCTCCTTAAATTCCGCTTTCCAGCGAACGGGAATCCCGCGCCCCACTCCGAGTCCATTGCGGCAAGCGGAATCACAGCGCCGCGATGAGATCGATTTCCACGCGAGCGTCTCGCGGCAACCGCGCGACCTGCACGGTCGAGCGAGCCGGCGGCCGCTCCGGAAAATAGCGCGCGTAAACTTCGTTCATCGCGGCGAAGTCCGCCAGGTCAACCAGATAGACCGTCGTCTTCACCGCGCGCGAGAGCGAAGAGCCCGCCGCTTCGGCAATGCCCTTCAAGTTTTCCAGCACGCGCTCCGTCTGCATTGCGATATCGCCGGCGACCATCTGTTGCGTGCGCGGGTCCAGCGCGATCTGCCCCGAAAGAAACACCAGCCCGTTCGCCTTGATGGCCTGCGAGTAAGGACCGATCGCTTTGGGTCCGCGATCCGTCGCGACTGTTTCTGTCACACTCACCCCCATTTCAACGAGAAGCGGACGGCACAGCGCTCCCGTCCGCGGAATATCGTTTCAGGAATTCGGCTGGAATGCCGGGATGATTGAGCCACGTGCGAAAGAATTCCCCGAAGTCACGCCCGGTTTCTTCTTCGACAGCCGAGCGCAATTCTTCGTCGCCCACGTCGCTCCCGGACATCGCCCGCACCAGGTGGCGCATCGCGCGGCGGAGCCGCTCGTTCCCCGCCGTGTCTTCCAGCGCGACGAAGAACAGCGCGGCCTTGTAGCCGCTCGAGACGCGTTGTTCTCGCGTGTATCCCGTGGCAGGCTCGATCAGCGGGCGATCCTCGGCCTTCGCTCGCGCTTCTTCATAGTGGTTCAGAAGTTCCATTACAACTTTCCGCCGCTCCTGCGCTCCTCCGCGCGCTTCGGCCGCAAGCGCCACGCCAAACAATCCCACCCCTCTGCCCATAAGGATTTGCGCCTCAGGCCGGGGACGCACCATCCAGCCGAACCAGGTTCGCGCGAGTTCGTACTCCTCGAGTTGCAGGCCGGGTTCGCTCGCAAGGCCGGCCGCGATCGTGCGTGCGTCCAGAATCACTCCGCCCGGAAATGAGGAGGCGCCCGGCTCTTCCGCCGCTCCGAACTCGGCCGGGAGCGCCGTCTTTGTCTCGACGACGCGGATCGTGTTTGTGCCCGGGGGAGCGGAACCGAAAAAGTGATCGAACGCCTCGAATGAAGCGCCCAGTCGATGCGCCGCAGTTTGAGTTGTGGCTGCATCCAGCGGAGCGAACGTCCAAAATGCGACCGTGTGTCCCGAAGCGGAAACAACTTGTTCCACGTAGCGGCCCGCAACCACGTAGGGGGTGGGATCGTCCATCGCAATTTTGAACACGCGCTCACCGCTGGACGAATTCTTGCCCGGGACAATCTCTTCGCCCAGAGCGGCCAGCAACTGGCCGGGCAGCGCTTCGACGTGCAGCGTCATCTGCATCGGCGAGCGGCCGCCTTTCGAGAACACTCCCGCGGGCGTTTGCCAAACGGGGAAAGCGGTTGGGTCGCCGAGATGAAAGTCATCGGCGGAAACGGAAATCGTGCCGCGCCCGCCCGGCTGCGGCGCAAGATCGTACTCGAACACCACGCTGTGCTGCTGCGAAGCCTCGCTCATTGTCCACGCGGGATCGAATGGGATTCGGTAGAGTCGAACCGCGGGCGCAGGAATCAAGTGCGGCTCGGCATCTTCTCCCTCGACGGTCACGCGCAGGTTTTGTATTCCGAACGTGGGGCCCGCGGGCAACTCCGCCACAAGCGAATCGAGCGGCTGATTCCCGATGTTGGTGATGCGATCGCTGACCAGAACATGCAAATGTGGCGGATCGGAAAGCACGGGCAGAACTTCGATCTCTCGCTGGTCGAACCGATAGCCCCGGCCAAGCGGCGTGACGCAGCCGCTGAGTCCTGCCACGAAACACAACAGGACAATCAGCCCGAAGGAAAATCGGCGTGCGCGCTTCAAAACTCTGCGATTGTACCCAGCCTCGGGAGGAGCGTCAAAAGATGACGGAGACTAGCGCCGCCTTCTCTGGCTGACAAAACCTCGGCCGGAGGCGCGATTGTGCGCCTCGATGATTCGATCCGCCTGCTCGTCCGTGGTGCCGCGCTCGATGAGATAGATGAGTTGCGCTTCGTTATAGCCGGCGTCGCGCAGTTCCGCGAGTTTTTCTCCGGAAAGGACAGGTTGGCCGGTGGCTCTCCGCCCCGCCACCTCCAGGACAATCGCATCCGAGAGTTTCGCCAAGTGCATGGCCAGGGCTTCGCCCGCCCACGGCCCAAGTTGATTCAGTCGCGCGAGCTCCATGATGGTTTGCGAGCTGAGACCGGCATCCAACAAGCTCGCGATCGCGTCGCCGTCCGAGAAAGATTGGTGTCGCCCGCGGGCCAGCTGCACCAACTCCAAGCAATTGTCATCGCTGAGGCCGGCCTGCCGCGCTTCGACCAACTCGGAAACTTCCGCCTGGGTCAAATTGTATTCGCGAAGTTCCTGAGCGTTGGAGAACCACATCCCCGCCTGATCCAGTGGCGAGAGAGCGGTCGGCGGCTGGCGCTTGCATCCACCGAGCGTGACGACAGAGGCGAGCACGATGGCGAAGGCGACCGGCCGCCAGTTGAAAACTCCGCGCCGAGATTCACCGCGCATACCAACTATTCTAGTCGCCTAGCCGGGTGGCGGCTCATCCCGCGGCGTCGTGTGCCGCGAAGGTCAACTGGAAACGCGGCCTACACTCGATAGACGCGCTCGACGCCGTACACTCCCGGGACCTTTTTGATGTTTGCGAGAATGCGTTCGAGCTGTTTTCGGTCGGTGAGTTCGAGCGTGGCTTCGACGCGCGCGTTCAGATTGTCGGGCCGGCTGTCGAGCGCCTTGATATTGCAGCTTTCTCCGCTGATCACGGCGGTGACATCGGCCAGAAGGCCCGGCCGGTCCTGGGAGCGAATGAGCAGCGTGACGGAGTACTGCGCCGCGTCGTCCTTGCCCCATTCCACTGCGATGCGCCGCTCGGATTGGTACAGCAGATTCTGCACATTCGGGCACGAGGTGCAGTGGACGGCGACCCCGCGGCCGCGCGTGACGTATCCGATGATGTCCTCGCCGGGAATCGGGCTGCAACACTTGGCGAGGAATACCATGAGGTCGCCATGCCCGCGCACCGTCACGGCATGCTCTTTTTCCTCGCCCGCGCGCTTGGGCGCCGCGTGCGGGCCCTTCTCTCCCGGGCGTTCGTGTTTCTCGCCGAATGTTTGACCGGTGGCCTTGCTCAGCACCTGCCGCGCGGAGAATTTGCCATAGCCCAGATCGGCGTAGAGATCCTCAATTTTCGCGCAACCGTGCTCCGCGGCCACGCGGAGCAAATCCGCTTCCGGAATCTTCTTCAGACTCACGTCGAGCTGCCGCGCTTCCCGCTCGAGCAATCGCCGGCCGACCTCGGTGGCCTGGCCCCGCTCGTTGAAATTGATCCACTGCCGGATCTTGCTGCGCGCCCGCGAAGTTCGCACGAAATTCAGCCAATCGCGGCTCGGCTCGTGTCCCTTTTGCGTGAGCACTTCGACCACGTCGCCGTTGGACAGCCGGTGGCGCAGGGGCACGATCTGCCCGTTCACTTTCGCGCCGACGCACTGGTGGCCCACTTCCGTGTGCACGGCGTAGGCAAAATCCACGGGTGTCGCGCCCCGCGGCAGCGCCAGCACGCGCCCCTTGGGCGTGAAGGTGTAAACCTCCTCGGGGTACAGGTCCACTTTGAGCGTCGAGAGAAACTCCGAAGGCTCCTGCATCTCCCGCGCCCACTCGATCAATTGCCGCATCCAGACGATCCGCTGATCGCTCGAATCCGATGCCGGACGCCCGTCCTTGTACTTCCAGTGGGCGGCGACGCCTTGTTCCGCGATGCGGTGCATCTCCTGCGTGCGGATCTGCACCTCGAACGCCTGGCCCGCCTGAATCACCGTCGTGTGCAGCGATTGGTAGAGGTTTGGCCGGGGCATGGCGATGAAGTCCTTGAAGCGCCCCGGCACGGGCCGCCAAATCTGGTGAATCACGCCGAGCGCGGCGTAGCAATTGCGCACGGTGTCCGTGATCACGCGCACGGCCAGCAAATCGTAGATCTGATCGAGGCCGCGCTGCTGCCGCAGGATTTTCTGGTGGATGGAATAGACGCGCTTGATCCGGCCTTCCACTTCGGCGGGGATGCTGTTTTCCACCAGGCGCTTGCGAATGATGTCCTGCGTTTCGTCGAGGAAGCGCTCGAACATTTTGCTGCGCGTTTGCAGCGTCTTCTGCAGTTCGAGGTACGACGCCGGCTCGAGGTAACTGAAGGCGAGGTCCTCCAGCTCGCCGCGGATCAAGCCCATTCCGAGGCGGTGCGCGATGGGCGCGTAGAGTTCGAGCGTTTCGCGCGCGATGCTTTCCTGCCGGTCGGGCGGGAGGTAACTCAGCGTGCGCATGTTGTGCAAGCGGTCGGCCAGCTTCACCACGACGACGCGGACGTCGTTCACCATGGCCAGCAGCATCTTGCGGAGGTTTTCCGCCTGGCGCGCCTCGGGGGCGACCTGTTCCAGCCGGCTGATCTTCGTCACGCCCTCGACCAGCGCCGCCGTCTCCTGGCCGAATCGCTTGCGAATCTCGTCGAGGGGCACGCGCGTATCTTCGACGACGTCGTGCAGCAGCGCCGCCTGAAGCGTCGTCGAGTCCAGCTTCATGTCCGCGAGGATGTGCGCGACTTCGAGGGGATGCGAAAGGTAAGGCTCGCCCGATTTGCGAAGCTGCGACTTGTGTTGCTCGGCGGCGAACTCGAACGCCTGCCGCAGCAGTTCCGTGTCTTCGTTCGGACGGTTCTGGCGCACCTTGGTCACCAGCTCCGCGAAGCGAGTCCGCAGCGCCAAATCCGACCTGCTCCCGCCCACGGGAACTGGCCCGGAGGATCCCAGTGGTTGTCCTAGCGGCGGCATAATCTGCCTATTCTATCGCCAATTAGATGTGCGTAGCCTGTCCGCAGCACCGGCGTGCACGCGCTTGCCAACCGCCAGTGGCGAGTGATGAGTGGCGAGTGGCGAGCGTAGGAGCGAGGCAAGGAGGCAGAGACGCAAGGAGGCGCGGAAGAGGCGCTGGCCCGCGGGGATAAACAAGATTTATGGCTCATGGAGCGTATCCCCCCTCCCCCCGGTGTTTTTATGTAAGTGCAGAATCCAAAGGGGTTACGGGCGAAAATCGTGGATCTGCTGATTCTAAAGGGTTTAAAGTCATTTGTTTTCAACATCATAAGAAAATGCTTGTAAGTGCTGAATCTAAAGGACTTAAAGTCCTTTCGTGTGTATGAGTTTTGGGAGGTACTGGGTTTTTCGGAGGCGCGGGGCCGCGTGGCCCGAAATGGGAACGACGGGTTGGCACGGATAAGAACAGGCAGAGATGGAGAGCTTGGGTTGGAGGGAGGTTCGGGATGGGGAACGACCGACACGGGACAGGGTAGCCGATGGGT
>Ga0326728_10014544_pt1 | contig 16683 bp, 11 predicted proteins | sample MB3enrmetagenome_FD_207602 | JGI IMG/M metagenome (GOLD analysis project Ga0326728, IMG submission 207602) | Lab enriched peat soil microbial communities from McLean, Ithaca, NY, United States - MB31MN | ecosystem: Environmental > Terrestrial > Soil > Wetlands > Peat | place: USA: New York...
GATTTACGGTTGCCGAAGTCAGTTGTCCGACCAGGTATTTCGAGGATGCCTCCTCGATCGACTTTTGGCGAAGCATCACGTACGGTGTGGGCTGCCTCAAAACGGCATTTGAGTTTCGCCTGGCGAAAATGAAAGTTATTAATTCGAACCTTTTTGAGTTACCGGAACTTTGATGGAAATACCGAGTTTGAAGCCGGGACCCGGCAAAATGCTGGACTGCGTTGGGAGCAAGGCCCTTATCAAGACGTTGCTTTTGGTGGTTGCGGCAGGGGTTGCGATCTGCATTGTAGAGTTTACACCCCTGAAGACGTATTTGAAGCCCGAACAATTGGAGAAGATCATAAGTGAAGCCGGTCTGATGGGGCCGGCCCTGCTGGTGGCCGCCTGCGCGGTGGGGACTTTTTTCTTTATCCCAGGCACGGTTTTTGTCGGGATCGGCGCGGCCATATTCGGGCCGAGCCTGAGCTTTGCGTGCGTGTGGCCGGGGGCCCTTGCGGCGGCGGTGATTTCTTTTGCGATCTCCCGCAGTTTGGGGAGGGATTTTGTCGCCTCCCTCATTGGAGACAGGCTCAAGAAGTACGATGAGTCGATCGGCCGCAATGGTTTCAAGACGGTTCTTTTTCTGCGTTTGATGTTCGTTCCCTTTGCGCCCATGAACTTCGGCATGGGACTGACCAAGGTCCGTTTTCGAGACTATTTTTTCGCCACCGCCCTGGGTGAAGCCGCAACCATTTTCGTGGTGACTTTTTTCATCGGCGCCCTGAGGGACATTTGGATTTCAGGAGACTGGGGCCGGCTTCTTTCAGCCAAGATGGTCCTGTCTCTCGGGTTTCTCCTGGCATTGGTGTTCGGTGCAAACCTGGCGCGGAGCAAATTCGAAAGAAGGCCGGCGCCTGCGGTGAGGCCATCACCCTGAAGTGAACCTGTGCAAAACGGAAGCTCTGATTTGAAAGAGCGTTATTTCCCAGCCGATCTGCATCACCTTTTAACCTTCGCAGTGTTGGCCGCCGCCGTGGTTGCGGTCATGATCGTCCGGTTTCAGGCGGCGCCGATACCGCTGGAGCGCGATGAAGGCGAGTACGCCCTGATGGGGCAGCTTATCCTGGACGGGACGCCACCCTACAGTGAAGCGGCAAATATGAAGCTCCCCGGCATATATTATGCCTACTCCGCAATTCTGGCCGTTTTCGGGCAAACGGCCACAGGCATCCACATGGGCCTTATGGCGGTCAGCCTGGTCTCGAGCGTCCTCCTATACCTGATCGCAATGCCTTTGCTGGGCGCATCCGGCGCGGCCCTGGCCGGGGCGTCCTTCATCGTCATGTCCGCGGACACGGCGGTGCTCGGTCTTTTCGCGCATGCAACCCACTTTGTCGTGATGTTCGCGCTTGCCGGGACATGGCTGCTTTCGCGAAGCTCGGCATCAGAGCGCAAAACGTCTTATTTGTGTGGGGCGGGCGCCTGCTTTGGACTGGCGTTTCTCATGAAGCAGTCAGGCGCCTTCTTCGGGCTGTTCGGACTGCTCTGGGTCTTATTCGGCGCATTTCACCGCCGGCCGATTGAATGGAAGGGTCTTTTTATCGATTTTTGCGCTTTGGCAGGCGGCATCATTTTGCCCTACGCGGTGGTCCTGGCCGTTATGGTTCACCAGGGCGTGTTTGGCAGATTCTGGTTCTGGACGGTTGACTACGCCCGCACCTATGCATCGGAGGTGGACCCGGGAACGGGCATCCAGCTTTTTAAGTCAGGAATTGCCCCCATTATTCGAAGCAACCCGCTGATATGGTCGATGGCCGCGGCGGGCATGGCCGTTATATGGCTTATGACGGCCGGGCGCAGGATTGCCCCATTTCTGAGCGGATTTTTCCTGTTTTCATTTCTGGCGGTGTGTCCCGGTCTTTTTTTTCGCGAGCACTATTTCGTGCAGATCCTGCCTGCGGCGGCCCTTGGCGCGGGCGCTGCCTTGTGGGCGATCGGAGAGCTTGCAGCCGGATATACGAGATGGTCAAGAGCCCTACAGTTTTCAATCCTTGTCGCCGTCGTCGCATTTTCGCTTACCGGCACTTATTCCACGGAGTGTTTTCTTGCCGGATCGACCCCGGACCAGGTGAGCCGTTCGATTTACGGTGAGAACCCGTTTCCGGAATCGGTAAAGATCGCCGAGTACCTCAAGGAACACACAAAACCCGGCGACCGTATCGCGGTCATGGGGTCTGAGCCGCAGATATGCTTCTATGCACATCGCAGGTCCGCTACTGAGTACATTTACATGTACGGGCTGATGGAACCTCAGCCTTTTGCTCTGCGCATGCAGGAAGAGGCGATCGCACAGGTGGAGAAGAGCGATCCGAGGTTTTTTGTGTTCGTGCCGATTTCGACATCGTGGCTTCAGCAGAGCGACTCCGAGCGAAAGATATTCTCCTGGATGCACCGGTACCTTGAAAATTACCGGCCCGTCATGGTGGCCGACATCTTCTCCGATCACACGCGGTGGCTGATGGATCAAGAGGCTGAATCATTCACCCGGAGCCCTGGTTCGAGCCAGGTGATCGTATTCAAGCGGAAAAACGCCGAGTGAAAAGGCCGGTCCGATGTGTTCCATATTAAAAAACAGGCAAGCACTGTCGATCTGTTTTTTTCTTGCCGCTCTCACCATCACGGCCTTCCTGCAGCTCGACGGGTGCGATTTCATCAATTTCGACGACCCTTCGTATGTATCCGAGAACGTTCATATTCAGAACGGCGTAACGTTGGAGGCCGTTCGCTGGGCATTCACGACCGCTTACCAGGCAAACTGGCATCCCCTGACATGGATGTCTCACATGCTGGATGTCCAACTTTTTGGATTAAATGCACGCGGCCATCATCTGACTAATCTCTTTTTCCACGTTGCAAATACTATTTTGCTTTTCCTCATTTTTTACCGCATGACCAAAGCGCCCTGGAAGAGCGCTTTCGTAGCGGCTTTGTTTGCAATTCACCCTCTGCACGTGGAATCGGTGGCATGGGTGGCCGAGCGCAAGGACGTGCTTTCGACTTTTTTCTGGATGCTCACCGTGGGCGCGTATATCCATTATGTCGAGCATCCGCGGCTTAAGAACTACTTGGCCGTTCCAGCGCTCTTTGTCCTGGGGTTGATGGCAAAACCGATGCTCGTAACCCTTCCCTTCGTGCTGCTCCTTCTGGACTTCTGGCCCCTGCAGCGACTGCAGGGAGCATGGAGCATGGAGCAGGCAGCGAGGAGCGAAAGTCAAAATACCGATTTGGAGCGGGAACCGCTCTCTGCCAGCAAAAGAAAAAGGAAATCGGCTAAAAAGCGTGTTGCGCAGGGTGCGCCTCCGTCTCCAATGCTCCCTCTTCTCTCCGGGACCGGACCCTATCTCTTCGCATGTTCGCGACTTCGCGTGAAAAAATTGCTCCTGGAAAAAATACCCCTTTTCGTCCTGGCCGCACTCTCATGCGCCGCAACATATACCGCACAGGCAAAAGGCGGAGCGGTGAAATCTCTTCAGTCATTTCCGCTGGGCGATCGTATCGCCAATGCCTTCGTTTCTTATATCGTCTATATCTGGAAGACGATTTGGCCGAGTGATCTTGCCGTGTATTATCCTCATTCGGGCTTTTTGTCGCCCTGGCAGGTCCTTGGGGCGATTTTCCTGCTTGGCGCCGTGACCACAGGGGTTCTATTGAGGGCAAAAAGATTTCCATACCTGGCAACGGGATGGCTGTGGTTTGCCGGGACGCTCGTGCCGGTGATAGGGATTGTGCAGGTCGGCAACCAGGCCATGGCGGACCGCTATGCTTATATCCCTCTTATCGGGTTATTCGTCATGGCGGCATGGGGCATCCCGGAACTTTTGAGAAAATGGCGCTACCGGAAGGAGGCGCTTATTGCGTCCTCGGCATTGGTTCTTTCATCTCTTTTCGCCGTAACTTGGACCCAGGTCGGGTACTGGCAAAACAGTATTACATTGTACGATCACGCACTGAAAGTCAGCGCCTTCAACGACGTTATCAGATATAATCTGGGGCTTGCCTACGCCAAACTTGCAGACCTCAGGCAGGCGATCGACAATTATGACCGGGCCATCGAAATCAATCCCGGATATGTGGACGCCTATGTCAGCCGGGGAATCGTCTACGACGAACTTCACTCCTTCGCCCGGGCAATCGAAGATTTCGACAGGGCGGTGAAGATCGATCCCGAATGCGCATATGCTTATAACGACCGGGGCGCCGCTTACGCAAAACTTGGAAACGCGGGGCAGGCAATCGAGGATTACGGCCGGGCTATCAACGCCAATCCCGACTACGCGGAAGCTCATTATAACCGCGGCATTCTCTACCAGGTCGCCGGCAACCTCAGCCAGGCGATCGAGGATTATGACCGGGCCATCGAAATCAACCCTGAATATTCGGAGGCATACAGTAACCGGGGCGCCGCCCGGTACACTCTTGGAGATCACCGGCAAGCGATTTCCGATTATGACAAGGCCATCGAATTCAAGCCTGAAGATGCCGAAGCCTATTATAACCGGGGTGTCGTTTATGCCAAACTCGGCAACCACAGGCAAGCCATCTCAGATTTCGACAGGGCCATCGAGTTGAATCCCAGATATGCCCAGGCCTATTTTAACCGAGGTGTCGCCCATGCCAAACTCGGCGACCGCACGCAGGCGATCAAGGACCTGAAAACAGCGGCGGGGCTTGACAATGAAGATGCAAAGAACTCTTTGAGAAGTATGGGCATTAACCTGTAGCAAGAAATTTACTATTTATCAGTTGATATGGCACGATCTGTCCTATGTTGAAAAACAAGCAAACCATACTGATTTATCTTTTCCTGGCGGCCGCTACCATCCTGGCATTCCGGCAGATCGACCAGTGCGGTTTCGTTCTTTACGACGACGATACATACGTAACCGAAAACATTAATATTCAGAACGGCATCACGCCGCAGGCGATCCTGTGGGCATTCACGACCGGCCATGCCGCAAACTGGCATCCCCTGACATGGATATCCCACATGGTCGATGTTCAACTCTTCGGATTAAAGCCGCAATGGCATCATCTGACCAATCTTTTATTCCATATTGCAAATACCCTGCTGCTCTTTTTCATTTTCAACCGGATGACCAAGGCACCCTGGAAGAGCGCATTCGTAGCGGCTCTGTTTGCGATTCACCCTCTGCACGTGGAATCGGTCGCATGGGTGGCCGAGCGCAAGGACGTGCTTTCAACTTTTTTCTGGATGCTCACCACGTGGGCGTATATCCATTACGTTGAACATCCGCGGCTCAGGAACTACCTGGCCGTTCTTGCGCTCTTTGCCCTGGGGCTGATGGCAAAACCGATGCTGGTAACCCTTCCCTTTGTCCTGCTCCTTCTGGACTACTGGCCTCTGCAGCGACTGCAGGGAGCAGGGAGCATGGAGCAGGCAGCACGGAGCGAAAGTCAAAATACCGATTTGAAGCGGGAACCGCTCTCTGCTGACAAAAGAAAAAGGAAATCGGCTAAAAAGCGTGTTGCGCAGGCCGCGCCTCCGTCTCCCATACCGCCTCTTCTCTCCGGGACCGGACCCTGTCTCTTCGCGTCTTCGCGTCTTCGCGTGAAAAAATTGCTCCTGGAAAAAATCCCCTTTTTTGCAATTGCGGCGCTCTCAAGCATCGTAACGTTCATCGCTCAACAAAAAGGAGGAGCGGTGGAAACCATCGAGGCGCTTACACCGGGCGTACGTATTGCCAATGCCTTCGTTTCCTATATCAAGTACATCGAAAAGACGCTCTGGCCGGCTAATCTTGCCGTTTATTATCCTCATCCCGGTCTGCCTCCATTGTGGCAGGTCATGGGGGCGGCTGTTCTCCTTGGCGCTGTAACCTTTACGGTTATCCGGACTGCGAAGAGATTTCCCTACCTGGCCATGGGGTGGCTGTGGTACGCGGGCACACTTGTGCCGGTCATAGGCATTGTGCAGGTCGGCACCCAGGCCATGGCCGACCGCTATGCTTATATCCCCCTCATCGGGTTGTTCGTCATGGCGGCATGGGGAATTCCGGAACTTTTGGAAAAATGGCGCTACCGCAACGAGGCGCTTGTTGCGTCGGCGGCATTGGTTTTTTCCAGCCTTTTAATTGTGACATGGACACAGGTGGGGTACTGGCGCAATGCCATTGCGCTGTTCGATCATGCCCTGGAAGTTACCGGTCATAACTATACTGCCCTTAATAACCGGGGTGTCGCCTACGGCAAACTTGGCGACTACAGGCGCGCGATATCCGATTATGACAGTGCCGTCGAAATCAATCCCAAATATGCTTACGCCTATAATAACCGGGGCATGGCCTATGCCAAACTTGGCGACTACAGGCGCGCGATTTCAGATTATGACAGGACCATCGAAATCGATCCCAACTTTGAGGACGCATATAGTAACCGGGGCGCCGCATACGTCAAACTTGGCAACCACAGGCAGGCTATTTCGGATTATGACAGGGCCATCGAGATCGATCCCAAATGTGCGGACGCATATTATAACCGCGGTGTTGCCTACGGCGAACTCGGCAACCAAAAGCAGGCGATTTCGGATTACGGCAGGGCCATCGAGATCAATCCCAAATATGCCGATGCCTATAGCAACCGGGGGGTAGCCTATAACGAACTTGGCAACCACAGGCAGGCGATTTCGGATTACGACAGGGCCATCGAGATCAATCCTGAACATGCAGAGCTTTATTATAACCGAGGCCTTGCCTACGGCGAACTCGGCGATCACAGGCAGGCTATTTCGGACTACGACAGGGCCATCGGGATCAATCCCAAGTATGCCGAAGCCTATAGTAACCGGGGCGCTGTCTATGGCATACTTGGCAATTACAGGCAGGCGATTTCGGATTATGACAGGACCGTCGAAATCGATCCTGAACATGCAGAGGCTTATTATAACCGGGGTCTTGCCTACGGCAGGCTTGGCGATCACAGGCTTGCTATTGAGGATTATGACAGGGCCATCGAGATCAATCCCAAGTATGCCGATGCCTATAGTAACCGGGGCGCCGTCTATGGCATGCTCGGCAATTACAGGCATGCTATCGAAGATTATGACAGGGCCATCGAGATCAATCCCGAACATGCGCGGGCCTACAATAACCGGGGACTTGCCTATGGCAGGCTTGGCAATGACAGGCAGGCTGTCGAGGATTACAACAGGGCTATCGAGATCGATCCCGGCTATGCGAAGGCCTATTATAATCAGGCCGTCGCCTACGGCAAACTCGGCAACCGCATGCAGGAGATCGAGGACCTGAAAAGAGCGGCCGGACTTGGCGACGAAGACGCCGGGAAAGCCTTGAGAAGCATGGGGATAAACCGGTAGACGGGTACCTCCAATATTTTCCACGCGAAGAAGAGCAGGGATAAAAGCTGGATGAAATCTCAGGGTCATCTTTTCTTCGCGGCTGGTTTATTGCTGTCAAAAAACGCGGCTTTGCGTGCAAACCGTCCAGGTATGCATTTACCGGAAGAGCCATTTTTGAGCGGCATTTGTCTCATTAGGCAGGACTCAGGCTAGGGCCGAAGATTTGCCGCTATATCCTCCTGCATCGCTTCGACCATGGAGATCGGGTCGGCTGCATCCCGGATGGGCCGGCCGACGACTACGTAATCCGCCCCATCCCTGATTGCACGGCCGGCCGTCACGATCCGTTTCTGATCGTCTCCACCGGCGCCAGTCCCGGCCGGACGAATTCCCGGGGTTACTATGAGGTAATCGCCTTCCAATGTATCCCTCAGTCGCTTGGCTTCGACGCCCGAGGCCACGATCCCCTCGGCCCCGGCGCCAATCGCCTGGCGAGCCCGCTCGACGACAAGGTCCTCCAATTTGCGGCCGTCGCCGAAAAATCTCGCCATATCCTGCTGGTCGAAGCTGGTAAGGAGCGTCACGGCAAGTATCTTAACCTCCGCCGCGGCCTGTACGGCAGCCGTAACGATCGGCTCGTTTCCATGCACGGTGGCAAATGTGACGCCTTTGCCTGCAAGCTGCCCGACAGCCAGTTTGACGGTCTGCGGAATGTCGTAGAACTTCAAATCCAGCATCACCCGGTGCCCACGCCCGGCTATCCATTGCACGACGGGAAAGCCGCCCGAAAGGAACAACTGGAGCCCGACCTTGTAGGACCGGACATGGCTCTCCAGGCGCTCGACAAGTGTTTTTGCCTCGCCGGCACCGTCCACGTCGAGCGCAAAAATGATTCTTTCCTTTAGAGGGATATTCCTTATCATCGGTCGTCCTTTGTGTTGCTGTTTGAAGGGTTTTCTTTCCTATTTCCGCTCCCGTGTCAAAGATAAAATCTCGCAAAGCCCCCTCCACGGCCTCCGATCTTCTTTTTCTCAATTGTGAAAATTCGCGGGTATGATTATTGGAATATAGTGAATAGAATATTTTGGATCGATTTGGAGATATCAATGGAAGGGCCGGACGCGCGCGGCCTCAATTGTGTAAATCGATCATACTGGGTGGAAAACAGTGCAGGGAAGGGGTCTGAGTGCTGCTCTCTCTAATTGGAATGTCGGGATCTGGAAAGTCGTACTGGGCCGAAAAGCTGTCCAGGCGAGGATTCAGACGGTTCTGTCTCGATAGCCTCATCGCCCAGCAACTCTGCGCCAAACTGCGGCGAGAGGATGGAAGCCTCATGAGCCTTGGCGAATGGATGGGGTTTCCTTTTCAAGAGGGCTACCAGGGAAGGGAAGACCTGTATCTTTCCGCTGAAAAGCAACTTATGGCCGAAGTTCTCGACTGGATCGAAGATAACGCCTGCGCCGGTTCGGATGAAAATGTCGTGGTGGATACCACCGGAAGCGTGATCTATGTCGGAGACGACATCCTCAACAGGCTCAGGTCCCTGACGACAGTGATAAACTTTACTTTTCCCACGGTAGTCAGGGAAGCTATGCTCAGGCAATACATTGCGAATCCGCAGCCGGTGCTGTGGAGGGGATTTTTCAACCTGGAGCACGGCGAAAGCGTTGAAGACGCACTGTTTCGCTGCTATCACGAGTTGCTCGATTCGCGAGAGATTGCCTACCGCAAGCTGGCAGACATCGCAATAGACTACTTCACGCGGAACAGCCCCGTTTTCAGAATCGCCGATTTTCTGGAAATTGCGACAAAATCCGCAAAAGAATGCCGTTACGCAGCTCGATGACAATCTTGGATTCGAAGGAAAAAACCAGGGTCGTAGTCTTTCACCAGGGGGCGCTCGGGGATTTCCTGATGGCGGCCTCAGCCATAGAGGAATTAGCCGCAGCCTCCCGTGGGGCTTGTATCGATTTGTGGACAAAACCGGAGCACGCGGCTCTTCTCAGGGCAAAAAGCTACGTGGGGAATTGCTATTGCCCCGACGGCGCTCTCGTCGCCTGCCTTCTCCAGGATAGCCTCTGGCAGTCCACATCTCTTCCCGATTTCCTGCTCAAAGCCGACCAGGTTTTAATCTTCGGCCAGGCCGGCTCCCGCGTCATGGCCGAGAGGCTCGCAAGACGGCTTTGCGCGAAGGTAAGCTGGATTCAATCCTTTCCCACCATGAACAATGCCGATACTCATGTCTCCCATTTCCTGCGAAGGCAACTAAAGGAGCTGGGATATTCGATGGGCTGCAAACCCATTCGCCTCTTGCCGACTTCCGATGAAAAACGGGAGGCTGGAGATTTTCTCAACCGGCTTGGCATCTTTTCGCCCCCGATTCTGGTTCATCCGGGAAGCGGCGGCAGGCGTAAAGTCTGGCCGCTCAGGGACTGGCATGCCCTGATCGAGTGGATGCGGACCGAGTTGTCCTTTCAGGTGCTCCTGTCCATAGGGCCGGCCGATGAATATCTTGACGAATTCTCACGGGCCATGCGGGAGGCTGGAGTGTCGATTGTAAGCGGGCTGTCCGCGGTCGGGCTCTGCGCCCTGCTTTCGTTGTGCGGTCTTTACATCGGAAGCGATTCCGGAGTAAGCCACCTCGCGGCCGCGGTCGGGATACCGGCGATCACAGTTTTCGGACCCACCGACCCGCGCGTGTGGGGACCGAGGGGAACCAATGCAGTGGCTGTGCGAAGGAGATGGGAGGAATCGGAGGTCCTTGCATATGTCCACGCTCCGCAAGGTCTTCCCGGGACTCGATCCGAAGTCGGGGAAAGACCCCGAGGGGCGTGGGGTTCCTTTCAAGATAAAGAGATTGCCGGTTTGGTTCTGGCAATGGTTCATGGCGGAGACCGCCGCGCAACCTTCGGCTGCAATTCAAAGGATTCACAGAGCACAGAAATCCATAATGCATAAGAGACCTACAACGGATAGTACCGGAAAGATGTCATGAAGATATTCTCATAAGCATGCTGACCGGACCCTGCGGTGGATGAGAAGGCTTCGCGGCTCGTGAGGGAATATTGAAAACCGAGCTGTACCTTGCCGAAAGCGCCTTGATAGATACGGTCCCATACACCGCCCGTGAGCTGCCAAACGTTCGATGTCTGTTGCTGGCCGACCGTCAGGCCCTCGTCTCCGTAGCCAATGTCCGTGTAATTGTAGGCGGGGGTCAGGGTGCCCGCGAGTTTATAATTCTCGCGATCAACCCCTTCATAGCCGGCATAGAGGTAGGTATCCCAAGCCGGCGTCGGATGACCAACGGCGCCCACCATTGCCGAATATCCGGTCAACAGCTTGAGGTATCCGGTGGGGGTGAAAGCGAGATCCGGCAACTGAGTGGAACCATAGCGGCCGATGCCTTGGCCCGCCATGAAGTTGCCCTGAAGATCCAGTTTTTCCGGGCAAACGGGCACGATCACCGCCGCGCCGCCGAAGAGGAATGGAAGCTTTTGCAAACCATTCCCGGACTTGATGTTGTCAGTGCCGCAATGTTGATTGCCGAAACGGGTGTAGACATGAGCCGGTTTGGCGGCAAGGATCGTCTTTGTTCCTGGGCGGGAATTTGTCCGGGCAACAATGAAAGCGCTGGAAAACGAAAAAGCGGCCGAACCCGGAAAGCAGTTGCTTGAGTACGCAACATCGCCCAAGGATTTTCACGGTAGTTGCATTCAAATAGTTGCATTCGGGAGGGCTTAAAGCCCTCCCGAATGCAACTTGGTATTACAGGCTGTTTCGTATCACCCCGGGCGTAGTCCAGTTCATTGGAGGCTCTTAACTGGGTTAAATGAGAAAACGGCCTGTTTCACGTCTCCAAATACTTTTTGCTTTTTGGCTTGCCATGTACGAGGCAATCCGCGGTTGAGGATTGCCTCGGATTCCACATCACTGTGGCCGGCCATAATGGCATAGTACGTCCTGGTTATTGCCAGGGCCGCCCTGTCTTCATCGTCTTTCAATTCTTCATCGTTTTTCAATTCCCGCACTTTCTTGAGTTCGCCTTCCGCTTCCTGCATTAGTCCGATATAATATTGCGCAAACTTACCGGGTGGATCGGGAGACCATTTTCCGTCCTCAAAAAGGAGCAACCGTTTTAAATACGGAGAACTCGCAAAACTTAGCCTGAGATTCCGGCTAATCTCATAATAGGCGAAGGCCCAATCGATAACTGACATCTGATGGACACCATCTTTATTTAAGTCCAGGGCTTTGAATTCGTCGGAGTCGGAATGTTCGAGTTCAATTGAGAACGCTTTTCCGTGTCGATCACAATTAGTAACAAGTATCGCTGTTGTGCAGCAATGCATACCTCCAGAAAAGAGGAATGTAGCAGCGCTTTTGCAATTTTGATAGGGGGTATCTTGTAAAATATTTACTTCCGGTTTATCCAAATCCAGTTGAAGCATATTGTCATCTTGTGAACATATACGATTATCGGCTTCATATAGTTCGAAATCATAATACCTACCCAAATCGTTTTCCTTGAAGTTTAAAAAATTGAATCTAAAGGCTCCAAAAGAGTCGTCGTTTATGGACTTTTGTGCTGGAGTGCCACTTTGGGAGGTGGGATTGAGGGTTTCTTGCGCAAGAGCGCCTAATATCGAGCTGCAAAAGGCTGAGATGAAGATAAGTAACATAAACGATCCCTTCACCCTGTTCTCCTTGTCTGGGAAAGCACATGCCAAACAGCGTAAACGCAATGCCTTCGCGAGCCTGAGCACTTCACTTTCCACATCACTCAAAAATCCCATTGCCTTCTCCGTTATGTGGGCTCAGCCTTTTGATTTCGGCTTGGCACACAATTTGCCGCTCAAGCGCCGCAAAGACTTTAAAAATGTGTGGTACGAAGCTGCGCACAGAGGAGCGCAACCCGGGATAAGCCAAGCATCGGTTCCCTACCGGGGGCGGCCTCGTTTCAAACGAATAGGAGCCGCTGCAGGCAGTGTTTACTTGACAAAACGCCGCATCTATTATACTGATACAAAGCTTTCTTATATTTCTACTATTACCACGCGAATCAAATGACAAGAATAAATTGAGTCCCGCAGGGGCAAGCCTTACTCAGGATAACAGAATATAAATTTTTCTCATGTAGATATCGAAGATTTAATAATTGTTTTCCAACCTCAAACTTTCTCTCTTCTGGTATCTCACTCATGAGCGCGGGGGAGAGCTTTTTGAAGCAGCATACGACGGGAAGTGCGCGGACTATCGGAGAGGAGTGCACAGATGAAATCGGGACTGCGCTTTGTCGGAATTGGAATGATGGCGGTGGGCGCCGTTTTGACGGCAATCTATTTTACCAGCGGTCCCAAGCCGCCGGTCGGCGAGTTCTCCCAGAGGATGAGCTACAAGGAGAAGGTGATTACCGGCGCTTACAAGACCTATGGGGTCAAGGACGCCATCTTGCCGATGTGGCTGGCCAAGACCGTTTTTCACAACGGCACTAACGGGCGCGTCACAGACCTGAGAGTCCGTTACCGGGTGTCCGAGTACTCGGATTGGTGTTCCTGGCACAATTATGCCGCCGTGGCCCCCGACCAGACGGTCGTGGACCTCTACTACCCCATTTTTTCGAGCGCATGCGCCAAACTTACCAGCCGCGCCCCCGCCGAACTTCTGATGGAAAGCGAGTACGTCGACAATACGGGCCGGAAGCACCAGTCGACCGAGACCCGCTCGGTGACGATGCTCGGCCGCCAGGAATTCATATTTTCCGACCTGACCTCGGAAGAACGGACGCTGGCGTTCGAGGATGAGGCCACCTACTCGCCCCTGCTGGCGGCCTGGGTGTCGCGAGGCGACGACGTCGTGGCGCGACTGGCGTCGATCGCCAACAAGAAAGCCGGCGGCGTGGGGGCCGGGACCAACGACGAGGACTGCATCAAGGTAATGAACGCGCTCTATGAAATCATGCGAGCCATTCACATCAGCTACCAGCATCCGTCCGCATTGGTCGACCGGAGCCTCTCCTATGACATCAAGCTTGTGCAGAGCCTCCAGTACCCCCGTGACACCATCCAGAAGCGAAGCGGCACTTGCATCGATTTGGCCATTTTGTACGCGGCCATGTTAAATTCGATCAATTTACAGCCCTACCTGGTGGTTCTCGATGGGCATTGCTTTCCCATGGCGAAGACTCCGGGCGGTACGCTCCTTGGCGTTGAAGTCACGGGAGTGGGGGACGGCTATGCGAAGAGCGCGGATTTCGTAAAAGTCGTGAAAGTAGCGCAGCAAGAGTGGCAGGATCTCAATAAATCGGGGCGGTACGTGCTGGTTGACCTGGCTCAGGCCTGGTCCAGCGGTATCCCTAATCCGGAATTGGACCCCCTGCCCCCCGATATTCTTGAAGCATGGGGCATTATGGCCCTGGTCAATGCTCCAGGCCAAGCCGCCACCGCTTCCGTTGCGTCCAGACAAACCGCCCCCCAACCGGCTGCACCGCAGCCCGCCTATCCGCAGCCTTCGGCCGTGATTGACGGGCGGTGGGGCTATAGCATCAAATCGGCAGATGGAACCGTCATCAACGGGCAATTCGATATCAAGCGCAAAGGCGGCAAGTACCTGATGATCGCCACATCCTCCTACAGGCTGCAGGGGAAGGACGGACTCCAGCACCAGTTCTACGAGAGGAATGATTTCGTGGGCACGCTGAAGGGGCAGACACTTACCGCGCAATGCTACAGCGGGGCATATATCAAGGACGGACAGCGGATGACGCCGCAGGGGTTGCCGCTTAGCCTCAACGTCCAGCTCGGCCCGGACGGGCGCACCATGCAGGGCCGGGTTGCCGGCAAAACGGGTCCGGGCGTCGAGATTTACCTGCAAAAATCATAGGTTTCCGGCAAGGAGATTTTGGACGTCCGGTTCATCCGGCAGCATCCTTTGAGGAGAAAAATCATGAAAGATTCGCGAAAATATGCCGCGTTTTTTGTAGTAGGGCTTTGCTTTCTGGCTGCGCTGCTCGTATGCCCGACACCGGGTCCGGCGGACGATATCCGAGCCGAAGGCGTCTATACGCTTTTCCCGAACGGCGACCTGGTTGTTTCGTTCAAGATGACCCCGTCCATGAAGCTCTACGAATTAGTGCGGGAACGGGTTTCGAACCCCTACCTGGTCCTTCGCTGGCTCTCTTCGTCCCGCGCAACCGCAGAGGCGGTGGAACCCAAGGTAGAGTTTGAGGACTCAGCCCATGCAATAAACTTTTCGGCAAAATTTCTCGGATCGGCGCGCAACCTGGGCAACCACTGGGAACTCGATGCCGCGAAAGGGACCGATTTCATCAACCTCGATGAAGCCAAAAAGACCTTTTTCTTCAATGAAACCAGTTCGGCCGGCGCGATGGGCACAATTCGCGGAACCAGCAGGCTGATTATGCCGGACGAGGCGCAGCAGTTCAAATGGGATGCGTCGCACCGGGTGGTGTCCTATGTCTTACCGCCTCTGGGCGCGGCATCGGGCCGAAACATCGGCCTGCTCTTAGCTGGAGCCGTCCTCCTGGTGCTCGGGGCCGGATTGACGGTGGGTTCCTTTTTTGCAAAATCGTGAGCAAAGGGCAAAGAGCGCGAGGGGGGCAGATACCAAAACAGTGTCGGTACGCCCCTCGCGCTTTCGCGCGTGGCCGATACTGAGGGATGCGGCCTATCTTTAAAATGAAAAATAATGTCCCGCGTTCTTAGACTTATCTTGAGCGCAATTATCCATGGCGCCTGCGTCACCCGCAAAGCATGAAAATAAAGGCGGCTTGAAGACCATTTTCAAGGTAAGGGGACTCCGTCAGGCCGGCTGATGGAGCGATCCATTGCGGATCTTTAGCCAAGGAGCTGCGAAATGTCCAGAAGCCTTCTATGTTGCTGCCTGCTTATCGTCCTGGTCCCCTGCAGCCTGAGCTTTGCAGGCGTTTTCGATATCGGGGAGATAACGGTAGCCCCGTCTCCGGCGGAGAGCAGCTATCTTGAGTTCGATCCGGCCGAAAAGGTCCTGGATTTCGACGTGGCGAAAAACGGGCCCGAGACGGCTATATTGATAGAGAAACAGGCCGGGGGCAGTAAGGTCCTTTTCTGGAACCCGGGCACGCAGGAAAGCCCCGGGGAGTGGCCGGTACCCAAGGGATTGCATCCGCAGGCACTGGCATGGCATCCAACGGCGAAGAGTTTTTTTCTTGCAGGCAAGCAGGGAAACGAACACGTCATCATGCGAGCAGATAAAGTGTCCGGCGGATGGAGGACGAAGCTCATTTACAGAACTCACCAGGAAATTCGACGACTGGTCCCGGCTCCAAGACCCTATGCGATAGAAACCGATTTCAGCTCGGACGAACCCAGGACCACCAATGCCTATCGCATCTTCTTCGGCCTCAGGAATCAGGACGGCGCCTACTCGATAAAGTCGGTTACCGAAGACGGAAGGCGCGAATACCAGGCAATCGGCCCCAGGAAAGGATTTACAATCGTCAAAGATGAAGATGCGCAGCCAAGCCGCATCGAGGCCCCGTCGGCGCTCCCCCTTGCATTTCACCCGGCAGGCCACATTCTCCTGTGGGAGGATGAAAAGGGGGGCTTTCAATATGCCATCTACGAAAGAGACCATTGGGAAGAGAGCGTAAAGCTGTCTTACGCCGGGGTTTCGGGTGGGACATTGACCGCAACCCCCAACGGCCTTGGACTGGTCCACTGGCTGCCCGGATCTGCCGGTGTCACCCTGATCAGCCAACATGGGAGCAAAAAGGACCTCCTGGCTGCTGAAAACAGCTTCCTTTCCACTCCGTCATTTGTCCCGGACGGCAAAGGGATCGTAGGCTTGATCAATAAAGACAAAAAAACCGTTCTGGCTTACGTGCCCGTGCAAACTCCCCTGGCAGACGTCGCCAATGCCTGGATGTTTGCGGATCAAGAAGGGGACCGGGACCTGCTGAGCCGGAAAGGGGGACTTCTCCGGGACCTTCCCTATGACCAGCTATACTCCATGTACGAATCGGAAGCATACGATTGCGGCAGATACGATCAGTCCACTCCCACAAGGCCCTACATGGTGAGCACTGACGTTTTCTGGGAGCTGCTGGCGGCCGCCCATGAAGGGATATTCATTGTGCAGGAGAGGCAGCGGGCCATACCCGCCTTCTGGGAATTCATACATGAGGCGGAACGGTATTTTCGGCAGGTCAAGCCCGACTCCCCCTGGATGAATGTATTCTCTGTCCTGGAGAGTATGAAAAATCCGGCCGGCGAAAGCGAGAAGGCGCGCTCCGAAAAGCTTCTGATCCAAAAAGCCGGCGGCAGGGAATTTTC
>Ga0326728_10014547_pt1 | contig 16679 bp, 17 predicted proteins | sample MB3enrmetagenome_FD_207602 | JGI IMG/M metagenome (GOLD analysis project Ga0326728, IMG submission 207602) | Lab enriched peat soil microbial communities from McLean, Ithaca, NY, United States - MB31MN | ecosystem: Environmental > Terrestrial > Soil > Wetlands > Peat | place: USA: New York...
CGGGCGTGGCGGTTGCGGGCATGGCCGTTGCGGCGGCGTGTGCTGCGGCCTCGGGCGTGGCGGTTGCGGGCATGGCCGTTGCGGCGGCGTGTGCTGCGGCCTCGGGCGTGGCGGTTGCGGGCATGGCGGTTGCGGCGGCCTGTGCGGCGGCAGCCAGTATGGTGGGCCCCGATCGAACGGGCTGCGAGCCGGCATCACGCGAAAGGCCGCCAACTACGGGCGAGATCGCGCCGCGCGAGCACGGCTCCGGCAGCGAGCGCGGCCCCGGCGACGGGCACGTCGCCAGCGTCACGGGTGGCACCCCGTTGTCCTGCGACGTCGGCACGAGCGACTGGGCCGCCGACGCAACCGCCGTCGGTGTCACAGACCCCGGTGAAGAGCCGGCATCGGTCTTGCGACGCTCGTCGCGACGCCCTTCGTGTTCGCCTCCGGTCGTCGTCTTCGACTCCGTCGAGCCGACATCGTCGAGCACGCGCGCGAAAGTGGCGGCGTCGCCGGAGTCGCTTGCTGCTTGCCTCGATCCACCGTCAGTTGCGCTCTTCCCGGCCATTGCGGTCCGGGAGGGCGCGATGTCGGCGAGCGTGACGGTCCTGGTCATGATCCGGGAGCCATCCCTGCTTCGGCAAGGGCTTTCGCGACATAGGCCGGCGTGCTGCCGTCCTGAGGCACGCCGCCGGCGGCTTCGACGGCTCCACCGCCAGCCGCGTAGGCGGCGATCGCATCGGTCCACGAGCCGAACGCGGCGTGGAACTGGACGAGCATCTCGGCCGCACCGGGGATGGCAGACGACGGGTCGAACGGGTCGACCCCGTTGGCAGCCGCGGTTGCCGGCATGAACTGGGCGATACCTTCGGCTCCGGCCGAGGAGACGACGTCGGGCTGGAATCGCGACTCGTTGTAGAGGATGGCGGCAAGCAGCGGGGCCGGCGTCCCGCTCTTGGCGGACGCTTGCTCGACAAGGCCCGCGTACTGAGCCGGCACCGAGATCGTGCCCATCTGGACACTGGCGCTCGTTGCGGCGACGACCGTCGTCCCGTTGACTGGAACGTCCACCCTCCGGATGCAGAGCGGCCGGCAGGGCACGGGCTGCACCTGCACCGTCTCGCCCGTCTCCGGCGCGTCGATCATTTGGCCGTTGCCGACGTAGATGCCGACGTGACCGGGCTCTCCAGGGGGCGCCCCGTTCTGGCCGGGCTCGAAGAAGAGCAGGTCGCCAGGTTGCGCTTCGGCGAGGCTCGCCACGGGGATCCCGACCTCCGACTGGTCGACAGACCCTCGGGGCAGCTCCACGCCGAGCTGGGCGAAGACGTACTGCACCAGACCCGAGCAGTCGAAACCGCTCGGCGAGGAGCCACCCCATACATAGGGCACCCCGAGGAACTTCGATGCCTCCGAGACGATGGCGGACCCCGACGGCGTCGCAGGCGCCCCGACGGGCGCCAGGGCACCGGGCGCCACGGGATCGGTCGCCAGGGCATCGGTCCCCGACGACGGCGACGAGCTCGCGAGCGAGACGAGCTGGGGCTCGACCGACGTCGTCGTCAAGTCGGCACCGGTTGACGCCGACGTGAGCGCGGGCTCCGACGCCGCGTCGAGGAGGACGGAGAACGGGTCGCTCGGCGACGGCAGGCCGGACGGCAGTCCGGACGGCAGGCCGGACGCCAGTCCGGACGGCGCGAAAGCTCCGAGCTCGGCGAACTGCGCTTCGAGCTGGGCGACAACCGGGGGCACCGGGACGATCAGGTCAATCGACACCGGTTGCCTCCATCGCGCTCTTCGCCGCCCGGACGGTTGCGTAGTCGTCGAGCACGGCAACGTCTTCGCGCTGGACGGCGACCAGCCACTCGCGCCGACGCCGTTCGTCGAGCCTCTCGAGCACTGCCACGCGCCTTTCCGCCCGCACTGCCTCGAAGCGCTCTGCGGCGAGACGGTCCTCCAGGGTTGTGCGCGCGGCGACGGCAGACGCCAGCATCCCGGCAAAGCGCTCCCCGCTCTCTTGCGCCGCAACGAAAGCCGTTCCGTCAAGCTCGCCGGACAGCCTGATACCGGCCTGGTAGGTCTCGGTCATCTCCCGCTCCCGACCGACGGCGGTGGCGAGCACCCGTGCCGCCGTGCCGACACGCTGACGCGCCAGGAGTGCCTCGACACGACGGACGCGCAAGACGGTCCCGAGCCGGAAGGAGTAGCCCTTCACGCCGCGGCCCCCCGTCTCATGCCGCGGCCTTCGAGCCGGCAAGCGTGAGGAGACCCATGCGCGTCTGATCGAGAGTCGACAGCTCCGACATCGCCTGGCGGGTGTAGGCGTCGATGGAAGGTTTCAAGGCAATAGCCCGGTCCACGACCGGGTTGGTGCCCGGAACGTAGGCATCGATCTCGATCAGGTCCTTGGCATCACGCCAGGCCGCGAGCAGCTGGCGGACGTCACCGGCGGCGGCGAGAAGCTCCGAGTCGGTGATGGCCGGCGCCAAGCGAGATATCGAACCGAGGACGTCGACGGCCGGGTAGTGGTTGGCCTCGGCGAGCTGACGCGAGAGCTGCACGTGGCCGTCGAGGATCGACCTCGCCGTGTCGGCGATCGGCTCGTTCATGTCGTCGCCCTCGACGAGAACGGTGTACAGGCCCGTGATGGATCCTCGCTCGGCCATCCCGGCGCGTTCCAAGAGGCGGGGCAGCAGACCGAACACGCTCGGCGGGTAGCCCCGCGTCGCCGGCGGCTCTCCGGCGCTGAGGCCTACCTCGCGCTGCGCCATCGCGAAACGGGTGAGCGAGTCCATTAGCAACAGGACGTGGCGGTCCTGATCGCGGAACCACTCGGCGATCCGCGTCGCGAGGAAGGCGGCTCGGATACGTACGAGCGCCGGCGCGTCAGAGGTGGCCACGACTACGACCGACCGGCGGCGCCCCTCCTCGCCGAGGACTCGCCCGACGAACTCGGCGACTTCCCTGCCGCGCTCGCCGACGAGGGCGATGACCGACACGTCGGCGGCTGTGCCCCTCGTGATCATCGACATGAGCGAGGACTTGCCGACACCCGAGCCGGCGAAGATCCCGAGACGCTGGCCCCTGCCGCAGGGGATGAGCCCGTCCAGGACGCGCACGCCGAGCTCGAGCTGATCGGTAACGAGACCACGGCGGAGCGGATGAGGCGGTCCGCCGTCGATACCCACTTCCACGAGCCCGACCAGTGGCGGTCCGTCGTCGATCGGCCGGCCGAGGCCGTCGAGAACACGGCCGAGGAGCTCCTCACCAACTCGGACGGGAAGGGGGCCACGGGCGTCCTCGACAAGGGCCCCGACACTCAGCCCAGTCGTGTCCCCGTAAGGCAGGCACGTGACACGGTCCCCGCTCAGGGCGACGACCTCCGCGAGGACGGGGTCTTCTCCGTCGCGCAGGAGCAGACATCCGTCACCGATGGCGAGCCCGATCCCGACCACCTCGATCGACATCCCGACCATGCGGACGACGCGCCCGTAACGATGCGGGCGAGCCGCTGCTACGGCCCGGTCTCTCACGGCGCTGAGAAGCTCGGTCATGGCTTGCCCATCGCCTCGTCAAGGACCTTGCGGACCCGCGCGAGCGCCGCCTCGATCCGGGCATCGACGATGGCGGCTCCGACCTCGAGGACGCATCCCCCGGCTCCTACCGCCGGGTCCGCGACGATCGTCACACCCTCGCGGAGCTGCGACGCGTCGCCGATGGCCTCCGCGTCCGCCGGGTTCATGCGGACGACGGCCCCATCGCTCTCCGGCGACTCGGCCAGGGCTCGGTGGATGGCCTCGAGGCCAGCCGAGGAGGACAGCTGCAGCTCGCGGGCGAGCACCGCCTCTGCGATCTGGAAGGCGAGCTCGGCGGCGGCGTGCTGGAGGCGATCGTGTTCGGTCTCGAGCACGTCCCGAGCCTGAGCAACAGCGGTGTCGAGGGCGCGCGAGACCGAGTCCTGCCGGGAGCGTGCCTGCTCGGCGGCCATCTTCACCTCGGCGCGTGCCTCGGCGAGGCCCGCCGCGTACCCGGCGGTCCAGCCGTCTCGCTCGGCGCGTTCGCGCTCGGAGACGAGCGCATCCTCGTCGACGGCCAATGTCTCCGGCCTGACGACCAACAGGACCGCCGTGTCCTCGCGCATGATCGCCGATCGCATGGTCACAGCAGCTCGTCCGTCTGTCGGGCGATGACGATCTCGCCGCTGGCCTCGAGCTCACGGACTGCGCGCACGATGCTCGACTGGGCCGCGTCGACCATCGACATCCGCACGGGGCCCATGACTTCGATCTCTTCCATAAGCTCGGCCTGGCCGCGGTCGGAGAGGTTCCGCTTGATCTTGTCCATGACCTCCGGGTCGTCGCTGGCACCCTTGATGGCGAGTGCCAGGTCCGGGATCTTGATTCCCCTGAGCACGAGCTGAAGAGTCCTGTCCTCCATGGCGAGCACGTCCTCGAAGGTGAACATGCGCGCCCGCACCGCTTCTGCAAGCTCGGGGCTGCGTTCCTCCAAGCTGGCGAGCACCTGCTTCTCGGTCGAGCCGTCGGCCCGGTTGAGAAGCTCGACAAGCGCGGGAACCCCGCCCGGCACCGACGGTCCGGCCGCGCCGAGGCCGCGCAGCTTGTTGGCGAGCTGTTGTGCGGCAGTGCTGATGGCCTCCGGGGAGACGGGACCCATCGTCGCGATCCGGACGGCGACCTCGGCTCGAAAGTCGCTGGGCATGGCGTCGAGCAACCGGGAACCGTCATTCGGCGGCATGTGGGCGAGGATCACCGCCACCGTCTGCGGGTGCTCGTCGACCAGCAAGGGCGCGACGTGGCCCGGGTCGGCCTGCGAGAGGAACGCCAAAGGCCCGGCGGCGACATTGCCCTGGAGGTGCGGCATTACTTGAGCGGCACGCTCCTCGCCGATGGCCGCCGCGAGCATCCGACGCGCCTGGGCCACGCCACCCTGGCTTATCGACCTCGTGGTGTTGACCTTCCCGACGAATTCCTCGAGCACCCGTCCGACCACTTCCCGGTCGAGCGGCGGAAGGTTGGCGATCTCGGTGGCCAACAGCACCGCCTCTTCGTCGCCCACGGCCTTGAGCAGCATCGACGAGGTTTCCTGACGGAGCTGGGCGAGCACGATGGCGACCTTCTGAAGCCCGGTGAGGTTCTCGTAACGCAGTTTGCGTGTAGGTGCCGCACCGCGCTGGACGACCAGGTGCTCTTGAATGTCGGCCGCCGGTGCCTCCGCGGTGACAAGGGCGTCGGTCATCTCGTCACGATCCTGATCTGGCCGAGCGCTCCTGGGACCAGGCCCGCATCAGCTGCGCGACCTCGTCCGGGCTCGTGTTGATGTAGGCGTCGACCTCGCGCGTGACAGGTGAGCCCGCCACTGCGAGCGTCGCGGCCGTGAGCGGTGCCATCACGGGGAGCTCGCCCGTGTCCACCTCGATCGGCGACGCCGGGGAACCGTAAGGGAGCATGGGGATCTCCTCGAAAACAGGCCGCCGTTTCTTGGAGCTGCGCAGGGCGAGGAAGAAGAAGGCCGCGATCAGTAGGAGGAGTCCGACATCGGGCGCGTCGCCCTCGACTTTGGAGACCATCGTGGGCGGCTTCACCTTGGCCGGCTGGGCCGCCGGGGAGAACGGGAGAGCTGTCAGGACGATGTTGTCACCGGCCTCGAGGTTGAGGCCGGCCGCGCTCACGACCAAGCTCTGAAGGGCGGGGAGCTGGGACTTCTTGACTGCGCTCGAGTTGACGAGGACCGCGACCGAGGTCTGGGTCACCTGGCCGGGTGCCTGCTGCACGGTCTGGCTCACCTGCCCGACGGCGTTCTGGGTCTGAGTCTGGGTCGAGGTGTAGCTGCCGTTCTGGTTCGTTCCCGTCGAGGCCTGACTCGAGCCGAGCGCGCCTGAGGCCTGGGCTCCTGCCCCGCTTCCCGTGTAGGTCTCCTTCGTCGTGCTCTGGCTCGTCGGCGTGGTGATGGGTTTGCCGTTCTTGTCGACCTCGAAGCCGTTGGTGGTCGTCGTCTCCTGGTCGAAGTTCAAGACGGCGTGGACCTCGACCGCGGCGTTGTCCGGTCCGACGACCCGTGACAAAAGAGCGGTCAACGAGGCGGCGAGCTGGTTCTCGTAGGCCGTGGTCTCGGCACTGCCGGTGCTCGCCGACGCATCGACGCCCGGAGCAGAAAGCACGTTGCCGTTGTTGTCGACGACGGTGACGTTGTTCGCGTCGAGGCTCGGCACCGAGGACGCCACCAGGTGGACGATGCCCTGGACCTGGTCGCTGGAGAGCTCGGTCCCATCGGTCAGGTCGACGAGGACCGAGGCGGTCGGGGTCTGGGTGTTGGCGATCGCGAAGCTGCTCGTGTCGGGCATCACCAAGGACACCTGTGCGTTCTGGATGCCTTGGATCGACTCGATGGTCGAGGCGAGCTGTCCCTCGAGCGCCTCTTGGTAGTCGACGTTCTGCACGAACTGAGACGACGTGATCCCCGTCGAGGCGAGGGTCTGGAACGTGATCGTCCCCCCTGAGGGAAGCCCCGCCTCGGCGAGGCTGATGCGTTCCTGATTGACGTCGGTCTCGGGCACGAGCACCGTCGCGCCGCCGTCTTGCAGCTCGTAGGGAACGTGGTCCGAGGTGAGCTTCTGGGTGACCTGGCCGGCTTGGGAGGACTGGAGATTCGAGTACAGGACCGTGTAGCTGGGTCCTGAGGCGTGGGTGACAAACAGGGCGCCGCCGATGACAAGGCCGAGAGCGGCCAGGGCGGAGATTGTCTTCTGGCCCGGCGTGAAACCGGCGAGATACTGCCGTGTCCTCGAGACGGCACCGTTCAGCTTGGCCGAGTCGAATGCGACGACGGCCATGTCAGCCCGCCTGCATCGACATGATCGAGTTGAGCGCCGTCACGCCCTCGTTCCGAACGGTCGTCGCGAGCTGCACGGCCAGCTGCGCTTCGGTCGCCGCGACGGTCACGTCGGCGACGTTCGCCTGGCCCGTCGCTCCCTCGATGGCGAGGGTCTCCGCGTTCGACGTGGTCGCGTTGAGCTGATCGAGGGCGGTCCCGAGCAGGTTGGCGAAGCCGTCGGTCCCCGAGGCGGCCGTGGCCGCGGGGGTTGCCGAGGTGGGCGAGGCGCCGGCTATGGCCGTGACGGGGGTAATGGCAGGGATCATGGGACTCAAGGCTTGATCTGGAGGATGGCGTTGTAGGCGTCGGTGCTGTTCTGGAGAACCTTGGAGTCGACCTCGTAGCTGACCTGTGCCTCGACCAGTGAGGTCATCTCGTGCCCGACGTTCACGTCGGGATAGGTCACATAGCCCTGTTTGTTGGCGATGGGGTTGCCGGGGTCGTAGGTGAGGATGCCCTGCGAGGAGCCGAGGGCGATGCCCTTCACCTCGACGCCGTCGCCCGCCGAGCTGGACCCGGGGCCGGTCGCCCCAGGCGCCTCCGCGGCAACAATCTCCTCGTCGCGATAGACGGGCTGCCCGGGGGTCACCGCGTCCTCGGCGTTGGCGACATTGCCGCCGATGGCGTCGATCCAGGTCTGGTCGACTTCGAGCCCGGTGCCGGCGATGCCGATCGCGGGAAACATCGACATGACGGGGTCCTCCTCCCTATCCGGAGACGGCCGTCGAGAGGATCGCGAACTCGGAGTTGAGCGAGTTTGCGACAGACTGGTTCTCGAGGTTCGTCTGAGACTCGAGCGCGAGCTCGGCCGGGAAACTCACGTTGTTGCCATCGGTGCCTGAGGGGAGGCCCTCGGGGCTGACCGTGGCGACGGCCGTGCCCCCGTTGGCAACGGCGTCGGCCAGCGAGGTCTCGAAGGTCACGACCTGGGCCTTGTAGCCCGGCGTGTTCTCGTTGGCGATGTTGTTGGCGATGACCTGCTGGCGCTGCTGGATCGCATCCAGAGCGAAATTCAGCACGTTGATCGCCTCGACCGCGTCAGCCACGGCTCACCTTGCTCTCGAACTCGAAAGCCGTCCTTGGCCTACGGTCCTACGGTCCGGGCGATCCCTGCCCCACCGCAGCTACTTACGACGCGATCGTTGCGGATCTTTCCAACCGGGGCTGCCCACTACGCTTGGGGCTCATCGACCGGGCCGACGAGAGCCGAGGAGGAACATGACCGACCCTGGCATCTCGCACGGGCACGGTCCGATCCTTCGACGGCATCTCGTTGATGCTCTTCGCTAACAAGGAGACACGATGGCACTCGTCCTGACTCGTGGCGTCGGGGAACGGATTCTCATCGGCGACGACATCGTGATCGAGGTCCGGGCCATCGTGGACGGACGTCACGTGCGCATCGCCATCGAAGCGCCGCGCCAGGTGCCGATCCACCGCTCCGAGGTCTACGACGCCGTCTCGGCCGCCAACGCCGCCTCCACCCGATCCGAGGAGACGGTGCTCGAACAAGGAGGCCTGAGCTTCGGCGCGTGAACCGGGCCGGACCGGGCCACCGTGCGAACCGAGACCGGCGGGCGATGACGCTAGGGCGCTGGCTGCCCCCACCGGAGCCTCATTGAACAGTCACTGCAGGCTCGGTTCCTGCTCGTTCGCCCGCGCCGGAGCCTCATTCAACCGTCACTGCAGGCTCGGTTCCTGCCCCGTTCTCTCGAGACACCCGCTTCGACGAACGCGAACCGGATCTCACCTGTCGGGCCCCGCGAAAGCCGCATATCATTCGACCCAAGAAAGAGTCGCACCTGCCAGCCTCAGCACGTATCGATGCGCCGGATAACGCGAATCAACTGTCCCGGTGCAACGCCTATCGAGCGATGTATGCCGCAACGGAATGGTGCGAGGACGGCCAAGAGGGTTGCCAAAACGCGAAGGGAGGTCAGTAGCGAGGCAATGACCACGGACAGACTCGAAACTTCGAACGCCAGCTTGGCCCATCTGCTCCGTGACATTCCCGACGTGGTGATCGTCCTTGACCCTGAGGGCCGAGTGCAGTGGGGCAACCATGCGGCCGAGCACCTGTTCGGCCGGTTGCTCGATGACTCGATCGGCCTGCCGGGACTGGAGCTGGTGCACCCTGATGACCTGGAGCTTGTCCTGCGCTCGCTTGCGAGCGTGCGACGCAAGGAAGTAGGTACGCTCATCGAGGTTCGAGCCAAAGCCGCCACAGGATGGCGGCTTCTGGAGGTACTAGGCACCGCCGTCACCTGGAGCGGCGGTCCTGCGGTGCTTTTCAGCATGCGGGACCTGACAGAACGACGACGGTTCGAAGTGGCTCGCAGTGAAGAGGCACGATTCCGGTCGCTCGTGCAGAACGCGGCCGCGGTGACCATCCTGGTATCATCCACAGGACTCGTGGAGAGCGTTTCGGGAGCGCTCAGCCGGCTGTTGGGGCAGGATCCAGAAGTCGTGGAGCAGCGGCCCCTCGCGGCACTCGTGAGCAAGACGGACCGTCCCGCCTTGAAGAGTGCGTTCGGGCGTGCCTCGCAGGGGGCTTCCGCCTTGAACCCGGTGACGGTCGTCGTGCGCATGCTCCGCCATGCCAGCAGCGAGTCGGTGCCCTTCGAGCTCTCCCTGGTCAATCTTGTCGACGACCCCGTCGTCAGAGGCTTCGTCGTCTCCGCGCACGACATCACGGCGCGGGTCGCGGCCGAACTCGAAGTGCGCAAGACCTTGTCGTTGCTCGCCGCGACGCTGGAGTCCACGGCCGATGGGATTCTCGTCGTCGACACCAGCCGCCGGATCACCAGCTTCAACAGTCGCTTCGTGGAGTTGTGGCACCTGCCCGACCGGATCGTGGCCACACGAGACGACGCGGCCGCGATCGCCTTCGGCATGGAGCAGTTGGAAGACCCAGAAGCGTTTCGGGCGCGGGTGGAAGAGCTCTACGGCGATCCTGAAGCGGAAAGCACCGAGATCATCGAGTTCAAAGACGGTCGAGTGTTCGAGCGTTACTCGAGGCCACAACGCGTAGACGGTGCGATCGTCGGGCGCGTTTGGAGCTTTCGCGACGTCACCGCCAGCAAGCGCACCGAAAGGGAGCTCCGCGAAAGCGAGCAGAGGTTCCGGCAGGTCTTCGACCAGGGCCCCCTCGGGATTGCCCTCGTCGACCTCGGCGGGCACATCACGAACGCGAATCGCGCCTTGTGCCGTTTCGTGGGACGTCGGAGGAGCGAGCTCGTCGGCTCCAGCTTCGAGTCCTTCACCTACCCCGGCGACGTGGACAAAGACCTGGAACTCGCCCGGAAGATGTTCGCGGGAACGATTCCGGACTATCAGACGGAGACTCGCTTTGTCACAAGCCGTGGTGATGTGGCCTTCGGGATCGTGACTGCCTCGATGATCCGTGGCGAGCTCGGCCTGCCGATCTACGGCCTGCGCATCGTCGAGGACATCACCAAGCGCAAGCGACTCGAGCACGAGCTCGTCTCGCACGCGACGACCGCGCGCAAGCTCCTCGCGAGCTTGACACCGAGAGAAACAGAGGTCCTCGAGCTCCTGGCCGACGGGGCCACGGCCTCGCGCATCGCCGAACGACTCTCGCTGTCGGTCCGGACCGTCGAGACTCACCTCGCGAACGCCTACCGAAAGCTCGGAGTTCGTACCAGGGACGACGCAGGAGCCGAATTCGCGCGCTTGACGAGTGCTGTCACCGGCCTTCGGGTCTAGAAGAGGCTTGTGGGCTCTTGGCGACCCCAGGCCCCTCCCACAGGCTGGAAGAGCTTGCTAGCAGAGGTGTACTTAGAAAAAATCAGTACAGATGGATACGTAGGAAAAATCAGTACCTACTGAAGAAAATCCCGTACGCCTGTGACTAAAGGCACAAGGACTCCTGCCGAAACTTCATAGGCGCCGCTTCGCGAGAGGTGGACCACGAATACGGACGCCATACAGGAGGCATTGATGTCATTGCGAGATTCGAAGAACGCGCTCCGGGCACGCCGCCCCGAAGGGCGGCTGCACAGAAGCCGCGGCGCTGCGTCACGGAGACTGAAGGTGGTCACGGCGGTGGCCGGCGCCTTGCTCGCTGGAGGCACCGCCTTCGCCGCGACGAACTGGATCGTCGGGCTCAGCGCCGGCTCCAGCGGCGAGGCCCAGTCGGCGACGGTGTCGAACCTCACCATCGCTGCAACCGCCACTCCTGCCGCCAGCAATGTGCTGTACCCCGGCGGCAACGGCGACGTCGTCCTCACCATCTCCAATCCGAACCCCTACCCGGTAACGATCACGGCCGTCAACCTGCCGACCAACACGACTTATGCCACGGGCTACACGACAAGCTCCCTGAATACGACCCAGACGGGTTGCATCGCCTCGAGCCCGAGCGACGTCATCTGGAACTACTCGACAACCACGAGCGGAAGCTCGCACACCCTTACGAACGCGCTCACGGTGGCCGCTTCCGGCCAGCCCGGCAACCCGCTGACGGTCACGCTGACCAACGACGCCAGCATGACCTCCGCCGCACCGGCGGCCTGTGAGAACACTTACTTCTCCATGCCGTCGCTGACTGGTGTCACCGCCACCGGCGGCGCGGCGACTGTAACTACGAGTCCGGCCACCGACAGCTGGACCAGCTGATCGGCTGGCAGGCAGCGGCGCGAACGAGGACCACGAACGTTGGCCCCACGGCCACTCGCGCCGCTGTCTGCAGCCGTCTTCGTGACGGCGATGCTGCTCTCGGCCGTCCCTGCCTTGGCCTCGAGCTGGACGGTGGCCACCAAGACAGGTAGCACCGGAGAGGCCCAGGCGCAGGCGCCGGCGGCGCCGACCGGGGTCTCGGACACTTGCGTGTCGTCAAGCGAACGGGAGGTGACCGTCACTTGGAACGCGGTCGCGGACGCTGCGAACTACTCGGTCTTCAAGTCGACGACGTTGACGGGCAGCTACCAGTCCACCGCCACGAAGGTGACAGGCACGTCGTGGACGAGCGGGACGCTGTCGGTGGGCACCGTCTACTTCAAGGTGGAGGCTTTGGTGACCACCACCTGGGTGAGCGCGGAATCGGCTGCCACCGGCGAGACCACGCTCAGTACCAGCAGCCCAGAGTGCACCCAGCCCTGAGCCCCGAACCCCGAACCCCGAGCTCCAGCCCGAGCCCCTTGCCCCTAACTGACCCCTTGCCCTAACTGACCCCTTGTCCCTAACCCCTTGCCCCTAACCCCTTGCCCCTTGCCTCTTGCCCGATCAGGGAGGTGACGATTGTGGAACGCCCCCCACTCGGGCGCGCGGTTCGCCCGAGTGACGAGCTAGCCGTCGCCCGAACCGAGCGGGACCTTTGCCGGGCGCGACTTCGTCAGGCAGAAGCTGACCGCGACCAGTTGAGCGCCGATCTCGTCGAGGCTCTCGCGCAGCTCGAGTACTGGCGCACTCTCGCCGAGTACCGACAGAAGCGGCTGGTGGAACGCCAGGACAACCCGGAGGGTAAAGCAGAAAGGCGAACAGACAACGCCCGGCTCCGCAGCTAGGAGTGCCGGCCCCCGACTCAAGGCGAATCGGCAGCCCGCTGCGCGGGCTCAGGCCTCGACGCCTCCCGGGCTCAGGCCTCGACGAGAAACAGGAGTGTTTCCGGACGGACCCCGTCGTGCTTCATAGCTTCGGCCGCCGTCTCGGACTTCATCATCTCCTGGAAGGCGTCCATGTCCGGGACCTCCACGATCAGACCGACCCGGTTCGTCTTTTCGGGGTCGACGAAGGTGCGCACTGTGATGCCAAGGGGCCCGAAGACTTCCTCCCGTCGCGGTGAGGCAAGCCAATGATCGATGTCGTCGACCTCGTGGAAAGCCACGATTGTCGCCATCTTTGCCTCGGCTTTCTGCCGCCGCTCCGCCAGGAGCTGGGCCGTGTCTCGCAGGAGATGCTGACCCTAGGTGCCCGGACCGACTGAGTCAATGGTTCCGGGTGAAGATTCGGTGTCACCCGAGAACCGGGCAGGAGAAGTTGGCACGGAGATGACGCGTGCCATGTTCGGTCCGCTTGGCTGACGCGGCGGGTGACGCGGCGGGTGACGCGGCGGGCTGACGCGGCGGGCTGACGCCGGCGGGCTGACGCGGCGGGTGACGCGGAGGGTGACGCGGAGAGTGACGCCGGCGGGCTGACGCGACGCCAACGGTAGATCGACCTCGTCACCGGCGATCTCGAAAGGCTCTGGTCCGGCGACGCCGCCTGCGGCGCCGCGGCCTAGCGGTGTGGTGGCTTCGGTGGCACCGAAACTGCGGCCCACTAGAGTGTGGCGATTGCCAACAGCGGAACGATCTTTCGATTGCGTGACACGATGGGCAGCACGGGCACAGGCGTGAACATGTCGCAACTCGAGGACCATTCCCGGAGGTCCAACCCGCCTAGCCAGGCCGGACCTGCACGGTCCTGGCACCTTGGCTGGCGATGGGCGGCCCTCGGGCTCGCGGGATCGCTACTGATGACTATCGCCGGACCGAGCCTGGCCGACAAGGGAACGGCCTCCTGGTGGTTCCTCGTCAGGATCCCGCCAGGGCGAGCGGGCAGCATGATCGGCTTCTATCTCGGCTTCGCCGCCTTGTCGGCCGCTTGGTTCGGCATCGGACGTCGGCTCGAGCGCGAACCTGGCACCCGACCGGTCGAGCTGTGGATCGTCGGGGCACTCTGGTGCCTGCCTCTCGCCTTCGGGTCCGCCCTCTTCAGCAACGACATGTACAGCTACCTGGCGCAGGGCACGATCCTCCATCTCGGCCTCGACCCATATCGCGACGCGCCCCTCGTGCTCGGTCATCTCGGGCGGACGCACCTGCTCGACGCCGTCTCGCCGTTCTGGAGGGCCACGACGGCACCGTACGGCCCGCTCTTCCTCGGCTTGGTGAGTGTGATCGTCGGCGCCACCGGGTCCCATCTCGTCGCCGGCATCCTCCTCGTCCGACTCCTGGAGATCGCCGGGATCGTGCTGATCGCAGTGTTCGTGCCTCGTCTGGCAGGCACGTTCGGCGCTGACCCCTGCCGCGCCACCTGGCTTGTCGTGGTCAGCCCGCTCGTGCTCTTGGAGCTCGTCGCAGCTGGTCACAACGACGCTCTCATGGCAGGGCTCATGGTCGCCGGAGTCACGCTCGCACGCGAGCGCCGACCCTTGCTCGGCATCGCGCTCTGCGCCCTAGCGGCGACGATCAAGCTTCCGGCAGGCGTTGCCGTACTGTTCATCCTGGCCTCGTGGGCACGCAGCTTGCCGAGCCGACCCGCGAAGATCCGCTTTTCGATCGAGGCAGTCGCGATCGCCGCCGCAGTGGCGGGCGCCGTGAGCGCGGCTACGGGTCTCGGGCTCGGATGGATCTCGACGACACTGCTGTCGACGCCGGCCAAGGTGCGCCTCGCCATCACGCCGGTGACAGCCCTCGGATGGACCGTGGCCCGGGTCTTCCACGCGATGGGCGTCAGGGTCAGCGCCCCCGGGCTCGAGTCAGGGTTCGGCGACGTCGCTCTGGCGGCGACCGCGGTGCTCGGTGTCGTGCTCTTGTGGCGCGCCCGCCTCGACAACTTCGTGCTCTACCTCGGGATGGTGCTCCTCGCGGCGGCCTTTGGTGGTCCCGCCGCCTGGCCGTGGTACTTCTGCTGGGGGCTCGTGCTGTTGGCCGCCTGGCCCGCTGTCCAGCAGAGCCGCTTGCTGCCGATCGCGGTCGCCGCGTCCGTGCTGCTCGTGAAGCCCGACGGCATTCTCGCCTTGCCGCTCCCGACCGCCCCCGCCTGTCTCGCCTTCTACATCGCGCTGGGCGGGATCATCGCGTACCGATGGCGCCGCCGCACGGCGCGATCGGCCACGACCGGTGGGGCGGGACACGCCGACGGTCCTGCGACGGCACTCGGCAGCTCTTGATCCCTCGCGGTGCACTAGACCAAGCTTCGATGACCTCGACCGGCGCCCCTGATGCGGCCGCCCCGCTCGTCGAGCCGCACACCCTCAGCGGCACGCCGACGGGTGAGCAACATCGCCGCCTCTCGTCCCCGGCCAGGCGCGTAGCCCTCGACATGGCGGCGGTCATCGTTCCGAGCGCTCTGGGGGCAGGGCTCGCGTTCTACGACATCGGCGCCCGGAGCATCTGGCTCGATGAGGGTGCAAGCATCGCCATCGCCTCCCAGCACGGCGCGGCCCTGGGCGCCGCGATGGCCCACGACGGCGGCAACATGCTCGTGTACTACGCCCTCCTCCACGTCCTGATCGGCGCGTTCGGCAACGGGGCACTGGTCATTCGTGCCCCCTCGGCGATCGCCACGGCCTGCACGGTGGCGTTCGTCTCGATCCTCGCAAGACGGCTCTTCGACCGCCGCGTCGCGCTGGCGTCCGGCGTGCTCACCGCCGTGAGCCTGCCACTGGTCTTCTGGGGCCAGGACGCCCGCGCCTACGCCATGATGACCGCCCTCGTCGCGGCTTCCTTCCTGGCATTCGTCGCCCTCGTCGACCGGGACCCGCCAGCGCGCCCGAGCAGGTGGGCGTGGATCGCCTACGTCGTCGTCACGACGCTCGCGATGTACATGAGCTTCGTCGCCGTTCTCGTCGTGCCCGCGCAACTGTTGTCGCTCGTGTGCCACCGCAGGCGCCTCCGCTCCGTCCTCTCGGCACTCGCCGTCTCGGCCCTGTGCTGCGTTCCCCTCGCCGTGCTGGCGCACGAGCGGGGGGCCGGACAGCTGTTCTGGGTCCCGAAGCCGAGTCTCCCCGCAATCAACGTCACCGTCGAGGAGCTCACCTCCTCCGCCCTGCAGCCGCAGTTCGCCCTGACGGCGACGAGTCACCTCGTTTTCTGGCTGACCCTGGCGCTGCTCATGGCAGCGGCGGTGGTGGGACTGCGGGCGATGGCGCTCCGCTACGACGAGCGCGCGGCGTTCTCGCAGCTGCTCCTGGTTTCCTGGCTCGTCGTCCCCGTCCTCCTGGTATTGGCCGAATCGGCCGTGGGTCAGTCGATCTTCGTGCCCCGTAACCTGCTCAGCTCGCTGCCTCCCGTCGGCATCCTGCTCGCGTCTCTCGCCCTCGGCGCTCTGCGCGGCGACAGTGACCCGCGCCGGAACACGGTGCGCTGGTCACGCCCTGGCTGGCTCGCGGTGGGCGCCCTCGTCGCCCTGCGGGCGGTGCAGCTCGCGCCCAGCTACGGCGTCTCGCCCGAGAACTGGAAGTCAGCCGCCTCCTACGTGCTGGCGCGGGCCGAGCCGCGCGACTGCATCGCGTTCTACCCCTCCGACGGCCGCATGGCCTTTGAGTACTACGTCGGCTCCTACGCCCATGGCACCACGACGGCGCCCCGGCCGGTGTTGCCCACCGCGCCCTGGGGCGAGGTCAAGCCCTACGTCGAGGACTACGCGACACTGACCCGGGCGCAGACGTCGCAGCTGGTGCCGGAGTGCCGGCGGCTCTGGTTCGTCACGAGCCACGAGGGCGTGCCGAACGGGCCGGCGGGATCAGCGGCGCACTACTCGCGCTACCGGCTGCTGCGGTCGACGCTCGAGACAAGGTTCGCTCACCACGAGACGACGACGTTCGGCTACGCCGATCCCGTCGATGTCGAGCTGCTCTCGCCCTGAGCGAGGCTCGCGCTGGCGAGGCCTTCCCTGAACGAGGCTGCGCTAGCAAGGGTTCGCCCTCGACCGAGGTTCCCGCCGACGGAGGCGCCCCCCTTGACCGGGGCCCGTGGCGATCAGGGACGTAGCGCGATGCCGATGTAGGTGATGGCGCTCATCACAACGAGCAGCGTGGTGCTCACGGCTATGAGCCATCTGAAACCAAGCTCCTTGAGGTAACA
>Ga0326728_10014548_pt1 | contig 16679 bp, 15 predicted proteins | sample MB3enrmetagenome_FD_207602 | JGI IMG/M metagenome (GOLD analysis project Ga0326728, IMG submission 207602) | Lab enriched peat soil microbial communities from McLean, Ithaca, NY, United States - MB31MN | ecosystem: Environmental > Terrestrial > Soil > Wetlands > Peat | place: USA: New York...
GGACAGAACCGCCCGGCTCGCCCAGTCGATCACCGCCGCGAGATAGAGGAAGCCGCGGCCGATCGGGATGTAGGTGATGTCGGCCGCCCAGACTTGGTTCGGCCGGTCGATCGTCAGGCCGCGCAGGAGGTAAGGGTAAATCTTGTGACCCGGCGCGGGCTTGCTCGTCCTCGGCTTGGGCCCCAGCGCCTCGATCCCCATCAGCCGCATCAGCCGCCGCGCGCGCTTGCGGTCGAGCGGCCAGCCCGCCTCGCTCAGCGTCCGGGCGATCCGCCGCGCGCCGAAAAACGGCCGCTCGGTGAACAGCGCGTCGATGCGCCGCATCGTCTCAAGATCGTTGTCGTTGGCCGGCGGCGGTTTGCGATGGACGCCCGAGCGCGCCAGACCGAGCATCGCGCATTGCCGGCGGATCGACAGCTCGCCATGCGCGCGATCGAGCCGCCCTCGGCGGTCCGGCGCGCTCATCTGCCGAACCTCTTGGCGAAAAAATCGTTCTCGACCGTCAACTGGCCGATCTTGGCGTGAAGCTTCTCGATCTCACGCGCCGTCATGGCGTCGGCGTCCTGCCCGATCTTGGCGTCAAAGGCCCGCGCCGCGTTGTCCAGCAGTTGCTTCTTCCACCCGTAAATCTGGTTCGGATGAACCTGGTGACGCTGCGCCAGCTCGTTCACCGTCGCCTGCTCGCGCAGCGCCTCCAGCGCAATCTTCGCCTTCAGCGCCGCGTCAATCTTCCGTCTCGCTTTCGTCATGTTCCGCTCCGTTGCAAGCCATTCGGAGCAGACTTCTTCCAACTAAGCCAGTGGTCCCATTTTCGGGGACCACTTCAGTCTCCTCCCAGCCCCTATGACCTCTGCTTGGGCAAACGGGTGGCTATTGCCCGCAAAACGCTATCGCGTTCCTATGACTGCTGCGAAGCAAGACGTCGACAATCGCCTTGCAAGAGAAGTTGGTCGACCTCACGGCGATTTGGAAAGCTAGGACGCCCACCGCTACGCCCGCACTTGATTGCCGCAGCAGTGGCTGCGAATTGAATGGCCTGTCTGTTATCGCGTCCCTCGGCGAGCGCCAGTGCGAATGCGCCATGGAACACGTCGCCTGCGCCCACCGTCTCGACGGCGGCGACGGGGATCGCCGGGCAACTTTGCGGCTTACCGCGTCGATCCAACCAAAGAACGCCCTGGGCGCCCAGTGTTACGGCCACGAATGGCGCCCGCGAGGCGGCGCGGCGCAGCCCTTCCACAGGGTCGTCCGTATCGAAGAGACGGGCGAGGCCGGGCCTCGAAAACACGGCGTGAGAAGCGGCGGCGACAGCGTCGATCGCCAAAGCAGATGTCGACGTGTCCGCGTCGATGACCGCAGGCAGACCAGCGTTTCGCGCCGCGGTCAGCGCGCGAACCGCGCCATGCGTCCAAGCAATGTCGGCCAACACGACCTGACCTTCGAGAATCTGCTGAAGAGGCAACCAACTTGCGTCGGGGTCAAGCAAATTGGAGCCGAAGTGGATGAGGGCGCGGTCGCCCTTGGGATCAACGAGAACGACGGAATGCGGTGTTTGCGAACCAACAATGCGTCGCACATTCCGAATGTCCACGCCCACTTCAGAAAGCCCGGAGAGGGCGCTCACCCCCATCGCGTCATCGCCGACCCGGCTGTAAAGGACCGCTTTTCCCCTCAAACGGGCAACGGCGGCCGCAGCATTTGCAGCAAGACCGCCTCCACTTTCGACAAAAGAGCGCGCGTACATTTTGGAATCGGTCGAAGGAAGACACTCAACCCCGTAAATAAGATCGAGAACAGCGACGCCAACGCACGAGACTTGAACCTTCATTTCACAGCTCCTGCGACGAGGCCCTTCACGAGAGCGCGGGAAGCTGGCCCAGCCGACGATCACAACCAGCGCCACGGCGAGAGCGGCGGTGGCCGGCGCTATTGAGAACCGGATGGGCGTCGGCCCATCCGGAGCGGCATCCTCATCGCGCCAAAAACCAAACTCCGTATATCGTCCTCGCGATTTTCTTATTTGGCAAGCATGACCGTCGTCCTGACATTGTCATCATGGCGCCACCGCCTTCTGACGGCAGGCCGAGGGCGACAAGCTCGTCCCCCGCGCCGAAAGCCGGGAGTCGTGGGGCTTGCGCGGCTTCACATGATGTCCGCTCCGAAATTTCGATTGCCTGAAGCGGTCAGTCCGCTCTCGGCCAATTCGGGTCACGTATGGCCAATCACGTGGTGTCGGTGCGGCGCGCCGACCGCTCTATATGTAGTGGGTCTCTGTCTTAACCGGATAGGCACGGAATAAGAGACGGTTGGACGCACTCTCGTCGTCCTCGCACGGCGGGCATTCCCTGCTAACAGGGAAAATAACAGGGAATTTCCCAATTGCAGCCTCGATGCGGTCGAAAAGATGTTAAGTGCCAACGCCTTGCGCTGCATGCTCGACCGATAAGCAGGGAATTCGATCGCCGAAACAGGGAAATATTTCGCAGACTCAAGTCGGTGTAGTGCTTCGAGCAACGCGCCGGCGCAGGGCGCCGAGGTGCGCGGGGATCATTGTCGGCGACGTCCCCCCTGCGCTGACGCGCCGGACCGCCCAGACGAGCGGAGAACCCGCTGGCGAGATCCGGCGCGTCGGCGCGGCAGGCCCCGACGATTTCGGCGGCTGAATGCGGTCAATCGTCGCCCCTGTCCGGCGATGCGAGCGCGAGCGGGCGACCCGCGCAGTCCTCGGCCATGTGTTCGCCGAGCCTGCGCGCGGCGACCTCACGGAACGTCTCGTCGGTTTCCTCGAGGACTGCTTCAAGACCCGTTTCGCGTTCATACCGGCGCAGGATGACATCGACGTAGAGGGGGTCGAGCTCTACGCCGCGACAGCGACGGCCGGTTCGCTCGGCGGCGATCAGGGTCGAGCCGGAGCCGAGGAACGGGTCCAGCACGATGTCGCCGCGATTAGTGAGGTCGAGCAGCGCATCCACAAGCATGGCGCACGGCTTGACGGTCGGATGGTCCTCGAGGCCCGTGCGCGCATCCGAGCCGAAAGTTGACGCGCCCGGGTAGGTCCAGACGTTGGACCGCCTCCGGCCCTTCAGGCCCAGCTTAATGTTGTTGACGTGAGGCGCGTCCCCCTTCTTGAACAGCGGCATGACCTCGTGTTGCGAGAGATAGAAGCCACCATTACCGGGATTTGACTTGTTCCACACGATGAAATTCTTTTGTGCCAGTCCTAGCTGAGCGGCTGCTTCGTAAATCGCTGGCAATCCGCGCCAATCAATAAAAGTTCCGAAAATCCCTCCTTCCACGAGATGGCCAAGCGACACTTTCATCCAATCACGAACGAACTCGGCGAATTGCTCGTCGGTCATCTCGCCGCCGGCCGTGACAAAGGCACGATGAATACCGGTCGTCATCTGCTTACGAGGCAGATTGAAGGGCTGGTCGGTCAGGACAAGCCTCGCGGCGGGATCTCCCTGAAACAGGCTGGCCAACGCCACCGGATCTCGCGCGTTCCCGCAGATCATTCGATGCGGGCCCATTCGGTACACGTCGCCTAGGCAGGCGACGGCCAACGCGCCAGGAGAAGGCTTCAGGGGTCCCTTCTCCAAAGACGACACTTCATCGTCTGTCAGGATTGCGTCGATTTCGTCCGACGCGAAGCCGGTGACTTCTATCTGAGCGTCGAGGACGATCAGCTCCTCAAATTCGACCCGCAGCTCGCCGAGATCCCACCGGCCTTTCTCCGCGAGCCGATTGACAGCCAACCTCAGCGCTCGCAGTTCTGCGTCCGTCAGGTGTCCAATTTTAATGCACGGAACGCTCTCGAATCCGATTTGTCGCGCGGCTTCCAGCCGGGTATCTCCGTCAACGATCGCGTTGTTCTGGTCGATGATAATCGGCACGCTGAACCCAAGCGCGCTGATTGAACCTGCGACCTCGGCAACGTGCACCGCGTCGCTCCTGCGGAGCTTGCGGTCGGGCGAGTGCAACTTCTGAACCGGCATCTCGACTAGCTCCAGCGGCGGCAGCGGATCGTTGCGCAGACTCCGGGTCGCCGCGCCCGGCGCCGCCAGCCGCTTGATCGCGGCGCGACGTCGGCGCTGCTTGACTTTTAGCTGTTCGGTGAACGAGTTTTCGCCAGTCAACATCATGACATCGTTATTCTTGATCATTGGATTCGCCCGCTCCCCCTTCTTTGAAGGCGGGAAGGTTTGACGTATGCTCAGTGTCGCCCGATTTCCGCTCAACGGCCTCAAGGTCTACGAGGAGTCTTGCGGCCTTGAGATCGCCGTAAACGGCGGCACGGACGACATTCTTAACAATCACCTCCATCGCCGGCATCTGCTGGACCGGACCACCAGCTTTGTTGCCTGTAGAAACAGGTCGCTCCAATTCTTGTTTGGCGACTGAGGCGAAGGTTGCTCGCCGCTTCGGCCGGCCCTGGGGGTTGCCGCTTTCGCCTGGTCGGAATCGTGTCGTTTCTGGTGGACGGCCATAGCCCACTTGGTAATCATCCTTAGAATGCGGCGACGTTTTCTTGCTCGTCATGGCGGTTCTCCGCTTCGATCGACGCTGAATTGCATACGGCCTGCAGAGAGGTAACGGGCCTCAGTCTTTTTCGCGTTCGACGAGGTTGGACAGTCTGAGGTTGTCCAGTTTCGTCGAATAAGGTCCGATTATGAAAATTGTTGATTGGTGCGCGACGGTGAAATCGTCGCGCGCGAGATTGTCAGGGCCGTCCAGCTTCAGCAGAGTCGTAGACGGCTTGGTAATTTCGTGGTCCTGCAACATTTCTTTTCTCCGTCGGCTTCGGAGCCGCTTTGCTCGGCCGGGGTGCTTGCCACAGGCGCGGCAGCGGCGTCATCGCATCGGTTTCGCTGCGCCCGCGAGAATGCGAGCTCTGGCGATGTGAATAGGCACCGCGCAAAAGCGGAAAAAGGCGCCACGAAAAACTTGGCGCAACGATTTCAATGCGGTGATTTCTTCCGCCGTCCTGGTGGCGCAGATCTTGGCAAGCCGGCTTGCTCCCTTGCGTCTGGCCATACGTCGGATTGAAAGCCGCGGCCGCTGATTATTGACCCAGCGTTCTTCAAAAAGAGCCAGGCGTCGCTGCGCTTCAAATTGGGATTGTCTCTGAGGTGACGAGCGAGCAGCCTTGTCGCGTCGCTCACTTTTTTTGCGCTCGCGGCGACGAGCGGCTCGTCGCGAAAAACTTCCTGTACGTCGCTGCGCCGAAAATAGTAACTTCTCTCTTCCGGCTGCCGTTCCGGCAGTCGTCTCCCAAACCATTGCAGGGGCGGGATTTCTTTGCCGTTCCGTATCGCCCGAAGATCGCCCTTCCTCAGAGCCTCTAACAGCGCCTCTCCTGGAGTCGAGACCCGCCGCTCAGCGATCGAGAATTGCGCTTTTGCTCGCGGACTGCTCGATCCGAGGAAGTGAAACAGCGCCGGGTTCCGGTAGGCGATCCACAAGACCGCATGCTCGACGTTCCAATCCGCACGACGAAATTCCTCGGCCGGAACCTCCTCGAGGGGCGGCCAGATTTCGCGCACCCTTTGCCCCGAGACACTGACCCCATCGTATTTCGGGGCATTCTCGATGCGACCGCCAACCGTGTCTGCCGAGATGGCCGGGTCCTCAAGCCAGTCGAGATCCGTCCAATCGGACGCTGGGATGGCCTGCCGCTCGCTGGTGCCGCAGCGCCTCCCTCGCGCAAGCAAGCGGCCAGACCGCAGACTCGCCCAAAGGTCACTGCGGGCAGATATGCCGCGAACGATGATTGGCGGAAGCATGAAGCGAGCTACCCCACGGACAACGGCGTCGACGTCGTGAACGGTTGGGGGATCGAGCGGCTTCAATTCCCAGCTCTCCTTGTCCTTGGCACCGGTTCCGACAGACTCGGTAAGCGGAGAACGGACCCAGTGGGTCGCAGCGCGACGGGCTTCGACCCAAACCGCACGCACTGCATTTGGATCACGCGCGATGATCCAGACGAGGGCCATGAGCAGCGACCATTGGTCCTCCGTCTGCGGATCGAGGTCCAACGACTCTGGACGCACCTCCAGGGGGCCGCCCAGTTCCCGCCTAGCATCACTTTCGGCGTCGTCAGGATCGATCTCGCCGAGCTTGGCGCGCCGAATCAGTTCGTCTCGCAGACGAGATTTCGATCCCGTTTCCTTTGGCATTGTTCAGTTCCTCGCCGTCCGCGTCGGCTCGTCGAAGCAATGCCAGTTATAGCGCACATGGCGGTGTTCGGGGGGTCGGATGAATCTCCATTGTGCGCATTGCGGATCGGTTCCGGCGAGACGCATCGGATAAGGGAAGGCGGTAGCTTTGCCGGCGCCGGTGGCGGGAGGGCACGACGGGCCGCGCGTTCGCGTCAGACTTGCCAGGTCACGCCAGCATTAGGCGCTGCCGTTGAACAAGGTCAGCGGGCTTTGCGGCTCTGAACGGATGCGCGCCAGGCGCATGGGAAGTCGATCCGCTCCGATTCTTGACCGGTAGGCCGTCTTCCGTCCGTTGACGCCTGGCGGCGGCTTCCGCAGTCATCGTGGGACCCGCCGCGCGGGGGCTGGCTTTTAGCCTGGCGCGGGGATTTGACGTCGATCGCCGGCAGCGCGTCTAGCCAAGCGCGCAGGTCATGGGCGAGCACAATGGTTCGGCGTCCGCGTTTGACCGCGCGCAGTTGGCCAGAGTTTATCTGTTCATAAATGGTTGTGCGGCCGCAATGCGCGAGGACGCATGTTTCCGCAATCGAATAGGCAAGCGGTAACATCATTGTTTGTTTCGCCGTCGTATGGCCGGGATGGGCCCAGCGGACGCGCCCGCGAAATCGCGAACTCTGGCGGAACAGATAGCCCAGCCTCAGAGGTTGAATAGCCGCCACGAAAAAACTCGCGCGACCATTTCAATGCGACGATTTTGGGCGCAGCGCGCGCGGAGCACAGATTTAGCCGCGGCGGGACATCGGGGCGACGTTGTCGGGCTTGAAATCGCCGAGCGCGGGGAGCGAGGCGCGGATCGTGTCGGCGATGTAGGACGGCGACAGGTGCGCGTAATGCTTTTCCGTCATGCGCGTGTCGGAATGGCCAAGCTGAGCCGCGATGACGCCCACGGGAACGCCCTTCATGGCGAGCGACGAGCCGTAGGTGTGGCGCAGGACGTGGAAGGTCGCTGCCGGCTCGATCGCCGCAATTCGCGACGCCTCCGTCAGCGGGCGCTGTTGATGCGACGCCCCCACGCCTCGCCGTCGGACCGCAAGAATATCAGATCGCGCCCGGCGCGCCTCGCAGTTAGCGACGCAAAGAGCGCCCTGCCCTCGTCGGCAAGCGCGACGTGGCGGACCTTTCCCGCCTTTGACCGCCGAATGGTGACGGTCCCCGCCTCCGAGTCGAAATCGGCCGCCGTCAAGTGGGTGAGTTCGCCGTAGCGGCAGCCGGTCGCCAGCGCACCTTGCACGAGGGCTCGAAAATCGGCCGGGCAGGCGTTGACGAGGCGCCGGCATTCGTCGGCGCTCAGATACCGGAGGACGGCCGAGTCGACTTCGCGGAACGGCTCGACCTTCCGCCAAGGCTCATCGGTGCCGACCCGGTCTTCATGGAAGGCGTGGTTGAGCGCGGCCTTGAGGACGGTCAGCAGACGATTCGCCGTCGAGCGGCGGGCGCGGACCTCCACAGCGTCGTCGGCGTCAAACTCTCGCGTCGCCTGCTTTTCGGCGTAGCGCTTGGTCCTAACCATCCGGGGCGCGGCGGCGACCGACTCGTGCCAGTCGCGAATGCGCTTCACGGTCAGCTTGGCCACCTCGCCGCCCAACGCGGGGATAATACGCGCCTTTGCCGCGTAAGCGTCAGCCCTGACCCCTTTCGAGCCCCGGCGAGCGCGATGCGCAAGGTACTCCTCGATCGCCTGCGCCACAGTGAACGGGCCGGATTGCGGGTCGGCGTGGCTAAATGGTCAAAATCAAACGCTCGGCGTCCGCCATCAACCGCCGGTTTTGACCCAAGCTGGATCTTCTGCCAGCCGCCCCGAATGACCGGGGTTGGCCGAGTGCAGACAGGCAGCTTTAGGCGACGGAAAAGCTGAAGCGGACATTCGCTCCTGCATGGCGTCGCGGCGGCTGGTCGGCTCAGTGCTTCGCCTGCGCCGCCTTCTGGATGACATAGTCGGCGACAAACCGATCAATCGGCGTGCCCCGATCGCTGGGCGACTTGTATCCGATGCCGGCCACCGCCAGGCAGGCCGTCCAAGCGGCCTCGCCGGTCGGCGTGTCCGCGCAAGAGTCGCCCCATCCGCCGACGAAATGGCAAACCTTGTCGCCCCACTTGGCCTTGCACCCCTCGGGGTCGTAAGCGAAGCCGACGCCCGGCCCATGCGGAATCTGGCTGCACATGCAGGCGTAGAATTCTCTGGGCGCGGTGATGTTCATATAGTCCAGCAAGGCTTTCAGCTTGGCATAGTTTAACGCCAACAGGCGGGCGTGGGTGCGCGCGACTATGGCGGCGGTGTCCGGCGACGGCGGCTGTCCGCTCGAGGCGGCGGACTTCGCCAGCCCGGCGAGCCAAGCGCTTCGATTGGCGTCCGGACAGTACGAGAGGCTCAGTGTGAACGCGTCGCGGCCGGCGTCGGCCTTGCCGGCGGCGACCAGACGGTCGCCCTTCTGCCACAGGCGGTCGGCGAGGCGCTGGACGTCCGTATCGCGCAGGCAGGGCGCTCCCCTCATTGTCTTGAGCAGGCTGTCCTCTCGATCCTTGATCAGTTTGAGCTGTTCGGCGTACTGCGGCGATTGCGGGTTGTAGAGGAGCCCGGTCGCCAAGGCCCGCGCCATCGCCTTGAGGTCGTCCAGATTGTCGGGATCGAGCACTTCGTCCTCGATGATCCGATCGCGCACCATGGACGGGAACTTGTCGAGGTCGATCGGGGCCTTGTCGAACCAGACGGAGCGTTTGTCGACGGGCGGATAACGGTCGTCGCCGACGCTATTGAGTTCTTTGAGAATTTCCTCCGCCTGATCCTGCGCCGTCGCGCGCTTCTGCGCGACCTCGGCGTCGTTGCGCTCCTTGTCGAACCGCCCCTTGAACGAGGCGATGATGCTGTCCTTGATCTCCTGATCCGAGACGCCGGTCAGGTGATCGCGCAACTTGTCGTCGACGAGCCCGAGCGCGTCGGCGATGGCCTTCGTCTTCTCTTGCCGCAGTTCGGCCATTTGATCTCGCACGATGGCCGCGTAAACGTATTGGTCCAACGTCTTGTCCACATAGCCCTGCGCCTGAGCGGCGTCGTTGTCGCCAGCGCCGCCGCGCATGGACTTATAATGCTGGTAGAGTTCTTCGAGGTTGCTTTCGACGTATCGGTCTTTGACGAATTTCATGGCACCGTAAGCGGACTGGCTGAAAGCGACCACGTCGGCTCCAGGCGTCGCCGCAAGCAGCGTCTCGCCGATATACTCGGCGGATTCCCTGCGCCCTTCTTCCGTGCCCGAAGCCGCGTTGCCGAACGCGTTGACGATGGCGTCGATCGTGTCCCCCTTGCCGATGACCGCGCTGAGTTTGTCCCGGAGTTGCTTGTTGGGCGCCATCCGGGCGATCTCTTTGCCGAGCGTCAACTCGACCTTCTCGGTGGCCTGGCGCATCTCTTCCGCGTCATTGGAGCTGGAGGCCTTGGCGAATTCTTCGGCGAGCTTTTCGAGTTCCGGCGTCGAGACCGCGACGTCGGCGTAAACGCGCAGGAGCGTGCGGTCCGCGCCCGACTTGTAGAGCTTCGCGTAGAGAGCCTTCACGGCTTCCTCGGATTTCTCTTTGATCACCTCGTTCTTCTTCTCATCGCCGTACTTGATCGCCGCCGCCTTGACCGCGCTGGTCCAGTCGGCCGCGCTCGGCGTCGACGCGAGCAACATCGCCGCCGTCGCGACGATCGGCCCTCTCAGGAACCGGCAAAGGCCCGGGCTTCCCAACTTCATCGCCATTGGTTGATCCTTTCCGGCGTCACGCACGCTTGAAAGGCCGTTGCAAGCCCCCGCAAGGCGCGCGGCGCGCTTCGACTCTGGTCACGACCGCATCTCCCTCCAGACGTCGTCCGCGCCCCTCCTCGCCGTCGAAGCGGGAACGCGCCGCCCGGCTATTTCGTCGGTCCGCTCGCCCCGCTGCCGACCTCCTCCAGCAACTCCTTCGTGAAATTCGAGGGATCGAATTCGGCGCTGGGGATGTATTTCCAGCGCATCGCAGCGGTCATGCCGTCCGGCGCGATCCGTTGCATCGTCATGGTCTGCAGCGCGAAGGCGGCCGGCTCGCCCTGTTTTTCCGGTGCCGAAACGACGCCGGTGAACAATTGCAACCCGTCGCCGAGCGATCCGGAGTCGCAACGGACCGCATAGGCGCCGGGAATCCCGGCGGTGAACCAGCCCTGATGCAGCACGATTTCGAAGTCGCCGTTCCACTGCGCGGGCATCGGCCTGCGGATGTCGGCGCCGGGGCAATATCTCAGATAGAGATCGGGCGACTTGCCGTCGCGCCGGTTCACCCCGACCACCGCCATTTGATAGTGCCAGTCCCAGGTTCTCGGACTCATCAGTTGGATGACGAAGTCCGAGGGCTGACGCGGATCGAATTTGAATCGTAGCCGATAGGGCGCCTCCGCGGCGAACGGATCGAAGACGACGATAGGAGTCTTCGAGAGAACGCCCGTGTTGCGCCAGCCGTCGCCGGCGGGCACGGCGACGACGAATCCGCCGTCGGTCAGCTTTCCGAACTTGGCGAAATCGCCGCCGTTGAGGCCGGTCGTCTCCCATTCGACCGCGCTCTTGGCGCCGAGCAGCGTCACGAGTGGAAGCGGGGCGACGCCCGGCGCCTGGTTCGGCTCTTTCTCCGGCGGGCTCGACTCGCGATCGACGACGATCTCGCTTAGAGCGAACGACCCGGGCTGGTCAGCCGCGCGCCCTTGCGAGAACACGCAGATCGCGTAGCCGGTGAGATTCTCCATCCCCTTGACCGGCCCTTCCGCCAACTTGACGCCGTCGACGATCGCCGACGCCTTGCCCGGCGTCAGCACGATGCTGACCTCTTTCGCGCCGGTCGCGGCGGCGTCAACCTGGGCGCGCGTCTGACCCGATGACCCAACATCGATCCAGCGCGCCGTCGACCCGCCGCCTTGCTCCTTGGGGGCGAGGATGAAGCCGACCCCCGGCGGTTGGCCGCCGCGAACGCACCAATCGCGGTCGCCGACGATCGCGACGACGAACCCATGCGAGCGCGCTGGATCGAAGCGGAAGGTGAAGGTCTGCCGGGCGCCCGCGCCGAAATTGTCGAGGAAGACGTTCGCGAACGGCGCCGTAAACAGCCCGGTGTGGCCCCAGGAATGCCCGGCAGGCGCGTCGACGACCAGCGCGCCCTGATCGACGCGCGCGAAATTGTCGAAATCCCCGCCCATCGCCGCAAGCTTCTCCCACCTGGCGCCAAGCGCGCCGGAAAAGAGCACTTCGTGGGCCGGCGGCGGCGACCATATGGTCTTCGCCGGTGGAGGCGGGGGAGGCGGGGGAGGCGGGGGGAAAGGAGAAGGTGGAGGCACCGAAGGAGGCGGCGCGGACGGCGGCGGGGCGGGCGGATTGGCGGCGACGACGCCGGCGATCTTGATGCTGGCCAGAATGCGCTCGCACGTCGGCTGAACGGCGGACCAACGCTCGATCGGCGCGTGACAGGTGAATTCGAACAACGCCTTGCCGGTCGTCAAGTTGTGAACGACGATGTCGAAACCGCGCCACTTCACGTCGTCGTCGCGCCAGTCGATCCGAGTAGCTGGGCGGCCCGCGAGCGTCATGGCCGTTCGCGCCAGTTCAGCGGTCCCCGAGGGACCGACCAAATCGTTGGCGGACCATTCGAAACTGGCCGCAACAGCGCGGGGGTCCTGCTGCAAGTCGACGATATGCAGGGACCAGTCAGGGGACTTGAGGTCGAAGGGCGCCACGCGTTGTTGAACAGCGAGTTCAACATTCATCGCCGTCGGGGCGTCGAAGGACAGCGCCCCCGCCTGCCACGTCCGCCAGGGCGGTTCCGCGGCGTTGGCGCCTCCGACGAAAGCCGGGAGCGCCAGAAGAGCAAGAAGAACGGCGAGGACACGAAAATCCCCGCGATCCCGGGTTCGATACGGCTTGCAGTGACGATGACGCATGGGCCCTACCGCGGCGCCACTCGCGTTAACGCTTACACCCCGCTCTTCAGCCTAATTTGATACAGCGCAAGAGCGATTCCGCCGGCGCTTTTGCGGCTCGGCGCCGGGTGAGAAGTCGATCGGCGTCGAGACTCTTTGAAATGATTCCTCCGGGCCGCGCGGGCGCCGCCATCGTTTCATGCTTCGCCTCGACGTCCGCTTCAAAGGTCCTGCGATCCTCTAGTGAATGGAAAGAATGGGCGCAAATCGAAAGTGATTGGCCGTGAGCGGAATGGCGGCTTCTGGCAACAGGAAGCGAAAGTGGACGTTCGATAGTCAGGAGTCGAACGACAAAGTTCACCCACGACCGGATGTCGCCGATTGTTCTGCGGTCCTGCGTGGGCGACCCCGAACAATCCGTCGTCGCGAGCCGCCGTTCGACCCAAGGCATCCGAATCTCGTTCGTGCGCCGGCTTTCACTTAGGCTCGCCTGAGTTGTTTCGCCACATTGCGTTCGGCGCCGAGGCGGGAGGAGACTTTGCCGAGAAGCGGGAGAGAGGCGGCCGCGGCCTGGGTGCGGGTCCCGCTCGCAGCTCATCCGGGCAAGACGAAACGCCGCCGCCATCGCGGTTATTGGAGGCCCAAGATGAATCTGTCGAGACGACGCTTCTCGCAGATGGCGGCGGGCGTCGGCGCAGTTGTTTCTCTATCCTCGCCCATTTCGCTATTTGCGCAGCCTTTGCAGCTCCCTGCGCCAACGCTTCCCGAGCGCGCCGCCATAGGCGGACGGGCTCGCGACTTCATGCAGCGCTACGACATTCCCGCCCTCTCGGTCGCGATTGGCGCCGGCGGCGCGATCCTCTATCAGGACGCGTTCGGGTTGGTCGACCGCGAGGCGGGCGAAGTGGCGACTCCGGCCCATCGGTTCCGCATCGCCAGCGCCAGCAAGCCGATCACTTCGGTCGCGATCTTCTCGCTTGTCGAGGCTGGCCGCATTCGATTGAGCGATCGCGTCTTCGGCCCTGGCGCGATCACGGGGACAGCGTATGGGCGACCCCCCTACCATCCTCATATCGACGAGATCACGGTCGAACACCTCCTCACGCACACCTGCGGCGGCTGGTCGAACGCGCATAACGGCCCGGACGGCGACGATCCGATGTTCATTAATCTGCAAATGGACCAAGCCCAACTGATTGCGTGGACGCTGGCCAATCGTCCGCTCGACGGCCCGCCGGGCGAGCGCTACGCCTATTCCAACTTCGGCTATTGCGTGCTCGGGCGGGTCATCGAGACGGTCGCGCGCCAGACTTACCCGGCCTACGTTCGCGACAACGTGCTGGCGCGCTGCGGCGTGACTGACATGGCGATCGCGCGCAATGCGCCTGGCGAACGCCAGCCGGGAGAGATCAAGTATTACGGGCAGGGCGAGAACCCTTACGCCCTCAATATCGCTCGCATGGATTCGCATGGCGGTTGGATCGCTCGGCCGACCGATCTCGTGCAGTTCGTCATGCACGTGGACGGGTTCGCCGCGCCGGCCAACATTCTGAAACCGGCGACGATCGAGGTCATGACAACCGCTTCGGCGGTCAACGCCGGCTATGCAAAGGGTTGGATGGTCAACAAGGCGGGCAACTGGTGGCACAACGGCACGCTGGCGGGAACGTCGACCATCGCGGTGCGCACGCACACGGGCTTCTGCTGGGCGGCGTTCTGCAACACGCGCAAAAACAATTCACCGCTCGACGGCGACCTCGACAAACTCATCTGGGCGATGGCCCGCGAGGTCAAGGCCTGGACGGTCTGACCAGCCGTCCCGGCTCTCGGCGAGCCCCGTGGCGGGCATAGGTTCCATATCGGGGTGCTCATGCGCCAATCGGCATTGGGACAACAAACCGATTCACAGTTGAGACCGCTATGGTCGGCAAACGACCCTAACAGACTCACCCGGAGGAAGTCGGAACGAAATGGAGGCGGATCATGCGCAAGCAAGTTCAAGGCGTCCTGGCGGCGGTCGCGGTGTCGCTCGCGTGTCCTCTCGGCGGCCCGCTCGCCGGCGAAGCGGCTAAATCCGCCCCCCGGCTCGACGAGGCGCCCTTCGCGCCTCTGATAGACCAGGGCGTTGCAGCGGTGAAGGCCGGCAAGCCGGCGGACGCGCTGGCGATCTTCACCGGGATCGACGAGAAATTCACCGCCGCCTATGCGGCCGGTCCCCGCGTCTACTGCAGCCACAACGCGCGCGAAACCGTGATCAACATGACCAGGGCCGCGGCCGACAACAAAGACGCGATCTCGATCGGCGGAACGTGGTGCGACGCCATCTACTTCAAGGCCTATTCGCTGATCGACCTCAATCGGCCCGCGGATGCGGCGAGCGAACTCGACCGGGCGCTGAAGATGTCGCCCGACAATCCGCAGTACCTCAACGAGCGGGCGGAATTGTTGATGCGCGCTCGACACTTGGACGAGGCGCTGGCCATGTTCAAGCAGGCGGAGCCCGATCACGTCTACATGACCTCCGACGCCGCCGCGCTCGCCATGCAGTCGCGGTCCTGTCGCGGGATTGGCTTCGTCTTGACGGAGCAGGGAAAACTCGACGAGTCGGAGGCGAACTATCACCGCTGCCTGACGCTCGATCCCAACGACCAGAAGAGCAAGGACGAACTGGCCTATATCGCCCAGGTCCGGCAGAAGAAGAAATGAGCCGCCGCTTTCGGGCGCGGCGGGCGTCAGTTCGTCAGCGGCGCCAGCGGTAGGGATCTGGGGCGATCGCACTCGCGATCTAACGCAGTGCGTGATTGGCTGTTTCGAGATTGACCCTTCCTCTGTCTCCCTCGATTGCGGGTTCGCAAGCTCTTATCCCGCCGGCTATCCTCTTCCGAGCGAAGCGGATCGCCTCAATGTCCGCTTCAGAGGTGCCGCGGCCGTGGACTGAACGGCGAGGATGGGCGCGACACTGCCGCTACGCATGCGCAGCCATGCATCGCCGCAAGCCTTCAATCACCCAACCCCGTCAACAGCTTCACAATCTCCTGTCGCCGGGCTCTCACTTCCTTCATGTGTCGGTCGATGGTTTCGAGTTTGTTTCGCAAGGCTCTGACCATCGCGGCGTGCGACGGAAAATCGGGCGCCGCCTCGCTGAGGGCTTCTCGAATTTCACTCAGCGAAAAGCCTAGTCGCTGCGCATTGTCGACGAGGGCAAGCGTCTTCACGGCCGTTTCCAGATACTCCCGATAGCCATTCTGTCCGCGCATCGGCTTGGGAAGCACAGCGTGTCGCTCATAGAACCGAATGCGGGAGGTCGCGATCCCCGTCCGTCGGGAGAGTTCACCGATACGCATGCATATCGCCCTTGACCTTAAACCTATGTTTAAGGTGTAGACTTAGCGGATCAATTGGAGAACTGCAAAATGGCGCGCGTTTTGGTCACGGGGGGCACGGGGTTCGTCGGGGCCCATTGTCTGATCCAACTGTTGGCGGCGGGGCATGAAGCGCGCACCACGGTGCGGGGCCTGGCGCGCGAGAGCGATGTCCGAGCCATGTTGCATCGGGGCGGCGCCGGCGAGGCAGGCGATCGCGTCGCGCTGTTTCCAGCCGATCTCAACGCAGACGCGGGCTGGGCGGAGGCGGTTGCGGGTTGCGACTATGTGCTCCATGTCGCGTCGCCCTTTCCGCACACCGTGCCCAAGGACGAGAACGAGTTGATCGGGCCGGCCCGGGACGGCGCCCTGCGCGTGCTCAGGGCGGCGCGCGACGCACATGTCAAGCGCGTGGTGCTGACCTCATCGTTCGCGGCGATCGGCTATGGCCACAAGAGCTGGAGCACCGCCTTCACGGAAGAGGATTGGACCGACCTCAACGATCCGAGCGTTCAGCCCTATCCGAAGTCCAAGACCATCGCCGAGCGGGCGGCGTGGGATTTCATCGCGCGGGAGGGTGGCGACCTAGAACTGACCGTCGTCAATCCGGTCGGTATTTTCGGTCCGGTCTTGGGGCCTGACTATTCGACCTCGATCCTGCTCGTGAAGCGTCTGCTGGACGGTTCGATACCGGGCTGCCCCGACCTCTGCTTTGGCGCGGTCGATGTGCGAGACGTCGCCGATCTGCATCTGAAGGCCATGATTGATCCGGCGGCGCGCGGAGAACGGTTCCTTGCCACGGCGGGAGATTTTGTGAGCACACTCCAGATCGCCCAGATGCTCAAGACAGGATTGGGCGACGCCGCCCGCAAGGTGCCGACCCGACGCTTGCCGAGCTGGATTCTGCGCGTGATCGGGTTGTTCGATCCCCAGGTCAAGGGCGTTCTTCCGGAGCTCGGCAAGCGTAAGAATGCATCCAATGAAAAGGCGCGTCGCGTGCTGCGCTGGGCGCCCCGCAGCGTGCGGGAAGCGACTCTCGCCACGGCACAAAGCTTGCTGGCTCTAGGAGCCCGTCCACTTAGTTTTCGATGCAGCGGCGAATTGGGTTGTGGGAGGGGCGGTCTGCCGCGGGGCGCTTAGTTTTTGTCGGGCGGCGGCGTTCACGCGGTTGCCGGCGCGGCGGCAGGC